>Ga0325401_1000505_pt1 | contig 28360 bp, 20 predicted proteins | sample PopdelMetagenome_FD_205666 | JGI IMG/M metagenome (GOLD analysis project Ga0325401, IMG submission 205666) | Populus deltoides microbial communities from Bellville, Georgia, United States - Xylem-PdKOR-R2 | ecosystem: Host-associated > Plants > Phyllosphere > Stem > Wood/Secondary xylem | place...
TGCGACTTCGGTAGTTAGGGCAACACTCTTCCGTCAATAGCTAGCTTTTCTCAACCAACTGTGTGTGCTCAGGAAGCAACTCTACTAGCCCCTGCTTATATAAGCTGCCCAGCGCCTTCTTGAACACCTTTTTGCTCATGCCGAGGCGACGATAAATGTCGTCCGGCTCGCTCTTATCGGAAAGGGGCAAGCGGTGGTTCGGAGTAGCACGTAGCGCTTCTAGCAGACTTTGTGCGGCGTCGACAGCCTCTTCGTAGCCAGGCTTTTGCAAGCGCACATCGATTTTGCCGTCGGGGCGCACTTGGCGCACGTAGCCGGTGAGCTTGTCACCGAGGCGCAAAGGCCGGAATACTTCATTGTAATATAGTAGCCCTAGATACTGCTCATTGACTACCACTGTGTAACCTAGGTCAGTTTCTTGAGCTACAAAGAGTTGCACCGCATCGCCGGGCTTGCCAGCAAAAGGCTCGTCGGCGTGCAGAAAATTTTCCCAACGGGCCGAGGCCACAATGCGGTCGGAGGTTTCGTCGAGGTACACGTACACCGTCACGCGCTGGCCAGGACGCAAGCTGTTACGCTGGTTGCGGTAGGGGAGAAAGAGGTCTTTTTCCAAGCCCCACTCCAAGAAAGCACCGTGGTCGGATACGTCGCGCACGGTTAGCGCGGCTAGTTCGTTTATGCGCGCTAGCGGCTCCAGCGTCGTGGCAATCAGGCGGTCTTCGGAGTCGCGGTACACGAACACGCGCAGCACGTCGCCTATCTCCGTACCAGCGGGAATGTATTTATTGGGCAGTAGCAGGTCGCCATCATCGGAAGTCAGATACAATCCAAAATCGACAAAGCGTGCTACTTCCAGCTCGTTATAATCACCTAGGTTCATTGGGTCAGTTATCAGTTGACATGTAACAGTTATCGGCGGCTGTTAGGTCATTAACAGGCAGAATACCTGGCTAATGTTGGCTGCAAAGCTAAGGGCTTCAACCGGTGTCCTTTCACCATTGTCGATGCATCAACGGGAAATGCCTACTCGTAGCGCACCACGCCGGGCTGACCGAAGCTAAAGTCGCTGAAGTTGTAATAGTTGGCCGTATTCTGGAAAAGCCGAAAGCCGCTGCCGCTTACGTCGCCGCGTGGGTAGAAGCCTAGCGAAATCTGAATGGTTCGGATGGCTGTGTACTCATTGCGGAAGCGAAAACCGACGCCAAATCCCGTGTAAGGCTTCGCGGAAAATGGATTGGGCCGGTCCGACGTAGTGGCGAGCCACGCCGCGTCGACAAAAGCTACCGCGGCCAACCGGAAACCTAGGATGGAAACAGGGGTGAAGACGGTGGTTTCGTAGTTGAGCAAGAAACGGCTTTGCCCCCGCAACTGCTCGTCGATGGAAAACCCGCGGACGCCGCGCCGGGTGTCTAGGATCAGATAATCGGTGGGGCGGCGGTGAAAGCCTACAAGCGAGCGTACCCACAAGAAGCTGCGCCACTGATAGTTGCCAGCGTGGTAAAGGCGCGTGAAGTACAGCAATTCGTTACTAAGCAGGCCTTGCTGCCAGTCGTTGTCTTGGGCGCGCACGTAGCTCCCAAACTCCCCGCTGAGGTACAAGTAGCCGTGGCGTAAGCTGTAGCCAGCGTGGGCCATGCGCAGGCCCACATAGCGGCGGTTTTGTCGTTCATTTAGCTCATAGCCGGTGGTAAAGCTTACGAGCGAGCCAGTCGGAATATCCTCGGTGCGTCCAAACCCGAAGAGGTAACGGTCTTTATAATAGCGCCGTATGCTGTAGCCGATGGTAGCTAGGCCCAGCAAGGCGTTATCATTCTGATAATCGGGGTTAGCCCTGATCGAATCGGCAATTTCGGTGTAACGCGTGCGCAGCAAGCGCCCAGACAAGATCATGCGGCCGGGGTTCTCGTACCCTAGGTCGTAGCTGCGCAAGTGGAAAGCCCGCCCCACCCACAAATCTTGGGTATTGTAGCGTAGCGGGTAGAATACGTATTCTTTGTCGCTGGTGCCAGGCGCGGGAATGAAGGCCACGCCTTGGTAATACGACTCCATGGAAAAAGCGCCTGCGTACTTAGTATTCACGGAAGCAAAGTCGCGAAACACGGAAAAGCCCGCCTGCCGGTACTGGTCTTCGTTGCGGTAACGTGCTTGGGCGTACACGAAGTTGCGAAATGGCACCTGGTAGCTCCCCCGGTAGGTCCAGCTTTGCTCTTTGCCTCGGCCGTACTCGTAGCGGTTGCGGAACTGGTGACCTAGGCCCAGAAAGTTGTTGTCGCGCAGCCCTACTACTCCCGCTGCCACGTCGCGTACTTGCAGCGTGCCGCTAATGCTGAATACATCCTTCGTAATCACCTGCACATCCACGCTATCGGCGGTGGTGGTGGCCTCGTTCACAAACACGCGGGCATCGAGAATCTCAGGCGTCTGGCGCAGCAAGCGCTCCGATTCGGCTAGGTCCTGTGGCTCCAATTCGTCGCCCACTCGGAATAGTAGTACTTGGCGTATCCGTGCCCGGGAGGTTTTGATGTGCAGCGCGTTACCGCTCTTTTCTAGAATGTTGCGGGGCTGCCGGTTGGGGTCGGCAATGTTGTAGCCAAACGCATCGAGGGTGGCGATATTGATGCTGCGCACCACCTTGTAGCTGTGCTGGTCAAACTGCCGGTCGAGCAACTCCGCATCGAGGCCGGCGCGGTCTTCCTGGCGCGTGCGAAAGTTAAATAGGGCCGCCGCGGCTTTGCCGGCTATGGTCTTGCGCTTCGTGTACGCCTTCAAGCCGTTGAGCAAGCGCTCCTGGTCGAAGCGCCGCCGCAGGGAATCAGGACGGATTTCGGGCTGGGTACGCGTTGAGTCCGCAATGATGGGCTTCGTGATTTGCTGCGCGCGCACATAATTGTTCGTGGCTAGCAACAGTACAACGCCCACTCCTATTAGGAAGCGGCGGAGCAAGCGGCAAGCAAACACGGAGCGGAGTATCACAAACGTACAAACACAAACGGCCTACCAAGAAGGAAAAGAGGCTGCGTAACAACAGGCAAGATACGAATAGATTAGGGCAGTAAGAAAGAAGCAAAAGCCCGTTCGTTGGACCTACTTATGATAAGCCAAATAGGTGTGAATTTAACGTTGGGCAAGCTCATTTCGTGTGGGACATTCTACAGCTTATTAGCAGAGAAAAGAAGCTAGACAAAGAAACTTTTCCTAAAAAAATTAGCTTAGTAGTATGGTGCTTAATTGAGAACAAGCTTCTATTTTTAAGGCGAAAATCAGTTCAGAATGAACGAGCGAATTCAGGAAAAGCTAAGTATTTTGGCAGATGCCGCGAAGTACGACGTATCGTGCTCTAGCAGCGGTGGCAAGCGCAAAAACGAAAACCGGGGCCTAGGCAACGCGGAAGGCATGGGCATTTGCCACAGCTTCACGGAAGACGGACGGTGTGTGTCGCTGCTCAAAATTCTGCTCACCAACCATTGCATTTTCGACTGCGCTTACTGCGTGTCGCGCAAGAGTAATGACGTGAAGCGGGCCGCTTTCACGGTGGATGAAGTAGTGGATTTGACCATGAATTTCTACCGCCGCAACTACATCGAAGGCTTGTTCCTGAGCTCAGGTATTTTCTCTTCTTCTGACTACACGATGGAGCGCCTGGTGCGCATCATTAAGAAGCTGCGCACCGAGCACAAGTTCAACGGCTACATCCACGTCAAGACGATTCCGGGCGCCTCGCCGGAGCTGATTCAGGAGGCCGGCCTCTACGCCGACCGCCTCAGCGTGAACATCGAGCTGCCCTCGGAAATGAGTTTGACCAACCTAGCTCCCGAGAAGAACTACGAGGAGATTCTGACGCCGATGGAGCAGATTCGCGACAACATCGTGCAGAATAAGGAGGAGAAAGCGCTGTTCAAGAAAGTGCCGCAGTTTGCCGCGGCCGGCCAAAGCACCCAACTTATTGTGGGCGCTTCGCCCGAAACCGACCACCAGATTTTACAGCTCTCCGATTCGCTCTACAAAGGCTACGGTTTGAAGCGCGTGTACTACTCGGGCTACGTGCCCATTACCGACGATGCGCGTCTGCCGCAGCTTACCCAGCCGCCGGTCATTCGGGAGCACCGCCTGTACCAGTCCGACTGGTTGATGCGCTTCTACGGCTTTCAGGCCGACGAAATCCTCGACCCCCAACACCCGCACCTCGACCTCGAAATTGACCCGAAGCTAGCTTGGGCCTTGCGTAACCGTCACGTGTTTCCGGTGGATGTGAACACCGCTGACTATGAGATGATCCTGCGCGTGCCGGGCATTGGAGCGAGGTCGGCAAAGCGCATTGTGGCGGCCCGCCGCTTCACCAGCCTCTCACTCGACCACTTGCAGAAGTTCGGAGTGGTGATGAAGCGTGCAAAGTTCTTTATTACCTGCCGCGGCCAGGCCCTTGAGCGCCGCGACTACGACGAGCAAAGCATCCGCCGCCAGATCCTGTTTGGGGCGGGTTCAGTTCGCTCGGCTTTGGTTACTCAACAGCTTGACCTCTTTGCCCAAGCGGGGTAAAAAAGCTATTCTATCTGCGTTGGATACAAGAGTAAGTTTTTGGCATACAAGCCTTTTGGCTAGCTTCTTGTATTCAGCGCAGAAAATATAGTGTTTGTTCATAGGTTGCTTGCTTCCTCAGCTTACCAGCATATAACTCAACTCTACTCAGTGACATGAATATCTCGCATCGCTCTCCCGCTGAACTGCCAACTGCCGTCAAGCCCGTGAAACTTGCGCCGCTGTCGTGCTATTGCAAGCTCGATGATTTGATTCCGCACGTGAAGCAACTGACGCAGTCGAGCCCAACGCCGCCGCCGAATCCGGCCAAAACGGCGGCTTAATCTGTCGTTCGATTACAACCCGCTAGTGCTGACCTAGGTATAGCTAGGTATGCACTACGAACTCGAACACCACTACATTTGGACCAACGGCGTCACGTTGCACGTAGTGCAATGCGGTCCGCAGGATGGGCCCTTGGTCATTCTGCTGCATGGCTTTCCGGATTTTTGGTACGGTTGGCGGCATCAGATCGAGCCACTAGCGGCCGCGGGCTACCGCGTGTGGGTGCCCGATCAGCGCGGTTACAACCTGAGTGATAAACCGAAGCGTATTCGCGAATACACGCTGCCCACCCTCGCCCGAGACATTGTAGGGCTCGTCGATGCAGCAGGACAAGAGCAAGTTTCCCTGATCGGTCACGATTGGGGCGGGATAGTAGCTTGGTACCTAGCTTCTTATCACGACACGCGCTTTATCAATATTTCCATTTTAAATGCGCCGCATCCATCGGTGATACCGGGTGCCTTTTTGCGCCTGCCCGACCAACTATTGCGCAGCTGGTACATGTTCTTTTTTCAGCTTCCGTGGTTGCCTGAGCAGCTTGTACAGTCGAAAGGGCCAAACTTACTGCTCGGTATGAGCCACCGTGGCGCCTTTCGCCAAGCAGATCTGCAACGCTACCGTGCAGCGTGGCTGCGGCCTAATGCCATGACCAGTATGATCAACTGGTATCGGGCCCCCCGCTATACGCTCGGGCATAGAGAGGAAAACGCACATATTACTATTCCGATGCAGGTCATTTGGGGCAAGCAGGACACTGCACTGAATGCAAAGCTTGCAGAACTAAGCATGGAGTGCTGCGAAAAAGGCACCCTGCACTACTTGCCGGATGCTACCCACTGGGTGCACATCGAGAAGCCAGCGGAAGTGAATGAGCTGCTAGTGAAGTTCTTAGAAAAGTAGGAAGGCGCCACGAACCGTTCGGTAGTTAAACGTCTTCATTTCCCACTGCTTCCACCGATTCAGACGAACGCAATACTGTGCGTTCTTACGTTATGCACGACTACACCTACGATGGCTCTTTCGATGGCTTACTAACGGTACTGCTTGAAATGTACGAGCGCAAGGTGGAGCCGAATAGCATTCAGCCTGCCGACGCCGTGCAAGGAGGCTTGTTCACGGCCACCGTGCCCATTCAAACCAACGAGGAAAAAGCCGCTCGGGTCTGGAAAGGTATGCTGAAGTACATGGACGAGGGCACGCGCACCAAACTCTACCACGTTTTCCTCTCCGAACGCCCCGACCGTGAAATACTGATTTGCCGCTTTGTGCAGCAAGCGGTAAAAGCACGCGGGCGAATTGATGTTTCCGAAAACTACGCCGACGACACAGTGCGCCTGGTGCACCACATCAGCCAGCAGCTAGGCCGGGAGAAGCACCGCATGGAAGCTTTTGTGCGGTTTGAGAAAACATCGGAAGGCTTATTCCACGCGACCATCGAGCCTGATTTCGACGTGCTGCCCCTTATTGCACCGCACTTCACCAAGCGTTACGCCGACCAGCGCTGGCTTATTTTCGACCAGCGCCGCCGCTATGGCCTCTACTACGACCTAGCCCGCACCGACATTGTAGAGTTTGAAACTGAAGCCCCCCAACGCCGCTCCGATGTGTCGGCCACGGTGCTGGACGAGCGGGAGCCGCTATTCAAGGTACTTTGGCAGACGTATTTCGACCACGCCAACATTCCGGAGCGCAAAAATTTGAAACTGCACCGGCGCCACATTCCGCTGCGCTATTGGAAGTACCTGAGCGAGAAGCAGCCGCGTGAACAACGCTTCGAGCCGATTAAAAATAAGCGAACCGGGCTGTAACAACGTGCCGTGGTGCGTTCCTGCGAAAAGCCTACTTTTGGCCTAGCTATCAAAGTACTTTATCAACGTAGGCCCATCATATGAGCACAACAGTCGTTTTCGGAGCATCTGGCCAGCTAGGTCAGTGTCTAAAGCGTGTTTCAGAAGAACGAAATATTGCGGGTATCGTTTTCCCGGCGGAAGACCAAGCCAACATTCTGGATACCGAGAAACTGCGGACGGTATTTGAGCAGCACAAGCCCGACTACTGCATCAACTGCGCCGCTTACACGGCCGTTGATAAGGCGGAAGACGAGCTGGAGCTAGCCCGCAAAATCAACAAAGACGGCGCCGAGAACCTAGCGCGCTTGTGCGGGGAGTTTGGCACCACGCTTATTCACATATCCACTGACTTTGTGTTTGCGGGCACGGGTAACGAGCCCCTATCGGAGACGGACGAAGCGGCCCCGATCAGCGTGTATGGCCTCACGAAGCTAGAGGGCGAGCAGGTGATTCCGCCGCACACGGAGCGCTACTTTATCTTGCGTACCAGCTGGCTGTATTCAGAGTACGCTAATAACTTCGTGAAAACGATGCTGAAGCTAGGTCGGGAGCGGGAAGAGTTGCGCATCATCTGGGACCAAATTGGCTCGCCCACTTACGCCATCGACCTGGCGGGCTGCATTCTCACTATTATCGAGGATCAGAACCAGCAATACGGCATTTATCACTACAGCAACGAAGGTGTGGCCTCGTGGTACGACTTTGCCACGGCGATTTTTGAGCTAAGCAACACGCCCGTGCGCACCGTGCCGATCCGCACTGCTGAGTACCCCACAAAAGCGACGCGCCCCGCTTTTTCGGTGATGGACAAAACAAAGGCGAAGACCAACCTAGGTGTCGCCATTCCGCACTGGCGTGAGAGTTTGAAGGTTTGTTTGAGCCGTTTGTAATCAGTTTGTACTTTTACAAGCCCATAATAGAAAAGGCGTCATTTGTCCGAATGACGCCTTTTCTATTGGGTAAAAGTATTTAAGCAGTGGATAAAAGTACCAGCCGCTATCGAATCAAGGCACCCGTTTCGTTGCCTTGAGGAGGACTAGCTGGCGCATTTTTCACGTACTTATCCAGCCACGTGTTCATCTCCCAGAGCATGTGCATAATATTCTCGCGGGAGGCGTAGCTGTGCGCTTCAAATGGCAGCACCACATAGCGTACGGTGGCGCCGTGGCCCTTCAAGGCGTTGTAGAAACGCTCACTTTGCAGCGGGAAGGTGCCAGAGTTGTTGTCGGCCTCGCCGTGAATCAGCAGGATGGGCGTCTTGACTTTGTCGGCGTAGTTGAAGGGCGACATGGCGTTGTACACCTCAGGGGCCTGCCAGTAAGTCCGCTCTTCGGCCTGAAAACCGAAAGGCGTGAGCGTACGGTTGTAGGCGCCGCTGCGCGCAATGCCAGCCTTGAATAGGTTGCTGTGTGCGAGCAGGTTGGCGGTCATAAAAGCGCCGTAGGAGTGCCCCATCACGCCCACGCGGTTGCGGTCGACCACTCCTAACCTAGCTCCTTCGTCGATGGCGGCTTTGGCGCTGGCCACGAGCTGCTCGGTGTAGGTATCGTTGGGCTCCTTATTGCCCTCGCCCACAATCGGGATGGAAGTGCCTTGCAGCACCGCGTACCCCTGGGTTACCCAAAAAATAGGCGTAGCCCAGCTTAGGCGGGTGAACGTGTAAGGCGACCCTTTTACCTGGCCAGCATCACTTTTGTCTTTGAACTCCACGGGGTACGCTTCCATCAACGTGGGTAGCGGACCGTCCGACTTCTTATAGTTCGGGGGCAGGTAGAGGTTGGCGGTCAGGTCGACACCATCGGCGCGCTTGTACTTGAGCACTTGCTTTTGCAGGCTACCCACTGCGGCATACGGATTCGGGAACTTGGTAAGGGCCGTGAGCTTCTTCTTGTTGACATCGCGCAGGAAATAGTTAGGGTTTTCCTTCGGCGATTCGCGACGCGTGAGTAGCAGGCGCTTATCGGTGTCCAGGATGGCAACGGGAACTTCGTAGTACGGGGCTTCGGAGCGCCACCAGCGGCTAGCTTTTTTGGTTTTCAGGTCGAGCTGATCGACAAACGGCCGGTCGCCTTCGGGCGAAGCGCCGGTACCCACCATGTAAATCGACTGGCCTTTGGCGTCGGTGGCTAGCACGTAGCGGCCCGCGGCGTTGCGGTGCTGGTACGGCGTGCCGGGGTCGTTGTAGGTATCTTGCGAGGAGCGGTCGAAGAGCACGGTAGGTGCGCCTTTCGCCGCGGGATTGATCGTCCAAGTTGTTTCCTTGCGGTCGGCCCAGCGGTAGCCTTGCACCAGCGCTAGCGACGAAGTGCCCCAGTAAATGTCGCTGTAGCGCAGCGGCAAGGCTGCTAGCTCCTGCGCCGCGCCAGTGAAGGGCGCATCCAGCGTGAAGATTTTGTCGCGGACGGGGGCTTGCACTTTAGGGTCGCCGCCGTCTTGAGCTTCCACCCAAAAGAGCGTAGCCGGCGCATCTTCCCGCCAGCCGTGGCGACGCTGGCCAGTGGCAACGGCGTCGAAATTGGTGGGCACGTTGTCGGCCAGGGGGAGGTCGGCAACGGTCTTCACCGGTTGACCGCTCATGTCGAGCACGTCAACCTTCACCGGGAAGCTGCCTACCGTGAGCTGGTAAGAATAAGGGCGGTGGCGTGTTTTCACCAGCACGTACTTGCCATCGGGCGAAGGCGTTGCCACCTGAATTACGCCAGGCTGGCCGAGGGGCATCGTCTTGCCCTCGAGGTCGACTTTCACGAGCTGGGTCGTGGCGTAGTAGTCGAAGATCTTTTCGTCGTTGGGATTTTTGAGCAGGTCTTGGTAGGTGCGAGCGGCGGCTTTCCGGCCTGCGTTTTCCTGCACAATCGGGCCTGTCGGGACGGCAGTGCTCGATGGCGCCTCGCCGCGGTTGGGCAGCACCGTGTGCGCAATGAGGGTGCGGCTATCGGCTACCCAATCGAAAGAATTACCGAATACGCCGTTCAGCGGCAAGTTCATCAGCTTGCGTGCTTTGGCAGAGGCTACATCGACTACCCATAGCTCCATGCGGCTGTCGGTGGGTGTGGCATCGGTGGTGAGGGCAAACGCTAGCTTGGTGTTGTCCGGTGACCAGCTCACTTCGCTGATCTTAGCGGATTTTGGCAGACCCTGCACCGGCGTTTCCTTGTTGTCGCCAACTCGCTTCAGCGTGAGACCCGTAGAGTAGCTCACGCGGCTAGGGCCGTTGGTGCGCGGGTTGAGGCGCAGGCCCGCAATGCGCAACTCCGGCTGCGACAACTCGGCGATGGAGGGCAGGTCTTGCACCGGCATGAGCACCATCCATTTACCGTCGGAGGAAAGGCTCAGGCGCGGGGTAGCCGGCGCATCGACTAAGTCGGCAATGATCTTAGGCGGTGTTTGGTAAGTGGCCTCCTGGGCTTGGGCTGCCCAAGCAGACAACCACAGCGCGCCGGTAAGAAGGGAGAGCTTTTGCATAGAAAGTAGGTTTGAGTTCTGGCTAAGTTAGCAGAAGACAGAACCTAGACCAGGAGGTTGCTTGCGCGCACCAAGCCAGCTACCTCGCTACCGCCCTTCCCATTGGCTACCGAGTTGCTAGGAAAAGGCGGGCGGCTTTCAGCTCAGGTCTCGGGGACCTAGGTTGGGCAATTGCTAGCAGCTGACGGTAATAGCGGCCAGCCTTAGTAGAGTCGTGGGCCTGTTGGGCCGCTGTGGCAGCGCCATACAAGCCATTAAACCGGTTTGGGTGCTTCACCAAATCCGCTTCGTAGGCGGCTAGCGCTCTTGCGGGCTGCTTTACCTGCAACAGCATGTCGCCCAATAACTCGCGCGCGGGAACGACTTCGCAAGGCGTAACCGGATGCTTCTCGGTGCGGTCTTCCAGGTCGGCGGCGGTGGTCATGAGCTGTTGGGCGGCTTGTAACTGGCCTTGCTGCAAAAGCATCCAAGCTTGGGCCGTCGTAAGCTGAATCTGAACTTGCGTGGCCTTGTAAGAGTCTTTTTGCTGCACGAGTACGGCGTGCAGCCGCCTCAATTCGCGCAACTCCGTTTGGGCGGCACCCGCATTGCCCGTGTGAACTGCACCCATAAGTCGGGTGAAATGAGTAATTGCTTTTTGCCACGGGAAGTTCTCCCACGAGAATAGGCTTTGGCGGCTTTGCAGGGCCGCTGCCTCCGTCCAGCGCCTATTTTCCAGCAAATAGCGGGCGGGAATAGCGGCAAAGGAATACGCCACTTTGAACGTAACCGGCTGCACGGCAGTAATGGTGTCTAGGTAGTGCCACTGCTGTTGAGCCAGCCGGTTGTCGCCCTTTTGCAAATAGGCATACGTGAGATAATCTAGACCGTGCAGCTCTTCATCCCAATGGCCCTTCATGCCGGCTTGTTGGGCGTAGCATTGAGCCGACGCAACGGAAGCTAGGTTGGAGGCGGTGCACTCATCCCACAGCCCGAGGCGAGTGAAAATGTGAGAGGGCATGTGCAGCGCGTGCGCCGAGGAAGGCGCCACCGCCGCGTACCGGCGAGCGGCCGGCAACGCCAGCTTGGCCAGCGGGGGCGCATCGTAGGCGTGGATGATGTAGTGCACAATGCCCGGATGATCCGGGTTATTGGGATAAAGCGCGGTCAGGAGTGCACCGGCCTTTTTCTGTTTGGTGAAGGTTGTATCAGCCGGGTCGGCAGCGGCCGTGAGGGCCAGGGCGTAAAAGGCGGCGGCTTCTTTATCATCCGGGTAGCTACGGGATAAAGTCCGGCTGGCTTCTTCAAAGCGCAAGCAGCGGCTCCGGTGGTCTACAGTAGCCCAATCTTGGTAGAAGGCGGCCACCGCCCCTAGGTAAGCAGCTTCGCGGGAACCGGGCGGCGCGAGAGGCTGAGCCAGCGCCACAGCCTTGGCACCTTTTCTTAATTCGGGTTCGGAAGGTGGCGTCCAGAGCGGGTGAAAGTTGCTCATAGCAACGCCCCAATACGCCATCACGCAGTCTGGTTGCCGGCGAAGAATGGCGGCGAATTCCTTCTCTGCCTCCTCGTACTCAAACGAGTGCAGCAGCTTCAGACCTAGAGTAAACGCTTCCTGATTTTTGGGGCCACAAGCGATAGGAAAGCGCACCGAGCCGAGTTGCTGCTCTGGTATTCCGCAGAGAATAGGACTACCCGTCTTCAGGTTCAGCTCGCCCAGGGTCTTATCGGAGGGAGGCGCTTTCTTTGCGTTACAGGCGCTGCATAGTCCTAGCATGCTCAGATACAGCGCCAATGAAGATAGAAACAGGGTATTTTTCATAAGCCAGAGCCTTTCGATGCTACTGGCTAAAATACATTACCTGCCTAGGTTCGTAAATCACATGTTCATGTGAGCGTTTTCCGTAAACTATTGATAATTAAATTAGTGATGAGGGGTGTTGTGTCTTCTATAGCGCGCACCGCTTCTTATACAAGCCTGGCGTCACGCCTTCGTACTTCTTGAAAAGTGATTGGAAGTAGTTCGTATTGTTAAAGCCCACTCGAAAGCACACATCCGCCACCGTTGAGAGAGGATGGCGCAGCAGACGCTTAGCCTCACTTAGTCGCTCCTGAATGATGTACTCGACTGGCGTCAGGCCAAATTCGCGCTTGAACATGCGGAAGAACGTGGCCTTACTCATGCAAGCTAGCTCGCTCAGCTTTTCCACGGTAATCTGGTCGGTGAGGTGCTGCTTGATATACTGCACCACCGAGGCGAAGCGGTGGGAGGTAAGGTGCTGGGCGTAGTTGCGGAAGATCAGCTGCCGCGCCTGCGTTTGCATAAGCCGCACGAGTAATTCCTGGAGCGTGAAGCTAGCGAGTACATCTTTGGCGGCGTGCGTTTCCTGCGAAAGGTGCACGAGGCGCTCCAAGGTGCCGGTTAGCTCGGGTGTATTGGTGAGGTGGGCCGTGTCGGAGTCGCTGAGGTGCCAGGGCTTGTGGTCGTCGGTGAGGGGGAAACGCTCATTGAGCAGGTCAACGGTGTAGCGGATGGTATCGGCCGGAATAGCCACGGCTAAGCATTGGGTAGGATTCTCCTCGTTGGCCTCCGGAAAATCGATTTCCATGGTTTGCTGTTCGCCCACTACCACCGATTCACCGGGCAAATAGTCGAAGGCGGGGCGGCCGGCGAGGTGCATCACTTTCTTGCCCCGTAGCATGGTGGTAAGTACCAAGCTGCCCATGTTCAGCGGCACCCGGCTAGCGGCTTGGTGCGTCTCGAAGATATTCAGCTCGAAGGCCTCCAAGGAATAAACGGTGCGGTTTTCTACCAACGTTTGGAGCTGATCGGGGTGGTGCAAAGCAACCGCATTCGACAAGGGAGTACGTGGCATGAACAGTGAGTTTTAGAAAGTGCGCAGTTCAAGATACAGAATAAACATAGGTCTGTCACAAACGTTTGCGGAAGACTGTAACTCAAGCGTTACCCATGATGCTGAAAAGTAAAATGAGCCTCCACAAGCAACTAAAACGTTTGCGATTATTTCGGAGGATGTTGAGAGGATACTGCACCTTATGGAGCTATAACAGAACTACCTTGGACCTAGTCTTTACGTTCTAACTTCTACCTCATGGAAACCTTAGTAGAAAGCACCACCCTCGTTGCCCGTCCGCAGTTCAAAGAGCACTACGATAACTTTATTGGTGGCAAATGGGTCGCCCCGGTGAAAGGCCAATACTTTGATAACCCTTCGCCCATTGACGGCAAGGCCTTTACCAAGGTAGCCCGCTCCACCAAAGAAGACATCGAGCTAGCCCTCGACGCGGCGCACGAAGCGTTTAAGACCTGGAAAAATTCGTCGGCGACTACGCGCAGCAATATGCTGATGAAAATCGCCGACCGTATCGAGCAAAACCTCGAGCACCTAGCTGCCGTGGAGTGCGTGGAAAACGGCAAAGCCATCCGCGAAACCCTCAACGCCGACTTGCCGCTGGTAGTCGACCACTTTCGCTATTTCGGGGCCGTTATTCGGGCCGAAGAAGGCTCGGCCACTGAGCTGAATGAGAGTACCTTATCGCTGAACATCAATGAGCCGCTGGGCGTAATTGGCCAGATTATTCCCTGGAATTTCCCGCTGCTGATGGCCACTTGGAAGCTAGCCCCGGCGCTGGCCGCTGGCTGCTGCGTGGTAATGAAACCCGCCGAGCAAACGCCTGCTAGCATCATGGTGCTGATGGAGCTGATCGGGGACCTGATTCCGGCCGGCGTGGTAAACGTGGTGAATGGCTTCGGGCTGGAAGCTGGCAAGCCGCTGGCTTCGTCGCCGCGCATCCAGAAGGTGTCGTTCACGGGCGAAACGACTACGGGCCGCCTCATCATGCAATACGCTTCCGAGAACATTATTCCTGTCACGATGGAGCTAGGCGGTAAGTCGCCTAACATTTTCTTTAAGAGCGTGATGGATGCCGACGACGACTTCCTCGACAAAGCCATTGAAGGCGCCGTGATGTTTGCCCTGAACCAAGGCGAAATCTGCACCTGCCCCTCGCGCATGCTTATTCAGGAAGACATCTACGACGAGTTTATTGCCCGCGTCATTGAGCGCGTGAAGGCCATCAAGCTGGGCAACCCGCTCGACAAGGAAACCATGATGGGCGCCCAGGCCAGCAACGACCAGTTCGAGAAAATCCTGAGCTACCTCGAAATCGGTAAGGACGAAGGCGCCGAAGTGCTGGTTGGCGGCGACGCCTACCACCAGGAAGATGGCGCGTTGGCGGAAGGCTACTACATCCAGCCCACCGTGTTCCGCGGCCACAACAAAATGCGCATCTTCCAGGAGGAAATCTTCGGGCCGGTGGTGTCCGTCACCACGTTCAAAACGGTGGAAGAAGCCCTCGAAATTGCCAACGACACGCTTTATGGCCTAGGTGCCGGCGTGTGGAGCCGCGACGCACACGAACTGTACCAAGTGCCGCGTGCCATCCAGGCTGGCCGCGTGTGGGTGAACTGCTACCACGACTACCCAGCGGGCGCGCCATTCGGCGGCTATAAGAAGTCGGGCTTTGGCCGCGAAAACCACAAGATGATGTTGGAGCACTATCGCCAAACCAAGAACATGCTCATTTCATATAGCCAGCAAAAGCTAGGTTTCTTTTAAGCGTAAGCTAGCTAGGCTTTAATTCAGTAAGCACGTCATGCTGAGCCTGCCAAAGTATCCCTACTGCCAGTGTAATTCTGATTATTACTGCGGGAGAGGGGCTTTGGTAAGCTCAGCATGACGTGTTGTTTTTACCAAATACATTCATCTTATGTCCACCACCCTCACGCCCCGCGTGCTGGTAACTCCAGCCGCTGAAGCGCTCATAGAGTTGCTTCGCGACGAACACGGTCCCTTGATGTTTCACCAAAGTGGCGGCTGTTGCGACGGTTCCTCGCCCATGTGCTTTGCGGCCGGCGAGTTTAAAGTGGGTAGCAACGACGTGTGGCTAGGTCGCATTCACGGCTGCGACTTTTTCATGAGTGCCAGCCAGTTTGAGTATTGGAAGCACACACAGCTGACCGTCGACGTAACGAAAGGCCGAGGGGCTAGCTTTTCGCTGGAAATCCCGCACGGGGTCCGTTTCCTCATTCGCTCGCGCATGTTCACCCAAGAAGAGGAAGCTAGCCTAGAGCCGGTATACGATGGGGAAGAGTACCCAAATTCTGTAAGCTAAATGGGTATAACCCCGGAATAGGTCGAATTTGTACGCACAGGTCAATCCCAAGATTCTGTTGCAAAACCCGTATTTCCCGGATCATTAGAGCAGAGTAGGAGGGCGTATAGATAGCACAAGCCGTTGGCGCACTTGCCAGTGGTAGTTGTTTTCACACCTAAAGTCCCTCTCACCATGTTTTATCACGACCGAGAACTCCAGTATAAAGTGCGGGTAGATAAGCCCAACCCCGTATTTGCGCGCATGTTGCAGCAAGCTATTGGCGGCATCGAAGGTGAAATCCGCGTTTGTTTGCAGTACCTATTTCAAGCGTGGGGCTCGCGCGGTCCGGTGAAGTACCGCGACATGCTGCTGGAAACGGGCACCGAGGAAATTGCCCACATCGAAATGCTGGCTACGGCCGTGGCGCTCAACTTAGAAGGGGCTCCGATGAGCATGCAGGATGAGTTTGCAAAAGACAAAGTAGTAGGCGCTATCATGGGCGGCATGGACCCCCGCCACATTCTCTCCGCCGGTATGTCGGCGCTGGCAACGGACGCGAATGGCGTACCTTTCAATGGTTCGTGGATAGTAGGCAGCGGCAACATCGTGGCCGATATGTATACCAACGTAGCCGCCGAAAGCACGGGCCGTACCCTCGCTACCCGTCTCTGGGAAATGACCGACGACCCCGGCATGAAAGACATGCTAGCCTTCCTGATTGCCCGCGATACTATGCACCAAAACCAGTGGATGGCCGTGATTGAAGAGAATGGCGGCCTGAATGCCATGCCGATCCCGAACAGCTTCCCCCAGAGCGAAGAAGTACAAGGCTTCAACTACGCTTTCGTGAGCACCTACGTCGGCAACGAGCCCACGCCGGCTGGCCGTTGGGTATCGGGCCCCTCGATCGATGGCAAAGGCGAGTTCCACCTAGAAAAAGCAGCGCCCCTCGGTGGCGTGCCGGTGCTAGCTCCCCCAGACCCACGCGGCCACGCTCAGAAAGAGCAAATGACGGCAGTGGACTCCGTGATGGGCATCATCAGCGACAAAGTAAAGGGCGCGCTGAGCGGCAGCCACGATAGCGGCTCTATCTAAGCATCTGACCTAGCTTTCTGCTAACAATAAAGCGTCCCGATTACAAAGTAGTCGGGGCGCTTTGTTGTGAGGGGCAATTCAATGACCCGCGTTCCAGTCGTAACCGCGGTCGGCCCAGTAGTCGGCGGGGCGCTGACTTGTGAACTGGATATTGCCGATGCGTTTCAGATACTTGATGCCATACTTGACCGGCATCGCGAGGCGCAAAGGCGCGCCGTGCTCGGGGGTGAGCGGCTGGCCGTTCATCTCGTAGCACAGCAAGGTTTGAGGGTGCATGGCGCTGGCAATATCAAGCCCGACGTAATAGGCATTGTCGGGGGTGGCTACGCGCACGTAGGGCGCTAGGGCCTCGGCGCTGGCGGCCGTGGAGTTACCGTCGGGAGTAGCTAAGCCGTATTTGATAGCGAAGTCGGCGAAGCGGGCACCGGCCCAGTTCACCACCACGCTCCAGCCCTCGATGCACTTTAGCTCGGTCGTGATTTCCACGCGAGGCAGGGCTTTGATATCTTCGAGCGTAAACGCTTGCACGCGCTTCGGGTCAGTAAAGGAGTTTACCTGCAAGCGCCAAGCGGCGGGGTCAAACTCGCCGCGCATCCCAATTTTGCCGTTCACACGTGGCTCGCGCACTAGTCGCTTAGAAAACACCGGCGCTAGGTGCGCATCGCTGAAGTACTCGCCCGCCAGCTTGCCATTGGCCTCAAGCACACTACGTAGGGGGCGCGGAATGCCGGCCTCTTTGGGTTGCGACACCAGCCAGCGCCAACCACCTAGGCTGGCCAGGGCGGCAACGCCCGTCACTAGAAAGGCGCGCCGCGAGCGGCTATTCGCTTCGCGTTGTACTTGCTCGTCGGAGGAAGGAGCGGGATTTTGGGGAGTATCGGCCATAAGAAGCTAGATCGAAGAAGGAGCGGGGCGGTCGGCGGCGGGCGCTACCGAAGCCTGGGGCGTGGGCGTATCAACCACCTCGAAGCCCGCAATCATTGAACGGAAATTATTCCAGCCGGCCCGCGCCACTTGTAGCACGTGCACCACGAAAAACAGCACGTAGCCAATGGTGAGCACAAAATGTTGGGTGCGAGCCGCCTCATAGCCTCCTAACAACTGCGTAAGCCAAGCAAGTTGCGTGGGCTTGTAAATAGCTAGCCCCGTCAGCAACGAGCCGAAACCCATGAGTACTACGGCCGTGTAGGCAATGCGCTGAGCGCCGTTGTACTTGCGCACGGGCGGCTCCGTTTTGCGCAGACCTAGGTCGTGCAACGTCACCTGCCACGCCTCGCGAAATGAATGGCGGTTGGGCAACAGGTAGCGCCATTCGCCCGAAAGTAGCGTGTAGGCCACGTAGAGCACCCCGTTGATGACAAACAACCACATAAACACAAAGTGCAACGACATGCCCTCGGCCAACCGAAACGGCACGTTTAGCGCTTTGTAGAAGGAATCGGGGAAAAAGCGGAAAAGCGTCGTTTTGCCCCAGCCAATGCGGTAAATGTCATTGGCCCAGTAAATGAGCAAGCCGCTCCAAATCATCAACATCAGCACCGGAAAGTTGATCCAGTGAAACCAACGGATAGCGAGGGGATGCTTTTCTTTGAGCTGTTTCATAGGTAAAGCTCTACGTAATTCAGGTAAGCTCAGCTTTGCGAGGAGGAAAAGTATAGACAAGAACGTCATGCTGCGCTTACCGAAGCATATCTACTGCTTCGTTGCTGACGTTAGGAATTACCATTGCGGGAGAGATGCTTCGGCAAGCTCAGCATGACCGTCTGTACCGAATTTAGCCATTACATCTCCGTAACCGTTACCTGAATATCGGTGTTTCGGCCGTGGTCGTCGGCGCAGGAGATTTTTAGCGGACCAGCTGATGGTTGGAAAAACACCCGCTCCGAGGCTGCTGCCGCTCGCAGAAACCGGTCATTGACGTACCAATACACTTGCCGCACCTCATTATCAGCGGCGCAGCTGAGTAGCAACTGCTGCTTCTCGTGTTTATTCAGAACGTACTCCGTGTTGGCAAGCGGCGACGTAATGCTAGGTGCCCGCTCCGTGCCGCCACGCACGAGTTGACAGCCAGGGTTATGAGGCGGCAAGCGGCGGTACGGAATGCCCTGCGTCTCCTTGTAGGCAAGCACTTCCGACAGCATATTCGGGTATAGTTCGCGCCGAAAACCCGCAGCTGGCGCGCAGGCGCGGCAATACGCATACGCGCCATCGACGGATACTAACACTTCTTTCTGGTGCTGGCAGCGCTGCGTGGAAGAGGTGCTCGGCAGGAAGTAGTCGATGATCTGGTTGGGGCAATGCTCGCCGGGCAGCAAACCCGTTTCGGCGCACACCAAGCGGAAGTCGAGCGAGGCAGGCGGCTGAAACCAGTCGTTGGGCGAGTTATAGGCGATGGTGTTGAACAAGTCGAACAGCAAGGGCGTGGCCACATCGGCACCCGTGAGGGCCGGCGCGCCTTGCCCGCTGAAGTTGCCCACCCACACGCCAATGGTGTACTCGCGGTTGTAGCCGATGCTCCAGGCGTCGCGGCGGCCGTAGCTGGTGCCGGTTTTCCAGGCTACTTTCGGCAAACGCGTGCTGCTCTGGTAATTGATAGGTAAATCGGGGCGGGTGAGTTGGCTGAGAATATCCGTGACGAGAAAGGCAGACGCGTCGGAAACCAGCGGTAGCTCTTTGGCCTTATGCCCTAGGTCCGAGGTCCACCGCAACGGCGCGTACTTACCGCCACTAGCCAGCGTCACGTACAAGTTTGTCAACTCCTCCAAGCTAGCTCCGCAACCCCCCAAGATGCTCGACAAACCTAGCCTAGGAGCATCCCGACTCACGCGCTGAAATCCAGCTTCCCGGAGCTTATCGGTGAATGTAGGCACGCCCATTTCGGAGAGGACGCGCACGGCCGGAATGTTGAGCGAATAGGCCAAGGCACGTTCCAAGGTCACTTCGCCATTACAGTGCTTATCGAAGTTTTCGGGCTGATACCCACCAAAATTGGTAGGCACGTCGGGCATCACGAGCTTGGGCGTGAGCAGGCCACGGTCCATAGCTAGGGCGTACAGGAAAGGCTTGAGCGTGCTGCCCGGCGAACGAACCGCTTGGATCCCATCTACTTGCCCTTGGCTGAAACTGTCGCCAAAATCTGCCGAGCCAACATACGCCTCCACGGTCCGCGTGCGGTTGTTAATGACGAGCACCGCCGCATTCGAAATACCTATCTCGTGCAGGCGACGCACGTAGTTGCGGGTAAGGTCTTCGGCTTTGGCTTGCTTGCTGCGGTTAAGGGTGGAAGCAACGATGGCCTCGTGCGGGAACCGCCGCACCAAGCGGCGGGCTAGGTGCGGAGCTAGGGTAGGGGCAGCGTGACGCTGCACATCGAGGGGCTCTAGTAGAGCGTCTTCGATGTCTTTGGCGGAGAACAACCCTAGCTCACCGAAGCGTCGCAGCCAGCGGTTACGCTCTTGCAGCACTGCTCCGTTGTTTTTGCCTAGCACCAACCCCCTAGGTCGGTTCGGGATGATAGCCAGCGTCACGGTTTGCGCAAGCGACAGGTAATCGGGTGGCTGCTGAAAGTAGAGCAGGGCCGCCGACTTCACGCCTTCCACGTTGCCGCCGTAGGGCACGAGGTTGAGGTAAAGCTGGAGGATTTCGTCTTTGCTGTAGTGCGCTTCGAGTTGCACGGCGCGCAGCATTTCTAGCAGTTTGTTTCCTAGGGTACGCTCCTTCGGTTCGAGCAAACGCGCCACCTGCATCGTGATGGTGCTGGCGCCGGTGGTGCGGCCTTCGCCAAACACGTTGCGCCCGGCCGCTTTCACAATCGCCAGCGGATTGATGCCGAAATGGTAGTAAAACCACCGGTCTTCCTTGGCGATAATAGCCTTGCGCAGTGCCGGCGTGATTTCGCGCAGCTCCGTCTTCATCCGCCACTTCTGGGTCGGGTTCAGAAAGGCGTGCAGCACCGAGCCATCAGCCGCTGTTACGATGGGCGAGTACTGCGGTGCGTGCGGCAGCGGAAAAGCTAGGTTGAGGCCCACTAACAGAAGCAGTGCGAGCTCCAGACCTATAAAAAATCGTATGCTGACACGCCGCTTCATACCTGCAAGATAGCCTCTGCTCGCCTTCTGGCCCTGGATTTAAGGTGTATATTCGTCAACGAACTGAAAGGAAGTTGCCATGCCGCCCATCACCGATATTTCTCAGCTAGACCTCACCAAAACCTACACCTATGCCGATTACCTGACGTGGCGTATGGATGAGTTTGTGGAGCTGATAAAAGGGAAAGTGTGCCGAATGAGTCCCGCGCCGCGGGTGCGGCATCAGAAGATTTCATTTCGTCTCAACACATTAATCGGAATGGCGATTCGGGGTGGTAGTTGCCAGGGTTTTGCAGCACCCTTCGACGTTCGCCTAACGCGCGCCACACCCAACGGCGATGCCCAGATTACCACCGTTGTGCAGCCCTACCTTTGCGTTATCTGCGACCCGGCTAAGCTCGATGAGTTTGGGTGCCTAGGTGCGCCCGATTGGATCATCGAAATCCTCTCACCCGGCAACACGGCCCACGACAGCAAAACCAAATTCGACCTCTACGAGGAAAATGGCGTGCGCGAGTACTGGATGGTAGACCCAGGGCTAAAGAACGTCGTCGTGTGCGTGTTGGAAGGAGAAAAATACCGGATTCACGGCGAATTTTTCGAGCCGGGGCCTATTGTGGTGCATACGCTACCAGGGGTTGCGCTTGAGTGGACTGAGGTGTTTGAGGGGGTGTAGGATTACCGCTTTCCTCTCCGCTAACCCTATGTCTCATGAATGTAGCAACGCGACACTTTGCCACTTTGTAATACAATGGTCAGTGCATCACCGTCGATCGGAATCAACTTGGGCGTCATGCCTAAATAGTATTCTAAACTGTTGTCAGAACGCATGTCGGGTTTGCCTAGCAGTGCGATAACCTGCTCTTCGGTGAGGCCAATCAGCCGATGCGAACCTTGCAGATCGTCTACCATTTCGTAACGCTCCATCTGGTTCGCTGCCCACTCGGTAGGATCGAAATCTTGGCGCGGATAATATAGGTAGATGGCAAGAGCTAGGTATAAGCCACCTGCGCACAGCATCGGCGTACTAATGGCCGCCATTACAAAGGCTATCCGGTTAGGGTGCCGTTGTGAGGGCCAAAAACGACGCCCCAAAGCATGAACAGCAAAATAGACAGGAATGGCGACAAGAAAGACGCCAAGCAACACGAAGCAGTAGAAAAGAATGTCTTGCCAAGCCATCATAATGCGAAGGTTATAGCTGGTGAATAATTTACCGCACGCGCACTATGCCGGCGCCATTATAGCTGTGATACTCCGCGTTATACATGGCATCGGCGCTTACTGGACCTAGGCGGAAGGTGCCTTTGCTCACCGCTCGCGCCAGGTAGTAGAACGACTTCGGCTGACCCGTGGCGGTGGTGAACAGGTTGATCCGGTCGTCGCGCAGGTCCATGTAGTCGGGCTGGGCGGCGTCGGTGGCCCAGGCTAGGTCGCGGACGGCGCCGATGCGTGGGTTTTCGATTTCGAGGCCGGCGGGCAGCAGGTCGGTGATGGCCACGTTCTTCACTTCGCCGGCCGCGTCGGCCGCTTGCAAGGTTATTTTCACGACCACCAAATCATTCTGGCGGAACGTGGGCGAACCTAGGGGCTGGCCGCTGCGGTCGAGGAACTGGCGGCGCACACGCAGGTAGGCGTCTTCCTCGCGGATGGTGTTGGTGGGCGAAATGCCTTCCGTTTCCCAGAAGTAGTAGAGGCTGCCGCTGCCCACCGTGCGCAAGGCTAGCTGCCGATTCGCCACGTTGTTCACCGTCAGGTCTTTGCCCGAGAACTCGCCAATCTTTTTGCTGTCGGCGAGGAGGGAGGCCGTGACGGTGCTGCCGGCGTTTTGGCGCGCTACTTTGCCGAGGGCTAGCAGCGCAAACGCCCGCTCTTGGGTGCTGAGCCAGCCCGCTTGCTTCACCTGGCGGCTGAGCTGGCGCGTGAGGCTGGTTACTTGCGCGTTGCCGGGGTCGGCGGCAAGCAGGGCGTTGAGCACCAGGGCTTCGTCGCGGATGGGGGAGTAGAATGAGCCATCGAGGGCGCGGGCCGCGGCGGTTTCGCCCCCGAACTTGGTGGGCAGCACGTCGCGGAAGCTGCGCTCGTTGCCGTTGAGGGCGAAGGTGCAGGCCAGCAGGAACCGCGCATCTTGGGCGAGCAGCGGCCGGTTGGCCTTGTAGTAGTTCATCGCCACGGGGTCTTGCCGACCGGCCAGGGCTAGCACGTAGAGGCTGTAGGTGATTTCCTTCTTGGCAATCAGCTTCTGACGGGCAATGTTGTTGGCGTCGAAGTAGCGGTACTCTTCGGTTTCGCGCTTGCGGTTGCGGAATTGGAGGTAGCGCAACACTTTGTCGAGCACGGTTTTATTCACGTCGAAGCCGGCGCGCTGGGCTTCCAGCAGAAAGTGCGCGGCGTAGGCGGTGGCCCACCAGTTGTCGTAGTCGCCGCCGGGCCAGTAGCTAAGCGAGCCGTTGTAGAGCTGCATCGACTCGATTTTGCGGATGGCTTCTTGCACGTTGTAGTTGGGATTGTAGCGCTGGGCTTTGGCAGCCTGCTCGGTTTTCTGCTGAAGCGTGGCAGCTAGGTCGCCGTAGTAGAGCTGCGGGAAAGCGGCCGACACGGTCTGCTCCAGGCAGCCGTAGGGGTATTGCAGCAGGTAGCGCAGGTCCTTGGCAAACTCTGTCATCGGCGAACGGCTCACCACCAGCTGGCTCCGCAGCGACGACGGTAGGAAGTTAGTTTTCAAGTTCAACGTCGCGCCGCTGCCGCCTGCTACAACGCCGGAGCCGGTGCGCTTTTCAAGTGGCGAAGCGGGGCGGACGGGAATTTCGATAGTTTCGGTGAAGGTTTCTGTCATTCCCTTCATTCCAGTAGCAGTTACGGTAACAATGCTATTGCCGATGGTTTGCCGCGCTTTAACACGAAAGACCACCCGGTTCTCGGCATTTGGACGCAGCGGTATGGTGTATCCATTTGGTACTACTTTAAACATTGGAACTCCATCAACTCCACCTTCATAAGCCGAAGGAACTGACTCTAACAGTCCGTTGAGTTTGAGTTTAGTGTTCATGTACACGGTTGCGTTCGTCGTATTCGTTAGCGTTACCGGCACGTCAATCGTGTCGCCGGGGCTGAGGAACCTAGGTAGCGCGGTGCTGATGACCACTGGGTCAGCGACTTTCATGGTTTTCTCGGCGGAGCCAAACGCGTCGTCTTTGTAGGCGAGGGCCATGACCCGCACGGCACCCGAAAACTGCGGAATACGCACTTTGTAGCGCACTTTGCCGCTGGCATCGGCCTTCAGCACGCCGCTCCATTTGGCGAGCAGCTTCACGCGACGCGAAGGCACGGGCGTGGTGCGGCGCGAGAGGTCGGCGGCATCGCCACCGGAGCTGCTGGTACCTAGCTCGGGCAGCAGGAAGGGGTACACGTCGTAGGCCTGCACTTCGAGGGCGCGCTTCTGGTAGAAGTAGCCGTAGGGGTCGGGCGTGCGGTAATCCTTGAGTTGCAAAATGCCTTCGTCCACCACGGCCAGGGTCACGTTGGCGCCGGGCGCGGTGGTGGCTTCGATGGTTTGCCAGGTTTGAGAGCGGCTCTCCTGGGGCACGTTCAGGGCAACTTGCAGCTGGGCGTCGGGCTTCTCCACCGTGAGTGGCACGAAGCCGCGGGCCACCGTGAGGGGCAGGCGGTTGTCGGTGATTTCGCGGATGGCGGTGGCCGTCACGTAGATGTTCGGCACGTGGTTGCCGCGAATGGGGATGCGCACGCGGGCCGATTTCTCGTCGGTGGTCACGTAGAAGTGGTCGAGCATCCGGTCGCGCTCCACCGTCACGAGCACGCGGCCAGGGAAGGGCGTTTTCAGCAGCAGAGTGGCGGTTTCGCCGGGTTGGTACTTGGCTTTGTCGGCCTCAATGCTCACCTCGCCCTCGTTGTTTACCTCGAAGGAATTGCTCTGCGTATCGCCATAGCCGTAGGCGTACACGCGCTGCGCCACGTAGGTGCGCGCGCCGGGCCGACTCACCCGCACTTCGTATTCGCCGGAATAAGTGGGCGCAAAACCTAGGTTCGCGTCGGGGTTGCCGCCCGCGTACAGCGGAATGGTGCGGTTCATTACCACCTGCTCGCGCTTCTGCGAGTTGTAGAGGTAGCGGCCGCCGCGGCGCTCAATCACGGTTTCCCACAAGAGCCGCACAATGGTCACTTGCGCGCTGGCATTCGTCGGCTGCCCGGCCGGCGTGAGAGCCACGATGCGCACTGGCAACTGTTGGCGCGTGCTGATTAGGTCGCTGATGCGCTGGATCCCGTACAGCACGGGCTGGGTTTGTACCTCAAAGGTAGTCAGGCGGTTGACTGGTCGACCGGTTTCATCGAACACCGTCGTGAACGCCGCGCCTTCCAGAATACCTAGGTCGGAATAGTTGGGTACTTCGTACGTGGCCGCGCCGCGCCCGGCCGCATCGGTGTTGCCCTCGCGCACGGCTTTCTCGAAGCGGCTCGAAATGGCCGATGTGCTTTCCGACTCCTCGTCGGAGCTCGCGCGGTGCTCCTCGCTGGTGCTGATTTGGAAGTCGTAATCGGCGTATTTCTTAGGGTTGAAGAACTTCTCTTTCAGCGAGAACTCTACCTCAAACTTACGGTCGGAAGCGGGCGGGCCGAACAGGTTGGTGGCCGTGATGTTGGCCGTCACCGTTTGCCCCGGCCGCACGGCGGCGGGGCTAGCTTTCACCGTCACCTTCAGGCGGTCGGGGATGAATTCTTCTACGCTGAGCTGGCGCGAAGTGAGCAGCACGTCGTTGCCGGTAAGGATTTCCAGCGTGTAGAGGCCGGTCATGATACTGGGCGGCAGGATGAAGCTCGACTCAAACGAGCCCGCCGCCGACAGCTTCTTGCGCAAGCTTGCGTACTCCTTGCCCGTGGGCAGCAGCAGCCGAATCTTGACCGGTAGGTTGGCGGGCGGCGTTTTCCAGTTTTCGGTGCGGATAACGGTGTTGGTGCGAATCGTGTCGCCGGGGCGGTAAAGGTCCCGGTCGCCGTAGAGAAAGGCTTGGTAACGGGCCGCGTTGCTCTGCAAACCGCCCACCTCAAACCGCGAGGTCTCGACGCGGCTGCGCGGCAAGTCCAGGAACGTGAAATCGGACTCGCGCTGAGCCGTCACCATGCTTAGGCGGAAGCGGCTCGTGGCCGCCGTGCTGTCGAACTTGGCTAGGCCGTCGCCGTTGGTCGTGCTCGACGCAATAACCTGGTTATTAGAACTCACAAACTGCACCGAGACGCCCGAGAGCGGCTTGGCATTGCGGATGGAGTTGGCAAATACCAGCGTGCTGCCGGCCTTGCCCTGCTTCACAATCAGCCCAATATCCGACACCGCCACTAGCTTCGAGACTTGCAGCCATTGGTGCTCGGTGTCTTCCACTTTCACCACGTACAGCCCCTTCAGTGGCCCCGTAAACTCCAGGTCTTTCATGCTCAGATTGAGCAGCCGCAAGCCCTGTTGCTTTGGCAAACCTGACACGGTGTAGGTGCGCTCGGTGAGCACATTGCCTAGGTTCTCGACGTCGTAGTACTGAAACGAGCGGTCGATGTAGCCGCCTTCGTCGTCGGTACTGGGCTCATCTTCATTATATTCGGGGTAGCCGTACTGGCTGCCGCCGCGCATCAGCTGCTGAATGTTGTTAGCGTACACTTTGGCAATGGTCACCTTCACCTTCTCCACCTCGTTGATGCGAATACCTAGGTTGCGGGCGCCCAGCGCGTCGAGGTACATGGCTTTGTCGCCGTTGGCGAAGGAGAGGCTAGGTTGCTCGTCGCCGAAGCTCACGGTCTGGTTGAAGGGCTCGGCGAGCTGTCCGCCCAACGCCCCACGCGTGCCACCACTCAGGCTTACTTGGTAGCTGCGACCCACTTCAAAGCCGCCTTTCAGGGCAAAGCCGCTTTCCAGCGCTTCCACCGCAAACGGCACCTCCGGCGACACCTTCAGCTGCTCTCGAATGTCGTCCACCGAAACGGGCTGGTTCGTGAGCACCGTCACGACCGGCTCGCCGTCTTGCAAGGAGCCGGTTAGCTCGCGCACTTGCAGGGTTTGTTGGTCGGGCACGTCGCCGTCGGCGGTGAGCGGCATGGTGGTGGCCCGGTCGCTGCCCACGGCGCGCAGGCCGGGTTCAATGGTCAACGTCAAGGGCGAGTAGGGGCGCACTTGCTGGGTGAAGCTGATGCCCACTAGTTTGTCTGGCTCCGCCGATACCACCTCGAAAGCCAACGGTTGCCCATTCTGCGTAACGCGCAGCTTGCCGCGTACGTCGCTCGGCCGCACCGAGTAGTTGAACACGAGGTTGGCACGCATCTCCGCCGAGCCCGCCACCCGCCGCGACCGGCCCCAAAACACCTGCGGCGCGCTCATCTCCAGATACGGCGTGTGAAACTTGGTGCGGCTGAGCGCTAACTTCTGCTTGCCGCTCGGCATAGCTTCCGAGCGCAACTTGGCCTGAAATGCTGTGCTCGGCCGAAACGGCTCGGCGGGCGAAAACGTCAGTTCGCGGTTGCTGGTCCACTTGAACTTGCCGCGCACCGCCGGCTCAAACTTCACGTACTGCACCGTGTCCCAACGGTTCTGCTGCGCGTCGCCGACCACATCCTCATCGAAGGTGAACACTACGTTCTGGTAGGGGTCAATTTCCTCGCCTTCGGTGCTTGCCGCGGCTTTTTCGGTGTTGGAATCAGGCTTGGAGCAGGCACATAGCAACGCCAGCAGCACCAGCAGCGGCACGCGGAATAAGGAGCGGGAAAGCATAGGAAAGGGATGAGCAAATGGGCTCGGGAAGGTATAGAGAAAACGGGATTGTTGAGCAGCTAAGTATGCCTTGTGAAGAATATTTAACTTGGCTTTATGGCTGCTTCTCGTTCCTTTCTACTGCTTCTAATCTCAACTGCTAGCTTGTACGTGTGTATAAGTTGCAAGCAGAATCAAATGGATGAACGCGAAGCTATTCTGACTGCTAATGGTGAGGGAATGTATTGGGATGAAGTATGCTCTAGTAATGCATTGGGTAGATATAACCTCATTTTAAGAAATACAAGCGGTTATAATAGTAGGCTCAATGGGCTTCCAATATTCACTCTTATGTTTTCGTCTAATCATAAACTGATGTATTACTTCAATCAAGATTCAACTACAATAGTTGATATGAATATAGTTACTGGAGACGTTCAATACAATCCTAGCAAGTGGGAGATTATGAATAATAAAATAAGATTAATAGGTGATACATGTGAAATATTATTATTGAACAAAGAAGTGTTAGTAATCAAAACTATAAAAAAGAGCAAGGCATTATTACGTGTGTATGTGCCAAGTTATTGGCAGAATAAAGTGCTATGTAGAGATTATACGTGTGATCCTATACACTTTGATCCTCCTGCTTCCGCTCAGTCAGATTTATAATCTAGTTGTTCGACGCTGCAAATTTTCAATTTATCTGTGCGCATGCTTAGTATTTTGCCGTGAGCGTAGCTACTCGCTCTACAAGGAAGTGTTTATACTCTTCACCATACGATACCTGGGTTGAAATCCGGTCATGCACTTAAAACAAATAATTGTTGCTTGTTAAATAATTATCTTGAAGTCTACCCTTTATTAGCACTTAAATGATAACGGTATATTCTGATCGAAAGCTAGCTCGCTATCTTGAGCGCACCGAGGCGCGTGCTAATGCGTCGATTGTAGAAGAACGGGTTAGGCTTTTTCCGGAAAGCAAGGCCGAATGGCTAGAGGTTGCCGGTGCGTATGCCATGTTCGACGGTCCTGAATCACCGTTGACGCAGACGTTTGGGCTCGGTGTTTTTGAGGAAATCGGGGATCAGGAGCTAGATGAACTG
>Ga0325401_1000506_pt1 | contig 28325 bp, 17 predicted proteins | sample PopdelMetagenome_FD_205666 | JGI IMG/M metagenome (GOLD analysis project Ga0325401, IMG submission 205666) | Populus deltoides microbial communities from Bellville, Georgia, United States - Xylem-PdKOR-R2 | ecosystem: Host-associated > Plants > Phyllosphere > Stem > Wood/Secondary xylem | place...
GCCATTGAAGACTGAAGTTTTTTGTTATCTGCAGAAGAAGCTTGGAATCGTGAAGATTGATGAAACAAGTTTAAGAGGGGTGAATGTTAGTTATTAAACTTATTTATCAAGATTAGTATTGAAGAGTCACAATTATTAGTATTGAAGAGTTGCATCTATTAGTATTGAAGATCAAAATTATTAGTATTGAAGAGTTACAACTATTAGTATTGAAGAGTCGCAACTATTAATGTCTATATATTGTATGAATCTCATAATGAAAAAGGCGTGAGAGTACCATTTTCATATGTATTGTATTCTACCAAATTAGAGAGTGTGCAGCCTAAACCCTTCAATTTTCTGTTCTCTATTTCTGCCAAATTTCCAACAAGGCCTTGGCAAGAAGTGGTTGGTTTTTACTCCAAAAGTGTTAATGGGCAATTGTCATTGATGGAATTGTTTGGAACTCAGGTATTTTTCACTATGGAACTTAAAAAAGTTAGGATTTTTAGCATACAAATTGTGTTATTTGTAAGCATCCAGTGTGGTCTTGTAATTTTTTGTTGTATGATGCTAAAGAATTTTGTTTGCAGGCACATGGTGTTCATTGTGATGATAAAATTGAAGAGGTTTCTAATGAAACTGGATTATTAGAGGGTGTTTCAAATGTAGGTAAGTCTGGGAGGTGGGCAAGGGTAACATTCAAGATTGTGCTTTCATATCATGGAGGTTCATTTGATGGTTGGCAAAAGCAGCCTGGTTTGAATACCGTTCAAGGGTGAGTTGCTTGCCAGTTTCAAGTTCTGAACACGGAATATGTGATGCCTCATATCTTGCTCCTTTTCTCCACGACTAGTAATGAGGTTTTGGGGAAACAGGCATCTATTATGTCTCGAAGGAAATCAGATGGTTACTTCCATTTTTTTTGGTGGTCTCTATTGCATTGAGGTTTTAGAAATGATTTTTTGGACTCGGGAATTTACGCTAATTGGATAATCTGTATGATATGAATACTGTTAGAGAGACTTTTACTCTAAATTACACTGTTTTGCATTCAAATATGTGATGGATGCAGTTATCTGGGTATGTTTTTATGTTGTGCCAAAATGCCCCAATATTTTTTTTCTTAATTTCTTTGGATTTACCTTTTTTTTTCTTTAAAATGATCCAGGGAAATCGAGTTAGCGAATTCATAATTTATTTTTTATTTGGATTTGTTTTCATGTTCTTCTGTTCACTTCTCCGTGTCTTTCAGCTTAGTGGAAAAGTCTCTTGGAAGATTTGTTGATGAGAAGAAAGCTCAACAGCTAAAAGAACAATGTATGCCATTAGAAGGCTGTGCTAGTGTTGCTGGGCGCACTGACAAAGGACTGTCAGCTCTTCAACAAGTTTGTTCTTTCTGTATGTTAATGCCCTATTCTTTCTGCAGTTCCTTATATTTTACAATACATTCAATGTTTTAGTATTCTTATTCGTAAGGCCTGTTTCTTTCACTACTTTTTGTGTTTCCCAGCCACATCAACAAATATTGTGTGCTAAGTTTGTGAAACTTATCATGTCAGTTTTCCAACCCATTTATGATCCTTTTTTGGTTCAATCCAAAGCCTCAAATTTTCCTGTGATGAAAAAGTTCTGTTGACATTGTGGATATAGAAGATTAAAGTTGAGCAGAATTAGTTATTTTTTTATGGGTGATACAAGGATGATGCCTCAAAAATATTTACTGTGGGATTTCAAAGTCTGTTTCATCACTTGTTCTTTTTATTGATTGGATTTTAGTTTTTGATTAATTGTATGTCCAGATACTGGGAGAAAAGATGTTAAGCCTCATGAAATTGAAGATGCCATCAATGATGTGGCACCAGGAAAAGTCAGGGTTGAATCCATTTCTGAGGTATCAATTACGTTAAACTTCTAAATGCCTGATTTCATCCTTGTCCTAAACAGAAGCTAACTGTCTCGGTACTGATTAGCTCTTTAACTTCTTGTAGGTTTCACGTGCATTCCATCCTAATTTTTCTGCCAAATGGAGGCGCTATTTGTATATATTTCCTTTAAATGATGGAGAAAATAGGGAAGAGATTGAGGGTGAGGGGGATATTTAAAATTTTATTTCTCATGAAAATTGTGAAAAGCAAAGAAATGAATGCGGTGAACTGGCCAGTGGGGAGAATGTTGAAAATTCAATAATCAGTGATGAGGATGAACTTAAAGGTGCAAAGAAACCTAGGAGATTCAGTGTATGCAGGGTTAATCAGCTTTTACAACAACTAGAAGGGAAGTTATTATCCTACAAAATGTTTGCACGTGATACCAAAGCTTCGAGGAATGTGTAAGCATAAAGAACAAAACGAAGACTCTCTACTTTCATGGCTAGGAAAGCGCACCTTTATGCCTTTGGTCTATTAGTTGTTCTGGAAGCATTGTTTTTTTAGAATTTCCTGGAAATAATAGAATGAATCTGCAGAAAGAATAGGCCTTTGGTCTAATAGGATGAATCTGTAATTAGCACCTTTAGAATTACTATAAAGTTCATGAGTTTGAAATTTCAGCTCGCAAATCTACTATTTAGTTTTTTTTTTTTGGGGGAAAAAACTCCACTTACTAGTTTACTCTGATGCAATGCATGACGATTCTTTTCAAGTTAGGCTATTTCTCACCCAATCCCAATCACCACATCGGCCTCATGCTTTAACATTATCAGTTTGTTTTGGATCGTATTTTCTTTGCTAAACTCTTTAAAATTTAAATACTACCAGATGGTTCGGGTTCTTGTGGCAACCTCGGTAAGGGAAGCAGCTGCAGGTGCACAAGAGGATGCACTGCTATAAAGCTGATGGATGCTACATGCAGACGTGCAACTGCTCCACCTGCACCCCCAGACGGCCTATGTCTTGTTGATGTAGGATATACTGAGTTTGACCCACGAAACTGCCTCATTCCCTAGATCATATCTCATGTCAATTTCACATTAAGTATTGCTTTCAGCCTACTTTTGAGCGGGTATTTTATGCACAAATGAGCTTTGGACCATCATAGGATTTTGAGTGATCCTACATGAAAATTTTTGTTTCCAGTGACTAAAAGAAAGGAAAAGAAAAGAAAAACACTACATGCTACCAAGGTGTTTTTCTCAGAGATCTCAGATCTACTCTAGAGGATATCGAAGTCCTTGATTTAGGTTTCTAAGTTGTTTTTCTATTTTAATTCAATAAGTTCTTCTAAGGGATTCCTTCCCCCCTCCCCCCAAACCTGCAACACAAGACCTTTACATGCTCCTGCCACGACATAACCTATCCTCCCTGACTTCTCATAAAAATTTGATGTCAATACAAAGCCATCTGCCAACACAAAGCCATCCCATCTAAATAATAGGAGGCCAAATTAAGTTTATCATGCTTAGCAATCTGCTCAACATCAAACTATTGATTATATTTATAAATCCATTTAAGTACATCTTCTCTTTCAAAGATAGGAAACTCGTGTTTCGGTCTACGTAGTTGATAATAAGGAGGCGCACCTTCAGTGACCCAATTGAACTTGGCAGAAGAGTCCCTTTTGCAGTTGGGTATTGAGACGCCTAACGTAGATTGGACTCGCCAGTAGAGAGTTGATTTTTTTGCAGTGCTGAGTCTACACGAAAAACAAGGGCATCAATAGCTTTTTTAAGCTCTCTGAATCACACATTGGTATCAGCCCTGGTATCATTAAGCTGCTGTTGAATTTGATCATATGTCTGGGTATGCTCCTGATTGATAGCTTCATCTACCTTCCCGGCATTTTGGGATCTCGTTTCGGGTGGCATTTTGAGAGTAAATTTTCCTGATTGATAACATTTTCCTTGTCATTCTAGCACATTTCCCCTATCATACGTGGCCTTAACAGTAAATTAAAAACAAGTAAATGAAACGCACAGCATTGGCTTTATTAATACCCCCTGAAATCCTCTTATCAGTTCCCTCCTTGCAACATTTTCTATGTGAGCTCTACATAAATCTATATTGGCGACGAGCCTGGTTTTACTTAACAATTGCTATTATTTTATGGCGGACAATCTTCCCATTTAATTTATCCAAGTTGTTATCTTGATGGTACTGAGCCTAGGTGCATCGTTCTTTATTGTAGTTTTAAGATTTAAATAAGTTTATCTAATTTATCAACCATTGCAAATGCATGCTCAAGCAATGTTGTATTGATTTTCATTCAGTTTCTTCACTGGTTGCTCCAAGATTGGGTTTGGCAGACTGTATGTTTAAGGATTAAGGGTTAGGACTAGTAGTTTCTATGCATATTCCACGAGCACCGGGCCGATTTAATTCTGAAATTAAGTATTTTCACTAGGTTCTGCTGACAATTGCCCGTCAAGTTCTTCAACTTCTGGGCTTTTGTCAGTCAACTATACCTGGCTTTGTCCTTTTTAATTGATAAGGTTATACTTATCTAGCAAGGATTTTGTCGAATTTATTCATCAAAAAAGAGATTTGGTAAATTCTTAGTCTCAATTCCATTTTAAAACATATCATGTTTTGTCAATTTCATTCTGGTTAGCATTTTGTTTTTTCAATTGAAATGGTGTATTTTTGGAGTGAAAAATTAACCTTTTTTTTTTAATTCGAGGAAACCCCATCTCCCGAAAAGTGTACATTGTGGGCCCAGGTGAGCGAGTAAAACCCTGGTTGTCCCAACCTCTTACAAGAGATGCATGCCCTGACTCGAACTCGAGACCTGCTGTGCAGATCTCAAACCCTTTGTCATCACGCTACGCTCTTTGGGGACGAAAAATTAACTTTGATCCTCTTATTTTACAAAGTTCCTTTAGTCCAATGCTTCTCATAAAAAGAAGTATGTTTTCTTTTTTTTTTAAAAAAAAAATACATGAATAAAAAAATTTGTTTTTGCTTAAAAATATATATATATCCTTTTTTAGTTCAAATTATTATATTTTTTATTGAATATTTTTTCTAATTATTGTTTTTAATTCAATAAACTATGCACTAATAATTTAAAACCTTAACAAAAAAAATAATATATAATTCAAAAAATATAATATATAATTCAAAAAATATAATTTTAATAAAAAAAAATACATTTGTCCTCTGTAATTTCATAACAAGGTTTGGGACAACTAAGTGTCCAACCCTGGACGTTATGAGCAAAAATCTCATCAGAATTAAAAAATAAAAATGGCCACGAACGTAAGCTTGGGAATTAAGGATTTGGTCCAATTTATTCATCAAAAAAGAGATTTGGTCAAATTTTGGTAATTTTTTAGTCTCAATTCCATTTTAAAAGTTTGGTTTGTAACAATCATTGTAATTTCATATTTCCATACTCCTTCCATTGAAGCAAGTAATAATAACAGAGAATATGTATAAATCTCAGTGTTGTTTTAAATTTATGTAAGATATTGCAGTTTCATTCAAAAAATGAGAAAGAATAATAAAAATCCGCAAATTCTACCACCTTCAATTCTCATTCATCAACAACAACACACATTCAAACAAGTGATCGATAGTGTTGATGAAAAACAAAATCCCTATCATATTTCATTTTGTGAAAATTGTTTTTGCTTAAAAATATATATTTTTTCTTTTTTAGTTCAAATTATTATATTTTTTATTGAATATTTTTTCTAATTATTGTTTTTTATTCAATAAATTATAATACTAATAATTAAAAACCTGTTTTTTTTGTCAAAACAAAAAATAATATATAATTCAAAAAATATAATTTTAATAAAAAAATACATTTGTCCTCTTTTTAATACATTGAGCAAAAATCTTATCAGAATTAAAAAATAAATAAAAATAGCCAAGTAAGTAATGCCATTTCTTTTTGGTAATTAAATTTCTCCTTGACCTTATTGAAGTTATTTTGCAATGAATCAAAAGAATTAAACATGTATATACATAGACAAAACCAAGTTATGACTCTAAATTTCCATATAAAAGATGCCCCCAAGTTTCATAATTCACCCTGGGGCAAGTCTGTGCAAGGGCACAGGGGATGAAGGATTTGAAGGGGTTAAGAGGTGGGTGACATGTTTTGTCAAGAAATGATTTTGGAAAATTTCTTCATATTTGTTGAATAACTAAGATAGGAGTCTTGATCAAGGCAAGAACATAGGTTCTCCAAGACGATTGACCAGAAGGAGAGAAGGAAGGCTCATTCTGCTACACTGAATCTTAGTCTCAAAGAAGAAATAATTACTTTAATCTTACTTTCTTTAGCAATTCTTAGAGTTTAAGTATCATCTTTGGGTATGTTTCTTAGTTATAATAAATATACCTTGATGAGATATCATCTTCAAGCTTGTCTTCTGAAACTTCGAAAGGAGTAAAAGCATCAGGCTCTTCTTCATCAAGGAACTCTACCACACAACAAGATATATAAAGCAGTGACATTGCTGATGGTAAAACTTCACTCCTGAATGAGTGCTGAAGTTGTAAGCCACAAGTCATTAGTTTGAAGGTGTAAAACTGGTTAGTAAAGTTTTAGGAAGACTAATTCACACATACGGAGTGTTTAACTAAAATAAATAAATAAACAAGATGTAGAAAACAAGAAATCCAATTAGTCTAATTTGACCTCTCAGTGAAAAAGAAGTTTTCTGCAGAAGGCCACTGTGAAAAAGATTTTGGGCTGGGCCGGCACTGCCCGGCCTAGTAAACAGTGGAGGATGTCTCCACTGTTCATATGAACAGTGGAGGTCACGGATGTCGCACGTGCGCGGTGTCGCGGCAAAAACATCCAATCTCAAAATTTTATCTTCTAAAATGTGGCAAATATAAGGAGACAAGGAATTCTTGTCTTTTATTAGTGGAAAAATAAAATGGGAGTTGTCACCTAGTATTTTACCGTAACTGGTCTCAGAGAACGGGTACGGGGACTGGTTGTGTAAAGGGAAGGTATTAGCACCCCAAATATGTCCTACATAAGGTAAGCTGCATTGTTTTATTATCTGATAAAATTTAAAGTCTTGTTATGTTTTCTAGTTGTTGGTCCGTCTATGGTTTAAGAAAAGTTATTTTCGATAAAGAAATCCTTATTTTATTGAGTAAAACCTAACCGTTCTAATGTCAACAAATAATTTAACATCCGGAATACGCCTCACGTATAAGGTCGTAACCCCAGATATTAAAAGAAAACAAAATAATTTTTTTGGAATTTTTGAAATATTGGCCAGTTCTCGTGACTTTAATAAACTGATTATTAAAGCCAAAATGCATGCTAAAACTTTTTTTTTATGAAGATACAATATGATTTTTTTTATTATATTTTTTTAGAGAGACTTGGCCGTATGCATGAAAAAAAAACATTTTAATTTTTTATTATGTTTTGACAAAAACTAAGTATTTTAATACCGGATTTGTATCTTTACAGTATAAAAAAACAAACCAATATTGATCAAAATGCAGTAAAATATTTGCGAAAAATCACAAATTTTTTAAAATAATTTTTGAAGAAATATTTTTTTCAGGCTGGACCTAGCCACCCAGTCTCGGTACCAGTTAGTCCATACACGCGTAAAATTTTACGCGTACATGAACAGTGCGAAGGTAATTAAATTACCTTCGCACTGCTCACCCTTCTTCTTACAAATAGCTTAAGACACAAGCGTCGTTTTTATTACAGGGACGGTGGAAGGAATTGAACATACCTGGTGCTGGAGAGATTAAGACGATGGTGATGCTGACTTCTTCTTCTGCTATCTTCGTTCTTGCTTTGGGTTGCTATGGGTTCCTCTGTTTTTTTTGTTCAACTCATGTCTCTCTCTCTCTCTCTCTTTTTCTTTCTTTTCCCGTCTGCTCTCCTCTATCCTCCTCCTTCTGCTTTCTTCTCTTGCTGCCTTTTTTACTTTCTTATGCTCTTCCTCCCTTTGTTTCTCTCTTCCTTACGTTCCCCTCTCCTCTCCCTCTTTTTTTTCTTTTCTTTTTTCTGTCGCGTCTTCTCTCCTTTTCTCCTCCTTAGTGCAGTACATCCTTTGGCTTTTATAGCTAGAGGATGCAGGCGTTTTCCCTTTGTTGTTGCAGGGACGGAGTAACGGCCGACGTGCATCATGGTAGCCGTGAAACATGCCCCCTTGATTGAAGCAAATCGCGCCTTCGCTGCTGCAAACTTTTCTCGGCCAACTTAAATAACGTCTTCTAAGGAAGACACTGGACAATGTTGAATAAAACGGCACCGTTTTGCAACTTTAAATGATATTTCTGATTTGATCCTTGGATGTTTATGCAATTTTGTAATCAAGCCTCAGAACAATTATAATTAGATCCCTTGATTTTATCACCTTTTCTGGTTTGGTCCTTGGTTTTGGATTGTTTCAATTAAGTCCATAATTGGCCATCAAACTTCAATAATTATGCAATTAAACCTCTATTTAACCAAATTAACTCTTTAAAATTATAATTGGACCGCAGAACTTTAATTTCATCCAATAATAGCCAAAATTGACTTAAAAATCATTTTTTTTGTAATCAAACACTCCATAAATTCAATTAAACCTTAGATAAGTTTTAATTGAGTCCATAAACATCTGATTTTGGACTTTTCTTCCTCAAATTGAATTTTCCTTGTCAACAGGGCTCTCACCAGTAAAAAATATACTATCAAATTTCAACCTTTTGCATTTTTGAACCTCCTCAACCAATTTTTGGCTATTTTTCAGCATTCCAGCATCCTTTTCTCGCTTCTATTATTTTTTTGGATTTCTTCTGATTTTTTTTATATATCTTTTTTTTGTATTTTTTTCATTTTTGTGTGGGAACCCAAAAATAGGTAACAACAACGAAGTTGAAGAAGAAAAGGAAGGAGGAGAAGAACCGGGAAGAGCAAACATGATGGCGACTCACGGTGGCGCTGCTCTCGGTGTTGGTGCTGGTGGAGGTGGCAGAACGATTGTGGCGCTACTCTTCTCTCTTCTGTTTTTCCATTCTTTATATTTTTCCTCCTCTCGGTTTCTGCCTTCGCCTCTCAATCTCTATTTCTCTCTGCTTCTGTTCTTTCTTCTTTCTCTTCCCTCTCTCGTTCTCAATACACTCTCCCCTCAGTCGTTCCCTCTTCTCTGTTCGTCTCTTCTCTCTATTTTTCTTATGTCTTTCTCCTTCTTTTTGTTACTATCCTCTTCCTTTGTTTTTATTTTTGCTTCGGTTTTTTTCTCTGTTCTTTCACTCTCCTCTCTCTCTTCCTGTTCTTCCAAGCATAAAAATATGCCCCTCGGTTCCCTCTGTTTTTCTTCTCTAAATGTCCCCTGTTTTTCAGTTCTCTCATCTCTATTTGTTTTCGTTCTCTTTTTCTTTATCAAAATCCTCCCCCCTGTTTTATTTTCTTTTTCCCCCCTTCATTGACCCTCTCTAAAACGGGGGATAAAGGGTTACTCCCCTTGTCCAGTCATGGCACAGGGGTAGGGTGGCCGGGTGGCCACTGGGCAGCCACCTCAAGGTTGCCGAGGGGCTTGTCCCCTCTGTTTTTTTCATCTGGTGGTAGGCCACGGGTTAGAGTTTAAGCAAGTGGGGATCTTTGTCGGTTTTCTAGGTTTTAGGAGAGAGGGAGAGGAGCAGATGCAGGGAAAAAAATACTTCTTCTTCCTTTGCCTCGTGCTCTCAGGGGAAGAAGAAGACCTATAGTGCCGTTCAAAATGACATTGTTTTGGCTTTTTTTTATAGTGGATGAAACAGCGTCGTTTTACCCAAAATACGTTGTTTCATTTAAAAGGAAATGACACCAAAAACATGTCAGAGTCCAAAAAAGTCCTCAATTTATGATTTATTTAATAAAGTCCTTAATTGCAATCTTGATTTTAAGAATCAACTCAATTGCGTCCCTGCCAAATTCAATCGTCGACCCTGAAGTTGACCGCCTTTTTCACCTCAGTCCTTGGTTTTGAATTTGTGCAATTTGACCCTTAATTGATCCATAAACTTCAAATTTCTTCAATTTAGCCCCTGATTCGAACAAATTTTAGCCCCTCTATTTACGCGCCTTTTCCAGTTTGGTCCCTGGTTTCAGATTTTTTCAATTATGTCCCTAATTGACCATCAGACTTTAATATTTATACAATTAAGCCCCTGATTCCCTCCATAAATTCAATTAAACCTTCAATAAAATTTAATTAAGTCCATAATTCAAGGTGTTATAATGATATCCTCGATGGAGAATAATTCAAGGTGTTAATGAAATGGAGATCATCATCTTGAAGGAATTATCCCTTCGGCCCTAAAGATGAGGATATTGGTTAAAATTTGTGGAATGAAAAGGGAGGAGGGAATTATTTAGTGATTCCCGAAACAATAAACTTAGAAGCATAGATGAGAATTGTAAGAAATTATGATAGTATGTAGCATTGAATATACATATTTATGTATCGTTGTTTTCTCTTCTCTATAACCTTATTGCTTTTAATATAATTATTTTCAAATATTATGTTGTTGCAGGTCTATCATATTCACAATAAGAGTACTATTTTAAATCCTCTAGTTTTTGTGTTATTTTAAATCCTCTATAACATTGATGTTTTTTGTCTTTCAAGGAACTATATGACTTGAGTTATAGTAGAATCCTTTAAATCAAATGTCTAAATGTAAATTGTATTATTATGTACCTGTAATCTTAATGTATGTTTATTTTTTTATGTAAAAATTAATTTATGTCCGACTTTAAAGGATGAATATTTGTAATATTGTGTTCGTACTCTTGACTAATATGATGTTTGAGACTTGAAATTATTGGAATGTGTATAAGTAATGAATAATGGATGTGTATAGTTGACTAGTCGATAACGGACCTCCTGGTAAAGAAGAGATTATGCCGAAATCTTGGTAAACTTTGTATGAATTCAACAAAAAAAAAAATTCATATGTTTTTCCCTTTTCATGATTGATGTGTTGATCTTGAAAATAGAGATGTTACAAAAATGACCTTTGTTACGGCTGAAGCTAGGGTTGTTTGATACTGGACAAGATTGGCTGAAGGTAGTAGAGGTAGTGTAGGCAACAAAGGTGGGTTGACAACCATGGATTGAAAGGAGGTCTTGTGAAGAAACTCATGGGTAAAGAGATGACTATGAACATCTGCATACAACAAAGGTTTTGTCTTGGTTGCGAGGCTGGTTACCAAGTCTTGGAACTCACCACGAAGGCCACGAAACACATAGAGATTGAAATATTCAAGAGAAATCGGTCGCTCAGCAACAACCAATTCATCAAATAAGGATTTTGCTTGCTGCATATGCATAGCAACCGAAGCATCACCTTGCCGAAGATCTTGAAAAAATCCATGAAGTTGCATAATGTGAAAATTAGATGTAAAGGCAACAGATTGCTTAAGAGTATGCTAAATATATAAGAGGTTTGTCAATCTATCACAAGATAAAATACATCCATTAAAAAAGAGGAGAGTAACTTCCTGTTGCTTCCAACAAAGGAAAGAAAGGTTGATGTGTGGAGAAGAATTAGTGGAACTGTCAATTTTACCGTGTTAATTTCTACCTAATTCTATTAAAAACTAACACTACATAGAAAAAAAAGCTTAAAAGTAAATAACAGAAAACTTGTATTCCTTCTTAGAAGGTAGACCGCAAGTCAAAGTCTTTTTTGGGAAAAAAAAAAACATGAATAAAAGGTTAATGGTAGGCAGCTCATATTCTACCTGTATATATATATATATCAATTCAGATATTGTGAACATTGAATTAATAAACACTGTATCAATTAAATATTAAATTAATTTTTTTAGATATTTTTTGATAATTTTTATATGCTAATATCAAAAATAAAAAATAGTAATTAAAAAATACTTTAAAAAATATTACCAAATAAACATTTAAATATGACAGAGCCTACAATATTTATTGAGAACTTGCATGAAAAGAGACAATTTAAACACGAGAAATAAGTGAACGATGGAAGTCTTCAATGTGGATTTTACTTGAAGGGTTGGGGCATCAATGCCAGAAAAGAAGCAATAATTTGCGGATGTCAATCAATCAAATATTGAATCACGCGGGGATGGGCCCGTGGGATGCGAGACCGTTGCCATCATGCAGTTTTTTCCAATCAATCAAAACCTATTCTCCATAACGTGACACTCACAACTTTTCTAGGATGTGAATTATATTTCTAAACTTATATTCCTAAACGTTGACCCCAAGTCAAGTCTTCTTTTGGAAAAAAAAAACATGAATAAAAGGTTAATGCTAGGCACCCCAAGTCAAGTCTTCTCTATGGATCCTTAATTTGTCCCTAAATAAGCTCACATTGAGTAAAAATTATTTTTATAAACAGGTCAATTCTTAATATCTTTCAATTTATATGTATTCAAAATAAATATTAAAACCTATTATATTAATTTGTGAATTTATCAATTCAGATGTGAATTATATTTCTAAAATGTTATAAAAAATTTCTATATATATACTACAACTAACTTAAGAAAGCCATGTTCATCGAAACCATGGAGCACAAAAAAAAATTGAATTGTATACAAGTAATTAACCAAAACTTACATTCCATCTTAAAACGTTGACCCCAAGTCAAGGTTTTTTTTTTGGAAAAAAAACATGAATAAAAAGGTTAATGCTTGGAACCTCATGACTTTTCATGATGATGATGATGATGATGGATATAGAGGACCTGCTACTTTCTTTAAGAAAATTACCTGTGGAAAATTATTCATATTTAATGAATTACTTTGATTAGTTTCTTGTAGTTAAATGATAGAATAAACATATATGTGTATTTATAATATTAATATTTTAAGAAGTATTATTTTTTAAATTTGCTAATTCCAATTGGGACTTTTTATTTTATGATTTATGGAAATAGATTCTAACTAATTATTAAAAAATTTACGTGAAAAGTATGAGGGGGTGCTAAAATGTTTTATATTAAAATTATCATTTTCCACATATACATGAATAGAGGACCGAATACACAATTATAGCTTAAAAATAAATTATTTTAATTCTGATCCACAAAATGTTCTTACAGTTTCCATATAACACAAAAAGTCCGTCGGTTTTCTTGTTTTTCCTGATGATGTGACTTTGACAAAATAACATTGAGTTTGAGTTTTCTTGGAGAAAAAGTTCCCTCCAAAATAATAATTATATTGATAAATAAAAAATGTTTTAAAATTAAAATAAACTTGATTATTTGATTGGAAAAGATCCTTTATGTTATTATCACATGAAGTCAATTTATTTGTTTATGAAAAAAAGAGTAACCATATAAGTAATTTATTTATTTATTTTAATGAAATATAAAATAGTTTTTTAATCTTCTGGTATATTTGTTGTCTTTAAAGAGAAAAGAGCTATGAGCTTATATCTCAAAACTTGAAAACTAATTATATAAAGATATTGAGTGATCATTGAATATATATATATATATATATATATTAGGAAGATTAAAATACAGTTGAAAGGATTCTATATATATATATATATATATATAGAATCCTTTCAACTGTATTTTAATCTTCCTAATTCAAGGGCATACGAAATAAGTATTTTATAATTTATATCAAAACAAAAAGGATTTTGATGGAGAGGACATTGCAACAAGTTTTCCACCATGAGATGGGTCATGGAGACCATTGTCATCATGCAGATTTTTCCACGGCATCGTCGGCATGGGTCCGTGAAGTCCTCTATAAAAGCCTGAACCTCCTCGCTGTCTTCTATAACAAATATTGATCACCATTTGTATTTGATATTAAGATGGGGCTGTTCCTTCAGATGTTGATGGCTTTAGCAATTATGATGGTTTCCTTGCAAGGATGGCTGCCTCTTGGTTGCTTGGAGGAAGAGAAAATCGCTCTGCTTAACCTGAAAGATGCTTTTAACTATCCCAATGGCACCTCCCTACCCTCCTGGATAAAAGGTAATGCCCACTGTTGTTTTTGGGAACGTATTGAGTGCAGCAGCAGTGCAGGTCGAGTCACCGCACTCGCTCTTGACGGCGTAAGGAATCAGGAACTGGGAGATTGGTACTTAAACGCCTCCCTCTTTCTTCCTTTCCAAGAACTTTATTGGCTCGACTTGTCACGCAATCGTATAGCTGGTTGGGTTGAGAAGAAAGGTTTGCTCTCTTAAGTATTACATAATATTTATATTACTTTTTTTAAATTAATCAAATTAGTATTATTTTGGTTCTCCATCGAAGAAAATAGAAAGCATAAGTTTAATTCCTTACATTATTAACATAATCATGGCATCAACACTATAACATCACCAGTATTATTATAATCATGACATCAACACTGTAACAATTACTCATCTTACTCTCACTTTCACCTCCTCGGCCTCTTTACATGGCTCTTGATCAATCATAATTAAATTACTTCAATAATATCTTTTTTTTTTATTTTTTTTACATGAGGTCTTAATTTGTTTATTTTTTATATAGGTGGTGGTTATGAGTTACAGAAAGTGAGCAATTTAGAGTACATTGACTTGGGAGTTAATCGTTTCGACAACAATATTTTATTATTTATGGAGGGATTTTCATCTCTTAAATCACTATATTTGGATTATAATAGACTGGAAGGGTTAATAAATTTAAAAGGTTAGTTTTTTATGTACTTATTTTTTTTCTATTAAATTTAATTTTAAAAAACACAATTTTTGTTTTGTACTAAATTAATTAATTAATATTTTTTATAAATATCAAGAATCTTTGAGTAGCTTGGAGACCTTGGATTTGAGCGGCAACGATATTAACAAATTGGTAGCCTCAAGAGGTAATAAGAAACGTATTCACATTACAAATTGGTAGCATAAAGATAGTATATATGAGCCCATCAATACAATATTAATTAATTATCTTTGCTTTTGGAAAGCCTTTCTATGCGTTTCTTCCCTAACTTGCAGGTCCAAGCAACTTGAGTGCTCTATACCTAAAAAATATCACAATCTATGGAAGTAGCTTCCAGCTACTACAATTATTAGTAGCATTCCCAACCCTCACAACACTCGATTTGAGCTACAATGATTTTAGAGGAAGAACATTAGGTAAGTTATATATATATATATATATTATATACAATGTTTATATATTTGGGTTTAATTGAAAAATACAATTTGCTACTTTTGAACAGATTTCCAAAATTTAAGCTATTTGGAAAGTTTGTCTCTCAACGGTTGTTCTCTAGATGAACACTCCCTTCAAAGCCTTGGAACACTGTCTTCGCTAAAAAAATTGTCTTTGAAACAACTCAATGTCACTGTACCTTATGGAGGTAAATTAACAAATTTCAACTCCAGTATTACTTATCATAGACCATTTTACTTCTTTCTATACCTGTTATGATTAGATTTGTCTGCATAGAATTCCTCTTTTATACAAGTTTTGGAGAATTCTCAAATCCACTAGAATTTAAATTCATAATATAAATTAAATCTCAAATTTAGAAATTAACTCAATTGAAATCTTTATTATTCTCAAAGTCTACCATCCATTTAAAATGAATAATAATCCAATTCAATTTTTACCCTCTCTCAACACCATTTGGTGTAATATAAATAGAATGATAATATAAAAAACAATAATTTCTAACTTCATTTATAGGGAGTGCTCTTTTTAGGAGGAGAATAAATTAACATTGGTGTTTTTTTTTATTTATCAAACATATCAAAATTCTTTCTTTTAATTGAACTCTACAATTTCTACATTTCCCTTCTTATATTTTAGTTTTTTTAGCCATAATTAATAAGTAATGAATTATTGTATTTAATAACCTCATAGGACAGTTAAACAAAGGAATCATGGGAGACTTTGTTTAATATTAATCTGAAAAAATAAAAAAAAAGGAACTAATTATGAGTCAATTAAATTTTAAAAAAAACCCTCAAAAAATAAAAGTAAAAAAAGCATAAAAAGTACATTACCCAACCAATAATTGACCAAAAACAACTCAATAGCAATTTACTTACAACAACAAATTGACCAATAAGAGAGACCTAAATTCCAAATATAAAAATCAACTCAATTGAGATCCATATAATTCATTCAATAATTACTTCTGGCTAACTCTTTCATTTCCTTTATAATTTTAATTCCTTCTACATTAATATAATTTCTTGATTGTAGCAGGCTTCCTTCATCTTAAGAACTTGGAATATTTGGATTTGAGTTCCAACACTCTCAATAATAGCATCTTACAAACCATTGAAATGATGACCTCTCTTAAAACTTTGATTTTGCAAAGTTGCAAACTAGATGGCCGAATACCTACGGCCCAAGGTAAGGTTAATAACTCTTGCTCTTTCATTTCCTTTATAATTAATTGTTTCTATGTTAATATAATTTCTTGATTGTGGCAGGCTTTCTTAATCTCAAGAACTTGGAACTTTTGGATTTGAGTTACAATACTCTCGACAATCGCATCTTCCAAACCATGGGTAAGGTTGATTACTCTTTCTCTCTCTCTCTAGGTTATATATTTTTCATTAGACACTCAGAGTTTTAATGTTTTCTAAATTATAATGTGATCAGGCCTCTGTGACTTAAATCATATCCAAGAGCTATTAATCAACGACAATAATCTCAGTGGTTTCTTGCCTCCGTGTTTGGAAAATTTGACTTCCCTTCAACGACTAGATCTCTCTTTTAATCACTTGAAGATCCCTATGTCATTGAGCCCATTATACAACCTTACAAAACTCAAGTCTTTTGATGGGTCGGGTAATGAAATATACGCAGAAGAAGATGATCATAATCTGAGTCCAAAGTTCCAGTTAGAGTTCCTTAATTTAAAAGGTCATGGACAAGGTGCGAGAGCATTTTTCAAATTCCTTTACCATCAGGTGAGTCTAAAATATATGGATCTTACAAACATCCAAATGAAAGGAGAGTTTCCAAATTGGTTGATTGAGAACAACACATACCTACAAGAACTTCATTTAGAAAACTGTTCTTTTTCGGGTCCATTCTTGTTGCCAAAGAATTCTCATGTGGATTTGTCATTACTAAGTATATCCATGAATTACTTCGAAGGACAAATCCCTTCAGAAATTGGAGATCATTTGCCAGGGTTAGAAATTCTATTGATGTCTGATAATGGTTTGAATGGAAGCATTCCTTCCTCGTTGGGTAACATTAGCTCACTACAAGTGTTAGACCTGTCCAACAATAATTTGCAAGGGCAGATCTTTGGATGGATAGGTAACATGTCTTCTCTTGACTTCTTGGACCTATCATGGAACAATTTCTCTGGTTCTTTACCGTATAGATTCAGCACTTCTTCAAAATTGAGATATGTTTATTTGTCTAGAAATAAGTTGCAAGGACCGATCACAATGGCATTTGATGACTCCTCTGAGATAGTTCAATTAGATCTTTCTCATAATAATTTAACTGGTAGAATTCCAGAATGGATTGGCGAGTTATCTAACTTGAGATTTCTACTCTTGAGTTATAACAATCTTGAAGGTGAAATCCCAATTCAATTATGCAAGTTGGACCAATTAACCTTGATTGATCTATCTCATAATTATCTTTCTGGTAACATCCTCTCTTGGATGATATCTACTCATCCTTTATTTATTGAATACAATTCTCTTGGTTCTGTGTCCTCATCACACCAATCTTTCGAGTTTACAACGAAGAATGTGTCCCTTTTTTATAAAGGCAATATTATCCAGTACTTCACAGGAATTGATTTCTCATGCAACAATTTTACTGGAGAGATTCCTACTGGAATTGGAAACCTCAGTATGATCAAGGTATTGAACCTTTCGCACAATAGTTTGACTGGACCAATTCCACCAACATTTTCAAACTTAAAGGAAATAGAGAGCTTGGATCTTTCCTACAACAAACTAAATGGAGAAATCCCACCTCGACTTACTGAGCTATTTTCTCTAGAATTTTTCAGTGTGGCACATAATAATCTGTCTGGCAAGACTCCTGCGAGAGTTGCACAGTTTGCCACTTTTGAGGAGAGCTGCTACAAGGACAATCCTTTTCTTTGTGGAGAACCGCTACCTAAAATATGTGGTCCAGCTATGCCACCATCACCAACACCAACTTCAACAAATAAGAACAACGAAGATTATTATGGCTTCATGGATATTGAGGTTTTCTATGTGACCTTTGGGGTTGCATACATCATGGTGCTATTGGTAATAGGTGCAGTTCTATACATAAATCCATATTGGCGACAAGCTTGGTTTTATTTTATTGAGGTGATCATCAACAATTGCTATTATTTTCTGGTGGACAATCTTTCCATTTTATCCAAACTTGGGTTTTCATAGCCTTAGTGCATCTTTTTGTATTTTAGTTTCAAGATTTAAATAAGTTTAAATGCAATGTTATATTGATTTTCATTTGTGTTTGTTTTTAGCTTCCATGTGACATATAATAATGAAGTTTCTTCACTGATTGCTCTATAATTGGATTTATAAAGCTTAGGACTAGTAGTTTCTACGTGAATTAATAAGAGGATGCCTTGGTATTCTGGATTGGGTTTGGCAGAGTGCATGTTTAAATAAAATAAATTAATATATGATGCATTTTTCAATGAAAATGTAAATGCTTTACTAGTTTGTATTTGTTTTCTGGTTATATTTAATTTTTCATCAATATTCCTAACGTAAATTGCTACATATCTTGAATTTTGAAGGATTGAGAGATGAGAAACAAAAAAGAAAGAGAGACAAGTTAGTTCAAAAGAAGAAGAAAAAAGAACAATAGCAAAAGAGAGAGAAGAGAGCAAAAGTAGATCAGTTTTAACTATAGAAATTTTATAATTACTAATATTAAATTCAAAATATTTACATATTGCAAATGTTTAATATAAATGATTTTTATAAACATGTATAGCTTAACAATATTAATCAACTCTTAATATCTTTCATTTTATATATATTGAAAGTTAATATTAAAACCTATTATATATATTTTTTTTCAATTTCATTCTCATTTAACTTTTAAATTTGTTAGATTTATTCCTCATTATTTTAATAAACTTGAAAAAAATAAGCTTATCTTTTTGGAAATAATTAACGTGTGGAAAATTATGCTTTAATTTTAATAGCGATAATCAAACAATATCGTTGATAAAATGAACCACAAATGATAATATTTATAAAATACTTCTTGTCATTGTCATGATAATAAGTCTTTTTTTAAAAAAAAGTACTTATTAGTTTATTTTTTGTAACACAGTCAATAAGCAAGATGGATAGGAATTTATAGTGTGAGATGAGTTTGTAAGACTATTGCCATCTGTATTTTTTCCACGATATAGGCCAATGAGATGGTCCATGAGACCATTGCTATCAAGCATCTTTTGTTTTTTCTACGTGATGGGTCCATGAGACCTTTGCTCCATAAGCTTGGGAATAGATAATATGCTTTAATTTCAATTTAGATTATAATAAAATTAAATGCTTAAGCATAAAAAATAAATCTCAAGTGTTAGAATACAACCACCGATTAATTAATGGACAATGGACCTTATATTAATATATGACGCATCTTTCAATGGAAATGTAAATGCTTTACTAGAATATCATTTTTTTAATTTGTTTTTTGGTTATATTTAATTTTACATCAATATTTCTAACGTAAATTGCTACGTATTTTGGATCTTGAAGGATTGAGAGATGGGAGACAGAAAAGAAAAGGAGACAAGATAGTTTAGAAGAAAAAAATAATAATGAGAGACAGATAAGAGAACAAAAATAGTTTATTGAATAATGTTTTATATATTTTTATTAGAGAAATCAATATAAACAAATTTATAGATAGACACTAATTTATCAAGTACTTAAATAGAAAAATAAAATCAATTAGAGTACTTGAATATAACAAAATAATATATATATATATATATATATATATATTTATTGTTCATAAATTAAAAATATAATAAAATCAATCCAGACTAATCTAAAAAATAATTAATTATGATATCATCATTCTGATAATAAAACTAATAAAAATATTTTATTAATTAAATTATGTGAATATAAGTATTCAAATTGAAAAAAAAACATTGATACAAGCTTTTAAATAAAAAAAATATAAAATAAATATAATTTGTATTGTCATTATCTCTTCTGCATTGCTAGCACTTAACGAGTTGAATATATAATTCCCGTGTGAATAACATTAGAATAAATTTAGTTGTATGACATGATAACATCTATTTATTTTTGTATTTTAAAATAATAAATTTCTTTAAATGGATTACTTACTTTTGAAAAATCAAGCAATGAAACACAGGAAGAGTGAAGAATAATCAAAGTGGTGCGGCTCTACATCAATTTTGATCCATGTTTTTGGTATTAATCTCTTCATTCATTTACAGCAGGAGAAAAGAACATTATATATATATATATATTCATTAAGATATTTTTAAAAATTACTGAGATACATTGTTTTCATTAATTAAGATATGGAATTCTTTAAAACAACAAGCTATGCAGTTTTTTGCACGGCATGGGTTCGTGAAGTCCTCTATAAAAGCCTTAACCTCCTCGCTGCCATTTGCAGCAATATTGTAATAGTTGATATTAAGATGGGGCTGTTCCTTCAGGTGTTGACGGTGTTAGTGATAACGGTTTCCCTGCAAGGATGGCTGCCTCTTCGTTGCTTGGAGGAAGAGAGGATCGCTCTGTTGCACCTCAAAGATTCTCTTAACTATCCCAACGGCACCTCCCTTCCCTCCTGGATAGAAGCTGACGCCCACTGTTGTTCTTGGGAACGTATTAACTGCAACAGCAGCACAGGTCGAGTCACCATGCTCGATCTTTGGAGCGTAAGGAACTGGGAGATTGGTACTTAAATACCTCCCTTCCCTCCTGGAGAATAGCCCACGCCAACTGCTGTGATTGGGAAGGTATTCGGTGCAACAGCAGTACAGGTCGAGTCACCATACTCCTTCTTGAGGGCGTAAGGAATGAGGAAGTGGGAGATAGGTACCTAAATGCAGTACAGGCAATGTCTCAATCCCAAGCCTAGGTCAACAAAAGAAAACACCATGAAAAAAAAAAAAAGATTTTACAGCAATGCACCCCATGCCAGAGCATATAATTAGAAAAAATGGCCACGTAATATATTGAGCTATTTTTTTTTGGTAATAGAAGTGCTCCGTAACCTTTTTGAAGTTATTTTGCAATGAACCACAAGAATTAAACATCAAGTTATGACTCTAAATTTCCATATAAAAGATGCCCCGAGTTTTAGAACTTACCCCGGGAGCAAGTCTGTGCGCAAGGGCACAAGGGGACGGAGGATTTGACGAGGGCTGAGGGGTGGGTGAGATGTTATGTCAAGAAATGATTTTGCAGAATTTCTTCATATTTGTTGAATAACTAAGATAGCAGTTTCTATGTCCTTACTCTTACTTGCTATATCAACTCTTAGAGTTTAAGTATCATATTTACCTTTTTTTCTTTCTTTCTGCTCATCAGACATGTTCATGCGTCATTTAAGGAAACTACCTATACACAACCGCGCTAAGTTATTTCTGCTTCTGCTTCTTTTTATTTATAGAAAGGTGGTAGAGCCAAAATTAGAGGCTAGCTAGCATAAAAGAAAAACAGAGGACGGGGGGAGGAAGCAATAACATATCCAACCTTTTGAGCCTATTTGCTATAACGATGCCTTCCCAGAGCTTTTTTTCAATTGTGTTCAACCATAGAGCCTCCGGACAATGAAGACTTCTATTTTTGGAGGTGATTTTCCTTTCCATCATTTCATGCCACAACAAATAATTAAAAGGAAAACGAAAAAAAGTATTATAAAGTAGGTTGGTTTGCTTGGAAGCCGTGCTAATTAATAAAGGCTAATCACTCCCCTCATGAAGCCCAAGGCCTAGCCCATTTGTTTTTAACTATTACATTACGTCCTTTTGTTTAATTGGGGATTTAATTGCTCGTTTGACAAAATTGACGAGGAATTTTGATGGATTCATAGACGTGAGAGGCGTTACTAAGCCCGGTAGGGTCAACTTCATGATTCAAAGAATTTAGTATTTAACTCAAATCAGTTTTATTATTAAATTAAGTGGGAGTCAAACTAACTGATATAACTATATTAATCTAGTAGGTTAATCCAAAATCTAGTTAAAATCCAAGTAAAACCATATTTATATTTTAAAATGATATTATTATAATTTTTAAAAAATATATTTTAAAATAATATTATTTTAAATTGAAGCACTCCACCAATAACTTTAATAGATTTTTGAAGTAGTCATGAATGGTAAAAAGAAAAGGAGAGATGGACACAGCAAGCCCCCATTAGTAGTCACGAGTGCCAAAAAAACAAAAGATTGACAAAACAAGCTCCAAAAGTAGTATAAGAAGAAACAATAGTGAGAAGGATCAGAGAACAAATATATACCAGTTTTTATTAACTAAATAAACTTATGTTACAAGTTATAATTATTTATATTAAATTCAAAATACATATTGCATGTATTTAAGTATGTTACAAAGTTTAATAAACTAGATTTTAATTGAGTTACTTAGGTTGTGGATTGATTTATTTAGTTCATCAAATTTGATTGAGTTAACTCTTATTTGATTTTTTTTAAATCTAAATCAGGCTAGGTTTCAAATTAATTTAGGCTTTAATAAATTTAATAACGCTGATTAAAACTACATTATAAAAGAAAAATTGAATTGCAAAAAAATAATTACCCAAAAACTTGTATTTTTTCTTATAAAGTTGAACCCGAATCAGTTTTTTTTATGAAAAAATATGAACAAAAAATTAACATTGAGAAGCTCACTTTGCATAACAATGATGGATAATGAAGACTTGCTACTTTCTTTATAGAAATAACGTGTGAAAAATCATGTTTTAATTTTGATAGTGATGGCAAAATCAAACAATATCATTAATAAAATGAACCACAAATAATAATATTTCTAAAATACTTCATGTCATTGTCATTGTAATTGTCATGACAATAAGTTTTCTTTCTAAAGTACTAATCAGTCTATTTTTTTGCAGTGTGAGATGGGTTTGTGAGACTATTATCATTTGTATTTTTTACATCTTAAAACATTGACCCCAAGTCAAGGTTTTTTTTTTTTAAAAAAAAAAAAGAAAATACATGAATAAAAGGTTAATGCTACTCACCTCATGACTTTTCATGACGATGATGAATATAGAAGACTTGCTACGTGTGGAAAATTATTCATTCCAATATTTGCTAATTAAAACCACATTATAAAAAAAATTGAATTGCATAAAAGTAACTACCCGAAAACTTGTATGCCTTCTTATAAAGTTGAACCCTTGTCAATTTTTTTTATGAAAAAAAATATAAATCAAAGGTTAACATGGCAGCTCACTTTGCAAGACAATGACAAATATAAAAGACTTGCTAATTTCTTTGTGTAAATAACGTGTGGAAAATCATGCCTTAATTTGAATGGTTATGATAAAATCAAACAGTGTTGTTGATAAAATGAACAATAAATTATAATATTTTTAAAATATTTCTTGCCATGACAATAAGTCTTTCCTTTTCTTTTTCTAAAGTACTTATCAGTTTTTTTTTTTTTTAACACAGACAACAAGTAAGATGGATAGGAATTTGCAGTGTGAGATGGGTCTGTGAGACCATTGCTATCTGTATTTTTTCCACGATATAGCCAGTGGGATGGTCCATGAGACCATTACTATCAAACGTTTTTTCTACGAGATAGGTCCATGAGACCATTACCCCGTGAGCTTGAGAAGCGATAATATGCTTTAATTTCAATTTAGTGTATAACAAAAATAATTAAATGCTTTACTAGAATTAGATACTCCCATTCTCTAATTTCATTTTTTTTTATATTTTTTTGTGGTTATATTTATTTTTTCATCAATATTCCTAACATAAATTGCTACGTATATTGAATCTTAAAGGATTGAGAGATGGGAGACTGAAAAGAAAAGAAAGAAAGACAAAAAAATTTAGAAGAAGAAAGAATAATAGTGAGAAAGAGAGGAGAGAACAAAAATGGAGCAGTTTTTATTAACTAAATAAACTTTATAATTATTAATATTAAATTCAAAATATGTACATATTGCAAATATTTCAACATATCACATGGTTTAATAGAAATGATTTTTATAAACATAGAGAGCTTAACAATATTAATCAATTCTTAATATCTTTCATTTTATTATATTAAAAGTAAATATTAAAACCTATTATATTAATTTGTGAATGTATTAACTCAGATGTGAGTTATATTTCTAATTTTTTTATAAAAAAAAATATATAGCTTAAAAGGTCATATTTATCAGGACCATTGAGTGAAAAAAAGAAAAAATTGAATTGCATAAGAATAATTAACTGAAACTTGTATTCCTAAACGTTGACCCCAAGTCAAGCGTTGACCCCAAGTCAAGTCTTCTCTATGGATCCTTTGCCCCTAAATAAGCTCACCTCTAGTAATCCTTCGTGCTTCATGAGATTCCAAAAGCTGAAAATATACTCCTTTTCCAAAGCTGAAAATATTCATCACCATTAGGTATACCAACTTCCATCCTTGAGAAAGAGTCATTAGGTATACCAACTTCTAAATGTGAACTGGTTTTTATTAACTAAATAAAATTATGTTACGAAGTTATAATTATTAATATTAAATTTAAAACATATATTGCACATATTTAAATATATTATGTAGTTTAATAAATTAGGTTATGATTGAATTGATTAAGTTGTGAGTTAATTTATCTAGTTGATTAAGTTTGATTGAGTCAACTTTTACTTAAAATTTTTAAAATATAAATCAAGCTAGGTTTCAAATTAACTTATCAGTCTTGAATCTAATTTAATAACACTGATTAAAACCACATCATAGAAAAAAAATTGAATTGCATAAAAGTAATTAACCTAAAACTTGTATTGTTCTTACAAAGTTACCCCATGTCAATTTTATTTTTTTTGGAAAAACACGAATAAAAGGTTAATGCTAGGACTCTCACTTTGCATGACAATGATGGATATGGAAGACTTGCTAGTTTCTTTTTGGAAGTAACGTGTGGAAAATTATGCTTTAATTTTGATGGTGATGGCAAAATCAAACAATATCGTTGATAAAATGAACTACAAATGATAATATTTCTAAAATACTTCTCGGCATTGTAATGACAATGAGTTTTTTTTTTTTCTAAAGTACTTATTAGTCTATTTTTTGTAACACAGTCAACAAGTAAGATGGATAGGAATTTCCAGTGTGAGATAGGTTTGTAAGACTATTGCCATTTATATTTTTTCCATGATATAGGCCAATAGGATGGTCCATGAAACCATTGCTATCAAGCGTCTTTTGTTTTTTCTACGTGATGGGTCCATGAGACCTTTGCTCCATAAGCTTGGAACAGATAATATGCTTTAATTTCAATTTAGATTATAAAAAAAATTAAATGCTTAAGCATAAAAAAATAAATCTCAAGTGTTAGAATGCAACCACCGATTAATTAATGGACAATGAACCTTAGATTAATAGATGACACATCTTTCAATGGAAATGTAAATGCTTTACTAGAATATTATTTTTTTATATATGTTTTCTGGTTATTTTTAATTTTTCATCAATATAACTAATGTAAATTGCTATGTATTTTGAATATTGAAGGATTGAGAGATGGGGGGGGGGGAGAGAGAGAGAGAACAAAAGTGAAGCTGTTTTTAGTAACCATATAAATTTTATAATTACTAATATTAAATTCAAAATATGTACATATTGCAAATGTTTAATAGAAATGATTTTTATAAACATATATGGCTTAAGAATATTAATCAACTCTTGATATCTTTCATTTTATATATATTAAAAGTTAATATTAAAACCTATTATATTAATTTGTGAATGTATTTACTATGTGAATTATATTTCCATTTTTTAATTAAAAAAAACAATTTCTATATGCTACAACTAGCTTAAGAAAGTCGTGTTCATCATGACTATTTATAGAGTAAAAAAAAAAATTAAATTGCATAAAAGTAATTAATCAAAATTTATATTCCATCTTAAAACGTTGACCCCAAGTCAAGGTTTTTTTTTTAAAAAAGAAAAAACATGAATAAAAGGTTAATGCTAGGCACCCCAAGTCAAGTCTTCTCTATGGATCCTTCCTCCCTAAATAAGCTCACATCAAGTAATCCTTCGTGCTTCATGAGGTTCCAAAAGCTGAAAATATTCATCGTCATTAGGTATACCAACTTCCATCCTTGAGAAAGAGTCATTATCCTTGATTAAAATACTATATTGAATAGAAGTAGCATATTGAAAAAACAAATTTTGCTGCTGATTGTTTTTAGAATTTTAGCTCCAAATCTACCGTATTCGACAGAAAGATATATCAACGGGTTAGGTTGTATACTAATTGAAAAACTAATTAATTTTTTTATCCTAATAACTTTAAGAATGCACCTCTTATATTAATATAATATATTTAATAAAATTCCCTAAACTACTTTATATCTCTAACAGTGAAAATACCACTATAATTGGTGGCAATCCTCCAGTTCCCGGCGTCATGTATTTTTTTTCTCGGGATGGGTCCGACACATAATCACCATCATGCATTTATGAGTCTGTAAGGCCATTGCTATCTACACTTTGGTCCCCCATAGCGTTGCTTTTCCTCGAGATGAGGCCGTGAGACCATTTCCAACCATCATGCATTTTTTTCCACAAGATGGGTTCGTGGAAAAACTTTGGTTTAATTGGGAATTTAGGGGTTTGATTGAGAAAATAGAAGAGAATTTTTTGTGAGATGAGAGACAGAGAGACAAAGTAGTCCAGAAGAAGAAGAAGAAGAAATGATAAAGAGAGAGAGATGAGGGAACAGAAATCGGAAAAAATAGTTTTTATTAACTAAATATACTTTTGTTAGGAAGCTATAATTATTAATATTAAATTCAAAAATACATATTGCAAATATTTAAACATATCATCTGGTTTAATAGAAATTATTTGTATAAACATGAATGGCTTAACAATATTAATTATCTTTCATTTTATATATATTAAAAATAAATATTAAAACCTATTATATTAATTTGTGAATTTATCAATTCAGATATGAATTATATTTCTAATTTTTTTTTAAAAAAATCTATATACTACAACTAGCTTAAGAAAGGTATGTTCATCAAAACCATGGAGTAAAAAAAAAATAAAAATGAATTGCATAAAAGTAATCAACCGAAACTTATATTCCATCTTAATTAAAACATTGACCCCAAGTCAAGGTTTTTTTTTAAAAAAAGAAAAAACATGAATAAAAGGTTAATGCTAATCACCTCATGACTTTTCATGACGATGATGGGTATAGAAGACCTGTTGCTTTTTTTATAAAAATTACGTGTGGAAAATTATTCATATTTAATGAATTGCTTTGATTAGTTTCTTTATAATATTAATATTTTTAGAAGTATTAATTTTTAAATTTTCTAATTTCAATTTGGACTTTTTATTTTATGATTTATGGGAAAACAATTCTCACTAATTATTAAATATTTTACATGAAAAATATCAGGAAACTTGCAGAGAATCTGCTCAAATCAACACAGAAAAAGAGAAAATCATGGCAAAGACTCTGCTATTAACGCTATATTTGAAACTTGAAATCTACAGCGGTATATTATAATAGCATAGTTTTAGCATTATCATTTATTTATTTTCAAAACTGAATTCCACACTGCTGCTGTATATATTACACACAATATTTATCAATAAAGTGTGGTGAATTACTAATTGAAACAGCTGGTGTGTATAGCTTCTATAAAAAGTATGTAAGTAATTTATAAGTAATTTTTTTATTTATTTTAATAAAAAATAAAATAGTTTTTAATCTTGTGGTATATTTGTTGTCTTTAAAGAGAAAAGAGCTATTAACTTATATCTCAAAACTTGAAAACTAATTATATAAAGATATTAAATGATCATTGAGTGATCATTGAATATATATATATATAATCCTCTCAACTTTATTTTAATCTTCCTAAATTATTCAAGGGTAAACGGAATAAGTATTTTAATGGAAAAACAAAAAGGATTTTGATGGAGAGGACATTGCAATAAATTTTCCACCAAAAAAAAGAGAAGAATTGCATAAAATGAAGTAATTAACTGAAACTTATATTCCTTCTTAATACGTTGACCCCAAGTCAAGTTATAGATAAATTGAAGAAAATAGAACAAGCACGTTTTTTTCCCCACTCTCCAACCCACTAATTATTTTATTATTATTAAAATAAATATGATTAATAATGTTATAATTATGAATTTAAAATTGATAAAATTAATTTAAAAAAGTATAAAAAAAAAACATATAGAAAAAATACTATAACAATTGAAAAAAAAAACAAAACCAAAA
>Ga0325401_1000508_pt1 | contig 28305 bp, 17 predicted proteins | sample PopdelMetagenome_FD_205666 | JGI IMG/M metagenome (GOLD analysis project Ga0325401, IMG submission 205666) | Populus deltoides microbial communities from Bellville, Georgia, United States - Xylem-PdKOR-R2 | ecosystem: Host-associated > Plants > Phyllosphere > Stem > Wood/Secondary xylem | place...
TGGGTTTGTTTTTTTTTTTTTTTCCCCCCCCCCCCCCCCCCCCCAAGATCCTTTATGATTTGTGAGGTTAATGTTGACATCATACTCATGCACGCAATTACAAGTCAAAGATGGGAGCAATTCACCTTTCTTACCTTCATTCTTGTATGCTCTTTCCTCTTGTCACACTTCCCTATCTTTTGCAGCCAAATATTGATAAAGATTCACTGGAGATCTTGGCAACTGAGTGCCCACGTATTTCAGTAAATCCAAAGCGGTCACCCTTTGGCTTTAGAGGAAAGGATATTCCCATAGAAGCTTTTCCAGATACTGCTCTGGATGTTCTGTTTGTTCAGGAGATTAATCCCAGCACGTGGGCAGCAAGCGGGTTTACATTAAAACCTGTTTCTCCAATTCTTTCGAACTCCAAGGAGTTGTCCTTGGCTGAAAAATTTAGACTTGCCTTTGTGGAAAGAGATACACGATTAGCACCAAAGCGAGCTAAGAACGCAAGACAGCATCAGCGTCGCTCGGACAGGGAGTGGATGACAATGAGTGCTGAAGCAAAGGCCATAGTCCTGGCCTCTCAAGTGAGCAAATCCCTGCATGGTAGGAACTAAAGTTCAGGACATCCCAACAGTCTGCGTCACCCTAGAGGGACCGACCAGCTTCTGTCAGCTCTATAGTATTCAGTAGTTGATTGTAGCATACTAGGTAAAATATTTTGAGTTGAGTAACAGGAGTATTTGGCTTATCAGAACCAAGTTTTGGTTTTCTTGTGATACGAGGATGAATGGAATTGTTAAAGGGTCATGATTGAGTGACCTCAAGATCTTCGAAGCATTATAAACTAAATGATTGTGGGTTGGAAAATGTTGCAAAAGGATGATATGTCATATGTAGATGGGAGTTAGAATTAATTCCTGTTTATTTTGTATACTGCTGGTGACTTGGTGGCAATTGCTAAATTAATAGTGTCCCCGAGGAAACATTGAGTGGTAAGTTTCGCACCCATACCAAGCAATTCATTGATAATCCGCATAATATTTGAGATATCGCTAGTATAATGTGTGCTATACTAGGGTCAGACTCAATTTTTGTTTTGTCAATGTAAAACACACACACACACACACACATATATCTAGACACACACACACACACACACACACACACACACACATGTATATATAGGCATTACACTGCGCTTTACATCATGAAAAAAAATTAATTGCAAAAGAATTACATGAATCAACAAATATAAAAAAGGTTTACTGATTAAGAATCTAGCTGGTAAACTGAAACAAAGATTAATAAGAAAAGTAATCATTTCAATTTTATTAACAAAAAAAACTAGTATAGTTCCTTCTTTTACTATTGATAGATTTTTATTTTATTTTTTTCATGGATTCTTAATCTGAAAAAAATTATAAGCAATTAGAATTAAAAATTAAGGATAAAGATAGGTTTCTATTTAGTTAAAACCCTGTCATCTAACTAATGTATTTTGGTTTTTTTTTTTTTTTTTTTTGCATTTGACTTACCAAAATAATTATTTCTTAAACAACAACTGATCAAAATTATAAATGCAAGTTTCAATCAAAATAGGAAAATAATAAATTTTATTTTTTGACACAATTGTATTAGAAACTGAAATTAATATACTACTTGTGTGTTGCTATGGAAAACTTTTCAAAATCTATTTTTTAACTAATCATGGAGAGAGAAAAGGTATTTCTTTTTCAAAACCTTCTTTTACTGTACATGTAACATTCCCCCTTGTGTTCTTTATTAAAAAAAAAAAAACTTTATTAACTAAGAAGTGAAAGAAACTCAAAACATATTTAATATAACTATATGAACTTTATTTTCATATAATACACAAACATTAAAAAAATATAAATAAAAAGTTCGCATAGAATAAGTATTAGCAACGTTATAAAAAATGCAAGAATACCATTCAAAAATAAATGTTAGATTGAATTCCATCTGGAATAGCATCTCAAATATTTTAATCTTTATTTAATTATAATTAATTTTTATCAAAATCTTTAAAAGAAAATAAAAAGAAAAATAATCATGAAAAGCATAACAAAAACAGTTCCAACTAATATCACTAAAAAAAATATCATAATCTCACTGGAAGACAAATTGAAAAATAATCCTAGTTATTTTATTTAAATAAAATTAAAGCAAAGAAAATAAAGGTCTTAAAAAAAACCCAAGAGACTCGACAAATTGGGTTAGCTTCTAGCCCAAAAACATATGGGTGGGCCAGTATGTCTAACCCATAAGAAACAACATTCTCTTTCTAGTAATTAAAAATCTAGTTGTTCAAGATTTTTTCTATGAAAGATATGGGAGAAGCAACATATATATTAAGAATAAAGATATATAGAGATGGATTTAAAAAGTTGTTGGTGTTATCCCAATTCATATATATAGATCAGATGCTAAAACAGTTTAGCATGAAATAATCCAATAGATGATACCTGTAAATTTTGCATGGGAGATGTTTTCTAAGAGACAAATTAAGAGAGATATAATAGAAAAGATACCATATGCTTTCTTTGTAGGATCCATCATATATATGATGCTATATACAAGACTAGATGTATCTTATGCTCTAAGCATGACGAGTAAAGATCAATCTAATTCGTAAGAATTACTAGAATATAGTTAAAAATATTCTTAAATACACAAGAAGAACTAAGAATGTATATATGTTTTATTGAGAAGATGAACTTGTAGTTCGTGATTATTCAAGTGTTAGTTTTCAATCAAATATTAATGATAGTAAATCTCATTCATGATAGATTTTCATTTTAAATAATGGTGTTGTGAGTTAAAAGAGTTATAAATAAGAGACCATTCCAGATTTTATAATTGAAATTGAATATATCTCTATATCTAAGGTAATAACAAAAACTATTTGGATCAAGAAGTTCATCATTAAACCAAGTATAATTCATAACATTGTTGATCCAGTAACTTTATACTATATTAACAATAGAGACATTGTACAAGTAAGGAAATCAAGGTTTCATCAACAATCCAAATATGTACTTAAGTAACTCCACTTGATTAGAGAAATTATATAAAAAAAAATATGTAAAGATAGAACAAGTATCCACTGAAAAGCATTTTGTAGATCCTCTCATTAAGTCATTATCACAGTAAAAGTGTTGCACGTGCATGTGCGACGTGGCGGGACGTTAGGATCAAGGAGTCGCCACATAGTTGTTTGGTTCAGGATCACTAGGAAACCCGGGTGTAATGGTCTTATCAGAAATTTTAAGGGTAAATGATTGGTTATGGCTTGGAAAGCTATTAGCACCTCTGGTTCACCTTACTTGAGGTAACTTGCATTATGTGATCTAGATATGGTTTAAAGGTTCCTAACCAGTAATATGTTTATGACTCAGAATAAATATATACTCATATGAATAAATATGATATTTCAAATTTATTATGGGCTCGTATGCCTAGATAAATTCTCATGGGAAGGATCCATGTAGGTGCTTTAACAAGGGATCACCTATCCTGGAAGGCAAAAGGGTTTTCCACAACTCATATATTGTGGTGAAAAATACTCCTAAATAAAATTGGTATCTAAAAAAATTATTAAAAATTTCTAGTCAACTCCTAGTATTTAAACACCACCCTACTTATAGGTCCAACATTTATACCAGGATGTAGAGTATTAATTTTCATGAATTGAATTTTTTAGATTTGTTAAAATATTGGTCAAATCCTTAAAGAATTTTACAAACTTGTTGTAAATTTCAAAAGATGCAAAGAAAATCAATACAAGTATTTTTCTAAAACAATGATAAGAAACACCTTTTCTCTTCTTTTTTATAAATACAAATGCATTTTTTTATATAGATTAAGCCATATGCAACAAGTAAAAATTATTTTAAAAAAAAAAGTTTTTTTAAGCTCATATTTGGCAACATTATATTTTTGTTCAAAACAAAATTGTCAAAATAGGCTTAAGAACATGTTTGTCAAACACGCCCTTATGCCAAAATTTTTTTTTATCAAAACAGTGGCAAACTTAAAAAGGCCTTAAGTATTTGACTTGGTTTTAAACCAATTGGGTCGACCTGAAAACATTGGTTGAACCATGAACCGAATCAAAAATCAAGCTTTAACCCAAAACTAAACTAGAACAGAGATTTAAACTAAAATAAAATCAAAACTAAAAAAACACAAAAAGTATAAAATTTTCTAATGATAACATATCAAATACCAAGGAAAACAAAGAGCATGAAGAACATTCAAACTCAAACCCAACATTGTAAACATCAAACCATACAAAATTTCAAGCAATAAAAGGCAATGTTTTGTTCCCACTTAAACATAGATCAAAAATCAAATATTCATTTTCTTTGGTTATTACTCAAACGTCATGATTAAACATGTTATTGATGCATCAAAACCCTAAACTATTTACAAATCATCATTAGTAAATAGTAGAAATCGTAATCAAACTTGTAAAAAACATAATCAAATCAAAATGAAACTTAAAACTAGCATTCAAGACCATGCTTTTCGGATTAACATGAAGGACATGAACCCAAATTACCCAAAAAACCCACCATACACTGTCAAACCTAGAAAATAAATTTTAGGCCTCATAATCAAGCTCTCTTAACCTTAACAAACCACATTATCATAAACAAATAAGTTTGAATAAAATACACTAACAAATAACCTCAAATCATGAAGAACATGTATTAGATTTCAACTTCCAAAATTATAGCCCTATTATTAGCCAACAAAAACATCAAAACTCAATTCAAAACTGATTCTTTAAATACTTTGAGACCCAAACTAAACTCAGGAACCAAGAACATGCATTAGCAACTTAGAAAAAGTCATCAAACACTTACTACTACCTTTGACAAATTTCAAAACTACTATACTTCGTTAAAACCAAACACACAAGCACTTTTTAAACATCTCAGCAACATTAACAATAACTTCAAAATAGGATTAACCAATCATAACAACATTTTCATTCATTAATCTGTATAAATACTAAAACACTAAATAATGTCAAAAGGATTAAAAAAAACATCATTAAATATTGAAAAAGCATGAATGGAAAGCCACATGGACTTCACCATTAAGTTTTCACATAGTTATACCTTCTCATAGGCTACTACTTCCCTTATCTTTACCTTTTATTTTTCCCTTTCACTTTTTATCTTTCCTAAACTTACTAGACCTTCTATATTAAGCCTTTAAACCTTCATATTAGGGTTTTTTTACAAAGTATATCCTCATGTTTTTCTCTCTTCTCCCTTTTTTTTCTTTGATTTCTAAGGGTATTTATAGGGTTTTTCTAGGTCTTTTTGTGGATTCCCTCAAAGATTGATCAAAACTCAGTCCTTTGATCAAAATGAGATAGCTCTAGACAAATGTTAATAGCTAGAATCTTTGCCCTTCAATGTTTTTTTGGGATGGTGATTTTTCTTAGGTGGTTTACTCTTTCTTGGAGACAAAGGCGTGTATTCCTCATCTTCTGATCTTGGATGAAATATGTATGGCCTCGATAAGAACCCTCTAGGATTTTTTAAGTGTGAACACATGAAAAGGTTAGGTGGTTTTGAACAAATTGGTATCTCAATCGAGGCTAACTGAGTTGCCTACTTTATAGGCTTCGCTAGAGAAACTCCGATGTAAATGTTATTAAAAACCACCTAAACTTGGTAGAGAAGATGCACATTTTCCATTAGATCCATCTTTGCTTTATTTTGAGGTATGTAGCTCTACATTTATTTGTTTGAAGGTGTCAACTCAATCAACCTAGAATCTAAAAATACGGTAATGGCTGATCAAGGACAAGATGTTGGAGACTTATATGAAAGAATTAAAATGTAAACATTCAATTTCATGGAAATAGGGTTGTAGAGTGAATTCGCTTCTTTCTTTTGCAAAAAAAACATCGTGTCATTCAAAGGTCTAGAACTCAACAACGAACTCTTGGAATGTGCCGACCCGACCATTCAAAACTGTCAAGGAAGGAGATGAATAGTAGGTGAACGACGCGTCGTCTAGGTTAAAACCCTAGAAATTATGTTTTTTCATTTGAGATTTGATATATTTCATTTTACTCCCTATTCTTCCAATTGTTTTTAATTGCACCTATTTTTATCTACCAAACTCTTAATTTCATACAATTTCACCCCTTTCAAACTCAATCATCAGCCCCAAAGTTTAGCATCATTTTCATCTTGGTGCTTGGTTTTTGATTTATGCACTTGGACCTTTAATTAACCATCAAGCTTTCAATTTTCATCAATTTGGCCATTGATTTGGTCAATTTTAGCCATTAAAGTATCGTATCTTTTACAATTTGGTCCTTAGTTTTAAATTTCTTCAATTAAACCTCTAATTGGCTATTAAAATTTAATTTTTTTCACAATTAACCCCCTGATTTGACCAATTATACTTTCTAAAGTCCAATTTCAGTCCCCAAACTTCAATTTCTTCCAATTAATACTTAAATTGACTCTAAAAAACTTATTTTTCTTGCAATTAAGTCCTCAGTGAAATTAATTAAGTCTTCTAAAATCCTTGTTCAGCCCCTACTCATACAAATTTGTATTTCTTTACCCTAAATAAAAATATTTTCACTAAATGGGTCTTTTGTCAATCAGAATTGGATCGTTAATTTTGTCAATCTTATATATTCTGGTCCTCTAACTTTTCCACTTATTGTTTTGGTCACCAACTTGGGCAATCTTCAGGGTTTTCTTTATCTGTATCCTCTTGTATTTTTGGATTTTCTTTTTCTTTTCTTGATTTTTTTGTGGGGTCAAAAATTGATAACAATAAAAAACATGATCACCATATGAAGCAATATGATATGAGATACATGAGATATTGGCTTTAATGTAAGTAAAAGATTGATAGCGCATATTCTATGTGGCCAATTGGAAGGTTATAAGGGACACTGACTTTATTCATATAAAAACATATTTATTGTTAAATAAAGACTCTCTTCATCTTTAATATTTATTATTGGTCCAAAATCCTCATTTCATTAATGAATCTAGAGTAAAAATAAAGTTATTGGGACAAAAATGCTTTGCAAAGAAAATTAAATAGGTGCTATAATTATGATATTCTTATTATTAGGTTCTCGAATTTCATACATCAGAGGAAACAATAAAGCAAAATTATTCAAGAGTTCCTATGATCATGTTAGACATATCTAAAGTTGTTTAGGGATTTATTACCTGAAGATTTGATTTTCTTCAATTTTGAATAATTCTTTGAAGGTTCAGCTATCGCAATCCACAAGCTATCCAATTGTCTAACCTCTAATAATAATCTACACAAAGCACCAGTAAGAAATTTTCTAAATTCCTATTTAGAAGAGAAAGATTGTTATGCCCAGAGTTCTAGCTCTCTATTATGATACTTATGTAGTTTTTTTTTTGTCTAACATAGAACAACCTCAAAATAAGAGTCATAGCCCACTATTTATAGGAAAATCTGAAAACCCCTATAAATTGACAAAATACCAATTTGCCTCTTGAATAATATCTATATATTAATTAAAGATAATTTTAGAAATTAACTCAATCAAGTTCTTACTTGATTTTTCTAAGTCTAGAAGTATAACTTTATATTAATGATATTTTAGTTCTTAATTTCTAAAATATATTTTTAATCAAGTCATACTTAATTAAATCATCCTAATTTAATTTCTGACTAATGGTTCTTAATGTGTGTAACCCATTAAGTTCTTAATATGTTGGCCTAAATATAAATTATAATTTCTAATTAAATAGAATTAAATAAATTAAATAATTTATTTTATTATCAATTCAACAATTAATCTATTTATATTTAAAGATCAGGTGTATCGTCTAGCAACATGTTATGATTCCCAAATATTAAAAAAATCATTAGTGGTTTGACTTAACCTTTTAGTGGTTGGTTTCTCAGTGCAATTAATATCCTTTCATCAATAATGTTTTGATTTAACATTAAAACATGGAGTATATCTTCCATTTTAAATTATGTTTGTTCTCTATATAATAGTCATTGGTCATTTGAATAAGATTTGAAGCTCTTTTTCAAATCTTATTTCACTTTAGCCAATGATTTCTCAGTCAAAACTATTTAAAAACAGATGAAATATTTTTATTAATTCACCTACGGTGATGAATTCTCTTTTGATCATTCAAGTACCTTTAGATAGTTCATATTATACCCAATGTTTGTCCTTTCTTTATCTTAATTAAAATAACATGTAACAGGATCAAAGCATAACATTATTTATATTGAGATAACTTTGTGATCTCAAGTCCAAGGATTAGTTACACAACCATCACATGAGCTTTTCCATAGACATAAGTGATCTTTTCATATGGAATTCTCATACAGGTCAGTTTAGTGTACAAGTCTAATGATAAGCACCTACATATTAGTTTTAGATGTCCCTTATACCTCATCGTGTAAGAACATATGCTTTCTTTCATAAAGAAAAGAACATAATATGTATCAGTCTCTACAGCTCTAATGAATGTTCAATATTTAAAAGAGCATCAACCAGGAACATTTTAGAAACAATGCTTTGATGCAATAGAAATCTTATAATTATAACAACTTTATAATTTCCTTTTTGCAAAGTATTTTTGTCCCATGAACTTTATCTTTACTCTAGATTCATTAATTTAATATTTTATAAATATTAAAAATAAATTAAGCCTTTATTAATAATAAATATGTATTTACATGAATATAATAATGACATGTGTAACCAACCGATTGGCTACAAGGTATATTAAACTAACATTTATTGCATAAAATTATTGTTTCTAAATATTTATAGTTGATGTTTTATTGAGACTAGATAATAAATAAAGTTATTGAGACTGATAGATATTATATTTTTTTCTTTTATGAAAGGAAATAACTTTTCTCATAAGTTAAAGTATAATGAATACTTAGAATTAATATATAAGTGCTTGTCACATGACACATACATTGAACTGATCCATATAAGAATTTTTCATGGAGAGATCATTTATGTCTATGCAAATGCTCATATTATAGTTGTATTAGTAATCCTTAGACTTGAGATCGTCAACTTATCTTATATAGGGAATGTTGGTTTTGATTCTAACTACACGTTATCTCAACCAAGGGTGACAAATGGATAAATATTTTTTTTAACGGATGCTTATACCATCGCTCCTTTTTATTCTTTTATACTATTCTTTCTTATTGTTTATTCTTTATTACCATGTTAATTTCATGGAATCATTTTCTCATTTTTCCTTGTTATTTTTATTCATTGAAACTCGTTATCGGTTTCACTAACGTTATGCATTTTAATTTAAGATTCATATCTCTCATTTTAACTTCAACAATACCTTTAAATTTATTTATGAAGATTAGTGTTTTCATTTCACATCATATTAACTATTGTTTTTTTATCATTTTTTCATTTTTTTAATCTCAAACTTCCATTTCTCATCGAGACCTTAATATATATGGTTCTACTTTTTATACGGGTTTTTACAAAAGATGTGCTAAACAAAGTGAACTTTAGGCTTAAACTCATATACATGGGCACACACAACCCGACTCAGTTTGAGCTTCGAGCTTGGGTTTATTTTAAAATATTTTTGAGGCTACAAGAGATATTTTTTTACCAACTTAAATTTGGACTTAGACCTAATCATGAAAAATTACTTCTTCCAGCCAAATGGTTTTTCTAGTCCAAACAATGTTTTGTCTAATCTAGCCTATAAATAAAGAAGTTGATCAGTTTCTTTCAAAAGTATTTTGTTATAAACCTTAACAATTTTTTTAGCTTAAAAACATCATATTTATAGTCAAATCATTCAGGTTTAATTCATATTTTATGGTGAGTAATCAAAGTTGTTAATGGTAGGAATTAATTTTGGTTCTTACCAGAATTAATTCTTTATCATTTTAGATGTTAAAATCCACTATAAAAAGAGGATGAAATAAGAGTTTTAAACAGTTTTTTTTTAGATTTTACATATTTTTCTTCACCTTAACTTCTAGTATTTTCTCTTCAAGTTTTAAGCTTCGCTTTCCTCTTAAATCTAAAGCTTAAATTCATTTTTTTAAGAGATATTTGAGTCATTTTAATTTGGTTCATAGACCTTATTTAAAAGTGCATCTAAATAAGATGGTGTTGTTGGAAGCTTAAAAGGCTTATTACAAATATCATTTGCATAAAGTGAGGATCAATAAAGTCTTAAAAATAAAAGATTTATCATTGATAAAAACTTGATCAATTTGATGGTGCTTCAACAAGTAAGTACTCTTCTTTTATTTTGTTTAATCTAATATACTGTATGCATTTTAGAATGGTTATTTAATCTTTTATGTTTATTTAAATATTTATTTAGTATGCATGCTGGAACTTTTATATATTTTTAGTTTTTGATTACATGTTTGTCGTGATATATATGGTTACAAATTTATAATCTAAACTTGTATGTTCACTATATTTTCTCTTGGACATCTATTGTTTAACATGCCTTTAAAATGAAAATGTAAACAATTTATGCTCAATTTTTGGAAAACAGTAAGTGGATGATGTCAATTTATTGCTTAATTTATGTTTAACATGCCTTTAAGCATCTTGAGTTTTTTTTATATATCTCATAGAGTTGACTCGTAAGATTTGGGTTATAACTTGGATCTTTATTAGTGAATACTTCTTAATCAAAACTTGATATTTAGGAAAGGGCTTTCCAGAGCTTTTTTTTTTGTATTATGATTTAAAACTTGATAATATTAGATCAACTTGAATTCTGCTTTTAAAAGTGAGGAATGTAAATTGTCTTTCTTGAGATGACGTTGATGTAGATGATTGTGGTTTTGGAGCTTAATGAGATTGAAGTTAAGAAAAAACAACTTGAGAGCAAGCTTGATTCTATTTGAATTGGGGCTACCATTTGACTTTGATGCCCCTTATAAGATACGAAGAGTAACCAATGTCCTTATCTACATGATGATAGTGATAATTATAATGTCGCATTAATGATGGTTGTGATAATCGTATTTATCTGAGTAATGATATTGATGCTGATAGCTATAATATAATGATCGTTATGGTAGTGGTGATAGCAACAGAAATGATGAAATGATAATTACTTTAAAAATAATATAATGATCGCGAAGGCGATGACAACAACAATGATGGCAATTGGATTGTGATAAAATGTTGACCTTGCAAGTAATAAGATAATAATTATAGGGATGACCATGGGGTGAACAATAATAGTGGCAATAGTACTTGAAGTGGTTAAACGATGATGTTTGTGAATATTGGTTAGTAATATCAAAGAAAGTATTTTTCCTAATTTGACATTATTTAGGGGTTGATTATAAAATAATTTTTGTTGACTATTTATTTAATATTAAAAATGAAAGAAAACATTTTTCACAAAAATAAACAACCTCTTAGGATTAGTTAGTTTGTTATTAAGTACTTTCTTTTTTAAAATGATTTTCGTGGAAAGTTGATTGTTTTAAGAAGTTTGGTAGTATCATAAAAAATAAGTTGAAAAATATTTTTTGATGTTTGGATGTACCATTAAAAATAAGTTGGAAAATAACATATTAATGTTTTAATTTTTTTCTCTAGTTTATCTAACATATGTAGAACATTAAATATAACTATTTGATCATTTACGATAAAAAAAGTACAAAAAGTGTAATGATGGAAAAGAAAGAATTTATTATATCATATACTTATATAAAGCTTATTGTATAAAATGTAACTATAGAAATAATAGAAATATTTTAAATATAATGTAATAGATATCATTGTTAAATATTTTTTTTAGTGAAATTTATTAATATTTTTCTTTTTTAAAACCTTAAAATATTTTTTTTCATATTGAAAATGCCAAATTAATTAACGGTAAATAGATACAAAAATATTTTGATGGGATTTTGGATATAAGATTTTTTTTCATATTGGGATAAAGGTGTTTTTGATGAGGCTATTAATTAGAGAAAAGTGTTTTGGAAAGTGTTTTTTAGAGATAAGAAAAGGAAAATACTTTTAAGGATAATTTTTTCTTTTAGTAGAAACCACACCAAACATAGAAAATGAGGTAAGTGGTTTCCAGAAAAGAGTTTTTCTAAGAACAAACAAAACCTTACGCTTTTAATAAAAGCAACTCCATATCTAATGCATATGCTCACAACAATGACTATTTTTCTTGTAAGGTTTTGGTGTTATATTGAGGTTGAATACTTATTATGGTGTGATTAATAAACAATTTAATTCAATTGATAAAACTTAAAGTTGAGATACGTGATTGTTAAATTTTAAAAAGTTTTAATGCTGAATATATCATTTTCTTTTGTTTCAAAACAAACAGGCTTTTTGGGCAATTAGCATATAAAGTAAAAGGAATAGGCAAATTAACATATAAACAAAAAGTTTTATAGAAACAACATACTTTTGAACGTCGCGGTTCAGAATCGTGATATTTAATTAATGTTGTAATTTAAAAATGCAACATTAATTAAATTCTAGTAGCCTTCCAGCTATTCCATGAAAATCTAGCAATAAAATTTCTCTACATTGAAATTTAATAAAAAAATATTTTTATGAGATTTATTATTTAGCTTGTTAATTTTACATTTAATTTAGTTAATAATTTTATAGAGTAAGAAATTTTTCAATTTTAACAAAACTTCAGTAGAGTTTCTCTTATTTAGAAACCATACCTAAAATTTTGTCTCGTTTAAAAATACTTACAAAAATTCACAATAACTAACCATAATAAATTCTAACATTTCATAATCACAAGTAACATCAAAAATGTAAATAAATAAATAAATAAATGTACATGCAAAAAGAACATGAAATACTTGAATAATATAAGATTTTAGTAGTTGAAATTTGAAAATATGTCAATATAACACATCTATTTATCTACGTCTATATCATTTACTGTATGATCTAGGCTCATTAATAGCATGACAGCATCCTACTCCTACTCATACATGAGTGACATCATCTTCTGTCATAGTATCATCAAAAGTTAACATCTTTCCAAAGTTATTAAGTCCATTGCAACAAACATTGAACAACTGAGATGCATAGATGTATCCTATGTGTTCTTCATTAATATTACAAAGCACAATTGTGGCTTCTCAACCTTCCCGTAATAACAAACCAACCAAATATTAATAAAACATTAATGTTAAATTAAAAGATAAATAAATAAAATGCATCGTTTAACATATATTAATTATAAAAAAGATTTGATTACTTATGGTATTTTGAATATGTTGTTTGTATTGTGTATATATATATGTGGAGGAACATCCTCAGGATCCAGTATAATGACCCAACACATAATACTCATGTACTATAAATCATATACTCTTTATTTGCAGTCACAAGATGTATCTATATAAATATCTTATTCCTTCATGCATCTCATTGTAATATATAAGCTTCATGGGGATTACACAGTTGTAATCATTATTTTTAACCTGATGATTTAAAGTAAGGGTGAGCAAAAAAACTGATAAACTGATTAAACCGAGAAAATAAAAATAAAATTAACCGAAAAAACTGAACTAAGAAAAAAAATCGATTAAAACGATTAAAATTCGGTTCGGTTTTGGTTTTGTATTGTTGAAACCAGTAAGCCCAAATCGAACCGAACCGGTTCTAATTAAAAAAATACTATAAATAGAAAAAAAATCTTTGCCCAATAAGCATTAACCTAACTCTAGCACCCGTGGCTGCCCCCTCTCCTTAGACTCTCAAACATAGACATGAGACAACTATAGACATGTCAACTCCAAACATCAGCTGATATTTGAAAGTTGAAACCAATCAGGCCTCTCAATTCTCAACAAAAGATCAATGTGTTCCAGAACGGCAGAACCTATCTAGTTGGCCTTTCCTCTTCATTTACACAAGATCACCCGCGACCACTCCTGCCCCCTCTTCATCTCCGGGAGCGAAAGCCAACAGGTGAGGGTTTTGAATTCCAGAGTCTCAGCCGTAAGGGAACGAACTATATAGGATTCTTCAGCTTTTGATCTTAGAAGGCGACCTAAGGGAGGGCTGTGACTTATACGAATGACCACCCCTCCCCCTATGGTCCAGCTGCCCAAAAAAAACCATTACAAACAGCCCAAAAAAGAATATAGGTTTTCTCGGTTTTTTACATTAAAAACTGAACCGAAATTGGTCAGTTTGACACGGTTTCGGTTTGGTTTCGAGTTTTTTTAAATCGATTTGGTTGTTTTTTTATAGATAAAAACCGAATCGAATCAAAAATGATCACCCCTAATTTAAAAGTGTGCAACACATTTCTCGTATCGATATCAACTTGAATGTCTTATATGTAGCCGAACTGTTGCGTTACCCGATCTGTGCAATGTAGCTCAACCATTTAAAAAAATATCAACGGGACCACTAATGTCATATATCCATCTCGTTAGTGCAAATAGCTGGAGCAACTGTCAATGTATCATTGTCCTAAGTTGTCCGTGACCTATAGAAAAATGTGATTCTTAAATATTAAACAACAATAATTCGGTGGAGTTAATTTTTTTCTTTAACAAATGGTTCAAAAAAATACTTGGATTGGATACTGCCTATCAAGCCTGCTCCAATAAAACGATAACATATGTGTTGGATTATTATTAAATACTTTACTAGCATTACGAATATGTCAGTTTAATTGCATTTTTAAAGTTAAATTAGACAATATAAATACATATAATTTTAAAATAATATTGCAATACATGCATCCTAAAGGGAGTTGAAGTTTAACCTCTATAGTTTGGACAATTATAAAGGCAATTTAGGTATTTGGGGTTGACCCACATGAAAACGCTCTCAAAACCATAATTATTATAAAATAAAAACGAGTTGTTTATTTCATGTTAACAATAAACATTTAAAATTTATGTAGTTATTTTAAATTTTTCGATTCATATGTGTAAAAGTAGCAAACATTTCTAAACTATTTGGCCCTTTTCATGCATGCAAGACATAGATGTCTGTATAGGCATGCCAAACAACAAATTCCTAACTATATATGGGAATGATGTAAAATCATCCAGAAACGTTAGATAAATTAAAGGAACATATATCTTTACGAGGTTTGTGAATAATACATTACCAAATAGATGCATTATATATGTTATGGGTTATCTACATAACACATTAAAATTATCATACTAATTCACATATACTTATCAAATAATCAACATGTTAAAATCATAATTTAATGGATACCTCTGCAAGGCTTCGTCGTTAGTATTATCTGGTGGTATGGTAAATATTTTCTTAATCTATTGAAGATGTCTGCTACCCCTTCAATTAAAAAAAAAGGTGTTAATCCAAATATACTCTCGCATAACACAATCCAATTATGCATGCCAGTAGATGTGGATTTTGCGTCCATCATTAAGAAGTCCAAACAAAATTGTAATGTCCTGTAGTGTTGGTGTCATCTCCCCATACCTAATATAGAATGTGTGTGTCTGACGTCTCAATCGATCAATTAATAAATGGATTAATTTGTGGTCAAGCTTGATGTGCTCTACGCAGCTGATGTATAAAATACCATTCTAGAACACATATGGCTAGATTTGCTCATGTAGCCTTATTCATTTATATGTTTGATAGCAAAAAGTAACCTTATCTTGCATAACAATTTAAAATATAACAACATAAATATATAATACCCTTAATGTTATTTAATGAAACTATTTATTGAAATTAAATATACTTTTAATCCCAGCGAAAACATCCTTTGATCGATGTCAATCCTGCAATCGCAAGATAGAAGTGTCAGCGAACCCAATAAACATATACTATGACTCAAACTCTCTATGAAAATAGTCATACTCTTCAAGAATGTCAGTTTCATAATGTGGCTGCCTAACATTAGAAGAAGATTCGCCACCTCACATGCGTGGCATCCCATGTAAGAGTACCCGTGTTTAAAGTGAAATTAGATAAGTTTAATATGCTTTTAAAAAATATCATTATATATTTTAACTTATATTTGTTTTGTCATATAATTGTATTGTCATACATACATTGTCGAATAATACGTGTTTTCCTATAATATCCTGTTTTATTGCATATGCCACATCTTCTATAGCAAATCATCCAACAATAAAACTATTTTTTTCTTCTACTAACTAACTTTGAAGGATCGACAAATTATGAGACACTTATACATATAAAGATTATCATCAACTACTCACATATAATATCATCATGTTCAATCCACTTTGTATGGAAGAATTAATCATTGTCTTAAAACTGCAATCACATACAATCGATACAAGATAATACTAAAGTTCATCAATTTGACACTTCCAAGTTATTTTAACATCAATATCATTATAATTTCACCAAATTCCATGACAAATTATTTCTTTCATTTCTGCAAATGACATGTCTAAATTACCATTAACAACAAACTACTCCCACCATTGTATGAGATACTACTGTTCATATCAGGAATAAAATGTCACTATAATGATATAACATAAATATATTACAAGATATTCTATAAAAAAGAAGCAAATTGAATTCCGGTCAATTGGACATAATTTTAACTAAATTGCTTTACCCCAGCCTTAATTGCCAAAATTTACAGCAAATTTTCAAAATTTAACACAACACATAATTTATTAAAATAATTCATTTGAAATTAATTTAACTTATTTTAATGTTCAACTATATCAAATTAATCTTAATTGATGGTATTCATATCTAATTTATCATTAATTTAACAAACCCTAAATTAAACATAAACCCTAAACAATGATTTCATTTTAACTAAACCAAACACAAATTCATAGTAATATAATATGTTTACCTTACTTGTAGGACTAGAAAAAAAAACAAGGGCAGATTTTGAATAGAAAAACATTATGGGATGCTTGTAGATTAAGATAAGCTCGATATTTGGGTGTTTTAAGAGGAAAAAACAAGTCATTAGTGAGTTTTTTTAAAGAGAAAAAGGTTGTGAACATTGAATTTTAGAAAGAGAACTGTGTTTGTTTGTGTTCCTTAATCTGATGGTTTAAATTTTATGACATATTACTCTTTATATATGTAACATATTAAGTTATTGTATTTTTGAAGTGCAGCGTATTTAATTTTTTTTTAAGAGAGTATAAATAATAGTATTTAGTAATTATAACGTTTTAAAAAAGAGTAAAAATGTGTCAGCTCATCAAACCTTTTCAAAATGATATTGAGTGTGTTTGGTATTGCGGTAGCTGTTGTGGTTGTGGTTTGAAAAAAGTTATTTTAAAAAAAGTACTTTTAGTTGTGGTTGGTTTGAAAAAATAGGTGTTTGGTTAAAACTGTGGTTGAAATTGAGGTTGAATAAAAAGTAGTTTAATGTGTTTGGTTAAGAATGATTTTGAAATTAAGGTTATAAAATAATTTTAAAAAATATATATTAATATTGATGGTTTTAAATTTAAATATTGTAAAATTAATTAGTCCTATTACATCATGAAATAAATAATATTTTATATAAAATATTTTTTATTATTCCATTAAACTATTTATAATTCCATTACGTACAAAATTTATCCGATAAGAACTACAGTTTTCATAATATTTTGAGCGTGTAATAAAATTAGATAAAATATTACCAGGTATAAAATTGATATTATAATGTGAGTGAATTTAATTCACTATATACTAGTTTTTCAGGAAAACAAATATTGTTCACATTATAGTTCGAATGAATTTAATTTACTCTAAAACTAATTTTTTTTAAATGTAAATGTAAATGTAAAAAAAAAAATGTGTGAACAGTACAAGTGAATTGCACTGTTTACGTGAACAGTGCAATTCACTCTCGAACAGTGCAAGAGAATTGCACTGTTTGTTATTTTTCAAGTGAACAGTGCAAATCTCTTGCACTGTTCACTGAACAGTGTGTGCTACACTGTTCATGCTAATTAAATTTAGCGTGAACAGTGTCTACAAAGTAGCAAAATGCTGCTTTTTTTTTTCTGCGTCTCGGACGCGAAAAAACATAAGGCCTATACATAGTAAAATGTGTTTTTTTATTTACTAAACGGGGTTAAATTTGCATTTTAAATAAAACAAAGACACAACCTCCTTACGAAACGGGTTCATTATTTGCTGAGATTTTTAGGTTGCTGTGTCAATTAAAAAAAATAAAAATAAAAACTCACTACTTATTAAACAGCTACAGCCAAACAAGTCTTCTTTTTCAAACAAGCGATCCTGGACCCTCTCCGCCCTCTCTCCGCCCTCTCTTTTTACTTTATTATTATGCATTACTTTTCAAGAAAAAGACACAAAGCAGAAAGCAAGGAAGGTATAGTTCAGTTGTTGGGGGGTTTTACACAGTACTTCTCCATGCTAGTGAAACTTCACTAGCTAGATCTACTTCACCCACCATCCATTCCAAGTAAGTTTCTCTCTCATTTTCTCTACTTGTTTAGTCTGTTTTATTCACATTCCCCCCCTCTCTCTCTAAAAGACCCACAGAGAGGATAGGAAGCTTGGGTTTTTGCAGAAGAACTTGTATTTTGTGCTAGATCCAAGTTCCACCATTTCAATCCAAGGATACATGTCACTCTTTTAAGACATCTGAGGTTTATCTTCGCCGTTTTTAGCTTGCAAGTTTTCAGTTTCTTTTTTCCAGTTCCCTTTGTCGGTGAACAGTGTTTTGTTGCTCTGTCGATTATCATTATTTTGCTACAAAATAGATTTTCGAAATCGGGAGAGGGGGGCTATTTTGTTGTTATAATAATAATAGTTATTAGTATTATTATATTTTTCCCAAACGAGCAGTGAAGCCGACTCCTTAACCGGAACAATAATGCCCATGGCAGTGGGTCTTGCGTGAAATTTATGAGAGCCCCCCTCAACAACCCTTCACGCTCCCCGCTTTTACTGTTTTTTTTTTGGGTTTCCTTTCCTTTCCAATGTTTCTTAGGTTCCTTACTATTTCCGGTTTGGGGTGACTTAAAACGTCAACAATATTCATTGTTATGGTATGCTGTCTTGCTGTTGTGTTGGTTGAATCAGGCTACTTTAGCTTAAAAATGGAGGAACCTTTAAGTGACGAGGCGGCTAAAAAGTCTCCAACTTCAGACAAACAGAGGCAGCAGTCGTCTGTTAGCTCAATGCAAATCCCTATGAAGGTTTCGAAAACCACAAAACCTACCATTTCAGCCAATTCCCACCTCTTAACACCAATTGGTTCTATTCGAAAGAGGACTGAACCAAAAAACAGTTCAGATTCAAGTTCAAATGTGACCGCCAAAAACGCATCCTCCTGCAATACCAAGTCAGTTCCAATCGCCAGAAGAAACAGCACTGGAGGGGTTCCTGAGAAGCAACCCGTCTCTTCAACAAAACGGCAGAATACCAGCGGAAAGACTAATGCTGTTTCGGACCCAGTGAGGAGGTCCCTTCCAGAGCTTAGAAGGAGTTCCTTGCCTCCTACAAAACCCATGGTTAGAACTGGTAGTGTTTCCGAGACTAGGAACTCAGTTCCCATGGACAAGTGTTTGAGAGCATCAACTGGGTCAGGTGTAAGTAGGCTGGAGAAGCCTTCAGTTAAGCCAGCATTGCCAGCCTCTTCTTCTTCTTCTTCTTCTTCTTCAAGAAGGGTTATTTCCACATCAGTGGACAGTACTGCTAGTAGCATGAGCAGGAAGAAGCTTTCTTCTCCATCTGCTAGGTCCCCTTCTATTTCTAGTGGTTTGAGAGCCGGGTCCCTATCAACTTCTCGGGATAGGAGTTTCAATTTGACTGGACGGAGAAGAGCGGGTGCTCCTGAAAGCCACGATTCTCACTTCATTGCTCTTCCACTGGTGGAAACTAAAGCTGGCGATGATGTGGTAAGCATGCTATTCATATGCTCTCCAAAAACCCGAGGCATGCTATTTTTTTTGATGTTCTGGTTTAGTCATTTTGTTGACCACAGAACGAAGCATTTAGGGTAATGGTCCTGTTTTCTGCCACATTTCTCATCTTTTGAACCTCTGCATTTGACTTCTCTGTCAAATATACCATGTAGCATGTTCAATCTAGTATGCGCAGAGTAGAGGACAATGACATGAATTGTTTTACATTTCGTATTCTATTATCTTGATATATGGAAATCAATAATGTGTCCATTAGTTCCAAAAACGAGTCAATGCATTTCCTTATTTCTAATTTTTGACGTCCATTTTTATCTCTTTTCTAAGTGAAGAAATATACCACCATCCTTCTGTAGTTCTAGCTGAAAAAAAGGAAAAAAAAAGAGACTGGATTTGTCAATGGTGCATTTTGTTTGATGGACATAAGAATTAAACACTCAGGTTTCGTTTTTAGATGCCTATCCAATCATAACTGCTGAATCTTCCTTAAAGTTATGAGCTGGAATTAGTTCATTTGACATTGTGGCTATCTGTTATACTCGAAGTTGTTAAATACGAGTTCAAGATTGGAGGTGAGGCATTTCAGTTCGGTACTTGTGATTATTAACCATCATTATCTTAGTGCACCCCTTGTACCTTGAAAAGAAAAGGGAAATCGAAAACATACTATGTATATCATTGCTGCAGGTTGCTATCATTGGCAAATACCCTATAGAACACCAATCTCCTTTCTTGGTTTGTAAATGCTTCACAATATTCTGAGTCTTGATAGTCATATTAATCTTGAGTATGAATACTGAAAAGAAACAAAACTGTAGATTTGTAGAAAATGGATTGGTTACAGTTCTTTAGTGGAGAAAGAAATAATTATTTATGCGTGTTCTTTTAATAAGCAGTTCAAAATAAATAGATGGATAATGATGCTAGAGCCTAAATATTTGTGTAACATTCAAGTTTTGCATCTTTAAGAAAATCTTTTATCTTACAAAATTGGACCTTGTTTCTTGTATTGTTAGAAGAAACTTTGAGGGTGTTTGTTTTTTTTTTTTGTGAAGTATTTACTGTTTTCTAGATTTTCTTATGTTTTTTTGTGTAAAATGTTTTACAGAAAATTGGCCAAGGTGAAATGTTTCACAGACAGCCTATATAATTAATTCAATTGCAGTGCAATGTTTTCAATTCATTAAGTTCCATAATGTATTTTCTCAATTCACAATTTTCCTCTTATGTCATCATCTAACTATTTCAACCTCATTAGAATATATGCTCAATGTACAATTTTCCTCTTTACATGTAAAATATTTTATGCAAACCAACACCCCCTTGTTGAGAAAAAGGATTATCAGAATTGAGAGAGGAAAATGCTGTGCATATAAACAAATCATTCTAAAACTCCATGCAAACATATCTGGCAAGTAATAGATGGTGAATTGTGGGCCACACAAGCGTTAGATGATTGGTTAAGCATTTGTTTGAAAATTTGGTGTGATTTGTTTGTATATATAGCCTTGCTCTTTGAGATATCAATTAGTCAGATACCGGTTTTTGTCTTCATTCTGAAGGTTTAGTAAATATTCTTGTGACATGGTGATGTGATGTGGTTGATTGACATTCAGAACCCTAAAGTCCATGAGCATTTCGCATACTCTTAACAATTCAATGTGTACTTCACGGCAAGCTTGACTGTTGCTGCTTATATTTTCCTTTCACCATTTCTGATTTTGGTCTTTGCCATTTTTTTATGAATTTTTTTCCTGTTGCATTAGAGATTGGATCTTAGAGGACACAAAGTACGTAGTCTCAATGCTAGTGGGTTGAACTTAGCGCAAAATTTAGAGGTAAACATGTACTATCCAGATGTTTTGGTTCTTATATATGCCAAACTTGTGAATAGAGAATGTTTAACTGATACTTTTGTGTGACAGTTTGTTTATCTTCGAGACAATCTCCTTTCTACATTGGAAGGAATTGAGATACTGAAGCGTGTGAAGGTTTGTTTTGTGTTTCATCATGATTCCATTTCTTATTACTACTCTACTTGGCCATTTTTCACAGTAAACAACTTTTGAATTAGAAAAATTCAAAACGTACTAGAATTCTGCTTTATGCATGTCCATTTTCAAACAAAAGAAGCGTAGTAACTGATTAACAATGCTGTTCTACCAGGTCCTTGATTTGAGTTTCAATGAATTCAAGGGGCCTGGGTTTGAACCTCTTGAGAATTGCCAGGCCCTTCAGGTTTGTTTCTCATGTCCAGTCATCACGGAAGTTTCATTATTATAATAGACTATAGCTTGTGATGGTTTATTTAACAAGGTGGCGAAATATCTATTACCTGTAGCAACTCTATCTTGCTGGGAATCAAATCACGTCACTTGTAAACCTTCCTCAGCTTCCTAACCTGGAGGTAAGCCTTTAAATTGTTGCAGCCTTGCTGATTGGCTATTGCAATTCATGATTGATAATGGACTTCTATATCCGCACGCAAAAGTAATTATGGTTTGATGTCTTGCTTTTCATTTTAAGTTTCTTTCGGTCGCTCAAAACAAGTTAAAGTCTCTGTCAATGGCAGGCCAACCTCGACTACAGGTGTTCATGCTGTCTAATAATACTCCAGCTTATTTTAAATTCGTGATTGAATCACTATCTTTAATGTTTTCACCTTCTTTTACTTCTTCAGGTGTTAGCTGCCAGCAAAAACAAAATAACAACTCTGAAGGGTTTCCCGCACCTACCATCCCTTGAGGTTAGTTTTAAGTTCTTTGATTCTGCCTTTTAACTTCTGGAGACGCATAGTTGCTGAACTAGTCTTGTATTTTCACATTCTTTACTGCCATGCTCAATCAATTTTGAAGTCAGACAGACTTGCCTACATCAGCATTAACCACATTGATGGTACCATAAAACTAGCTACAGTAGTAAGAACCTAAAAATTTGAGCTCAAAATATAAACAAATGAGAGATAGCTTAGACCCATCCTTCTAGTCCTAGAGATAAAACTTCTGTTTCAAATTGGTCATTTTTGTTCAAATTTTTGCTATCAATTCAAACAAAAGGTGATCAATTTAGGACTGTTGGAGGCATTTTGGTCTAAAGGGTTGTTATTATTGATTTGGAATTGAATTGAACCTTGATTGGCACTTGGGGGTTGGCCAGCTGTGGAGGAAGATCGCAATGTCAACTTGTTGAAGGTGGTTCTATCATGCCTGTTTGACTGCATATGTGCTGTCATTGAAAAGGTTGACGTCTAAGGCGATACAGAGGTTGACAGTGAAGATGAGGGTGGCAGTGGTGGTCTTGGTGTAGAGAGAGGCAGAATGGAGTCAGAGGGAGGGAGTTTTGACTTTAGAATTGTATGGTTGTTTTATCTTGTAGTTTAGGAGAGAGAGAACATAGGAGGAGGGAAAGAAAGAGTGGGAGGGGGGGAGTGGTTGCTGCAAGGAGAAGGGTTCCAAGGGTTAATTTTATATTGGGACATCTTATTTTTTTTTGGTAATTTCACTAACAGAATTACTGGCCTTTTTTAGCTGCGGGTGTAACCTTTAATATGTGCAACTATAGGGATTAAGTATAATCTCGGTCAAACCATAGAATGCTCAGGGTAATAACCTTTTTTTTATACATCTTTTACTTTGTTAAAAAAATAATTCCTCATGCTCAAGAATATTTAAGGTTAATATGGCCTAGGGTTAGAGACTAACGAAATCTGTTTCAGTGGTATTTGGACTTGGGAGTAGAAGAAACTACAGAAATATTTTCATTTGCGTTCATCTTTCTGCCAGCATAGTCTGAATTCTCTTGGATCGACATGCAGTTAGAATATTTTTCGTCTTCTGTACACATATTTATCTTACAATGATGTAAGAGTTGGAGACAAATATTTGATGCATTGATGACATATTAATGAAAACATGTTCATTTTCTTAAACCCCCAAGAAGATACATATTTTTAATACTGTGTTGTGCTGCAGCATTTGCGAGTGGAGGAGAATCCTATACTTAAGATGCCTCATTTAGAAGCTGCCTCGATTTTGCTTGTTGGTCTTACCTTGAAAAAGTTTAATGATAGAGGTATTCTTGGCATGTTTCGAAATGCCTTTATTCAAGATTGAATGATATTTCTGCTCCTTATATACAACAAAACATGCATCTTCATTTTCTTTCAAATGCCTTTCTTCTTCTTTTTTTCTCCACCTTGAAAATAGAGTACTCACTTTGTTACTTTTTTTCATTGTATTCTAAACTTGGAAATTCTGATAGATCTTTCCCGGGAAGAGGTTGCAATTGCAAAGCGTTATCCAGCATGCACGGCATTGTGTATTAGAGATGGTTGGGAGCTTTGTCGCCCTGAGAATGCAGCAGGTATTCATTTTGCAAAACACACTATATTGGTGCTTGGTTTGGACTTTGAAAACTACATCAAATAAATCACCACATCTCTAGCAATGTTGATTTTTTCTAGCTCAGTGGAGAAGCCCCTATGGTAGATGCTTGCTTTATTTAGACAATGATCTCTTTCTCTTGCTTAATTTGTTCTAGGATTGCGTAGTTATTAATTAGTTGCACGTGATTTTTGGTGGGTATTAAATTTTTTATCTTATTTTCCATTTGCTTGCTAATTTTGTCTATTCAACCCCGTATTAGATTTTTTTTTTTTTACTATTTTCTTGAGGTTACATTATAGTTAAATGTTCATAAAAGTTCCCTGTGCTCCTTTTTCTGCCTTCTTTCTTGGTGCTGTTTCTCTCATCTTATCTTCTATCATCTCTGCTCTGATTCTCCTATTCTTGTTCTCCATCACCGAATGCTTAATTACTGTGATGATGGAGGCCATGCCTTTGAAATCAATAACTGCAGGCATTATGACCTGAATGTGGACATGCTAATTCTTGTGCTTTGTGCATGTGCACATGAATTTTTACAAAGTTTTTGATGAATAAAAGTTAACGGGATTTATTAAAATAGTTTCAAAGGTGGTAGTTGCTATTTCTAGGTTCAATGCATGCCATGGTACTTCATTCCACCTTTATTACATGTGAGCATCTAAACAATAGAAATAGCAACACGGATTCAGTAATATTCCTCACCAACAAAAGATTGTTCCACATGTCAATAGTGCGTGCTACTGACAAGTATCATTCAAATAAGTGAGATATGATAATTTTCCCTTAAATTTCCCTAAATGGGAACAATACCTTCTCCATGCATTCATGTCCACCTCAATTACACCTGCCATAAATTTCACAGCTTCAAGCACCAATTCCATAAGCATTTATCTGACTCACAGATTAAGCAACAGAAGGTGATTGACAAATATGGCTGCTGCTTACACAACAAACACCAGTCAACTTACTGTTATATTATATTTGTATCAACATAGTGAGAATCCTTCTTAACCACCACTCTCAGCCTAACTATCACAAAACCAACTATAAATAGATATATGCTGTTGAGCACCTCTATCTAGTTCTTGTTTTGATTCTTTGATTGCATTGTGAGGACTACTGAGCAGGCAGTGTATCAGGTTTAGTACATAGTTAATGAGTTCATGTTGAGGAAATAGCTGGACCACCTAAGACTTTGAAACATATAAGGCAACACAAAGAGGGCCACATTATGAATCTCCACTGTCATGTTATGTTACACAATGTGAATATTAGGCTGCTGTGACTTGTGAAGCTATCTCACAACAAGTAATTATAGTTGATCTTGCCAATCATGAAGGTTCCTTGGTGAAATTCTTAACCTTGAACTGTGGTCTGCTGAACAGACTCCACTTTTCACTTTATGTATGAGCAATGGAAAGAGCATTTCCCTCCTGGCTATCTGCTCAAAGATGCATTGGTAGATCAACCTTTCGAAGGAGATGCTTGCCACTGCCACTTTGTTTTTGTTCAAGACAACAATCTAAGTGCTGCTCCACAGTTAGTCTTAAAGTATCAATGGTTTGTGGGAGAAAGAGCACTTTCAAGCTTTGCTGCCATTCCTGATGCCACTGGAGAGGTAATTGATTCATGTCATATATAAACGTTTGAGCAGATATCTTCATCTTATGCTATGCTGATAGTATCATATGATGCTTAGGTATACTGGCCAAAGCATGAAGACATCGGTAAATTTCTGAAAGTGGAATGTACTTCCGTAATGGGAGAAATAGAGTATCCTCCTATTTTTGCCCTATCGTCACGTGTTTCACCCGGTATGTTTTGTTCTAATATATTTAAATGAATGGTTGATATTGAATAAGTTGCTTGTTAATTTAGCTTCTAAGTTATCAACATGTTATTTTATTGTTAGCGGAATAAATTTATAATTTGTAATTATTGATTTACATCAAAGTGGCTTTACATCAACAATAGAAAGCCCTTTTAGAAATGAAGAAACAGACAAATATACATGCAAGCATTCAAGGAATTGTAGGTTCTGATATTCTCAGTCAAAGAGAGTATGGTATAAAATACATGATGACTTTTCCTTCAACCTAATTTCTTCCCAACCTTTTCTTCAACCATGTAACTTGCGTCATACTGTCTTTTAACCTCACCTTTTCATCTTATAAAGGAAATGGAATTCCAAAGGTTGTGAACCTTGAAGTGCAAGGAGAGTTGGTGGAAGGAAATGTTATCAAAGGCTATGCTGGGATTGCATGGTGTGGTGGAACTCCAGGGAAAGGTGTTGCTAGGTAAGATTGATAACGTGGTTGTAGGATATACACATCCAAGGGCAAAATATGCAATTTAACTCCACCATTGCCTTTTTTCAGTTGGCTGAGGAGAAGATGGAATAGTAGCCCAGTGGTTATTGCAGGGGCAGAAGATGAGGAGTATTGTTTAACTTTAGATGACATTGATTCCAGTTTGGTTTTTATGTACACCCCAGTCACAGAAGAAGGCGCCAAAGGGGAACCTCAATATAAATATACTGATTTTGTTAAAGCAGGTGTGTAGGGGATGAAATCCTTGATTAGTTAGTGTACGAGCTGTTTTCTCTTCAATTTCTTATTGTTTATCCTAGATGTATATGAATTTCCTATTTTATTTTATGCTTGGTTCCCCTTTATCAGGGAAACATCCCAAAGAAATATCTGTTGGGAAAAGGTTGACCCACCCCAAGACTTATATTGAATTTAAACAGAATGAGTTTCCTGTGATCAAGCGTTTTAGCATCCATGACAAATTATTTTCTTTGTTCTGAGGTTTTTATTGGTGCAACTCTCTGACTTTCTTGTATAAAATAAAAGTCAATTGAAACTTACCATTTGAAACTTAGTATGTTCCTTGAAAAGGCGAGGAAGTAATTTTTCATTTATTCAAATTCAAAGAATGAACCTGAAAATCAAACCTCCTTTTAGCATGAGTGATGAGATATCCTCCTATTTTGCATGAACAACTCTTTTACGCTCAACTCATAATTAATTCAATAATGGATGCAACCCTCTAGGCTCAAACAGTTGACTTGGGAATTTAGTTAAAATTTCATAGAAAACTCAGAATGTTTGTTCTCATGCTCTGAATTTTGACTTTATTGGGTAGTCATATCTGCTATATATTTGCTAAATATTTTCACCATTTATTTTTAAATGCAAATAGTATGGCATTGGATACTGAAGGATTGTGTTTCATTGTGACAGCACCTCCATCGGTCAGCAATGTTCGAATTATTGGAGATATTGTAGAAGGAAATATCATTAAAGGAGTTGGGGATTACTTTGGGGGGAAAGAGGGCCCCAGCAAGTTTGAATGGTTACGGGAGAATAAGAATACTGGGTTAGTGTGCTCAATATCTCATAATCTACCTCTGTTTCTTGGAAAAAAAAGAACTTATTCTCTTGAGTTTGTTTTTTATTCTTGTTTATGCAAATAGCATTGCATATACAAGGCCTTCTTTTCTCCTTGTATGTTTTCAATTTGGGTTTGAATTTTTTTTTGTGCTCGACTTTTCATGGTTTTCATTTAGACATTTGAGTTCATTTGTTTTTTTAATTGTGGATTCTAAGAGATACACATTTCATGGACTCTTTTTTGATAGAAGTTATTTCAATCTTCCTGGCTGTTTTTATTTTTTATTTTGTAGAGATTTTGTATCCATATCAACTGGTACATCTGAGTATGCCTTGACCAATGAAGATGTTGGATGGTGCTTAGCTTTTGTATATTCACCCATTAATTTTGAAGGTAGGTCCATTGCGCTTTTTGTTGTTGAAATTATAAGAAACATGTTTTCTCATCATCTAGATTTCTGATAGATTATATTTACGTAGTATAATAGTTAGCATTCTTTGCAGGACAGGAAGGGAAATCTGTTTCAATATTTTCTCACCCAGTGAAGCAAGGTAGATTGAAATGATGCCAACATGTTTTCACTTTTTTTTTTCTTGTGCCAGGGGCCCAA
>Ga0325401_1000509_pt1 | contig 28287 bp, 21 predicted proteins | sample PopdelMetagenome_FD_205666 | JGI IMG/M metagenome (GOLD analysis project Ga0325401, IMG submission 205666) | Populus deltoides microbial communities from Bellville, Georgia, United States - Xylem-PdKOR-R2 | ecosystem: Host-associated > Plants > Phyllosphere > Stem > Wood/Secondary xylem | place...
GGGCGCCCTCGACGGCACCCCGGCCGGCCGCGTCGGGTCGTGCGAGGTCTTCTCCCTCGGCCCGGGCCGGATGGTCACCGCCGTCGAGGGCGGCGTCGTCACGACGGACGACGACGATCTCGCCGCCCGCCTGCGCAACGTGCGGTCGAGCTACGGCGCCGGCCCGCCGGTCCCGGTGGACCGCACGGCGAACGGGCGGATGTCGGAGATGGGGGCCGCCGTCGCGCTCCTCTCCCTCGACGACCTGCCCGCCAACCGGCGCCACGCCGCCGCGCTGCGGGCGGCCTACGCGGCCGGGCTGGACGGGGTCGGCGGCGTCGTGCCGGTCGACCCGGAGGGCCGGGGCCCGCACCACCTCCTCCGCCTGGCGGACGGGGGGGACGCGGCCCCGCTGCTGCGGGCGCTGCGGGCGGAGAACGTCGTCGCGCGGCGGCCCCTCGATCCCGCCCGGCTCGACGCGACGACGCCGGAGGCCCTGCGCCTCGCCCGCTCCGCCTTCGCCCTGCCGGTCGGGCGGGAGGTCGGCCTGCGGGACGCCGCGCGCGTCTGCGACGTGCTGGCGCGGCTGCTGGCCCGGCCGGACGGCCCCGCCCGGCCTCCCGCCCGGCCCTCCACCCGGCGCGAAGGGGGCTAGGCGATGCGCCTCGGCATCATGCAGCCCTACTTCTTCCCCTATCCCGGCCATTTCGGGCTGATCGCCTCGGTGGACGAGTGGATCGTCTTCGACGTCACCCAGTACACGCCGAAGACCTGGATCAACCGCAACCGGGTGCTGCACCCGCGGGGCGGGCCGGCCTGGATGACGGTGCCGCTCGGCAACGCCTCGATCTCGATCCTCATCCGCGAGGCCGCGATCCTCGATCCGCCCGCCGCGCGGGCCTCCGTCCTCGGCAAGCTCTCCCACTACCGGCCGCACGTCCGGCGGGCCCGGTACGACCGGACCTGCGGGCTGGTGGAGGCGGCGTTCGGGGACGGGACCGACCCGTCCCTCGTGGGCCTCGACGTGCGGGGGCTGGAGGCGACCTGCCGCCTCCTCGGGATCCCGTTCCGCCACCGGGTGTGCTCGTCGCTCGGGCTCGCGCTGCCCGACCGCCCCGGCCCGGGCGGCTGGGCGCCGGCGATCTGCGCCCGCCTCGGGGCGACCTCCTACGTCAACCCGGCCGGGGGGGCGGCGCTCTTCGACCCGCGGGACTTCGCGGCGGCCGGGACCGCCCTGCTGCTCGCGCGGACGGCGATGGGGGCGTATCCCACCGGCCCCTGCGCCGGTCCGCCCGGCCTGTCGGTGCTCGACGCGCTGATGTGGATGGACCCGCCCGAGCTCGCGGACCGTATCCGGGCGGGGACGGTGCTCGAACGGGTGGGCGACGATCCCCGCCCGGCCGCCGCGGTCCTCCCCGCGCCGCCGGGGCCGGGCCGGGTCCGCGCGCCGGGGGCCGCCGTGGCGCCGCCGCCCTGACCGGACGCGCCGGCGGCCCGCTCGCGGACCGCGAGCGGGCCGGGCGCGGGGCGGTCTTCACAGGCGTCGCGTCCGCACCACCTGGGCGGGGCGAAACCCTCCCCCCGACCGCCGAGCCTGCGAGAGCCCGACGACTTGACCCCTGAGCCGCCGGGCACAACGCGCACCGTCGTCGTCATCGGCGACCTCGTGGAGGGCTGGCCGCCCCGCGCCGCCGCCGCGGAGACGGTCGAGGAGGCGCGGCGCCGCTGGCTCCTGGAGGGTCCGGGCCCCGCGCCGCCGTCCGGCGCGGCGCTGGAGCGGGCGCGGCGGGAGCTGGTGGTCTCCGGCGGGTACCTGGAGCGGCTGGCCCTCGCCTGCGTCAAGACCGGCCTCGCGGACCGGGCGGAGATCTGGCACCACTGGCGCGCCGACGGGCGCGGCCCCTGGCGGCAGGACGGCCCCCTGCTGACGCGGCGCGCCTTCTCCCTCGACGCGGAGGCGGCGCCCTTCGCCTCCTCGGACATGCTCGGCCACATCGCCGCCTTCGGGCCGCCGGCGATCCTGCTCGTGCTCGGCCTCGGCGTGGACGCGGCGATCCTCGACGCCTGCGCGGGCGGCGCGCGGATCTACAACTCGATCGACGTCCCGGCGCTGCGCGTCCCGCCCGAGGTCAGCGCCCGCTTCGACCTCGTCCTCACGGGCGCGGAATGGCAGTCCGAGGCGGTGCGGGCGCGGCATCCGGACATGGCGACGGCGGTGATGCCGATCGGGCCGGAATTCGCCTCGCCCGAGACCTTCTTCCCGCTCGGCGTGCCGAAGGAGTACGACGTCGTCTACGTCGCCGCCGCGCAGCCCTACAAGCGGCACGACATCCTTCTCGACGCGCTCGCCCGGCCGCCGGGCGGGCTGCGCGCCCTCTGCGTCCTCGGCTACGGGGAGATGGGCGAGGAGCTACGCGCGCGCGCGGCGACGGCGGGGCTCGACGTCACCTTCGTCGGCCCGCCCGGCGTGCCCTTCGCCGAGGTCAACGCGCTGATGAACCGCGCCCGCATCGGCCTCGTCTGCGGCGAGGAGGACGGCGCGCCCGCCATCCTCACGGAGTACATGCTCGCGGGCCTGCCGGTGCTGGCGAACGAGCGCCTGCGCTGCGGCCTGCAGTACGTCACGCCGGAGACCGGGATGACCGCCCCTGCCGAGGGCTTCGACCGCGGGATGCGGGCGTTGCTGGCGCGGGCGGAGGGCATGGATCCGCGGGCGGCGGTGCTGTCCCGCTGGACTTGGCCGCACACCGTGCGGCGCCTCGCGGCGCTTCTGCCCGGCGCCTCGCGGCGCGGCTAACGGAGAAGTAAGCCGTGCGCGCCCTTCCGGAACGCCCCGGACAAGCTACAAGCCGGACGCCGTCGCGGCCCCTCCACCGGGCGGCCCGATGGCTGGCCGCCCTCGCCGGCACGGAAGGACCCCTTTTTGGTTAACGAGACCCTGGTATCCCTCGTGCCGTCCCCTCCGGCCGATCCGAAGCCGCCGCTGATCTGCTTCTCGCATCTCCGCTGGGACTTCGTCACGCAGCGCCCGCAGCACCTGATGCGCCGCTTCGCCCGCGACCGCCGCGTGTACTTCTTCGAGGAGCACATCCCCTGCGACCACCCGCTGCCCTACCTGGAGTACCACCCCTTCCCCGCTGACGGGGTGATCGCGCTGCGCCCGCGCCTGCCGCACTGGTGGGACGCGGCGGCGCGCCGGGAGGGCCTGCGCGGGCTTCTCGACATGCTCGTGGCCACGGGCTGCGCGGCGCCGCCCGCGCTGTGGTTCTACACGCCGATGATGCACGGCTTCGCCGACCACCTGACGGCCGCGGCGGTGGCCTACGACTGCATGGACGAGCTCTCCGCCTTCCAGTTCGCCGATCCCGGGCTGCGCGCGGGCGAGGCCGCGCTGATGGCGCGCGCCGACGTCGTCTACGCCGGCGGGCGGAGCCTGTACGAGGCGCGCCGCGGCCGCCACGCCAGCGTGCACCTCTTCCCCTCCTCGATCGACGCCGGGCACTTCCTCCTCGCGCGCGCGGCGGGGCGGGGCGAGCCCGCCGACCAGGCCGGCATCCCCGGGCCGCGGCTCGGCTTCTACGGCGTGATCGACGAGCGCCTCGACCTGTCCCTTCTCGCGGCCGTGGCGCGGGCGCGGCCGGGGCTGTCCTTCGTGATGATCGGCCCCGTGGCGAAGATCGACCCCGCGGCCCTCCCGCGCGGAGGGAACATCCACTGGCTCGGGCCGAAGCCCTACGCCGCGCTGCCGGACTACCTCGCCGGCTGGGACGCGGCGCTGATGCCCTTCGCGATGAACGAGGCGACGCGCTTCATCAGCCCGACCAAGACGCCGGAGTACCTCGCCGCCGGGCGCCCGATCGTCTCCACGCCGGTCACGGACGTGGTGCGCGACTACGGCGCGCTGGACGGCGTGGCGGTCGCCGCCACGCCGGAGGCCTTCGCCGCCGCCTGCGACGCCGCCCTCCGCCTGCCGCGGGAGGGGGCCTGGCGCGACGCCGCCGACGCCCTTCTCGCGACCACCTCATGGGACCGCACCCAGGCGGCCATGGCCCGGCTGCTGGACGAGGCCGCGGCGCGCCGCGCCGCGCCGCCCTCCCCTGCCCCGCCGGCGCTGGGCCAGGCGACGGCCTACCGCCGCCCCGCGCCGCGCGGGGCCGTCGTGGCGGCCGGGAAGGGCTGACGCCGTGGCCGGTGCCGCCCCCCTCCGCATCCTCCTCGCCACCGACAGCCTCGCCCCCTCCGGCGCGGGCGAGCACATGATGCTCCTCGCCCGGATGCTGGGGGCGGCCGGCGGCGACGCGGTGGCGGTCGCCGCCCCGCCCGGCAGTCCCCTGATCCGGCGCGCCGCGCGGCTGGGCCTGCCGGTGAAGGCGGCCGCGCCGGAGGACGAGGACGGCCTCGCCCGCTGGATGCGGGACTGGGCGCCCGATCTCCTGCACGTCCACGCCGGCATCGGCTGGGAGGGCCACGGCCTCGCCCGCGCCGCCGCCCGGGCCGGCGTGCCCGCGGTGATCCGCACGGAGCACCTTCCCTACCTTCTCACCGACCCCGCCCAGCGCGCCGAGCACGCCGCGGCCACCGCGGGGCTCGCCGCCCTCGTCTGCGTCTCGGGGAGCGCGGCGGAGAGCCACCGCGCCGCCGGGATCGATCCCGCGCGGATCGTCGCCATCCCGAACGGCGCCGTGCCGCCGCGCCCCTCGCGCCCGCCCGGGGCGCTGCGCGCGGAGATGGGGCTGGAGGGCGGCCCCGTCCTCCTCATGGCCGGGCGCTTCACCGCGCAGAAGAACCACGCCCTGCTGCTGGACGCCCTGCCCGCCGTGCTGGCCCGCCACCCTGGCACGACCGCGCTGCTGGCCGGCGACGGGCCGCTGCGCGGCGCGGTGGCGCGCGGCGTCGCCGCCCGGGGCCTCTCGGCCAGCGTGCGCCTGCTGGGGGAGCGCGCGGACCTCGCCGACCTGATGGCGACCTCCGACCTCCTCGTCCTGCCCTCCCTCTTCGAGGGGCTGCCGATGGTGCTGCTGGAGGCGATGGCGAGCGGCCTGCCCTGCGTCGGCACCGACGTCGGCGGCATCGCCGACGTCGTGGAGCACGGCGTCGCCGGCTGGCTCGCCCCGCCCGGCGACGCCGCCGCCTTCGGCGCGGCGGTGGCCGCGGCGCTCGACGATCCCGCCCGCCTCCGGGCGGCCGGCGAGGCGGCCCGCGCCGCCCACGCCGCCCGCTTCGGCGCCGACCGCATGGTCGCCGAGACCCGCGCCCTCTACGCCGCCCACGCCGCCGCCCCGGCGGCGGCCGCCAACCATGCCGCCGGCCAGGGGCCGGCCATCAGCAGGAACGGACCTCGCTTGGACAGGCTGAAGATCGGCTTCGTGGGCGCGGGCGGCATCGCCGCGCGCCACTTCGGCGTGCTGGAGGGCTTCGACGACGCCGTCGTCACCGCGGTCGCCGACACCGACGAGGGCCGCGCCGCCGACGCCGCCGCGCGCTTCGGCGCCCGCGCCTATCCCGGCCACGAGGCGATGCTGGCGGCGGAGAGGCTCGACGCGCTCTACATCTGCGTGCCGCCCTTCGCGCACGGCGCGCCGGAGCGCGCGGCGATCGCGCACGGCCTCCCCTTCTTCGTCGAGAAGCCCGTGGCCATCGACCTCGCCACCGCCGAGGAGATCGCGGCGGCGGTGGAGAGGGCCGGGCTCGTCACCTCCGTCGGCTACCACCTGCGCTACCTCGACACGGTGGAGGAGGCGCGCGCGCTGCTGCGCGGCAACCCCGCGCGCCTTCTCTCCGGCTACTGGCTCGACTCCACGCCGCCGCCGCGCTGGTGGTGGCATCAGGATCAGTCGGGCGGCCAGATGGTCGAGCAGATGACCCACATCATCGACCTCGCCCGCCACCTCGCCGGCGAGGTGGTGCAGGTCTACGGCATGGCGAGCCACCTCGACCGCCCGGACTTCCCCGGCCTCGACGTGCCGACCGTCAGCACCGCCAGCCTGCACTTCGCCTCCGGCGCCGTCGGCAACTTCGCCGCCACCTGCCTGCTGCGCTGGAACCATCGCGTCGGGCTGCACGTCTTCGCCGACGGCATGGCGCTGGAGATGACGGACCGCGACATCATGGTCGACGTCGGCCGCGGCCGCCCGGTGCGCGGCGCGGGGGACGACCCCGTGCGGGTGGAGGACCGCGCCTTCCTCGACGCCGTGCGCGGCGGCCCGAGGGGCGCCATCCGCTGCTCCTACGCCGAGGCGCTGGCGACGCACCGCGTGGTGCTCGCGATCGTCGAGTCCGCGCGCACGGGCCAGGCCATCCGCCTCGACGGCGCGACCGCGAAGGTGAGCGAGCATGTCTGAGCACCGCCACATCCGCTCGCTCGGCGTCGAGCGGCCCGGCCACCCCTACGTCTTCGGCTACGACGAGGGGCCGCCGGGCGAGGGCCAGGTGCGGCTGGAGACGCTCTACACCGGCTTCTCGGCCGGCACGGAGCTCACCTTCCTCAAGAACACCAACCCCTACCTGCACTCCCGCTGGGACGGCGGGCGCGGCGTCTTCGTGGCGGGGGAGCCGGCGCAGCACTTCCCGGTGCCCTTCCTCGGCTACATGGAGTGCGCCCGCGTCACCGAGAGCCGGGCGGACGGCTTCGCGCCCGGCAGCACCGTGGCCACCACCTACGCGCACAAGACCGGCCACACCGCCGATCCCTTCCACGACCTGCTCGTGACGCTGCCGCCCGGCATGGACCCGCTGCTCGGCACCTGGGTCGCGCAGATGGGGCCGATCGCCGCCAACGGCATCCTGCACGCCGACGCCGAGCTTCTCGGGCCCGTCGTGCCGAGCCTGGGGGCCGGCCTTGCCGGCCGGCCCACCCTGGTGATCGGGGCCGGCATCGTCGGCTTCTTCACCGCCCTCTTCGCGCAGCGCGCGGGGGCGTCGGAGGTGGTGATCGCCGATCCCTCGCCCTTCCGCCGGATGCGCGCCGAGAGCCTCGGGCTGACCGCGATGACCGAGGAGAGGGCCTGGCAGCACGCCAAGACCCGCTGGCACTCGGGCGGGGACCGCGGCGCCGACGTCGTCTTCCAGACCCGCGCCGATGCCGCCTCCCTGCACGCCGCCATGCGGGCGCTGCGGCCGCAGGGGGCCGTGATCGACCTCGCCTTCTACCAGGGCGGCGCCGACCGGCTGCGGCTGGGGGAGGAGTTCCACCACAACGGCCTCGTGCTCCGCTGCGCCCAGATCAACCGGGTGCCCCGCGGCCTCGGCACGCTGTGGGACCGCCGCCGCCTGGCGAACGAGACCGTCGCCCTGCTGGCGGAGCGCGGCGCGGCGATGCGCGCCCAGCTCGTCACCCACGTCGTGCCGTTCGACGAGGCCCCCGCCTTCCTGCGCCACCTCGTGGCCGACCGGCCGGAGTTCCTCCAGATCGTCTTCCGCGTGGCGGGCTAGGGGACCGTCGAGGCTTGAGCGAACCGGCCCGCATCCTCTTCGTCTTCGGCTGGCTGGTGGTCGGGGGCGAGGAGACCGAGATCCGCCATCTCCTCCGCCACCTCGACCCGCGCCGCTACCGCATCGACGTCGTCGCCTGCTTCCGCAAGGAGGGGATGCCGGAGCAGACGCACGCGCAGCTGGAGGCGCTCGGCGCGCGCGTGGACCGCGCGCCCTACCACCTCTCCTTCGAGGACACCGTCACCTACCTCGCCGGCCGCGTCCCGGCCTACGACCTCGTCGTCTCCTGCCAGAACGTCGCCGACATCTACCCCGCCCTCGAGCGCCTGCACCGCCGGCCGCCGCTGATCGAGCACGGCGGCCTCGTCTCCGAGGCCGAGTCCGGGCCGAAGCACCTCACCGCCCGCTACGTCGGCGTCTGCGCCACCATCCGCGACGCCGCCGCGGCGCGGATGCCGGGGCGGGAGGGCCACGCGGTCGAGATTCCCTCGATGGTGGACCTCGCGCCCTTCGACCCCGCGCATCGCGCGCCCGCGCGCGCGCGCCTCGGCGTCGCGGAGGGCGTGCCGCTGATCGGCTGGGTCGGCCGGCTCGACCCGAAGAAGCGGGTGGAGGATTTCCTCGACGCCGCCGCCCTCCTCCGCGCCACGCACCCGGCGGCGCGCTTCCTCGTCGTCGGCGGCCCGGACGCCTTCCTGCCGGACTACGCCGTCGCCCTCCGCGCCCGCGCCGCCGCCCTCGGGCTGGACGACGCGCTGACTTTCCTCGGCGACCGCGCGGACATCCCGGAGCTGCTCTCGGCGCTGGACGCCTTCGTCTGGCTCTCCCGCGGGGAGGGGATGCCGCACGTCATCGCCGAGGCGGGCGCCGCCGGGCTGCCGGTGATCGCCACCCCGGACAACGGCGCGCTGGAGCAGATCACCGGCGGCGAGACCGGCCTCTTCGTGCCGCACGAGAGCCCGCCCGCCGTCGCGGCCGCGCTGCGCCGGCTGCTGGACGATCCCGCCCTGGGGCGTCGCCTGGGGGAGGCGCTGCGGGCCAAGGTCCGCGCCGAGTACTCGGTGGAGGCGCTCGTCCCGCGCTGGGAGGCGCTGTTCGAGGAGGTGCTGGCCGAGCACCGCCGTCCCGCCCCGCCGCCGGCCCTGTTCCGCTCCTTCTTCGGGGGCGGATTCGAGTGCTCCACGCACCGCCGGGCGCACGACCGCGAGCGGCTGGACATGATCGCCGCCACCGCGCACGACCGCCACGCCGCCGGCGACTACGCGGCGCTCGCGGCGGAGGGCATCCTGACCGTCCGAGACGGGCTGCGCTGGCACCTGATCGAGGCGCGGCCCGGGCACTACGACTGGACGAGCCTGCGCGCCCAGCTCGACGCCGCCCGGGCCGGGGGCACGCAGGTGATCTGGGACCTGCTGCACTACGGCTGGCCGGACGACCTCGACATCTGGCGCCCCGAGTTCGTCGACCGCTTCGCCCGCTTCGCCGCCGCCGCGGCGCGCGAGATCGGGCCCGGCAGCCCCGCCTTCTACGCCCCGGTGAACGAGATCTCCTTCCACGCCTGGGGCGGGGGGGACGCCGCCTACCTGCCCCCCTTCGCGCGCGGCCGCGGCCACGAGCTGAAGGTGCAGCTCGCCCGGGCCTCCATCGCCGCGATGGGGGCGATCCGCGCGGTCGATCCCGGCGCGCGCTTCGTCCACGCCGACCCCCTGATCAACGTGCTGCACGACCCCGCGCGCCCGCACGACATCGGCCCGGCCGAGGGCCATCGCGGGGCGCAGTTCCAGGCCTGGGACATGATCGCCGGCCACGCCTGGCCGCAGATCGGGGGACGTCCCGAGCTGCTCGACGTCGTCGGGGTGAACTACTACTTCAACAACCAGTGGATCCACGGCGGCCCGACGATCGACGTCGGCCATCCCGGCTACCGTCCGCTCCGCAGCCTGCTCGCCGAGGTCCACGCCCGCTACGGCCGCCCCCTCTTCGTCGCGGAGACCGGCATTGAGGCGGATCGACGCGCCGCCTGGCTCGCCTACGTCGCCGGCGAGGTGCGCGCCGCCCGGGACCGGGGCGTGCCGGTGGAGGGCATCTGCCTCTACCCCGTCATGGATCATCCCGGCTGGGACGACGGCCGGTACTGTCCCAACGGGCTGCTCCGCCACGGGCCGGAGGCGTCGGACCGCACGCCCGACCCGGCGCTGGCGAGGGAGCTGCGGCGGCAGATCGGGATGCTGCGGTCGCGCGGGGAGGGGTAGGCCCCTCGCCTGCCCCGTCGCGGGGCCGAACGCAGGAGGGAGAGGGCATGGCGCGGATCTTCATCACCGGCTCGTCCGACGGCCTGGGCCGGCTCGCCGCCCGCATCCTGGTGGAACAGGGTCACGCGGTGGTGCTGCACGCCCGGCACGAGGAACGCGGCCGCGAGGCGATGGCGGCCGTGCCCGGGGCCGAGGGCGTGCTGCTCGGCGACCTGTCCGGCCTCGCCGGGACCCGCGCCCTGGCGGAGGCGGCCAACGCGTCCGGGCCCTTCGACGCGGTGATCCACAACGCGGCCGTGGGCTTCCGCGAGCGGCACCGGATCGGGACGGTGGACGGGCTGGCGCACGTCTTCGCGGTGAACACGCTGGCGCCCTACGTGCTGACCGCGCTGATGCACCGGCCGCGGCGGCTGATCTACGTCTCCTCCGAGCTGCACCGGAAGGGCGACGCCTCGCTCGACGACCTCGACTGGGAGCGGCGGCCCTGGCACGGGCTGCAGGCCTACCGCGACAGCAAGCTGCACGACGTGCTGATCGCCCTCGCGGTGGCGCGGCGCTGGCCCGGCGTGATCAGCCACGCGCTGGAGCCGGGCTGGATGCCGACGAAGATGGGCGGGGCGCACGCCCGGGGGGACCTCGACGCCGGCTCGCGCACCCAGGCCTGGCTGGCGGTGAGCGAGGAGCCGGCGGTGCTGGAGAGCGGCGGCTACTGGCACCATCTGCGCGCCGCGCGGCCGAGCGGGGCGACGCGCGACGCGGCGCGCCAGGAACGGCTGCTGGACGCGTGCGCCCGCCGGTCCGGGGTGGTGCTACGGCCCGGCTGAGGCGCGGCGTCCCGCCACCGCCGGGGACGGGCCGGCCGCGCCGCCGCGCGCGCGCAGGATGGCCGGGATGGCCTTGCGGACCCCGAAGTAGCCGCGCCCCGCCTGCGGCCAGGTGAGGTCGTCCCAGGCCCGCCGCACCCGCGCGACGCCGGACGGCAGCGCCGCGGCGGAGGGGCCCACCGGCGCCCAGGCGGCGACGACCGGCAGGCCGTCGCTCCAGCCCTCCGCCGCCGGGCCGGCCGGGCAGCCGAAATGGGCGGCGGCGCGGGCCAGGGCGTCGGCCATCGCCGCCGCGTCGGCGCGGCGCACGCGCTCGACGGCGTCCGGCGCGTGCGCGATCAGCCCGCCCACCCGCGCCACGCGGGCACCGCCCAGCGGCAGGCTCTCGGGGTGCAGGTCGTCCAGGTGCAGCAGCAGCGCCACCTCGCCCTCCGGCAGCGCGTCGGCGGGCGGCAGGGCCACGGCGGGGTGGGGCGCGTCCTCCTCCAGCGGCGCCGGGTGCTCGTCCAGGCCGTCGGGCGAGAAGCGGCCGCTCGTGTAGCGGCGGATGTTCTCGGCGCGGGCGACGTAGTGCTTGCCTCGGGTGTGCAGCCCGGCCACCCAGCGCCAGGACAGGGTGTTGCTGGCCGGGTCGCCGTCCATCAGGTGGCGGAGGAAGAACTCGGCCCCGAGCGCCCAGGGCAGGCGCAGCGTGAAGATCCAGATGGACGCGAACCACATGCGGGCGTGGTTGTGCAGCCAGCCGCGCTCGACCAGCTCGCGCGCCCAGCTGTCGAAGCCGTCGATGCCGGCGCGGCCGGCGACCGCGTCCTCGTACACCCGGCGCAGACCGGAGGCGGTGGCCAGGCGGTTCCGGCCCTCGGCCACGAGGCGCAGATAGTCGGTCCAGACCGAGGGATGGGCTTCCAGGTGGCCCTTGAAGTAGGAGCGCCAGAAGACCTCGTCGACGAACTTGGCGGCCTCCCCCGCGCCGTGCGCGGCGAGCGCCGCGTCGACCACCTCCTCCTCCAGCAGCAGGCGGCGGCGGAGGTAGGGGGAGAGGGCGGTGGTGGAGGGCTCGGCGTCCGGGCCGCGGTCGGTGTTGCGCCCCTCCGCGTAGGTGCGGCCCGCGCGGGGGACCACCCCGGCGAGGCGGTCGAGCGCGGCGGCGCGGGTGAGGTCGGGCGGGAACAGCATCGCCGCCATCTGGGGCCGGCGGGCCGGACGGCCAGGGCGGGTGCCCGTCGGCGGGACGCGGGCGACGATCCGCCGGGGCGCGCGCCGCGCCGGCGGCCCCGCCCCGCTACCGGTGCCCGCGCCCGCCGAACGCCCCGCCGCGGAATGGGCCGTGGGCGAAGCGGGGCCCGGGGCCGCCCCGGAAGGGACTGCGGTAGAAGCCGGGGCCGTGATGGAAGCCGGGACCGCGATAGAAGCTTGGCCCGCGGTGGAAGCCGTAGCCGCGATACCCCCCGTGCCAGCCCCCGCCGTAGCGCAGCGCGAAGACGGGCGCGCCGTAGAAGCCGTACAGGAACGGGTTGGACCCGTAGGAGTAGGGCGATCCGTAGGAGTAGGGCGATCCGTAGTAGCCGTAATCGGGATAGCCGTAGGCCGGGAAGCCGTAGGTCGGGTAGCCGTACGCCGGGACGGTCGCCGCCGGTGCCGCCGCGATCGTGTAGCCCTTCGAGGCCAGGCAGCGGAGGTAGGCATCCTCCGGGACCGGGGGGGTGGATGGCTGCGCCGCCGCGTCGGTGGAGGGGGCCGCGGCGGGGGGGGCGGCCGCCTGCTGCTGGCAGGCCGCCTCGTCGATCCGGCGGGCCTCCTCCGTCCGGCCCTCCGGCGGGTAGGCGACGAGCGGCCGCGGACCCTGCGGGACGGCGCAGCCGGACAGGCCGAGGGCGGCGAGAAGGAGGAGCCGGGGAGTTCCGGTGCCGGACATGGGGACGACCTCGGACACGATGGACGGGACCGTCCGTACATGGCGACAGGGCGCGGCCCGGCACAGGTCCGCCGGCGGCTTTCGTGCGGCGGCGACGTCCCCCCCGCGGCCGGTCAGCCCGCCCGGGCGGCGTCCCGCAGGGCCAGGGCCAGGACCGGGTCGTCCGTGGCGATCGCGTCGGCGCCGAGGCCGAGCATCCGCCGGATCGCCGGCTCCCGGTTCGCGCCCCAGCAGCCGACCCGCAGCCCCGCCCCGCGCAGGGCGGCGAGCGTCGCGGCGTCGAGCGCGGCCTCGTGCGTCTCGACGGCCGGCACCCGCAGCCGCGCGGCGGTCGCGAGTACGCCCTCGAGCCCGATCTCGCGGAGGGTGGCCGCCCCGAACAGCCAGGCCACCTCCCGCAGCCCCCCCGCCGCGACCGCCGCGGCCACCGTCCCGGCGTCGAAGGCGATGATCTCGGCGCGGGCGCGGGGGCCGGCGCGGTCGATCTCCGCCAGGCAGCGCGGCAGCAGCCGCGGGTCGACCCGCCCCGCCGCGTCCGCCTTCACCTCGACCTGGAGGCTCGCCGACGATCCCGCCACGATCCCGAGGAGATCGAGGAGGCGCGGCACGCCCTCCCCCCCCGCGCCGGTGAGCCGCACGCCGGCGAGCTCGGACGCGGTGCGGGCGCCCAGCGGCCCGCGCCCCTCGCTCGTGCGGTCGAGGGTGGCGTCGTGCATCACCATCGCCTCCCCGTCGGCGGAGAGGTGGACGTCGCACTCCAGCGCGTCGGCGCCGGCGGCGAGGGCGCCGCGGAACGCCGTCAGGCTGTTCTCCGGCCAGAGAAGGGCGCCGCCGCGATGGGCGATGATCCGCGTCATCCGTCTTTCCCGTTGATCCGGGGCCGACACCCTGGGATGCTGCCCGCCGCTGCGGGACCGGCGGCGCCCGCGCGGACCCGCCCGGCCACAGCAGCCTCCGCCCCGAGAATCCACCCATGCCCCTCTGCCTCGTCCTGCACGACCTGTCGCCGACGGGCAAGGAGGCGCTCGCGGGCGCGGTGTGGGACCTCGCCGAGAGCCACCTCGCGCTGCCGGGCGGGCTGCTGGTCGCGACCGGGGTCTCGGCGGGCTACCTGCTCTCCCACCTCCGCCGCGCCGTCGAGCGGGCGGGGGAGAGGGGGGCGATCGTCGTCACCCGCGTGGAGGGCGACCTGCCGTCCTGGGGGATGGACGATGGGACGCAGGACTGGATCGAGGGCAACCTCGACGCCACGGCCGACGGGTAGCGCCGCGCTCAGGGCAGGCGGGCCAGGCGCTCCCCCAGCAGGGCGAAGAAGCCGTCGGCGTCGACCGCCTCCGGCAGGGTGACGTTCGGCGGCGTCCCGGTCCGCCCCCAGCGGTCCACGTGGGTCCGCCCGCGCCCCGGCCCCGCCCCGAGATCGACGCGCACCGCCGCCGGCCGCGCCCGGAACAGGCCCGGCGCCAGCAGCCACGCCACCGCGAGGGCGTCGTGCAGCGCGTGCCCCTCCCCGCCGAGGCGGCGGGAGGGCGGGACGGCCGCCATGACGTCGCAGGCCGCCCGCAGGCAGGCGCCGCCGGGCCGCGCCCGGATCGCCGCCACCCGCGCCGGCGTCGCCAGGGCCTGGGCGGTCAGGTCGAGCGTCACCAGCGTCGCCGGCGCGCCGAGGGAGAGAAGGATGTCGAGCGCCTCCGGATCGGAGGCGGCGTTGAACTCGGCGGAGGGCGTCCAGTTCCCCTCCCCCCAGGCGCCGCCCATCACGACGATCTCGCGGAGGCGCCCGGCCAGCTCCGGCTCGGTCGCGAGCGCCAGCGCCGGGTTGGTGGCGGGCCCGATGACGACGAGCGTCACCTCCCCCTCCCCCGCCCCGCGCAGGAGGGCGCGGATGGCGTCCGCCGCCACCCCGGGCGCCGGGGCCGGGCCGGGCGGCAGGGTCACGCCGGCCAGGCCGTCCGCCCCGTGCACGGCGCCGTCCCCCGCGAAGCCGCCGCGCAGGCCGCGCGACGCCCCCGCCACCACCGGCACGGCGGCGCCGGAAAGGCCGACCACGGCCCGGGCGTTGGCCAGGGTGCGCGCCAGCCCGGCGTTGCCGCCGACCACCGTCACCAGCCGCATGTCGAGCTCCGGCGAGGCGAGGGCGAGCCAGAGGGCGAGCGCGTCGTCCGTGCCGGGGTCGCAGTCGACGATGACGGCCCGGCTCACGGTCCCCTCTCCCGCGGCCGGCGAAGGGCCCAGCCCCCCTTCACGCGGCCCGCACCACGTTCCGTCGCGGCGCGGCGTAGATCGCCTCGAGCGACGCGATGAACTCCGCGCGCCCGAGCACGTCGCGCAGGCTGGCCGAGAGCCGCGCGTGCGCCTCCGGCACGGCGCCCTCCAGCATCGCGCGGGCGAGGTCGGGGGCGGAGCCGACGCGGAAGTGCAGCCCGTCCACGCCGTCGTGCACCTTCTCGGCCATGCCGCCGATGCCGGAGACGATGAGCGGCGTGCCGGCGCGCCGCGCCTCCTGGATCACCACCGGCGAGTTCTCCCACCAGATGGAGGGCATGATCACCCAGCCGACGGAGGACATCAGCCCCACCACGTCCGCCGCGTCGTAGCGCCCGGCGAAGGTCAGCCGGTCGGCGGCCAGGGCGATGGGGCGCTCGAGCTGGGGGAAGAAGCGCAGCGTCTCCTCCGCGGTCGCGCCGTAGACGACGAGGGAGAGCAGGGGACTCTCCGCCAGCGCCGCCGCGAAGGCGGGGATGAGGACGTCGAGGCCCTTGAACTCGGTCGGCTGCCCGAAGAAGGCGAAGCGCCCCGCCAGCCGCGCGCTGTCCCGCGGGCGGCGCGGCAGGGCGAGCAGGTCGTCGCCGATGTAGTTCTCGAGCACCGTGGCGTCGTCCGGCGACAGGCCCCAGGCGCGGTAGCGTTCCGCGACGAAGTGGCTCGGGTAGACGAAGTGGTCGAAGCGGCGCAGCCCGGCGATCATCATCGCCTTCCTCAGCCGCAGCCGCTCCAGCGTCAGGTCGGGGAAGCACTGCAGGCAGCGCTGCGCCGTCTCCTTCCGGCACAGCTCGCGGGAGCGGGTGCGGATCATCTGGCCGTGGTGGGCGCAGACCGCGAGCATCTCGTGCAGCGTGACGACCAGCCGCGCGTCCGGCCGCGCCTCCGCGAGCTCGGCGACGAGGTCGAGGCCCGCCCGCCAGTAGTGGTGGAAGTGGTAGACGTCCGAGCCGAAGCCGGCGAGCAGCCGCACCAGCGCGCGGCGCTCCTCGGCGTTGCGCCACCACAGCCGGTCGTCCTCCATGCCGGAGACGGCGTAGAGGGTCTCGCCCTCCCCGTAGCGCGCGAAGGTCTCGCCGCGGTCCGACGGCGACTGCCCGCCGGGCAGCTCCACCGCGGCGACGAAGCGGACGTCCCAGCCCTCCCCGGCCAGCGTCTGGTAGTGGCGGTAGGCCGCCGTCTCGCCGCCGCCCTTGGAGAAGTCGGGGTGGGCGTGGGCGAGCACGCAGACCGAGGGCGGCCGCCGGCGCGTCCGCGCGCGCTGCGCCACGCCGCTCATCGGGCGGCCCCGGCCACCGGGACCAGTTCCCACAGGCCGCGCAGGTGCTCGGCGACGAGCCCGCCGAGGGCGTCGGGCCGCTGCGCGGGCATCGGCAGCGCCCCGGCATCGGCGCCCGCCATCAGCGCGACCGCCCGGCGCAGCGTCGTCTCCATCTCGCCGGTCCCGGCCACGTCGTGCAGCGCGGCGAGGGTCCCCAGCCGCTCCGCCGGCAGGGCGTTGGCCGTCAGGCGCGACGGGTCGCCCTCGATCGCCGCGTCCACCAGCGCGGCGACGTCGATCGGCGCGACGGCGCCGCCCGCGCGCCCGGCGGCGGCCAGCGCGGCCCGCGCGTCGCCCTCCACGATCACCTCGATCCGGCCCCGGCGCAGCAGGCCGGCGGCGGCGCGCCCGGCCGCCGTGCCGGCGAGCACGATCCGCCCGAACCGCGCCTCCAGCTCGGGCGCGAGGAGGGAGAGGATCCGGGCCGCGAGGTCGTCGTTCACGTCGAAGAGCAGCGCGGTGCCGCCCGGGCGCGCCGGGCCGCCCCGCAGGGCGAGCCCGGCCAGCCGCCCGCGCAGGGCCGCGACGCGGCCGGCCAGCACCCCGCGCAGCCAGGCGTACAGCGCCCCGGGGTCCGGCCCGTCCAGCTCCGCGCCGTCGAGGCAGAGGGCGCCGAGGAAGCGCGGCAGCGTCTCGGGCGACGGCTCGGCCCGGAACCACCAGGCCTGCCCCCCCTGGCGAAGCTGGACCACCACTTCGAGCGCCGCGCCGGGGGGAACCGCCGCGCGCCCGCGCAGCACGAAGCCCCCTTCCAGCGCGACCGAGGCCTCCCCCTCCAGCGGGATCGGCAGGGACGGCCCGCCCGGGGACGTCACCAGCGCGCAGCCGCTCGCCTCCACCCTCTCCCCGGCGGGTCCGGGCGCGGCGACGACGCCGGAGACCACCACCTCGCCGTCCGGCATGACGAGGGCGCGGACGCGCCGGAAGTCCATGAACCAGTCCCCCCCGGCGGCGAGACGCGGGAGCCGGTCGAGCCAGGCCGCGAAGAGGCCGGACCCGGCCCCCCCGCTCCCACCCCCGGCGGCCGCGGGCGCGCCGCCCCGGGACCCGGCCCAGGCGTGCAGGACCCCGAAGTTGGCGCCCCACTCCCGGCTGGACACCGCCTCCTCCACGTCCGCCGGCAGGTCGTAGGCGAGGAGGTCGACCGCCGCCTCCTGCGGCCCCGCGGCGATGATGAGCAGGCGCCCCGGCGCGTCCCGCGGGACCTCGTGAACGAGGCTGAACCCCGTCACCGCCTGCCCCTCCCCCACCCGGACGTCGTGCCGCGGACCGGTGACGAGGAGCACGGTGCCCACCGGCTCCCCCGGCCGCCCCTCCACGCGCAGGGAGGGCGGCTCGCCGGCGCGGTGTCGCACCCAGCCGAACACGGCGCCCTCGTCGGGGCCGACGTCGCCCGCACAGTCCAGCCCTGCCTGCAGGGCCTGCCCGAATTCGAAGTACATGCCCTGCCCAGCCCGCTGCGGCGGCATTTTGCCGCCCCCGCCGGGCGCTCCGCAAGCGCGGCAGGGCCGGGGCGGGCGGGCAGCCTTCCGCGCCGGCCCCGCCCCCCCTATCCTGGGCGCCACCGGACCCCCGCCCCCCGGCATCTCATCTCAGGGACGCGCCGCACCGGCATGCGCTGCCTCGTCGTCTCGCCGACGCCCACCCACCCGCAGGACGCCGGCAACCGCGGGCGGATCCACGCCCTGCTCGCCGCGCTGCGCGGCTTCGGCCACCGGGTGGAGCTCGCCCTGGTGGAGCGCGAGGCGGTCGCGCCCGAGGCGCACGAGGCCATGCGCGCCGCCTGGGACCGCCTCATCCCCATCCCCTACGACCGGGGCCGGGAGGCACCGAGCCTGGGCGACACCTTCGCCCTCGACGACTGGTTCCCGCCGGAGGTGGAGGCCGCGATCGCCGGCCTCGCGGCGTCGGAGACCTACGACCTCGTCCTCGTCGAGTACGTCTTCCTCAGCCGCGCGCTGGAGCTGTTCCCCGCCTCCGCGCTGAAGGTGCTCGACACCCACGACGTCTTCGCCGACCGCCACCGGCGGCTGGAGGCGCTGGGGCTTCCCGTCGGCTTCTTCCACACCACCGCGGAGGAGGAGGCGCGCGGCCTGTCCCGCGCCGACCTCGTCCTCGCCATCCAGGACGACGAGCGGCGGCACTTCGAGGAGGTGACGGAGGCCCGGGTCGTCACCCTCGGCCACATGCCGGCCCTCGCGCCCGCCGGGCCCGCGCCGCACGAGGGGATGCGGATCGGCTACATCGGCAGCGGCAACCCGCTCAACGGCCACGCGCTGGAGGGCTTCCTCGGCGCGCTCGACGGCGCGGCCCTGGCGCGGCTCGGCGCCTCCTTCCGCGTCGCCGGCGGCGCGTCGCGCTACGCGGGCCCCGCGCGGCCGGGGGTGGTGCCGGTGGGCGGCGTGCGCGACCCGGCCGATTTCTACGGGACCCTCGACCTGGTGGTGAACCCGCACGAGGGCGGCACGGGGCTGAAGATCAAGACCGTCGAGGCGCTCGCCCAGGGCCGCCCCGTGATCGGCACGGCGGAGGCCTTCCGCGGCCTCGGGGCGCGGGCCGCCTTCCACGCCGCGCCCGACGCCGCCGCCACCGCCGCGCTCGCGCTCCGCTGGGCGCGGGAGCCCCGCTTCCGGCGCGAGGTGGCGCGGGAGAGCGCGGCGCTGGCCGGGCGCTACGCGCGCGAGGTCCGCCGCCAGCTCGCCCCCTTCCGCTCGCGGGAGGCGCTGGGGCGCCTGCTGGACCGGCCCCGCGCGCTGATCGTCACCGACATCCCGTTCTGGCGGGAGGCGCTCGGCAACCAGGCGCGCATCGCCGCCCTCCTGCGCGCCGCGCGCGGCGAGATGGACGTGGACGCCCTTTTCCTCGGCGAGCCCGAGCCGGGGGCCGAGGCCGCCGCCGCCCGCGTCCTCGGCCGCCGCGGCCGCCTCCTCGCCTCCCCCGGCGACCCGGCCGGGCGCGCGGCCGGCCCCGTGCCGCCCCACGCCCGCCTCTCCGCCTTCGAGCGCGGGCACTTCGACCTGCCGCACTTCGAGGCCGCCGAGGCGGCGCTGGCGACCGGCCGCTACGCGATGATGATCGCCGAGTACGTCCGCCTCTCCTGGCTGCGCCACGCCCGCTCCGCGCCGGTGCTCCGCGTGCTCGACACGCACGACGTCATGTCGCTCCGCACCCGCAACTTCGAGCACTTCGAGCGCGAGCACTTCCTCCAGCTCGGCCTGATGGAGGAGCTCGCCATCCTCGACGGCTTCGAGCAGGTGCTCGCCATCCAGGAGACGGAGCACGCGCTGCTGCGCGGCGCCCTTCCGGGCAAGTCGCTGCTGCTGCCCCACACGCAGCCGGACATCCCCTGCCACGACGCCGCCCGCGCGCCGCGGCGGATCGTCTTCGTCGGCGGCGACAGCCCGATGAACCGCGACGGCATCCGCTGGTTCCTCGACCAGGTCTGGCCGGCGCTGGAGGGCGCGGGCGCCGCGCTGCACGTCGCCGGCCGCGTCTGCGACGCCCTGGACGCGACGCCCGGCCTCGTCCTGCACGGGGCGGTCGACGACCTGCCCGGCTTCCTCGACGCCGCCGATATCGGCATCAACCCCGTGTTCTACGGCGGCGGCCTGAAGATCAAGACGGTGGAGTACCTCTGCCGCGGCCTGCCCGCCGTGCTGACGGAGGAGGCCGCCTACGGCCTGCACGACGGCCGCGAGGACGGCAGGGGCACCGCCTGGCTCGTCGCCCGGTCGCGGGCCGAGTTCGTCGCCCATCTCCGCGCCCTGATCCGAGACGCGCCGCTCCGCCGCCGGATCGCGGAGGGCGCGTTCCGCTTCGGCCGCGCCCGCTTCGGCGCCGCCGCCGCCGACCCGGCCCTGCGCGCCCTGGCCGGGCTCGCCCGCACCTTCCAGCCCCGCGCCGCCTGACCCGCCCCCCATCCCCGGACGCCCGATGCCCCTCGAAACCCCTTCCGACGGCCTCGACCTCGCCGCCATGCGCGCGGCGTCGGACGCGGTGGAGGTCGCCGCCGCCCGCGCCCGCGCCGGCGTCATCCGCGACCGGCTGGAACCCGCCCTCGCCGCCATGCCGCCGCCCCTGCGCCAGGCGCTGGACCCCCTGCTCGACCGCCTGATCGAGGAGATCGGCCGCGCCGACGCCCGCGCCGAGGCCGCCCGCCAGGCCGCCACGGAGGCCCGCCGCAGCCGCGGCGACTGGCTTCGCATCGACCCCCTGGCCCACATCCCGGAAGACCGCGCCACCCCGCCCGCCCCGCCCCCCGGCCGCTACGAGGCCTGGGCAGACTCCCCCGACTTCGCCGGCTTCGGCTGGCACGCCGCCGAGGGGAAGGGTCCCGGAAGCTGGCGCTGGAGCGGCCTCACCGCCGCCGCCTCCGTCATCGTGCCGGAACTCGGCCCGGGCAGCGTGGCCCTGGAGCTCGACCTGGAGGTGCCCTGGGGCCTCCCCTTCGACCCCGACGCCGTCACGGTCCTCGCCAACGGCGAGCCGCTCGAACTCCTCGCGCGGATCGACGGCAGCCGCGCGACCCTCGCCGCCACCTGGGACGGCACGGGCTCGGCAGGCGCCAGCATCGGCCTCGTCATCCTGGCGCCGGTCCTCGGCAACCCCCGGTCGAGCGACGCGCGCAAGCTCGGGATCGGATTCCGGCGGGTGTCGGCGGCGCGGGTGTGATTCCGCGGCGCCCTTTCCTGCGCGTGCGGGACCGGAGAGGGCTCCGCCCTCTCCGGACCTCACCCGCCAGGAGCCTGAGGCCCCTGGACCCGCAGGGGACTGCCGTGGATGCGATGATCGACGGTGTTCCTGGACCCCATAGGCGACCGTCCTGACCTCTCCGGGCGCCTCGGGTCCAAGACCCGAGGCGTGGGCCAGATCAGCCAGAGCCTAAAAACTACCCAGAAAAAGATGATGGCGGGGGTTCCAGGGGGAGGAAGAATTCCTTCTTCCTCCCCCTGGCCACGGAGGGCCTTCGAAGGATCAGGACGACGACTACCGCCGGGCTATGGCCACCTGGAAGTCGCTCGTCAGCTCGTTGAACCCCCAGAAGTTCCGCAGCGAGATCCGGAGCGCGTTCGGCGGACGCCGGTAGCGATGGCCGTCCTCCGCCGTGACCGGCAGGATCGGCGCCAGGGCGCGACGCCAGAAGTCCGTGTCCGCCCAGGCATCCACCACGCTCAGGTGCTGCCCCGGCACCGCCTCCGCCCGGCGGTCGGGGATATCGAAGGGCGAGGCGTGGAGGATGCGCGCCTCCCGCCCGAAGTAGCGCGCCTCGATCAGGGCGGAGGAGGAGACGCCGACCACGCGGCGGATCGCCTCGCTCGCCATCAGCGCGTAGACGTTCTCGTAGGTGACGTGGGCGGCGCGCAGCGAGACGCCGGTGGCGAGAAGCCCGAAGTCGGTGTTGGCGTAGGGGTGCGGCTTGAAGGTGATGCCGCCCTCCCCGGCGGCGTCCCGCAGTGCCGGTCCGAAATCCGACAGGTCCACGACGCGGCCCCCGCGCACGAGGGAGCGGTCGATCCGCGTCTGCCCGATCACAAGCGTCTCGCCCCGCGGGCGCAGCGCCGGGCGCGCCTTCAGGGCGGTGGCCGCCAGGAGGCCTGCGGGGCCGAGGAAGGCGCCGTCCTCCGCGTGGTCGGGCAGCATCGCCTCGAAGACCGCGGCGTCGTTCGTCTGCGCGGCGAAGAACACGTCGTCGAGGAAGCGCACGGGGTGGATCGAGAGGTCGACGAAGGGGATGTCGAGGAGCGAGAGGATCCGCTTCATGGATTCCGCCAGCTCGAAGCCGATCACCACGGCGCCGGCGAAGGCGCGCTCCATCGCCGCCACCACGCCGTCCGGGGCGAAGCCGGCGTCGAAGATCCGGGCCCAGCCGCGCCAGGACCGCTCGGCGCCCCACATCGCGTAGAGGGCGGGCGTGTCGATGCCGCCGTCCCACGTCACGGCCGCGACGGGCAGTCCGGTGGCCGCCGCGAGCTGGCCCCGCAGCAGGCGGTGGAACCAGAGGATGTTCTCGGTCTGGGCGGGGCGGAAGGCGGCCTCGCCGGGGCGCAGCACGTCGCCGCTGAACACCACCCGCCGGACCTGGCCCGCCGTCACGCGCCCCGCCGCCACGCCGCGCGCCTCAGGCCGCCCCGGCCGCGGGCGCCGCGGCGAGGTGGCCGAGGAACTCCGCCGCCGCGCGCTCCAGCGCCGGCAGCCCGTGGTTCCTCTCGACGTGCGTGCGCGCGCGGCGGCCCATCTGGTGGCGCAGCGGCTCCTCGCGCAGCAGCAGCTCGACCGCCGGGCGCAGCGTGTCGGGGCCGACCATGAGGCCGTGCTGGCCCTCGGAGAAGCCGCCGTAGATCGTGTCCCGCATCACCACCACGGGCACGCCGCAGGCCATCGCCTCCACCACCGATCGCGGCAGCCCGTCCATGCGGGAGGTGTGGACCATCACCCGGCAGCGCCGCAGCAGCGCCATCACCTCCGGGTGCGGCAGGCGGCCCGTCAGCGTCAGGCGCGCGGGGTCGGACGTCGCCGCGCGCACCTCCGGCCGCGGCTTGCCGGGGCCGACGAGGGCCACGCGCCAGGCGTCGGTGAAGGGCGTCACCGCCTCCTGGTTCTTCCGCTTCTCGTGCAGGCCGCCGACGTTGACGATGTCGTGCAGCGGCGTCGGGAAGGGACGGACCGGCCGCGTCGCCTCCAGGTCGAGGTACTTCGGCATGACGAAGGCGCGCCCGGTGGCGGCGAAGGGCGCGAAGTGGCGGCGGAGCTGCTCGGCGTACTCGCCGAAGACGAAATCCGCCCGGTCCAGCAGCGGGTCGTCGACGCTGCCGCCGACGATGAAGCCGAAGCGCGGGCGCCCGTCGAGGGCCGCGTGCAGCGCCTCGTTCACGCGGTAGCTGAGGCCCTTCAGCAGCACCGCGTCCGGCGCGAAGTCGCGCACCGCCGACTCCAGAGCGCGCGAGGTCTGGTGGTGGGGGATGGGCGCCGGGTCGTCGGAGGGGGTGAAGGTGACGGGCACCTCGCCGTCGAGGAAGCTCTCGTGCTCCACCGCGCGACCCGGATGCATCCGGAACACCGCGACCGTCGCGCCGCGCCGGGCGAGGAACCGCATGAAGTGCATGTCGCGCAGCGCGCCGGCCATGGACCGGTCGGCGTGGCTCATCAGCAGCGCGACGCGCATTCTCAGGCGGGCACCAGCGCGCCGCGGTAGCCCGCCGGGTGGCGCGCGCGCCAGGCGTGGGCCGTGCCGACGATGGTGTCGAGGCTGCCGTGCCGCGGCTCCCAACCCGTGTCCCGCCGCAGCCGGGCGTTGGAGGCGACGAGCACCGGCGGGTCGCCCGCCCGCCGCGGGCCGAGGACGTGCGGCACGGGCCGGCCCGACGCGCGCTCCACCGCCCGGATCACCTCCATCACGGACGCCCCGGTCCCGCTGCCGACGTTGTAGCGGCAGGACGGCCCGTCGACGAGGAGGTCGAGCACGCGCAGGTGCGCGTCGGCGAGGTCGGCGACGTGGACGTAGTCGCGGATCGCGGTGCCGTCCGGCGTGTCGTAGTCGGTGCCGAACACCGTCAGCGGCGGGCCGAGGCCGAGGGCGGCGTTGATCGCGTTCGGGATGAGGTGGGTCTCGGGGTCGTGGTCCTCGCCCAGCCGGCCGCCCGGGTCGGCGCCGGCGGCGTTGAAGTAGCGCAGCGAGGCGGAGCGAAGGCCGTGCACGCGGTCCGCCCAGTCCAGCCCGCGCTCGGCCATCAGCTTGGACTCGCCGTAGGCCGAGACGGGGCCGAGCCGCTCCTCCTCGTCGATCGGGATCCGGGTCGGCGTGCCGAACAGCGCAGCGGTGGAGGAGAGGACGAAGCGCCGCACGCCGGCCTTCACCGCCGCCTCCGCGAGGCGAAAGGTGTTGCTGGCGTTCTCGGCGAGGTAGCGCAGGGGCTCCCTCATGCTCTCGCCGACGAGGGAGAGGGCGGCGAAGTGAAGCACGCCGTCGAAGCGCGCGCCCTGCAGCACCCCCTCGGCCACGCGCGGGTCGGCGAGGTCGCCCACCACCAGCCGCGCGCCCGGCAGGACGGCCGCCCGATGGCCCTGGCGCAGGTCGTCGATCACGACGACCTCGTCGCCCCGCTCGATCAGCGCCAGCACGACGTGGCTGCCGACGTAGCCGGCCCCGCCCGTCACCAGGTAGCGTCCCATCGTTCTTCCCGCACCGCAGCACGGACACCTTAGATCAGATCGCCCGCGCGCGCACGCGCCCGGGGGGGATCCGTGTCGCCCGGCGCCGATCCGTTCCGTCGGGGCGGATGGTGGACGGACGCCGCCGCAAGGAGGAGACAGGGGCCCGAAGGGGAGTCGCGCGCCATCCGGATCCGAGACCTGCTCGTCCTCCTGCCCGGCGATCGCCTCGGCGGCGCGGAGGCCCACACGCTGCGGCTGTGCGACGCCGCCGCCGCCGCCGGCGTCGCCGTGACCCTCGCGGCGGAGGGGCGGCTGCACGCCGGCCTCGTCGGCGCGGGACGCCGCCTGCTGGACCTGCCGGTCGCCTGGCGGCGCGGCCTGCCGGAGGCGGCCCGCGCCGCCCAGGCCGGGGCCACCCGCGCCGCGCTGGAGGCGGCCCGCCCCGACGCCGCCCTGCTGCCCTTGCCCTGGCCGGACCGGGGCGGCGGCGCCATGGAGGCGCTCGCGGCCGCCGGCACCCCCACCCTCGTCGTCGCCCACCTCGCCCCCCACGGGGCGGAGGAGGCGTCCGGCGTCGACGAGGGCGCGATCGCGGCGGCCCGGGCCCTGCGCGCGGAATGGGTCGCCGTCTCCGCCCCCACCGCCGCCCGCGCGGCGCGCGTCCTCGGACTGCCGGAGGGGCGGATCGCGACGATCCCCAACGGGGTGGACCCGGCGCCGCCGCCCGACCGCCCCGCCCTGCGCGCCGCGCTGCGGGACGCGCTGGGGGTCGCGCCCGGTACCCCCGTCGCCCTCTTCGTCGGACGCCTCGACGAGGCCAAGGGGGCCGACCGGCTGCCCGCCCTGGCCGAGGCCTTTGCCCGCCGCACCAGCGGCGTCCTCGCCTGCGCCGGCCAGGGCTCGCTCGACGACACGCTCTGGCGCGCCACCCCGGAGGAGGGCCACCCGCTGCGCCTGCTCGGCCAGACCGCCTCGCCGGCGGCGCTGATGGCCGGTGCCGACGCGCTCGTCATGCCCTCCCGCCTGGAGGGGGCGCCCCTGACCTTCCTGGAGGCCGCGGGGCTGGGGCTGCCCGTCGCGGCGAGCCACGAGGCGCTGGAGGCCCTCGGGGGGGAGGCGTCCCGCCTCGCGGCGGTCGCGGACGCGGAGGATCTCGGGGCGATGGCCGACGCCCTCGCCTCCTGCCTCGAGCCCGCCGCCGCGGCCCGCACCGCGGCGGCGGGGGCGCTGGCCGCCGGCTGGGACGCGGCGGCGATGAGCGCGCGCTACCTCTCGCGCCTCCGCCGGCTCGCCGCCCCGCCGCCCGGCACCCCCCTGCTTGGCGCCCCCCTGCTTGGCGCCCCGCCGGGCGGGTGAAATACTGCCGACGGGAACGCCGGCCGGTCCCGCCGTCCCGGCCCCGCCGCCAGCGAGGACCCCTTTCTTGAACCTGCGCGCCGATCCCGACCACCTGCCGCGGCTCCTCGGCGGCGGCCCCATGGTGGTGGTGGCCGAGGGGGTGATGGACCCCTCCCCCATGGCCGCGCCGGCCCTCGGGGTCTGGGTCGCGGCGGTCCGGGGCGGCGCGACCCTCCTCCACCCCGCCGGCACCCGCGCCCCGGCGCCGCGCGGCACCGTGCCGGTCCAGGCGCCGCCGCCCGGGACCCTCGCCCTGGTGGCGCCGGAGCGGCTGCGCGTGGCCGCGCTCGCCCGCTGGTGGGCCGAGGCGTCCGGCGGGCCCGCGCCGCCCTTCATCCTCGCCGCCACCGGCCTCGCCGCCCTGCCCGACCTTGTCGCGCTGCTCGCCGGCGCGCTCGCCGAGGCGCGTTCCGGCGGCGCCGCGCCGTCCCCTCCCGCCGCACGGCCGGAGACGGCGCCCCTCGCCCCTCCGCCCGAGCCGGTGGACTCCGCCCCGCCCAGGCCCCTGGACGCGGGGCCGCCCCCCCTCCCCGCGGCACCGGACGCCGTCGCGCCGGCCGATACCGCCCCCCCCGCGCCGCCCCTCCCGGAGGAGCCGGCCCCGCCCACCCCCGTCGCGCCGACGACCCTGCCCGACGCGGCCTGGGCGGCCGGCCGCGTCCTGGAGGGCCCGGCGGATCCGGTCGCCCTCGGCGACGAGGTGCCGCGCGTGCTGCTGCGGGCCCGCGCGGGCGGGCGCGCCATCCTCCTCCTCCCGGAGGTCGAGGGAGGGGACGGTGACGGGCTGCGGGTGGTCCTGTCCGGCGGCACCGGCGCGGGAGCGGCCGTGGCCGCCTGGCTGCGCCCGGCCGGGACGGCGCCGGCCGACGCCGCGGCGCTCGACCGGCCCGTGCCGGGATCCGCCTGGACCGGCTGGCGCGACCTGCCCGAGGGCGAGGTGGAACTTCTCCTCCCCCTGCCGCCCGGGACGGCGGGCGGAGCCGGCGTGGCCGTGGGGCTGCGGGCCGGAGCGGACGACGCGGCCGTCGAGATCGGCGAGGAACGGCCGGCCCGCGCGGCCGCGCCCCCCGCGGCGGTGCCCGTCCCTCCCCCTCCGGCGGCGCCTGAACGGGCCCTGCCCGTGGTCGCGCCGCCGGAGCCACCCCCGGCATCGACGCCCGCAGTCGCGCCGCCCGAACCAGCCCCGGCGCCCGAGCCGACGCCCGCCGCGCTGCCGCCGGGGCTGGAGGCCTTCCTGAGGCCAGCGCCGGCCCCCGCCTACCAGACCCCGACCATCGCCTCGCCGCCCGCGCCGGTGGCGGCGCCGGTGCCGACGCGCACCGCCCCGACCAACATGCCGCCCCCCCGGACCCGCGCGCGGTACGAGACGGTGCGCCTGACGCAGCATCTGGCGGGCGAGTCCTACAGCCACATGGACCTTACCGTCGCGAGCCTCGCCGCGGGCCCGACCCGGTGGGCCGCGGTGCGCGTGAAGCTGGCGCTGAAGGACGGCGAACCGCGGCTGGAGTTCCGCCAGGCCGGGGGCTGGCCCCACGTCTTCCGCGACTGGCTCGGGCGCGCGAGCGATAAGTTCGGCCCGTTCCTCCGGATCGCCCTGCCGGAGCTGCGCGATCTCCTCGCCTCCATCACCGACGAGCGGGACGCGGCAATGATGCAGGCGCTGCTCTCCATCCTGCCGCGCGCCACGGAGGATGCCTGCCGCCTGGCCGGGCTGTCGGTGGCCGAGACGACGGACTGGGTGGAGAAGGCGCGCCTCCTCGCTGACGAAGGCGTCCGGGCGGGGGATTGAGGGCGCGACGTCCGTCGCGGGTCGCGGCGGCGCGGGTCCGGTGTTGATCCTGCGGAGGCCCTCCGTGGCCAGGGGGAGGAAGAAGGAATTCTTCCTCCCCCTGGAACCCCCTCCATCATCTTTTTCTGTTTAGTTTCAAGTTCCTGCTGAACTGGTCCACGCCTCGGGTCGTGGACCCGAGGCGCCCGGAGAGGTCAGGAAGGGTACCAATGGTGTTCAGGGACATCGTGTCCCATCGCATCCACGGCAGTCTCAAGAGGGTCCAGGGGCCTCAGGCTCCTGGCGGGTGAGGTCCGGAGAGGGCAGAGCCCTCTTCGGTCCCGAAAGAGAAGGATCAGCGCCCCCGCGGACGTCACACCACCGGCAGACGCACCACGAAGCGCGCGCCCGCGACGCCCCCGTCCGGGTGGCGGCGGTTCTCCGCCATGATGCGTCCGCCGAGTCCTTCCACGATCTGGCGGGAGATGGAGAGGCCGAGGCCGGAGTGCTGGCCGAAGCGCTCGCCGTGGGGGCGTTCGGAGTAGAAGCGGTCGAAGATACCCTCGAGCTTGGCCTCGGGGATGCCGGGGCCTTCGTCCTCGATGGCGATCTCGGCCATGGCGCCGGTGGCGCGGGCGCGGACGCGGACGGCGCCGCCCGGGGGCGAGAAGGAGAGGGCGTTGCCGAGGAGGTTGCGGAGGACCTGCACGAGGCGTCCCTCCACCCCGCGCACGACGAGGTGGGGGGGCGCGTCGAGCTCGACCGTCGCGTCGCCCTCCCCGCGCGTCGCGGCGTGGAGTTCGGCGAGGGTGGAGAGGATGGGGGCGACGTCCACCGGCTCCGACACGGCGCGGGAGAGCTCGGCGTCGACGCGGGAGCTGTCCGCGATGTCGCCGATCAGGCGGTCCATCCGCACCGCGTCCTCGGCGATGATGGCGAGCAGGCGGCGCTGCTGGTCCGGGTTCTCGACGCGCCGCAGGGTCTCGATG
>Ga0325401_1000511_pt1 | contig 28248 bp, 15 predicted proteins | sample PopdelMetagenome_FD_205666 | JGI IMG/M metagenome (GOLD analysis project Ga0325401, IMG submission 205666) | Populus deltoides microbial communities from Bellville, Georgia, United States - Xylem-PdKOR-R2 | ecosystem: Host-associated > Plants > Phyllosphere > Stem > Wood/Secondary xylem | place...
TTAATACATGATTGGTCCTTTGATCATCGAAAATCCAATTTTAACATAAAACTTCATTTCCCTCGCTCACTAATTAAAAGTTGAAGCAAAATGAAAGGTCGCGCTCAAACCCAGAGAGCCATGTAAGGCATGCGGTCACACACTTCTACCCTCCTATGACGACGATTCACCTCTAAACGCTTCCTTCACAGTCAGCTGTAAAAAGTACCGTCTTCTCTTCTCTTCTCTCTTCTCTCTCCTTCTTTTAGTCTCCAAAGTCGAGTCTCCTTCTAAAGTTCAACTTTCACCTTTCATTTACCTTTCACTCTTCTTCTCTTCCTTTTATGCACACATAAAACACCTCTCTCTCTCTCTCTCTCTCTGCTCTACCCGTACCCAAAAACCTTCTCGAATTTCTTGCTAATCGAAACCTCATTTTCACAGCAAAAACACTACTTTACCTTACTTTTTGTATCGTCAACCAGTTTAACTCACACATACTAGCTAAAACGTAAGAGATGCATCCTTTTCAAAGCTTTTACTATTTAAATCAAGATGGACATAAACCAGAGCCAAGCTTAGTCAACATGATGGACGGTGGGGAATCAATCCTGAGCTCAGCTTCAAAAACAGAAGCTAAAATATCAACTGAGTCATCATGCAAGAGCCACAAAGAAACAGAAAGGAGACGCAGACAACGTATCAACGCCCACCTCTCCACCCTCCGTACTCTCCTTCCCAACCCCACCAAGGTTATATTACATACATTCATATACATGCATATATATTTATGTATGTATATGTATAAAATCCTCTTTCTAATACCTTAAGACCTAAATTTAAACAAATTTGGAGGACGTTGTTGTAATATGATAGTAACTACGTTAATTTGTTTCTCGTGTATAAACGCAGACAGACAAGGCCTCGTTGCTGGCTCAAGTAGTGCATCACGTGAGAGACCTAAAAATGAAGGCAGCTGGGTCGGCACGGCAGTATAGTAATAACTGTAGCAGCGGATTAGAGCCCGAAGAGAACTGGCCATATCCAGGAGAAGTAGACGAGGCTACGCTGAGTTGCTGTGGTCATGAAGAGAAGATGATAAAAGTGAGTGTTTGTTGTGAAGATAGACCGGGTCTGCATATGGATTTGACCCGAGCGATTAAGTCTGTGCGGGCCAGGGCGGTGCGGGCCGAGATGATGACGGTGGCTGGCCGGACCAAGATCGTGGTAGTGATGAGGTGGGATAATGGCAGTGGTGGAGAGGAGGATGTTGGGATTTTGAAACGGGCTTTGAACGCTGTTGTGGAGAACCGGGCCTCGGGTTCTGGGTTCGGCCAAGTGGTCCAGGGGAATAAAAGGGCGAGAGTCTTCGGTCTGGTTAGTGATGTTGATAGAGATAGAAATTGACCGTTGAATTTTCATAATCGAGTAAAAAAATGGAAGCGGTGAGTTTGGATACAGTCAAATGTTTATATCTCCAAAAATAAGTTAGATGATTACGTATGAAGGACTCTGTTTATGCATTTGTTTTTTTCGTTTAAATTAGTCTTTTTAGCAGTGGCGGGGCTAGAGGGTGGATGACAGGATGAGGGGCAGTCGTCCTCCCTGATTTAATTTGTTTCCCCTCGTCTAGAAGTATTATTAAGTAATGAACTAGATTGTTGCGGCATGAATCATTTATTTTAGAACATAGGAAATAATATTTAAATTATCAAAAATTTCTGGACATTGGTATAACAGTTAAAATTTACAAAATTTCAACCTAATTCTTTATTTAATTCTAATTTTAAATTAAATCGTGTAAGAATTGTCTTGACATGATCTTATCGACTGGGTAGGTCAAAAGAAAAAAAAATAAAGGAAAGAAAAAAAAACATGACAGGTTCACTCTAGTCAACCCATCAAACCCGTGACCCGAGTTATAGAATCTATTGGGTTAAATTAATTTTTTTATCATATCATAAAAAATATGAATACCGATTCACAATTATCTCAATACTGGATGATAAAACCAAATAAAAACCCAACATTAAAAGATAAAATTAAAAAACAAAAACAAAAATTTCGAAAACAAATATTGATCCGACTCTTTACTTGCCCTAGGTTTTAAGTTAAATCGCGTGGGAATTTTACTGATATGACCTTGTTGTTTGGGTAGGTCAAAAAAAATAAAAATCAAAGGAAAAAACATGCAAGTTTCACCATAATCAACTCGTCAAATTTGTGATTTAGGTTTCTAAATCTACCGGGTTAAATTATTTTTTAAAATTTATTGTATGATAAAAAATATGAATACTGATTCACAATCAAACCAATAATGAATGATAAGATTCAATAAAAACCCAGCATTAAATGATGTAATTGAAAAAAAAAATTGATTCACAATCAAACCAATAATAAATGATAAAATTCAATAAAAACTTAGCATTAAATAATGTAATTAAAAAAACACCCAATTAAAAAAAGTCATGGGATTGTTACAAAACAACCTAGGCACATAGCACGTATTTAGGCTCTCGTGTCATGCCTTTATTTTTTATCTTGACCTACTTTTTTTGTTTTTTTAAAAAAGTTATGTGATAGCGACATGGCGTTTGTCGTATAAGAAAAAATATTATGGTGTTACATTAGCCAAGTGAGCAACAAAACAAATTTGTCAATAAATATTAAATATAATATATTAACTTGGTTTATTGTTCATATAAACAATTAAACTAACCTCATGCCTTTAGTTATTTTGTTAATGTGTTGTTAGAGATAAAATATTAGTTTTATATGTCATGTGGTAGGTAATATTTGCTTTTAATTAGCTGTTTTTTCTTAAAAAACATAATCCATGTCCTTGAGCTTGCAAGAAAAAATTATCCATGAAATTTAAAGAGAAGTAAAGATTGCACTTGAGATATGGACTATTTTGAATTCACCAATCTAGATGCAAATGATCAATATGGCCCGTGAAAGCCTAAATCTAAATCATCTTTACTAGTAGGTTCAAGTTAGGCCAGTTCAACTTGGTGAGTTTGGGTTAAGCTAGACTAAGCCCATCATATATTGGTGATTTGAACTTAGGATAATTTTGGGTAACCTACCATCCTAAGCCTAGAACCTATTAACTCGAATTCAAACCACTAAAGTGATGAGTTTGGGTTAAGCTAGACTGAGCCCACCGTATTAGTGGCTGACCCTGTAGGACTCACCAACCCAAACCCAAACCCAAACCAACAAAGTAGTGGGTTTGGATTAGGTTAGACCGAACTCACACCCTAGTGGTTTAGGCTTAGGTTGGCTATGAGGGACCCACCACTTAGAGCCAATTGGGGGCCTGAGCTCGAGTCCCCTTAACTTGAACCCAAGCCAGCATGGTGTGTTTGGATTAAACCTAGCCCACTAGGGGCTAGGATTAGGTTTTATAAAACTTATCCTCCTTTAATTACGTAGTTAATCTCATGGTGACATGCTCAAATCCAATTAGGGTGCTAACTCGTGCTTGTATTTAATGCTAACGAGACCTACATAACAGTGTTAAGGTATAACCATCCACTATAATAACGACTATTATTTTACATCATTGATTACGCAAAATAGATTAAGAGTATATAAGTTTACGCAATCTATTGACATCATTGATCCCTATTCCATATAAGTTTACGTGATTATGGATATTTAAGCATCCATGAATCATTAGGTAAGTTTCTTAAAAGCTTATTTACTCACAAACACATAAGAAGATGAACATTCTCTTACATTTATCATTTTCATTTATTGTTTGCTATGCATAATTTTTAAGGCAACATTCTCCCTACATTTGATCTAATTCTAGCATCGGAAGGTTCCATATACTATACATAAAACTTGTTTGTAGAAATTTGTGGGTTGTTGTCTAAGTTTTTTTTGTTTTTAATCTTGGAAGCCTATTAATCAACTATGAAAAGACCCATAATTCTTTTAAGTTTGTTTGAGACTTTGTCACCAATGATGAACATAACCAATAAATTTAACCTAAACTATTCATGCTATTGCTAAAAAAAGATTGTTGAAATCTCGACATTAATTACGAAGTTAATGATTTTAGTAAGATAGAAGAGACGGTGGAGAAATAATAAATGAGAAATTTAGTAAGATTGTTTTTACATTTTAATGCCTGAAAAGGAAAATTTAGTAAGAATATTTTGTATTTTAATACCTCTCGTTATGATTTTCATGGATTTTTAACATTAATAACATATTCTTATATTATTGTCTTTAATAAATTTCTTTGTCAAATCATGTTGATTTTCCATGGGGAACCAATAGTATTAATAATATATCCTTGTATTTTTGTCTTCGATGATATTTTTGTTAAGCTACAATTATGTAAGTGTTTTCAAAGAAAGAAAAAACCTGAGATCGAGATCATTTAGTTGACTAAGATTAATAATCTTGTATACTTATAATAATATAAATTAAAAAAAATACAACAATAATAAATAAGCTGATAAAAAAATTGACAATAAAAAAACCCGACTCGAGTCCATTTGGTTTAACACACGAAATATGCAACCTGGTCGTAATACTAGGGTAAACCCATAAAAAAAAAACAATAAAACTCAATTATTAAACAAACCAATGTTGATGGGTAGAACTGTAAAAAATTAATTATAAAAAAACAATGAAAAAAAACCCGAGTCAACCCGAGATAACTTGTTAGCCCCACAACCATAGACATATGATTGAGATAACCCTGTAGATAGAAAATTGAAAAAAAAGAGAAGATCGATTCTCCATAAATCAAATGATGAAGGATGAGATTAAAAAAAATAAAATTTAAAAAGAAACTAAAAAAAAAACAGAAGTCAACTTGTGTTAATATTTGAAACTTGTGACCCTTATCATAAGCCCGAGACTAACACCATGGAAGATAAATCCTAAAAAATAACGAAATAAAATTCTCAATCACAAAATGTTGAGGGATGAAACCGAGAAAAAAATGAATCAATTTTTTTTTCAAACAAAACAAATAGCAATAAAAAGAAAGAGAACTAAATTTGACATAAAAATAAATCAAAATCAAATGCTAAGGGATGAAATTAAAAATAAAATTCAATTAAAAAAGGATAAAAAAAGAAATAAATAGCATTTAAAAGAATGAGGACAAAATTTGATAAAAAAAAATTAAAATGAAACTAAATGATGAGGGATTAAATTGAAGAAAAAAATTAATCAAAAAAAGATAAAAGAAAAAAAAAACAAATACCAAACAAAAGAATGAAAACAAAATTGGATATAAAAATCAAATGAAAAGACACTTTTGTATTTTGCCAACAAAAAAAAAGAAAAGGGGAGAGAAGCAAAAAGTCTATCGGAGTCACGCTGCTAACATGCACTCTGCCATTATGAAGATCTTGATTCACCTCTCCCAACGCCTCTGCAGAAGATGGTGTTTTGATGTTAGAGGAGCTTGCATATGTCGCTTGAAGGGTGCAGGCTCTTCCCACTCACTAGCGTGTGCGCTATACATGTCAATAATTTATCATTTATTTTTTTATTAAAAGACTAGATTGCCCTTACCCCACTTCAAATAGCAAAAAAATTAGGATGAAAAGACCAAAAAGCCTATTGATGTAAGTTATAGTTCTTTTTTGCTTCTAAGAGTAATTTAGTCATTCTAATATTTTTTTAATGAGAAAAATATGAAAAAGCCCCTATTCAACAATTAATCAAATTATACTTTTAAGGGTATTTTATACTTTACATTGTACAAATAAAATGTTAAAAGACCATTCTACTCTCATTCAATTTAGTGATGACAAATAAGTCTCGTAAAAAAGATCATTTTTTCCTTTGAAGAAAGTTTTATGAGTTTTATTATGAAAGATAAAACAATCATTTTACTATGCAAATCCTGAAATACGAGTATCTTTATAGTAAAATATTGATCTCATTTAGTTTTCTTAATAAATAATGGATATGGATGCACATAAATTTATAGATCCGATCCTTCTTAGTAATTTTCAGGCCTTTTCTGTAGCCCATTTAAAGGGAACCTAGCTTGCTTTTCAATATACCATTAAAGTTGGATAGCTAAATAACAATTTAATTTGGATAAAAACTACCTATGGCTGCGGGTTTTTTTTGGCATAAAAACGATGTTTAGGTTTCATCTGCACATTTTAAAGAAAAAAAATAAAATGACATGGATTATAGTCTCAATCGGGTTAAATAAGTCAATTTTATTTTAACAAGACGATAAAAAAATTGGCAACGATAATAAATAAATAATTTTTTTTAAATGACCACGATAACTTAGGAAAAAACCTCTAGAAGTATGTAATTGGATAAAAAAGAGACAAAAACATGCTCGAGCAAACTTGGGGTTGCATGATAAACATGTAATTTAGTTAATAAAAGGTGAGCGAACTCAGGTTAACCTGCAAAATCCATGACCCAGATAATGAGATTGAAATAATATGAAAAATCACTTTTTTAAAACCCGTCCTTGTGGTTTGACCCGTGACCTAGGTGATTTGGGGCTTAGGTCAGGTTAAGTCTCCATAAAGACAAAGAAGAATTGACTTGATATATTCCGATAAAAAAACAGGGTTAACCTGTAACCTAGTTATCTCTGGGAAAACCAGTTAAAACCCGTTGACATTTTTTTTTCTATTTTTTTTATTCAAAATAATATTTTTTTATATTTTTATAAAAAAATAGTTGACTTGGGTTAATCGGGTCAACTTACTCGACCATGACTTGAGACATGTGATTAGACCGGAAGCACCATGGATGAAAAAACTGAGAAGTTCAATCCTCAACAAATTAAATGCTGAAAAAAAAATTGAGAAAAAAAATCAATTATATTAAAGGATCTCAAATAAAAAAATTGCAATGAAAAAAATGAGGGTAAAAATAAAAATTAAAAACAAATTTGAGGGCAAGAATAATTTTTTGATTGATTGGTTAATTGAAAAACTATTTACATAATGAAAAAAAATAAATATTAAAAGGAACTTAATTAGAAAAAAAAACACTACAAACTTGAATTAAAGGATAAAATCAAAAACCACTAAAACTTTGACAAAGTGGCCAAAAAAAAAATTAAAAAAAGAATGACCATATTGAAAAACATTATATATGTCAAATTAGAATTGAGAATTAAATTGAAAATAAATAAAACTTTAACAAAAAAGTCAATGATAAAAGCTAAATATCAAAAGAATAAAGACTAAAGTTGAAATATCAAGAACAAAAAGAACCAACCTTTATTTTTTGGTTAGGAGAAAAAGAAGAAGAAGAAAAAAAGGTCGGCCTACGAGAAACCGCCCAATAGTCATAGACATGTATTACACTAGGAGGAAGAGAATACCGCGGCGCATCCAACAACATTGCAAAATAGCATTTGTCACTAGGAGGCGCTGCATACGTCACCTAAATTGCACGGGCTCCTCTCATACACTGATGATTACAAAACACATACCAACAAATTTTGAAAATTAAATAATAATTAATTAATACAAAAGGATATTTATGCTCTTGATTACCCCTATAATTACCAAAAAAACAAACATAAAAAGATCTAAAGCCCATGACCCTATGGTTAAAGTTTTTTGGTGCCAAGGATATACTTGTCAATTTAGTGTGTATTAAGAAACAAAAAGACTTATTTATCCCTCCCTAACATGTTTATAAATTTTTTATTTTGGAGATGATTAAGTTATTTTACTATATAAAAACATGTAAAATATAATTATATCCTAACAAAATTTTAATGATCAATGCGCCATATTAAAAAACAAAAATACTCTTAAAACAAATGAATTTTTTTGGAATGAACAAAATTGTCATTTAACTAATGTGGTGAATAGAAAAAAGTGTCTATAGTTATGGTGAAATTGCCTTCCCCTTTAGGCTTTTTTTTTAATGCCTTGTGTGCCTTCCTTACCTCTAAATAATTTATTTATTCATGAATCAAAATCCAATGTCGACAAGCGAAGTCTAAGAGACAAAAATAATAAGCATGCAAGTCGAGACTTGCCTGGGACAAGGGCGGGAAGCGAGATGGTCTGGCGAATCCGTGAGCACAGATTCATAGTCATGTAGCATTTTCCAAACTACTATGCTGATTTCCAAATGTCTAATCTTTGAAAGTCGTCTGCTCTCAAATTACAGGCTAAAAAACTCGTTCCATTATTGCAACAATGGCTGCTTTAAGGCCTTTTTCAGTCGAAGGGGAACACTTTCAGCTCACCCTTTCCAGTCATCATCAATTCATTCACGGGCTTTCACGGGAATTGGCCTAGTTTGAAAACAGCAAGCTCTTTTCTCTCAGCCTCTACTTATATTCTGATTGTTTATATGCTAATCTTTGATGACCAAGGATACTAGCTTTCTTGTTCTCTGACTTCTCCTTCATCAGGGAAAACTGGGGAGAGTTGATGATACTGTGTTGCGGTAATCACCTTTACTCAAGTTAGTTCATGCGTGCACTTATAATCCAGGATTGTAATTGATAGAAACCAAGGATTTTTTATTTTTTTTATCTATTATTGATTTAATGTTTTGATTATCCACTGCTTAATTAAGGGTTTACTATATTGGTTTTACCTATACCTATCAGCGTGTACCAGGAAATTTGCTGAAATTCGAACGAAATTGTTCCTGTTAAGGAAAATAACAATGACCAGGCCTGTTAATTAACTTGTTAGCAAAGAAACCAAGCTTCTGTAGTTTCACAGGGGGGTTAGTAAATAAGACTTTTCTATTTTTTTTACTTCAATTATTTGCGTTGTCAGTTTTCATTTACCCAAAAAGGGAAAAAAAAAACTTGTCAGCTTTCTACCAATGCCAGTACAGAATCCTAATTATTTTGTTACATGTTTCACTTGTTAACTTTAACCAGGGTTGAAACCCTCGTGTCCTGCTTCACACTATCACATATCGAAACAATTCTTTTTCCATTTTTGATTCTCTTCTACCCCACCAAACGGTAGGATTAACCCCCCCTGGCTGTTGACGTCATTGATTCTCGGAGGTTATGATCACGCAAGGTCATAGATTCCCATTTTTCTGCTCTGAAATGGAATTTTTTATGAAACAATAATGCAATGTTGACGGTATTCATGGCCAGAGTAATTTTATGAAATTTTCAAAAAATATCTACTACTTGAGAGTAAAGACACTTTCAGTTTACAGATAGCAGATCAAGCAAGTGTAACTTTTGCTGGTGATGCTAAGGTTAGTGATGCTTCCAAGTTCCTAGGATAAAACTGGGAGTGTAACATGTGACGCGCGTACTTCACTATTTCAATGATCACTTGTCTTCATCTTCTGGGAGAACTCAGCTCTGAGATTAAATGCTTCGAGCATTTCTACAGGACTTGCTCAAGACCTCACAAGCTTTGAAGTACTGAATGTCCAAAACAGATGGCGGGGCGGACTTCTTTGATCAAATTAACGAAGCAGAGGTTTCTGATTTTCAAGAAGCACAGATACTTGTTAGTATCAGATAGCAAGCAAAAGAGAAATATTATGGCTTTGAGAAAGTCCGTTTGCTTCTTCATCCTTCTGTCATCCAGCGCTGTTGAACAGGGGAGAAGTGGAGCATTTCAAAACTCTTTCTGAAGCTCAATCACCAAGGTGTTATACAAAATTGTTTCTATCAGCCTGGTGATTGCTTGCGTAGACTCTAGGGAATGCCCAGCTAACATCCTGGGATTTCAACCTGGAGAGAAGCTTTTATGGTTCGAAATGTTGCGAATCTGCCTCCACCTCATCTTGGTTCATAGATGGTAATAGTCGAGCTTCAACCACCATCTTCTTTTTCTTTCCTTTCTTGATTCCTTCACTGTGTTGTCAAGCTTCCCACAGTCAACATCAGACATACTAGCATCAATTTCTTATTTGACAAACACACAGGTACATCAAAGAAACGAAATTCAAATTCATGAGCAATTAAATGAAGCAACTGACACAATTCAAACAAAGGACAAAGCTCTCAATTTGATTATTCATTATTCATCTACACTAACAAGACTGTTCTGATTTATTCTTATTGATGTGGATGACTTATTACTTAGAGGCAACTCTCCTATATTCATTCATCATGTATTGCAGCACTCTTCCATTGATTCATCGAAAACCTCAGTCACCTTCACTATTTCCTTGGTGTTGAGGTGATTTCCACACCTGAAGCATGTTTATCTCTCAACAGCAATACATTCGTGATATCCTGGTTCGTTTTAATATGAAGGGAATCAAGGAATCAGTAACACCTCTAAGTTGCTCTACTTGACTCACTCTCATCGATGCTCTCAACAGGTTGATGCCTCTCAGTAATGTAGTTTGATTGGTAGAATGCAATATCTGTCTCTCACGACTAGATGTTGCACATGCCGTGAAGATCAACTCAATACATGTAATCTCCAAATCAAACTCGCTGGACTGCAGCGAAACATCTTATTCGACACCTTAGTACACACTTAACCATGTTCTGCTTCTTTGTCGTTCACAGCCCTTGACATTGCTGACTTACTCTGATGCTAAGTGGGCAGGCAATCACGATGATTTCACCTCCATGCATATATGCTTATGTTTTTTTACTCGTTCTTCTATAGAAGCAGAGTATCACTTTGTTGTCTCGGCCGCCGTTGAAATCACATGGCTAACCAATCTCCTCCAATAGTTACATCTTCCCCCTTTATAGCCACCACGTTCACTTTGTGATATCATCGGTGATACTTACCTATGCGTAATTCCTATTTTTCATTCAAGAATGAAACATCTAGATCTTGATTTCCATTTTGTTTGGGAAAAGGAGTTTAATGGCTCTTTCCGAGACGCACATGTCTCCACATCCAATAAGCTTACGGACGTCCTCACAAAACCATAGTCCAAAGCTCGCTTTAAATATCTTCGGTCAAAGATTCTTAACTCTGATGGAGGCACCATCTTACGGAGGCATAATAGGCAAGAACCACTCCAGCCAACGTCCAGCTCCTCAAGGATCACTTCCCTCCACAAATCATGCCAACACGGTACACAAATCCCCGGCTAATCTCTAGCTTAATAATAAAGTACAGAAATCTTTATATTCTTAAGATAGTGCAGTTGTTTATATATAGGATTGGAATATGTAAAATCCATAAAAAAATTAAATGGAGAATTAAAAGAAAACAGTCAGCCTTTAAAATATAGCTACTAAAAAAAATAGTTGGTAGTGAAAATAATTAGCTATTAAGAAAAAATATAGTTATTATGGAAATACATTACAGGATTTTTGAAAACTGTGGTTTCAGTTTAAGAGCTCAAAAACAAATTATTACCGGAGATAAAAGGTTTAAAAAATATAAACATTACCTCGCACGCTAGGTGGAAATGAAGGTTTTACTCTTACTCAGCCCAACTTTTATACGCGAGAGCCTATCATTTTTACTAGTTGATTATTAGCTCAGGTCATAGTTTATTGTATAAATACTAGAAGAAAATCTTGTTGTTTCAATATAAAATTGGAAAATTATTAAATTTCAATATTTCAATTTAAAAAAGAAAATTGTTTTTTAAATCTTTTGAAATAACTTCTCAAATTATATTGTTTACAACATTTTCTTAATATATCTTGAGAATATTTCTTCAAATGTTCAACTTTTGTGTCATGTAGTTTTATCGAGAAGTAGGTTGGTAATGCAAAAGTTGGAAAATTAAGAACAAAACCTTGGCTTTGATCAACAATGCAAACATTGTGAGAACGAGTGCTCGTTTTGTTGACACTTCCACGATATAAGATTGAATTTAAATGCATATTCTTTCCACGGGCACCAGTTCAACAACTGATGCTAGCGCCAGGATTTTTTAATCACTAGAGTTTTATGATACTAAATTATAGAGAAAAAAATTAAGGTTCTTAAGCAGTAAAATTATGGTACGTACAAGAAAATTGTCAGAGAACTATAATAACTATATTATGAAAAGTCTCTAATTCATAAAAAAAAATTATAATTTAATCTTATTGTGACATATTTTTCATGGAGATTCAAATAAGATGAATTTATGTTTTTTCTATGTAATAGTGCTTTTGTTCTCCTTTTTTCTTTTTTGATTTTTTTTTGAATGCGAAGAAGTGCCTTTGGATTAAGTGAAAGAGTTTATTTAGTAATTGAAAACAATTTTTCTTTTTTTTTTCTTCTAGTTTTTATTGTTTAATGAAAAGTTGGAAAACAAAAGTTTTCAACGAAAAAATAATAAATATATTAAGATTATAACTATTTTTTATAAAAAAATCAAAATCATAATTTATAATAGTCATCTTAATATTTTTTATTTTACTTATGATGGTTTAATTGTTGGATATTAATTTTGTTTTATTTAAATTAATAATGATCATAAAAAGTTATATTATTAACAGAAAAATATATTTATGTTAAATTTATAATAAAAACAAAAATTATGAAACTAATTAAATATAAAAATATATAATTTTTTTAAATATTTTACATTGCTAAAAGCACTTGTATATAAAAGAAAAAAATTGTATTGTTCATGTTTTTTTTTATTTTGAAAAAATAAAACATTTATATTGAAAAATTATAGATAACCTCTAAAAATATATTTTATAAGCTCAGTATAAATTTTAAAAAATGAAAAAAATGGAGAAATATTATATTTGAAAATAAAGTTAGGGTTTTTCTTTTTCTAAATAAATATGGTTTTTATAAAAACGAAGCCTGGTATATTTCTTGTTTCTTAACAGTTCCAGTTACAGAAGGTGCATTGGTTCAAACGGGCATTACATAAATTCTGTAGGGGCCAAAGTGTAATAACAAAGGTGGAACGGCAAAGAAAAACGTGCAGTGAAATATGTGACGCAAGCACTCGAAGCCAACAAAAGCAAATTGGTGCCTCAACTTGAGCTAGCTTGCAAGACTGCAGAAACAAATCGATCGAGCTAAAAAAAAGAAAGAAGTCATGATCTCTCAATTCTTCGTGCTCTCGCAGCGAGGCGACAATATTGTCTTTCGTGATTGTAAGTCCTCTCTATCTCTCTGTTTTCCCTGATATTCTTTACCGATCTGATCCCTTTACTTGACAGGCAGATCTCAATTATTTCTGGTAATCAATTGATCTAATCTAATCTAAGACAGCTCAAAATCTCCCTGCATTCATTCTTCCAGTGCCATGTGTTTCTATTCCATTTGATTTAAATTGAATTCAATTGTTCAATAGGTTTAATTAGTGGTGTTAATATAATTATCGAGCAGACCTACTAGGGTTTTTAGTGCTTGAATTGTGATTTGTAATGATAAATTCTGTTTTATTTTACTGAATGAGAGAGAGAGAGAGAGAGAGTATAGGATTCTATTGATTGATTATAATTTCGTCAATTGAAGATCGCGGTGAAGTTCCAAAAGGAAGTGCAGAAATATTTTTCCGCAAAGTCAAGTTTTGGAAGGAAGATGGAGAAGAAGAGGCCCCCCCTGTCTTTGTAGGTATCTTATTTGCTGTATGATAATAATATCAGGCGTTATTTTTTTTATTATTATTATTTGGAACATTTGCTGAGTCTTTCTTTTCGTTAGGTTAGTGAATAGATATTTAGAGTAATGTGCTGATTTCTTTCCCTTCTTTTTTATGATTCCTTTTTTTTTTCTATGAATAGAATGTGGATGGTGTAAACTACTTTCATGTGAAAGTAGTTGGATTATTATTTGTTGCAACCACGAGAGTAAATGTGTCACCTTCTCTGGTCTTGGAACTTTTACAAAGGATTGCTCGTGTTATCAAAGATTATCTTGGGGTTCTCAATGAAGATTCTCTTCGGAAAAACTTTGTGCTCGTGTATGAGTTGCTTGATGAAGTCATTGTAAGCTTTCTATCATGCTGTCTTTTTTGTTTTATCAATAGCTCTTGACTTCATGTCCGGTGCTCTATTTGTTGGTGTGTGTGCTATTTATTTTTGCTGGTCCCTGGCTTGTTTGTTTGCTTTCTTCATCCTTTGCTATTCAATTTTATATTTTATTGTACTTTGGTTTCAACATTTTGAACCTCTGACATAAGAGTTGAAGGGCCTTTATTTCTTTCCTGCTTTTCTCTTTGTACAAAAGAAACCTAAAGAAAGAATAATGCCGTGCAAATAGGATATGATCAGACATCCTAAACGATCAAAATTGTATGGAAGACGCTTTGTTACCAAATATTTTTATCAAATGACATTTGTATTGTCTAGCATATCCATTTGTTCCTTAAAGTTCAAAATGACTCATGAGTGGATTTGTATTTATTTCTTGCATCATGGGGCACACAACATCAGTTCATCTGAATTTTTGGCAGAATGTACATTGACCATTTGCTTTGCATGAAATATTAGGCATGTCACATGCACAAGTTATGTTACTTAGCCGAAGCTAAACTATTGTTTGATTGTTTATTGATTGCTCTTCCAAAAAGTTTAACATGTGACTTGTTGCCTTCTTCTACCAGGATTTCGGTTATGTACAAACCACGTCCACTGAACTGTTGAAGTCCTATGTATTCAATGAGCCACTTGTGGTCGATGCTGCACGTTTGCAACCTCTGAGTCCTGCTGCCATTTTCATGGTATGGTATCATATGTCTGTTCATGCTCAAATTACTTGGATTGCTTAATATTTTGTTTGTATATTGCATGCAAATAACTATAAGAATTTGGATGAATGCAGCAAGGGACAAAAAGGATGCCAGGTACAGCTGTCACAAAGTCTGTTGTTGCAAATGAGCCAGGGGGTAGGAAGAGGGAGGAAATATTTGTGGATATAATCGAGAAAATCAGTGTGACATTCAGCTCTAGTGTAAGCATTTATGCATTCATTATCTGTAGTTTGGATTATTTTATTGCTTCTGTGTATGTGGTGTAATGATTTGACAGTCAACTGCATGAGCAACAGATGTCTGTTAAGAATGGTTTCTCCTTCTCATGCCGCTGTTCTTGGCATGTTTTATTGTCCTCTTTTGGAATGAATGAAGTAAATGAATTGGTTTACTAGATGAGGATACATGAAGTCACTCTGAACTGTCTTCATGTTGATTTAAATTTTTATGGTGCTTATTCCTCTAAAATCATTCATGATTTTTGCTTGATTAGCTGCTTTTTTTTTTCCTCAATGCACGATCTTTCTTTAATCTATGCAATTTTCTCTGTACAGGGATATATATTGACTTCTGAAATTGACGGCACCATTCAAATGAAAAGCTATCTTTCTGGAAATCCAGAAATCCGATTAGCCCTTAATGAGGACTTGAGCATAGGAAGAGGTGGTGAGAGATCAATTCATATACCCTCAGGAAATACTGGCTATTGGACCGCATAATACCTACATATGATTGCCTTAAACATTAACATTTCACAGCTGAGTTGCTCCTTTGTTGAATGTTTGCATGAACAAGTATGGTGCATTTATCTAGGTTTATATTCTTATGCCATGTTTACTTCTAGTAATAAATTTCAGCTAATAATTCGATATGGATGTGCTTTTATGTTTTTTTTTGGTCCTCGCTGATTTAGTTTCTGAAGTTCATAATGAGAGGAATTTTTTTTCTATTTCTATTCAATCCTTTTTGCGTTCTTGTGTGCCTTGTGATAGTCAGCCATGATTATCTACTATGGTGTCTTTCTGCTGTCTTTTAAATATGGTAAAAAAAAAAAAGTTCTCTCACGCTTACAATATTGGTGCTTGCTGTTTCAGATTATAGAAGTTCATTTGGGTCAGGCTCAGTGATACTTGATGATTGTAATTTCCATGAGTCTGTACGTCTAGATAATTTTGATCTGGATAGAACTTTGACTCTGGTAAGTGAAACTAAAGCAACATGAGCGTGAAAGGTGTGTGTAGATTGGAGAGGTTCAATATACATGTTTCCAGTTTCTTAATAAGCATTTTATCCTGCCAATACATATCAGGTACCGCCAGATGGTGAATTTCCTGTCATGAATTATCGGATGACTCAGGAATTTAAACCTCCTTTTCGCATTAATACTTTGATAGAAGAAGCAGGTGCACTTAAGGTGATCATTATCTTCCATACTGAACTCTACTTGACAATGAAAATAACTTGGCTTGAAAGAACCTATCATAGTGATATAACAACTTGTGCATTGGTCAAGAGACGTGTTTTCCATTTCTGTAGTTTCGGTTTTGACTCTACATTACTTGAACCAAATTTTGACTAAATAAATGGAAATTTTATTCAGGGGAAAGTCATTCGCTAATGCTTCTAATGTACAGTTTATAACCATTCCACTGATCTTTATGTTTGATGTTGATAGGCTGAAGTGATTCTTAAAGTATCTGCTGAATTTCCCTCAAGCATTACTGCAAACACAATTATTGTACAGATGCCACTGCCAAAATATACCACCAGGTATTCTTTCATGTAGAATACATTTTGTCTTTTGGAACAAATGAGTTATCCCAGGCTCTCAGCAAATTATGTCATGATTTTCATAAATTAAGCATGTTGCTTAAATGAGCCTATCAGCTGTGATCCCCCTTTCACTATTTCAACAAGCTTATGTGTCTGGATCCTGAAAATAGAAACTATTGACAAGTTTGATTGTCATGTCAAAAAAATAATAATAATAAAAGAGCACCGATAGAAATACAATGGCAGTCCAGAATATCATGATTATTAGAAACTGTGATTGAAGATGTAAAAGGCATATTTGCTATGAATTTCATCTTAAGGGGATAGAAGTCTCCTGTTTGTATTTTGATGCTTTAGTGCATTTTACTGAGAAAATAATCTAGTTTCTGAGGGATTATCAAGAGCATGGTAGGCTATAAAGTTGTCTTTGCAGCAGGTCAATAGACCTTATAAAATCAGGCATAGTGATTATGTAGTTAAGAGATTGGGTTTGAGAAAGTTGCTCTTCATAAGTGATTTTTCAAGTCACAAGGGCAGATCATACTGTTTATATGTAATTTATAAATTATATCAATTTTTATAGCACAAACATTTTGATAATGAGTTTTCTATGACAGAGTTAATTTTGAGTTGGAACCTGGAGCACTTGGGCAAACAACAGATTTCAAGGAAGCAAATAGGAGGCTTGAATGGGGATTAAAGAAGGCAACATTTCTTAAATTTCTCTTTGATTTCATAACCTCTTTCCTTTCAACGATCATGCACTGGCAAATAAAACAAGTCAATAATGTGTCGTAACAGATTGTTGGGGGATCAGAGCATACCTTACGTGCAAAGCTGACATTTTCACAGGAGTTGCATGGTACGAATTATAAATCATAATGGTCATGAAAATTTACAATGTTTTCATGTGTTGTTTCATGAAATATTTGCTGCTTTATACAGGGAATATCACAAAGGAAGCTGGACCAGTTAGCATGACATTCACAATTCCGATGTATAATGCTTCACGTCTTCAGGTAAGCCATTACTGGTTGCCATTACAACAATATTTTTTGTTTATGAAATTTATTACCCAAACAACTGCAACAAATTGGTGAAAGGTAAGATGACCCATAATACTTACTATAGTAGTGGTAGAAGAATTGCTCAGCATTGTTTTATGTGTTAGCCCAGGCTGCTTGTATAAGAAATATGAATATAATGATATTTGTATATGAAGTGGGTGAGAATATCACTAAGAGGGGTAGATGTGCTATATATCTTGATCCTGTTTCTCTCCCCTTCTATATTCTCATGTCAAGGTAAAAGGCTTGCACACCTGTGATGCGTCTCTTATCTTTTACTCATTTAAGAACAGTTTTACCATTTTAAGATTTGTAGTTTTTCTTGTGTGCCAGTTTTTCCCTTTATTCCTTACAGCCAAGTCTATCATGTTACCTGGTGCAGGTGAAATACTTGCAGATAGCAAAGAAATCAAGTACATATAATCCATATCGATGGGTGAGATACGTTACACAGGCCAATTCCTATGTTGCCCGTATATGATGCTCTAATCTCCCCTTTGTTCCTTGCACATTTTGTTAATGTTATCATCTGTATTTTTGTGTAACTTTTTTTGCCCATTGATCCTTGTATTGTTGTAACTCTTTTAGATGATGATCTTTGCACTTGCGAGTTTTATTGACCATCTAGATCGATTCTCAACGGACGTAGTCCTGTGTTTAATTTGCCCTCCTGTAGATGAACTCCATTCGAGGACAAACACCCACCTGTCTGATGTTTGTGGAAAGTGATAGATGAAACAGTTATCCTTGCTTGCTGCATCCTGCGCCATGGTTTTCTGACTGCCACTTCCCCAGGTGGATCGTCCCCCCGCTATAAACACTCGAAACAAGCCTCATGCAAACCGTTCTCACAATTATAATGAGCCTCTCATATCTAACCATTGATGCTATCAGCTCTCAGAGCTATCAATTCTGAATTGCCAAGTATGCTAATCACCATCACTCATCGGTTATATTTCCTGTATTCATCGTTGCTTTGTCACCATTTTAGTGGGAGCAATGTAATCGCCTCTCGCCCTTTTAGATGTGCCAAAGTCCCCTTAACTTTCCAAAACCAGAATAGCACCCTCCACCCGCCATCCCAACTTTTCCAAAACAAGAATTACCACCTGTTCCTGCGCTTGAATTCCCTCTCCCTCAGTTACCAGAGTTGCCAAAACCTGAATTGCCTACTTTACCGAAGCCAGCCTGAGTTGCCATTTGATCCTCATGTGCCAGCTATTGCAAAACCTGAAAAGCCTAAAGACCCAAAACAGCACGATCTGCCATCTTTCCAGCATCTACCAGAGCCTGCATTGCCTATCATGGTCCATGGACACAACTCTGCCTTCCTTTCCCCACCCCCCTCAACCGGTCCTCGAGCAGTTGAGCTATTATGTCCGGCAATAGCTTTCAAAATTTGTTCGTTCTGTGGTCTGTAGACGATACGTGTCATGTTTTATGGCCACTGTAGTAGTTATTCCGTTTAGAGATGCCACTTCGTACTTCCTGTGAACATTATACTATAAACTAAAACACATAGGGTGTCTAATATTTTCTATCATTGAATAATAATCTGTAGGTATTTTTATAATTTAAAATTGTGCTTAACATAAAAAGCCTGATCATCTACTCACAAAATATATTATTTAGCTTTTATAATCGTTGTTCAATGATAACTATAAATATGTTAACTCAATAATGATATTCAACTGTTACTTAATTTTCTTTACGTATTGAATTTAGTTTAATAAGTTACGAGATATTTTTATAAAAAAAATAATCAATTCTTTTTATTTTTTATCATGGTTTAACTTGAAATCAAAACATCATAAATTTTTAATAATTTACCATAAAGATTATATGTATCATATAAGATGAGTGAGATGAATTTGAATTTATGTTAAGATATTATGGCATCATCAGCAATGTGATTTTCAATTAATTACTTAAATGATCGAGGGACTAATTTTCTTGAGACAACTGTTGCTCTCTCATCTTCTTTCAATCTAGTATTAAACAATTAATGCAAGTCATAACCAAACCGATTCTATCTCTTAACTCGAGCAGTTTTTGTTCGTACCATGAAAATCACAATGATTTTACATGTAGTGATGCAAACAATCAAAGCTCAAAATCATTGCCACGGGACCCATCTAAGCAAATATTTCATGTGGGTTTCTTATGTATGGTAAAAAAAACCTTGGCGTTTATGCATGACGTGACTACTTTTTTTTTTGGATCAAAATGTAAACATGACGTGACTACTTGATTTTATTGTTCGTAGCTAAGGATTCTCACCGTTCATTCACAAATAATTAAATAAATCATATTACGGTGTGTCCTCGCGTAAACAATTAAGGTTTTACACAACAATTTCTTAATAAATTAGACGTTTGTTTTGCAATCATACCAAGACTCATCAAGAAAAATACAAAGAACAAAAACAACAACATTAATATAATTGAAAAAAAAATATTATCCAAAACAAAAAAAAAAGCTAAAGAATGATAACACAATTTTTTAATTATAATTTTTATTCTCAGTCAACTCAATTTTTAAATTTAAATTGAATTAAGAGATAAATTTACCATCATATATAATATAACACACGAACTCTCATACTCAATTTGTCCATTCTAACCTTAATCCTAAATTCCCAAATTTTCTCCTACAGTTCCCGGCTTCAATCCTCCTCCTCCCCCTAAAATCCTCCGACCACCCGACCATCCCATTTTATTACTCGGAAGACCATCAGTCCATTATGATGCTCACATTTCTATGACTGTTGCTTTCTTCATGAAGTTTTCACGTGTTGATTTCTACAGAACATCTGAATGTTTTTCAAATAATTTGTTAAACAAAAAATAGAATTAGGCTTGAGGTTTATCTCCCTCAAAGCCTTTGCGATGTACCAAACTGTTCTCATGCCCTGTCCTTGGTGCTTGCCCTCCTCTCATATGTGTCGATGCCCATTCAAAACAGGAATTTTTATGCCATATGGTTTCGTAGTTTAGTCTGCTATAGTATTGTTCAACTCTTGGTTTCAAGGAGCTCTACGGCAGCATCAATTTTTATTTTTTATGGATATCAATCATGAGGTGAAGAAGACCCATTTGAGTTTTTCAATTCCAGACTCCAGAGGCAAAAAATCTTAGGTCATGTTGTAATACCTTTTTGATTTTTTGAGAGTGGAGTTTTCAAATCAACAAAATTATTTCTTTTTAAGATCGTCAAATTAATTCATCAATGCCTCTGGCCTTGCAGCCGCCGCCATCTTTTAAATACCATTTTTTTTGCTGGAAAAAAAATAAATAGAACAAGCCAGGCATGCAAGCTGGGCTCTTTCTTTTTAAAATACCCAGTATACATGGCTGGGCTTTTTTTTTTAATATTGTTATTTTATATTTAATTTTTTTAAAATATTAATAAAACAAATCATTTAATTCAATTAAATTTATTATCAGTGGAGCAAATTTAACATGTTAATTCATAGCATTTATTTTTTTGTTTAATGTTTTTCTTGTCTCTCAATTTAAAAAAAAAAATACAATTTTATTGATTATCTATTTTTTTATTTAACTCAAACAAAAAAAATACAATTTCACTCTTTATTGTCAATAATCTACCTTTGTTATCTTGACCACACATGTCTATCATGGTTTTTTTACTTTTAAAAAATATGTTGTTTCATACAAAAAAAAATCATGTATTCTACTATTATATAATTAAATGAGAAATAATCTATAGAATAAAAAATTATTGAATCAGATAATGTGCATGATTTTCATCATAAGTTTACTTGATTGACTGAGTTTACTTTATTTTTTAATTAAATGGTTTTTTTATCTTTATTGAATTTGTCTTTTAATATTAAGTTAATTCGAGAATGAATTTTTTAATTTATTTTTTAATATTATCCCATGAATTTTGTAGTTCAATCCAGATTAATATAAGTATCTTTTCATTTCAGTATTTAATTAAAAAATCATTCAATTCATTATAAAGTCTATTAACACCCGGACTTTTGTTTTTTTTTGTGCTTAATATTTTTTGCGGGTGGCAATGGGGTAGAAAACGATTTGTGATCTTGCGAAGTTGCTTTGGATCTTGCATTGCATGTCAGCTACCTGGTGAAGCAATCTACAGAAACTTTACACGTGTACAACTTTTGTATAGTTGATTTATTATTTCTAAATTGCTCGTGTTGATTTGGGCTGAACTCGAAAATCTGACAATGACATTAATTGAAAGGAGTCCACTTCTTGAAGATCTGAATTATTGTATTTAATTGTCCACCAGCCATGGATATACTGCATGAAAAGATCTCAGGAATTGGTCCCCAGGGCTTTCCTTTCGCTATCGAGAAAAGCCAACATCTTGCCTCTTGAATCTGCTTGTCCCTTTTTAAGTTAGTAGTAGCTGTTTTACAGAGTTACGTATGCTGTTTTCATGTTTCAAAAGTATTTTTAAAAAAAATTTAATTTTTTTAATTTTTTTATTTTAAAAATAATTTTTATTCTGAATTGCATATTGCTATTCCCTCCCTTTTTTTTTTTAGATACTGAAGTCATTTTTGTACTATAATCACGGAGAAATGAGTTAAACTGCATTATCATGTGGTATATTTTTACTAGTCAATAATCTCTCAATTTTAAAGTACTGTGATGATTATAAGAAAACAAGCATTGCTTTCGATACCAGCTTTTGCCTCTGCAAAACCTGCCTTAGCTTAAAAATTAGGGGAAAAAGCAAGAAAGAAAGGAAGAAAACACATGGACATCTCCTTATATCAGTATAATTAGGGTATTGCTATAGGAACTAAGTTTAAATAACTTTAACGTGTGACTTGTAAATTAAATAAAAAAATATTTTCAATCCAGATTTCTAAATGATAATGTTTTAAACCCATATTTATTTGGGCTTGACACATTGAAAAATTTAAGAATAATGAATTTGACAGTAGATTTATACTTGCTTAGACTCAACATGTAATTAATTATAAGAACATTAAATCTGACAGCTTGTCAAATCTATGCTCACTTGGGCTTGGCTCGTAGCCACGCTCAAAAACATTAGTCCTGGAAGTGAGTTAAATTCTTATTACTTAGGTTTAATAATTTGTTAAGTTTAAGAATATCGAGTATAAACATAAGCACAACTTATCTATTATTGGATTATTATTCTATCTTTGAACCTTTTAAATAAAGACTTGGACTGAAAATTTATTTTTCAAGAAGTGCCAAAAATGTTCATCCATCACTAAACAAACCAAGCATGGTATCAATGTCTTCTTAATTTAAGATTCATGTTGCTATCTCTTCTCTTTATGTGTAGTGAAAAGTGTAAATCAATAAAAACTTGGTCATAAGGCCAATATATATACCAATTGCCAAAATGGTGAACAAGGCTTAACACCAAATTAATTGGGTTTCATAAGTATTAAAAAATCTTAAATATGAGAGTTTTGTCACCTTTTTAGCCGAAACCATCATATTCCCTACAAAAAGGTCTCGTTTTCACGAAAGGCTATGAATTATCCGATGACTGGTAAGAATAAGGGATTCAATTGAAGACAAAAAAAAAATAACAATGGTATTTCAAAGTGTAGTAGTGATTGTTTTTCTAAAAAAACAATAATTATTTAGAAACATATTAAAATAATATATATTTTAATTTTAATTTTTTTTTAGCATTAGTACATCAAAACGATCCGAAAATATAAAATAAAAATAATTTTAAATAAAAAAACATTTGAATTTTGACTAGCCTCTGTTTAGGCTGCAATACCAGATGGAGATTGAAAATTAATTTTTTTTTTCATGGCGTTAAACTTTTGGTTTTTGATCAATCGATGCTTCTTTAACCTTCCAAGTTTAACCAATGAAAAAACCTTTGTTTTCAAGAACCTTCCAAGTTTAACCAATGAATAAACCTTTGTTTTCAATATCTTGATATTTACGATAGAACATGTCTAACCGATGAATTTATAGATTACATTTAAAGACAGAAACTCGAGAAAACTCTTAGGAAGCATAAACATATTTAACAAAATATTAGAGGATGTGACTAAATCATTGTAATCACACTCACAAAATACCAAACCATTATAGCAACACTTATAATATATTATTTAATTAGAATAGTGTTTTGTTTTGTGTTTTTTTTTTCTAAATTTTACTCTTCAACATTGAGTTCATTAGAAATTGAGTTTCATAATTTTCTTCGATTTGTTTTCTATGGTGTTATCTCAATCTCATTACTCGGATTACGGGTTTGGCAAGTTGACCCAACATGATTTTATTTATTTTTTTCTAAAATTTTCAAGTGTGGTAAGGATTCATTAATGCTCCAAAATCCTTTTCTTGTAAGAATACCTTATCCATTCTAACTACACAACAAAATAAAGGTTGGTGATATTTAATGATAAATTAGTTAACTTATTTTAGGGAGTTTTCTAATTCTATAAGGAAGGTAAAAGAATTGCGACAAGGGTTTTCATACTTTGAGATGATTCTTGAAAGTTACAACTACTAGACAAATAAGAAAAATAAATGGGAGGCAACTTCAACAATCAATTTCCTAGCTTATTTTGAAAGTCTAAAGGTGGCAACAAAGATCTTAGTGTTTTTAGGATAAAAATTTCATTCATGATATTATTTAAACTATGAAATTTATCTATCTTAATCTTAGGATATTTTTTTAATTAGGTGCAACAACTTTAGTTTATATGTTATATTTGTTATTTTTATTATTTTTTCATGTTTGGTCGTAGTTAACATACTTTAGGTTTATTCTAGGTGGGTAAATATTAGCTCACAAGTTTTGGGTCTATTAGGCTTAATAGTTTAACTATTATATAACATTTTGTATGATGAGATTGTCAACAGCCATGGATTCATGAAATTAACTTGTGTTTTGTGTAATGCAATGCATTTTCTTTGTTAGGACAAACAACAAATTCGATTTATCAAAGAACAATTGTCTTTATGGCATCATCTTATACTTTTCATTCATGATTTTTTATTCATTAGGTGGGGGTTTCAGATTCCAATAGTGTTGGTGGTTAGATTCAAGGTAATATTTGTGTCACTTTAAAACCTGATTTTTTAGCTTTTTGGGAGTTGTATCGTTTTCGTGTGGCTTACATGACCATGTGTTCACGGGGTTTGCATCACTTGGGTTGGTATATTTATGGATTTCGTGTTAGGTTTTTTTAGGTCAAAAAGGGACAGTGATTATATTTTTATAATTATGAATATGTTTTCTAAATTGATACATTTCATATCTTGTCATAAAATCGATGATGCAACTAATATAGCGGATTTATTCTTTAGAGAGATTTACCAAATAAGTATGGTGTTAATGCTATTTTTAATATATATTTTTTTATCTCTCTTTGTTTGATATAGGCGATGATTTGTGGATGAATCCTTTTAAGAAAAAAGAAGATGATACGATCAAGACCACACCAAAAAATCCACTGCAAGTTTCAATTGGGCAAATTAAAAGATCAAGGGCAAAGTATCTAAGTATCCATTCAATGGACTTATTCAAAATATATGAATCAAGATGGATTTCAAGAACACAACATCAACAAATGAACACTAGACTTTAGTTAAGATTAATTCACGCACAAGAGGGGTCTAATTCATATATTTCATGGGCTAATTAATTTTGGTGATTAGAGGATTATTTTTTCTAATGCACTGTTTTACTCTAACAAGTATAATTTTTATCTAATCATTGGATCGAGCTAAAAGTCGACTAGAAGTTTTCATAGGTCTTGTTCTATATCGAGTTAAAATTTCATGGAAATCATATATCAAGAAGGCCTTATGATAAGGTTCAGAAGCTACTATGCGAAAAATATATTAGTTTCCTGGTTGATCTGAGATTCTTTTTTTATTTAAAATACTTTTATTATTTTTCAACATTATTTATGATGTTTTTAATTAGTTTAAATATAATTATTTATCTTGTATTTAGTTTTTTTAGAGATAGATTTTGATCTGAGTAATTATTGTTGTGTGTGAGAGATTTTGTTCATATTTCTTGGTTCCTCATAAAAATACTTTAACTTATTAAAGAATAAACCAAGTTTCGTGGTGTTTTTTATAATTCTTATTTGTGTCTCAATTATAAACGTTAGGTGGCGGTTGTTACATATAATTTTAGTTTCTTCTTACATATTATAATTATATCAAATTTAATTTCAAATTTCATCAAATTTTTCTTTGAGCAGAGTTGATTTAATTATAAATTTCTAGATTTTTATATCAGTCACATCAAAACATGTTTTAACATGATAGTATGGACCAAATTTTTATTTGAAAATATCATAGCTTGGTCAAAGTTGCTGGTGGAAATAACAATATTTAAATAAGTAGTCAAAAATAGGTTTTCACAAATTTCAAGGAAAGAAGGGAAAAGAAAATGAAAAAAAAATAAAGAATAAAATCTTAATATATCAAAGTTTTAATGACAATACTTTAAATATCACTATTTTCAACCGTGACTTTTACTTTGACCGATGCTAGTTTGCCAATACTCTTTTTTTAAATGTGCTAATTTCTCAAAAAAAAAAAAAAAAAAACAACATTTGAGGGAGAATTGGTGAGGTACCAAAGTGCCCTCCTTGAACCTACTGTTTGCATGTTGACCTTTACTTGACGTCGCATCCACGTCTAATATTATAGCTGTGGAAAAAGGGCGGATAACATCTAAGTTCCCCTTTCATGCAGGATCTCACTTTGGGCTTCTGTTGCCCTAAGGTTCGTATCTTTTTTTTTTTATTATTATTATTAGAAAAACCTCTCAGTTACCTATTTCGGTAGAGCTTTGTTTTAAACCCAACAGAAAATAGTGTTCAAGACTATTTTTATTCCAACCGGTCGCCCAAGGCACTTCCAGTACTGTACATTTTCCCTTTAATGCTAGACAAGCGCTAAAGAGAAGATTGAGAGACTTGTTTTGAGGCGTGTATTTTGGTGAATATCCCTTTCACTCCTAGAGCAATTTAATCAGGAGCCGACACCATAGAATCATTTGGGTTTATCATGCGCCCTTCTGGCGTGATACAGAGAAAAGGGTTGCTCTTTCAAACGAGCAAGGCATATTTTTCTTCATGCGAGGATCTTCGTTCTATATAGCGGCTAGCAGAACGCGTCATCGACGTTATAAGAAATTGTTGCCAATTAAGTGTTTTTCTCGTAGGATAAATTCTATGTGGAGATGATGGCTCCTTCGTGATCGAGAGAGATGCAGATTTCAGAAATAGAATAATAAATCTATAATTAAAAACATTTAGATGTTAGAGTTTTAAGACAACTCAATGAATCAAAACAGATCGTTAATTAAGATATTAGATCAAAATAGATTGTTTAAAGATTTTATATAAAGAAAATCTAATAAACCAAAAGGAATAAAGATAAATATTGGAAGTCAAAAGGCTAAGAAAAGCTGTGATAAGAGAATAATAAAAATTATAGAAAAAAATATGAAAAAAACTTGTGAAAATCACATGTAACGCCAAATACAATAATAGGATTATCTATTTATGAAGAAAAATAGACTCCATTGCTAAACATACTTAAAATATAAACAAATTTATTTAGGATATAAATCTCATTAGAATATTACTCTTAAGATAAATAATAATCATGTTGAAGATAATTATTTTTTAATAGATACCAAAAACATCTTAAGAGGTGTTCAAAAATAGAGTAATACGTACTCTAATTTTCTATAAAATTGAAGTCAAAAAAGAAGAAAAATAGAACTTTCTCATCAAATGCAATATTAATCCATTCAAAAAACTAGTTTTATAGTTTTTCAAATTTATATGGAGTTTGAAAAATACATTTGAAAGGTTCTCCATAGTTTTTCTTTATAAGCCCTAATTCATTACTTTTCAAATATATATATATAAAAAAAGACAGAACAATACAGTTACACATACACATAATTTTTATCAAATAAAAAATAAATTTAACTAAAAAAATTCATATGAAAAAAATAAAGTTGCGATTGTTAAAAATTTAAAAATTTTATAAATAAATCAACTAAAAATTGATCTCATATGAAAAGAAAAAAAAGAGCTCAAAACAACATTGTTTTTTTATTGATAAAAATGACACGTCATCATTTTTTTTTTTTAATTTTTTTTTCACTGTAATTCCGTAGGATATACCGAGAAAATATTTTCATCAGTAAAATTACTTGAAAATTTATCGACAAAAATATTTTCTTAATATTTTTGTTTGTATTTATCAATTTTATAGAAGTGTTTTAAGTATATATAAAAAATGGAAGTAAAAAGAATTAATCACAACTCAGATCTGTTATAATATATTACGTGTTTTTCTTGTATTCCAGGCAAAGAAATAAAAATCCCCTACGGACATGGTTTTGAAAAACAATTGTTATGTGGCATAATAGATGTGATACGATGGCGTTTGGACCTTTTATTGTAAAGCACGATAGAGTATTTTGCAAAACTTCGCAGTTGCCACAGCCGTTAGCGTCGTTTCATTTTAATTTTTTTTTATCTATTATATATATATATATTTATATATTATTGGCAATTTTTAAATTCAGGGTTTGTTTTCATATATAGTAGTTTCTATATTAATTGTATACAAATATCATTATTAATATATATTTTTTTAATTTCATATACAGTTATGATTATTAGGGCTGTAAAAAAATTGCATGCGACACGTGCTCATTGCTTAATATCTACCTACCATGTTATGCTATGCTGTGACCTCAACCTCTATTAGTAGCTGCTATTAAAAACCATGTCTGCACGTAGTGGTATAGATAAAAATAGGTTATTATCCGGGTCAAACTA
>Ga0325401_1000512_pt1 | contig 28241 bp, 13 predicted proteins | sample PopdelMetagenome_FD_205666 | JGI IMG/M metagenome (GOLD analysis project Ga0325401, IMG submission 205666) | Populus deltoides microbial communities from Bellville, Georgia, United States - Xylem-PdKOR-R2 | ecosystem: Host-associated > Plants > Phyllosphere > Stem > Wood/Secondary xylem | place...
AGGACTAAATTGTTAGTTTAATAAAACTAAAAAGACTAGGTTATAATTTACTCTAGTTTGATTATTAATTGACAAGGCAACAAAAAAGTGATGACGACTTATGGATGCCACCTGTCTATTGTTTTACCTTTTTTATCAACTCAGCTCGGACTACGGTCGTTCCTGTTTGGAATAAAAATATTCCTTCTAAACAGGATTTTTTTTTATTATTATTATTATTAATTATACACATTTTAATTAATTTCATGAGATTTAAAATTAAATAGCATATAAATTTTTAGTAGCTATCATATTAATATTTATAGGACTCGAACCTGAAACCACATAAAAATAAATCCCTTAATATTAAGCAATTCATGGTTTATTTGAGGTTTTTTATTAATTGCAGATTTAATTGAAGTTACATTTGATATGAATTTTATAAATTGGTTTAATTTTTGTTTTTTTAGTTTTGACTGTGAAGAATTCATAAATATATTTTGTTAAAGTTTTTTTTAACTTTTTTATTTATAAAAATTTCTAATATGTTTTGATTTATAAATATATTTAACTAAAAATAAATTTTAATAATTTATACTACATTTTTTTCTTAAGAAAAACTGGATTTGATTCATTTTTACCTGGTATACTTCAAGTTAAAATATTTTTAACCTGTTTTTATTATAAGTTATTTCTAAATAAAAAAAACTCTTAAATTAAAACTTAAAGTCAAGAGTTACTTTTTTATAAATCATGTCAAACTGATTCTAATTAAATTGGTCTTTGTTTAATACGCTTTTAGAATAAATTATTTTTTATTAACCCTCGGGTTAATGGCTTGATTTATTGTCATATGATGGGTATTTTTCCAACATGTCCTTATATTCCTAATTGAGTTATTTTAATATTGTATATTAATTAAGTTTTCAGGGTTGGAAGTACAGTTTAGGTTGATTTTTAAAGAGATTTTTATTTAAAAATATATTAAAATAATAATATTTTTTATTTTTTAAAATTTATTTTTAAAATCAGCAAATTAAAATAATACAAAACTATCAAAAAAAATAATTTAAAATTAAAAAATAAATTTTCAAAAATACAGATAGATCACCATGTCAAACAAGATCTTAATCTATCATTCAAATAAGATTTTCATGTCCGGCTATCCAAATCAATTGTGTAATTTGCATATAGTAATAAGTTTATGTTTGAATATATTTTAAATTTTTAAGTTAAGTGTAGATCTATATTATGTTTAGGAGTGAAGTTGCTTTTGTTTTTATATATTTTTTAAAAGTATTTTTTAATAATTTTATGTGTTGATATTAAAAATTAAAAATATTATTTTAATATATTTTTAAATAAAAAATATTTTAAAAAATAAAATCACTGTTGTAATACCAAATATATACTAAAATTGATTAACACCTTTTACCATTCGTTGATCATTTTTCCAAAATGATTTTTAAATACTCGCGTGATAAAAAAATTATAAACCATTGAAGCTATCTAGTTAGAGCATCTCTAATGGAGAAGCTAAATGAATAGCCAAAAATAAAAAACTAATATTTTAGCTTTTCTTTGCTTGTTTTTCATACTGCAAGGGGAAAGCCAAATAAAAAGCTAAAATGCATTTTCTTTCTCACAAAAGTTATTCCTACATATCTTTCAAAAGAGCTAAAACTAACAAAGTGGGGCCAACAAAAAAATAAACCAATTAAATCTAGCCATGTAAAAAAAAAATAACATTAAAATCATTAAAAAAAATAAAACATTTATTTATTCCACTCTAATAGAATTAGCTTTTCAAATGACTTTTTTTCATTGGAACATGCATGATAAAAAAAGCTATATTTATACTATTTAAAATGCTAATTTATCAATTTATCTCTTTAAAATAGCATCTCCCATTAAAATAAATAAACTAAAAAAAAACCCTAAATATTAGCCAAATCCAAGGAATTTCATTTCATCCAAAACTTAAGGTCATCGAAGTCCAGATAGATAGGAGGCTGAACCTGGTGTTGTCCCTCTACCTCTATTATGACTACCACCCGAGTCATGGTTCGTTCTCAAGGTTGTAATGTGTATAAGAATTGAAGAAAAGAAAAATACCTATCACCCGTGCCTATATTGGATGCAAAGCCTTGTTTGATTTATTTGGGAGAATTTCAATGGGTATTCGAGTTTGTTTTCAATCCTCATTTTTTTAAAAAAACTTGTTTGTTTTTATATTTAAAAAGTATTTAAAAAATTATTTTTTTATATTTTTCAAATTATTTTTTTGTGTTTTCAGATCGTTTTAATATACTAATGTCAAAAATAATTTTTAAAAATAAAAAAAATATTATTTTAATACATTTCTGAGTAAAAAAACACTTTAAAAAACAATCATTACCACACTTTAAAAAAATATTATTTTGAGATTGCAATAACCGCATCAAAAGCAAATTGAGATAAATTATGAAATCCAATCTTCAATCAATGCGATGTTGAAGGATGAAAATGAAAAAAAAAATTAAAGACCTAAAAAAGCACCTAAAAAAATAAAATAAAATTTATTTTTGTAAAATCAAGCATCAACCTAATATTAGGATTTTTTTTTAGATCATAATAACCCTATAAAAAAATTAAACAAATTATAAAACTTAATTCTCAATCATTTTTTTTTTTGTAAATTACTCTGAGCATCCTTTAGTTTGGTCATTTTTTCACTTTACAACCTGAAATTTAAAGGCAGATAACATTTTACATTCTTAGAAGTTGACGCTAGAAAAAAAGGTTGACAAAAATATATATTTATTTACAAGACTGATATTATATTTGAAATAATAACTAAAAAAAATTTTCTTTTCAAAACACAATATGGTATCATATAAACAAAAAAAACCTAGCTCCCATTATTTTTCATCTTCTTCTCGTCTCTCTTAAACAACCGCCAGCCCCCTGACCGGCTCTCTTCACAAAAGCAAGTCATAATAATAACAAGTTTATGATTTTTGTTATTTCAATAGTAGTGGTGGTAGGGGGTGATATTGGTAGTAATGGTAGTGGTAGTGGTAGTGGTGGTGGTGATGGCTGTGATAGTTGTAATAGTGGTTGTGATTGTAGTGGTAATAGCAATTAGAATAATAATACTGATAATTCATCATTCAATGTCAGATTTGTTGGGAATTGAGTTTCATTGCTTTTTCATGTATTGTATTTCCAATCTAATATCCTAGGTTATTGGTTTAAAAAGTTTACGTAGCTTGATATTCTCTTTTATTTTTTGCCTTATTATTTATTTCTTTCATGATTTTATTGTCAAACATTAGTTTTTTTAAATAAAAAACAGTCATCCAAGTTTCTCTTATATATTTTATTAGAAACTTGCACTAGGCAAAGATCTAAGATAAGAGATTTAAAGATTTATCCTCTTGCTTGGATTTATGGCATTGCAAAAAAATTTCTGCACTCTTGATATTTTTTATGTTCTTAAGAACATAGTTCGACCCGCGGTGGAGGGTGGACAAATAAACTAGTAATCAAAAAATGATGTTGATAGTGGCAACATCATTTTACACAATTTTACACTTATTTAAATAGTAGCAACTAAAACATTCAAGTAAAGCTTTAGAATCATTATATAAGAAAACAATCTCTGGTTTATTTTTCACTACAAGTACCATACTGTTAAAGAATCATACCCCAAAATAGTTACAGTAATTCACCAAAATTGCAAAATAAAATTTTTTTTAGTTCAAGGAAGTCATCTAATTACAGGAACAAAAATAGTTAAATAATAGATATGTTGCCCGCGCATCACCGTGAAATTTTTTATTCATATTTAATCAAAAAGCATAATTATCAACCAATTTAATTTTAAAAAATAAAATTGGTAAAAAAATACTAATAAAAAAACTAGCAAAAGCAACAAAAACATAGTATAATCTTTAAAAGTCGCATCCCATGAAAGTTTTGACCCAAATTCAATCGAGAAGCATAATTATCAACCAATTAATTTCGAAGAATGAGATTGGTAGAAAAATATTAATAAAAGATCCTGCAAAAGCAACAAAAAGAATTGAGATAAAATCTGATAGAAAAAACCCAAGGAGGATGTAATTTAATGAAAAAAATAAAAAAAAAACCCAAATAAAATTAATATCAATTAAAAGAATAAAAACCAAATTTTAAAGATTAAAAAAATCATAAGGGGTAAAATTAAAAACATCTGTAAAAACCAAGCAAACCCGGACAAATATCTTAAACATGATCAAATCTTAAAAAGCTTATAACCTATAAAAATCTGGATCCAGGTCCTATCAAGAGGTTTATTATAATCCAATTTAAAAATATAAATTTTAAAAACTTGTCAAATAAACAAAAAGATAACAAAAAAAACCTTTAGCGAACCCGGTAACCAACTTGAGTGAGAAATCAAACATATGACCTAGGACAAAAAATGGGATGCCCTATAAATAGAAAAGCGAAAAAAATGCAGGCAAAAAAATATTAAAAAAAATACTTTAAAAAAGACGAAGTCAACTTGGGGGTAATCCTTTATGTAAACCCTCGGTTATAATTTTTCAGTATTTAAAAGATGAGAAATTTAACCAATAGTAAAATGGGTTAAATTAAATTAAAGAAACCTAATCAAGATAAAAATAGTGAAATTAATGAAATGAAAAGTCAATATAGTACTAAATCATTGAAAAGAAAAACATTTGTGAGGACAAAATGAATACGTAAGATCAAGAGAGGTCAATATTCAAATAACAGAAGGTTGGGATTTTATGTATAAATGATAAAAAAGGGATGTGGATAAATGTGCAATTAACAAGATGTTAGAAATATAAATATCATTCTATTTTCTCTCTTGGAGTGACTGGCAAGAGTATGAGAGAGTTTAGAGAGAGGCTGGAGAGAAGATATATTGATGGTAAATCAACCGACAGCTATAATTCCACCTTCCATCGTTGGATCAGCACGATATTCGGGCATATTGTTCTCATCCATGTCATGTACATTGTCACCGTAGGGATGTTCTATATCAGTCCCTGTTTGAGAGATATCGAGGGAGGAAAATATTTGGGAAAATACACTTCTGAACAGTCTTCTTTGCTGTCTGTTTTCTCCTTCGGCCACCGTTGGATTAGGCTATAACTTGGATATGTTGTTCTTCCTGATTTTGTCTAGATTCTGAACGGTGGAGATCTGAAACAAACATTTGGTATAGAAGTGGTATATCTCGCATAGTAGGTCTGCAAGTTTGAGGTCAGTTCGGTTAAACCCATATTTCTGGAAATTTCACCATTTGATGAAGTTAATATTTGGATATGTTATTCTCATAATAATGCATTATAACTTGATAGTATAGATTGTTTGGAATATTATTCGTTTGTTATTTATGGTTTATAGGAACTGTGTCAAGGATTGTGTTTAGAAGAATATTGTTTGGAAAGTTTGTAAAATCGACAAGAATGTTTTATTTTGACGTTAAGAGGGAAGATTGAAATAAATAAGATAAATTGGCTCTTATAAAGATATTCCTTTTTTTTCAGTCTTAAACGATATGTGATATGACCAGGGGTTGAGATGATAAAGAAAGAGTTAAATTGTGGATGTTGTGTGTAAATGGAAAGGTTGATGAATCTGGACAGATTCGTCTCCTAACATTTAGAGAGAATTCGAGTAGAAGGATGAGAGAATTAAGATCAAGTTTCTCATAGTAATTGTAGTTTTAGATGTTAGCTAACTAAGAAATTGGTCTTGCTCAATATGGAGCTGTAGAACCCCAGCTATGGGTCATCAACCGAGATTGGGTCTTGACAGACCCTGTAGGGTAGTGTTTGTTGATGAGCAATTTTGACTATCTCAAAGGCAGAACTGGGTTCTCCTTCCTTCAAAGAACTTGTAGCCTCATGTATTAGCTTTCCAACGAGACTAATCTCGCTTGAAACAGAGTTCTATAAGTCTAGATATAGTTAAAAATCTGATGAATGTTCAGACAGTAACAGTTTAATGTCTAGATAATAACAGTTGGACAGTAACAGTTCAATGGGTAAACAATAACAGTTCAAAGTGTAGACAGTAACAGTTCAAATGTCAAAACAGTAACAGTTCAAAGTCAAACAGTAACAGTTCAAAGTCAAACAGTAACGGTTGGAAAAGTCAAACAATAACGGTTGGAAAAGTCAAACAGTAACAGTTCAAAGTCAAACAGTAACGGTTGGAAAAGTTAAACAGTAACTGTTCAAAGCCAGACAGTAACAGTTGGAAAAGTCAAACAGTAACAGTCCAAAGTCAAACAGTAACAATTAAAAATTGGACAGTAACAGTTGGAAATTGGACAGTAACAACTCAAAGTTAGACAGTAACAGTTAGAAAGTGGACAGCAACAGTTCAAAGTTAGACAGTAATAGTAGACTTTCACGTGAATACTATATAAAGGAATTGAGTCATACGAACACTTGCACATTAAGATACTAACTCTGAAAATATACATGATATATGTATGTATGTTATTATGAGGAAATGAACATACATAAGAAAGTAACATATGAGTAATGGATGAATATGGATTCTCTATAATATCGGCCTGAAGGAATGATAATTATGGTTGGATAAAGGATGACAACATTAATGGGTGTAATGAGAAAAACGTAAGATATAAAGAAAGAAATGATTGAAAGAAAGATTTATTAGCTATTGATATGATTATTATAAAACATATCCTTGAATGAAGAAAATTTATGAGATGAGTCTGTGACTGTAGGAGGGACCACCGGTGTGGTGCAACAGCAGCAACAAGGGAGCACAAGTAGAGCTTCTACTGCAGGTAGGTGACTTTCACCTTCTTTTTAAATAATGTTGAATAATGAAAATACTTTATCATGAATATTACTGTATTGTGTTAATTCAGATACCAGACTATCAAATGCTTAAATGTTAACAAATGAACGATTAGCTTCAGTTAAAGGCATCTGAAGAGATGACCTTGAACATTGAAATACCTTATCATAAACGTTGTCGTATTGTGTTAATTCAGATATCAGATTGCCAAATGCTTAAATGTTAACAAATGATTGATTAGCTTCGGCTAATAGCATCCGAAGAGATGACCGGGACAAACGATTGATTAGCTTCGGCTAATGGCATCCGAAGGGATGACCGGTACAAACGATTGATTAGCTTCGGTTAATGGCATCCGAATGGATGACCGGAACAAACGAATGATTAGCCTCAGCTAATGGCATCCAAAGGGATGACCAGGATAAACGATTGATTAGCTTCGGCTAATGGCATCCGAAGGGATGACCAGGACAAACAATTGATTAGCTTCGGCGACAAACGAATGATTAGCCTCAGCTAATGGCATTCAAAGGGATGACCGGGACAAACGATTGATTAGCTTCGACTAATGGCATCCGAATGGATGACTAGGACAAATGAATGATTAGCTTTGGTTAATGGCATCTGAAGGGATGACCGGGACAAACGATTGATTAGCTTCGGCTAATAATATTCGAATGGATGACCGGAATAAATGAATGATTAGCTTCAGCTAATGGCATCCAAATGGATGACCAGGACAAACGGTTGATTAGTTTTGGCTGATGGAATTCGAAGGGGATGGCCAGGGTGAGTGAATAGTTAACCTCGACAAATGATGTCTTAAAAGAATGGCCGGATTTAAGATTATAGTTGATTGCAAGAATTGGTGTGTGTATATATACTGCAAGTTATGTATACCAAGAACATGAAGGAACTACAAATGTCATGCTTCAAACATGAGATAATGTTAATGCTTCATTAAACTGTCAGACCATTTTCTTATTGTTGTTGTTATTATTATTAAGTAATTGCATTCTTGTAAATGTTTTGTACTGCAGTAGGGACGTTATACCAACAAGGTGCCTAGGAAACCCAATACATGGGAACCTACTTTTGCAAGGAATCATGTAGTTGCATTCTAAATCATGATATATTTTATATGAATCAATGTAATGAATGTATAACTATATTTAGATCCTTTTAGATTAAATTCGTGATGACTATTTGTAGGATAGAATACAAACTCATGACTATGCATGTATATTTAAATGCGAACTTCTAATCATGCAAACATAATATTATAAGTTTATGTAAGTTTCACTTTTAAATGAAATGTTGATTGTTGTTGATGTATGAATTATATATTGATGATGTGAAGGGAACATGTTCGCCGATTACCGACACGATGTGTGTCAAGTACAAAAAAAAATTTTACTGTTGTTTTGGGCTTGTAAAAGCCGAGCTGTTACACTTTATATCTATTACCCGGGTCATGAGACCAAACAGATCCCATTAAAGACAAACCTGAAAAAACAAAAAAGCAAGATTCTTAATCAAACAAATATTGAGGGATGAAATTAAAAAATAAATAAATGAAAAAGAAAAAAAGAAATAGCAATTAAAGGGATTAGCACTAAATTCAACTTAAAAATTAAATGAAATTAAAATTTTAAGGAAAAATCAAATGAAATTAAATGTTTAGGGATGAAATTGTAAAAAATAAATACATTAAGAAAGTGATAAAAAAACAAATAGCAATTAAAAGAATTAAGACCAAATCTATCATAAAAATTAAATGAAAATGAAACCTAGGGGTGGAATTGAAAATAAAAAAAAAAACATATCAATCAAGGAAAATGATTCAAAACAAAACAAACATCAATTTAAAGAATAACGACTAGATTTGAAAACAAATTAAAAAAATCAAATGACGATGGATGAAATCAAAAATAAAATTTAATTAGAAATAATAAATGTAAATTAAACAATTACTAATACGAGAAGAAAAACTGAATCAAGAGAAAATAAATAAATTAAAGGGTAGGTATGATTTATTGTATGGCCAACATGCAATCTAAGGAAAAAGATGTAAAACCCCAAGTAAAATCTTTGATGATAATACGAGAAAATATTATGAAAAATAGGGGAAATGATAATTAAATTACAAGAATGATGATGGATTGAGAATTCAAAGTAAAATGTTTTGTGCAAGTGTCAAAATAAAATACGTAAAATACTCAAAAAAAATAAATGTAAATAAAATTTTATTAGGAGTGAATTACCTGTAAATAAAATTATCAGTATGTAACTTAATGAAATTCGAATTCATCGGGATCTGGGATCTGAGAATTATTAGTAAAAATTTCATATAGGTAGGGTTGACATCTAAGAATTTTATCCAAAAAAATATGAGATTTACTATTTAGGATATGGAAAGAATTTGGTAAAAAGTTAGCGTGTGTGTAAGTGTGTATATGTGTGCCCGAGCAACAAGAAAAAAAAACCCTACCATTTACATGTGAAAGGGGTGGGAAATTTTAAGGGAAACATAAAATCTTAAGAGGATATCTTGAGGGAACATTAAACAAGCTTAGGAAGCATTAATTGGAAGGAAGTGTGGGTGAGTAGAGAGGGAGAGAAGAAGTTCAGCCAAGAAGAATAAGAATTGGAAGCTTTGATTTGAAAAGTGATTAGAGTTTAATTACTTGCTTAGCAAGGCATTCTAAATAGTCTTGATCTAATTTTTAATGGTTTAAAGTCCTTAATTGATTTAATTACTTGTTAGGGTTCTTAAACAAATTTGAGGAAAATAAAAATTTATTGTAATTTGTTTTGGTTATAATGTGGAAACTGGAGAAAAGTGATTAAATTGTTGTAATTAAAATAAAAATGTTGATAATTAAATAGAGTTGGTGGTCGGCAAATGATGGGAGATTTTAGGGAATTTATTTGTGAATAAATGTTGTTAAGTGATGAATTCATAAGCACAAGGTTGCATTGGTATTGGTTAATTGAAGAAATGATTAATTAGAGAATGAAAGAAAAATACAATTTTTCCCTCCATCTATTAAATAATTTCGGTCAAGAGAGAGAAAATTAGGAAATTAGGAATCTTGATGTAATGGAAGGAAATTGATAGAAATGTAATGAAATAATTTTAAATTGATGATTGGAATAAGAAACTTCTATGTTATCTATTTAATTTTTATTTTCGGTAAAATGGAGAGTAAATAAGGAAATCAGAAATTTAATGTATATAAAATAGGTTCGTGGAGAATTGTGATTTGAAAATAATGATAATAAAAGTTGAACTTGAATAAAAAAAAGTTAAAATAAAGATTTCTTGTAAAAAAAAAAAAAGAAATGATTTGATGTTCATGTGGATGTAGGAAAGATTGCTAGACCGTTACCGCAATAGGAGACTTCAGCACGAGCTCAGGCATCGGATATATACGTGAAGCCTTGAATTTATTAATGTTTAAGTTGTATTTTTATTTTAATTTTTATGAGTTGTGGTTAATTAATTAACAATTAGTTATATTGTTTCTTGAGGAAAACAAATATATGATGCGATGAACTAATTCCTAAATTGGTGGAATTAGTGCCCTGTTGAATGAGCACAAAGAGAAACTAATTTCTAGATTAATAAAATTAGTGCTCTGTTGAATGAGTGGTTATGAAAATATTTTTTTATATGAGTGAATGGGCAAGTTGATAGACTAATTCCTAGGTTAATGAAAATAGTGTTTTGTTTCATGGGTGGGTATGAAAATATTTTTTTATGAGTAAAATTAGTGCCATGGTTAATGAGTATTAAAAAGAACTATGTTGTTTTTATTAATATGTAACGTTTAGAATTTAATTTCTTCTTACTTGAAAATTGATATCTTGATTATTTTTTATTGAGTATTATATCGAAGTTTTAATTAAGATGTATTGTGAGATGGATGAATTCATTTAATGGTTTTATGAGCATTTATAATAAAAAGGAAAGAAAGAATTAATTGATATTATGTTTTATTAGACTAATTGAATTATGTGTTAAACAAACTTTCCGGCACATTTCTGCACTAGGTTGAGCAGTAGAATAGTTCTTTACATTTTTTTGGAAACCATCTTGTAATTAATGGATTTTATATTTTGTTATGTAAAATATATTTCAAACTCAATGTTTTAATAGTTTATCAAATTCTAATGTTGTAACAAAATTTTAAATTATGAATTTTTCTTTAATTATGTATTTATTTTATTAATGATTTCTTTCATTGTTCCTATTTGCAAAACTCTAGATTGTGTAATGTAATTAAATTGTAATTAGTGGAGTAATTCATTGATTACATTTAAATATAATGTGTAATATTAAATTACCTCACTTTATATGTGTGTGTGTGAGTGAATTGATTATTGAGGAATTGTATTGTGATAAGATAAGAAAGTCATCGATGATAAGACTTATGTGAAATTTGATAATTGAAAAATATGGATGAAAAGTTGATAACTTAATATCTAAAAATACAGGGAAACTCTGCTATTTGTTTTTAAGTATGCCATAATTATAGGGATGTTACAAAAAAGAAGGAAAAGAAAAAGAAAAGAAAAGCAATTTTGAACTAAACTATGTTGAACCACTACACACGTGCCACCTAAAGAGGAAAAGGATGCTGAGACAAATTTATGATGTTTTGAAAAATAAATAAGAAAAGGTTACAAGGCTCTTGAAGGCTTAAAGTAGGTATAAATAAATAAGGAGTATTGTGATAATTGAATAAAATTTGATAAGTATAAATAGGATAAAAGAAAAAGAAAGAGGGATCTAAAATTGAGAGTGAGAACCAGCGGGAGAGAAGAAAAATGGTAAGAAAAGAAGAGAAAAAAAGAGAAGATAAAGGAAGGAGAAGAGAGTTAGAGAAAATAAATTTAAAAGGTAAGATTTATATTTTGATGTGTATAAATGTGTTTTTTTTCGCTTTGATTTTCTGTTTTGTTGAAGATTAGGGTTTTGAAGATTTTGTTTTGGGTTTAAATGGTGAATTGATTTGAATATTATAGGTTAACTGTTATGGATAATGAGTTATTTAGTTGATTTTGAAAGATTGTAGGTAAGGATGATGATTTAAGTTATGGTTTGTTGAAAGACTTTGAAAGAATTACATAAAGGATGATGATTTAAGTTATGGTTTGTTGAAAGACTTTGAAAGAATTACATAATGATCCTTGGAGCATAATTCGAGATTCTGGATAGAATTGAGGATGAATTATGGGTAAAATTCTAGTATAGTTATGCATTTATGATATTTTCAGTTTGACCCTCCAATTTGACCCCTAAAAATTTGACAAAATTCTAGAATGGTCCCTAGAGAAAATTCAAGATTCTGGACAAAATTGAGGATGGATCATGGGAAAATTTCCAATATGGTCATGAATTTATGACATTTTCAGTTTGGTCCTCTAATTTAACTCCTAAAAATATGATAAAATTCATGATTGGTCCCTAGCTATAATATTAGCCTTTTCAGATTGATTTGATGAATAATCAAGGGTTGTTTGAAATTATTATCAAGTTTTATAATTTATTTCCTTATGAATTAAATTTTGGAAAAATTGTTTAGCTTTTTGGTTTTTAGAAAAAAATGACTCGTTTGGTTCATATACATATAGGGTTATGAGTTAGACCCTTAGTTAAGTGTATTAAATAGGTTATAAGTTCTTCTCGAGTTGTTTTTAGTATGTCTCATTTTGTATTCTGATAATCCTGAAATTCTACCCGCAGGACATCATTAGGATTTTCTTCGGTATTTGCCTTTGAGTTTTGTTCGTTTTTGAGTTAAGTGAGTGGATAATTTTCCACATACATGAGAAATAATATAAATATTTGAATTATTAATACGGATTGGATCATGTTTCTTCATAATATATATGTTGATTATTATCTTTGTTACGATAAAGTATAATCAATTATTAAATCTGAATTCTTGATATGAGCCAATACATAATTTTTAATTGATTTCTGAATTGATAGCTTTTCATTTGATTGATGTCACGAGTTGAACCTTAAGATATGAATCTGTATGTTTGATTATAATATGAACCTATGGCATGTCAGTCATAATACTTATGCTAACAGGGTAATGTTAGTTTTTGTGCACATCGTATCTAAACTCTAGGTTACCGGGGGAGTCACCAACCTGTGTGAACTGATCATCTCACAACACAGAGCCTCATACTCATCGCGTTTTGATTTTCTAATGAGCTGTACCTTATGATATTATTGTTATGACCTATTTAAGAAACTTTCCTAAACCTAAAGCTATATATATATATATATATATATATATATATATATTCCTTGTTGTTGTATTACCTCATGTATGTATATTAAATATTATCTACTCACTGAGTTGTTGAACTCACCTACTCATTATTTATCTTTTCATACTTATAGCTTGTTAGTATGTCACTTTTGTTAGATCTTCAGAACCTGCTCTTTTGGTTGTAATTTGTACTTTTTATTTATGTTTAGTTAGTGCTCCACAACTATGAATTTCTATTAACTCTTGTATTAAGATAATCAAATTATATTATGAAGTTAGTTTTGATGTTACTGTTGCGTTGAACTTTGATTGAGTTATTTAAATGATAAGTTTGTATATGAACCTTGAATAAAATAATCAAATGCCTTCAGCACAATGACTTTTTTGTATTTTCATATTTGATTGAATAATAGAATTATTACATTACCCTTACCATTTAAATTTTTTAGCCTTAGCTTTAAGGGTTTGGTTGTAATTTCATCATGGTTTGTTTTTTATTATTTTATTCAAGGGTTACATTAGTAATTTTACTGTGTTTTAAAAACACAATTACCAAAATAACCTCGCACAATCCTCAAAGAGATATTTTATGTTATAATGAAAAGACCACCTTACCCTCGAAGCAAAGACAAAAGATAAAATAATCAAGGGACAATACAGTAATTGCACTATTATAATAAATAGTAATTTGTGTTTTAGGATACAATAATATCGTTAGAGGGATTGGTTTTTTGGATAATCAGCCACAAAATAAAGACTTAGGAATTTGAACCATACACTTCTCCTAGGAATGTCTAAGCAAAGAAACTTACATATATAGAATGCCTACTTAATTATATGTTATTTATTTGCCTCATTACAAATAAATTAAACAAGTCAGGGCATGGATGAAATTGACTTAATGCTCTTACATATACAACATAAAAACTAATTGTGGTTATGATTTCATCTCCCTTTTTATTTCGCCGATGGCATCTTTTATTGTCAGCCTGATAGGGGTGGCATTGATTCTCTAATTGCATACGATTTGGTTAACAAGGAGTGGTTGACTATTTGAGTTTTTTCCTAGACCTGTGTTTGACAAAGAAAGCATGAGAGAAGAGAAAAGGTTAGCAAGAAGAGAGAATGAGTTATGTGGTAATGATTACTTTCCATGCTTTAATATATATATATATATGAGGTATTATTGTCTTTTTGTTAATTTTTAAAATCTTATTTATTAAAGGTTGCAAAGTGTGATAGTCAAAAACTTGGTTACAAAGTGAAAAAATAATCAAACTATAAGGTGTGATACTTAAAGTAATTTTCCCTATTTTTTTTTTAAAATCAAGCATCAACCCAACATCAAGATATTTTTTTGAGACCATGATAACCTCATAAATAATAAATCATGAAGCCCAGTTCTGAAATTAAATCATGAAGGGGTTGACTCGATATAACTCGATCAACTTAAAAAGTCCAAAGACAACCAAAATGATCCTTAAAAACATAGTATGATAAAAAAAAAAAAACCTTAGGGCGACACCTTTTTGTAAATATTGAGATGGAGGAATGTTGAACATCTTTTAAAAAAAATATATGAAGAAGATTGCATATTAGATCAACTTAGGACAACTCATGTTAATTTGTCAAACTCATGATCAGAGTTATGAGACTAAAGTAACTTGACTAGAGTAACTTAACAAAAAGTAAATAAAAAAAAATTATGAAGTTCGATTTAAAATCATCTTAATATTGAAGAATAAAATTAAAAAAAAATCAAATTTAAAGAAAGAACCCAAAGAAAAATGAGTTGAAAGTGCCATATGAGGAGGTGAGTAATGAATTCACCTCCATTTTTAGTTTATGTTAATAATATAGAGTATAGTTTTTTAGGGTTCCTTCTCACTTGGTCTCACTTCTTTTTGTCTCTAATCAACATCATTTTTCTCTTGTTTTTTACTATCATTTTTTTAACACAAACCTTTCTATTTGTGACCAATTTCTACTCTCCCGGTTTATTGTTCTCTCTCCCAATGTTTTCTCTTCTCTCAACTAGTCAACATGTTGTTGTCTTGTAATGGATTAATTTCTTTCAAGAACAAACTTTCAACTGACATAGAATTTTGGATTTAGCGATCCACATCGTTTTTATTTTTGGTATTTTTTCATTTATATCCCTCATCTCTGATCCCTTCTATTGAAATACTTAAATTATTTTCAATAGTGAAATTATTTATGGTAATTGAAGATTCCATTATAGCATCTACATTCTTACCTTATTATTTATTGCAAAAAACAAAAAGAAAAAGAAAAAAGAAAAGAGCATTGCACTATTCAAGTGAGTAGTGCCAGAGAGAAGGTAAACATTAAAGTAACCTCATCTTTTAGTTTATGTTATTATAAAGAGTATATTTGTTTAGGTTTTTTTCACTCAATCTCACTATTTGTTGTCTCTCATCAACATCTTTTTTTGTCTTTTTCTACCATCTCTAAACACAAATCTCTCTCGATGTGTGATTAATTACTATTTTTTTTTCATTTTATTATTCTCTTTTAATGATTTCTCTTCTATTGGTTAGTTGATATATTATTGTTTTGTGAAGAATAGATATCTTTTAAGAATAAACTTTCAACTGACATAGAATCTCTGGTTTAATGATTCATGTCATTTCTATTTTTGATGATCTTAGGTTTTTATCCCTCATCTCTAATATCTTATGTTGTAATTTGATTTTAACCCTTCATTTTGATCACATTTTCTACTTCATTTTAAAATTGAAAAAAAAAATGCAAAAATACAAACTTTCCAAGAAAGACGCATTTGACATAACTAATCATTTCTTAATTTTTTTAACATTTTTTAAATCATTTTTGTGTTAGCAATTTTTCAAAAGTTAGGATATCATAAAATATTCAAAAGAATAAAAAAACAAACAACAACGTTCTTCTTTTTCTCATGTCTATAATAAAAAATGAACAACCCTTCTCTTCACTCCCTCACATTGTTTTTCTTCATCTTGTCAAAACAAGCCAAAGCTCAGTCTCTCTCTTTCTCTCTGCTATTATATGTCTAGTTGCAACCATAAACCTAGCCTTAAAGTTTGCACAACTTGTTGCAAATCAAGCCAAAATACATCCTTTTCATCACTATGTTATTTGCTTCAAAATCAAGTTATAAAAACCATAGTTTTAAAATCCGGTATGGGAGTCAACTTAGGCCAAAAATATTATACATCAAGAGATGTTTGATTTGGAAGGGGCAATCTGGTATAGTCAAAATAGAACATTATTTGATTTTTAAAGTCTAATTAGAGCTGAAAAGTTTAGCTTCAAGTGCTATTTGTCTTGTTAAAAAGCTAAAATGTAGGCTTAAAAATTTTATGAACAGTCCAAAACTCAATTCTACCATTTTGAAGTTCAAAACATAGTATAAATAGAGAAGTCCAAATCTATCTAGAACTTCGCTGCAGCCTAAATCTTGTTTCAATTTTCAGCCTACATTTGGAGTCATAAAAGTCAGAACAAAGCAAGTTTAGATGAGTTTGGAATGCTGAGAATGAGATTTAAAACTTTTACAAAGGGCCCAACTCCAAATTATGTCATTTTAAAGCTCTAAATCCAGAAACAATAATATCCATTTTTGCAGCAATAGCAATAACCTTCATTAAGGTAAAAACTTATGCCTTATTTATAATAGATGTTTCGGCTCATGTATTATATTTCATTTTAGTCATTTTGAGTTTATTTTAATTCATGTTGTGCCTAGCTGTTAATATGCAACACGATACCATGATTTTAAATAATGTGAGTCTTGTTGAGACCTAATATATTTTTTTCCTTTTGATTCGTGTTTTGGTTTTCCCCTTTAACATTCTTTATTATTCGTGTACATAAAAACAACGGACATAGAATGTTAAAACTTAAAATTATTCGTGTAATAAAGAGTGCTTATTGTAATTTATTCCTCTCTTTAACAGTCTTTATTTTAAATTTTTAAATAATGAGGTCGACCAGTCTTTTAGTTTTAAGGATCTATATAGACTTAACACATGGTTTTTACTCTAAAACGAGTTAAAAAAATGCATCAACAAGTTTTCATTAAGTTACTATCAAGTTTCATTTAAGCTTTTTAAATAGTGAGATTGATGAGTTTTTTAGTTTCAGGGATTGAAATGGACTTAACACGATTATTTTGATTGTAAAATAAATTAAAAAAATACATCAATGAGTTTTCATAAAGTTTCATTTAAGCTTTTTTAAATGGCTAGGTTAACAAGTTTAAGTTTTGGGGACTGATATGACCGAACACAATATTCCTAATTCAAGGTTTGATAATAACTTAGACGAAGGTCGATCTATAATAAATGACCTGTAAATAAATTTAGAAATAATTTAAATAATTAATGACATGCATAAAATAAAATTACAAAAAAAACACATAGCCATGATAATATTTTCTTGAAAATAATGCAATAAGTGTGCTATCTATGGTCTTTTAAGCATAACATACCCTTATTCAAATGTTTGTAACTAGTGTATGTTTTAGAATTATTAAGATATTAAAAAAAAAACTAAATAGCAACTTTATTTTTCATATTTTCATTTAGGCCTCGTTTGTTTGCTAGAAAGTAGTTTCTTTTTGGAAAGTGAATTTCAGGAAAATGAATTTTGGGAAAGTGAATTATTTTTCGATGTTTGGTGATGTAATGAAAAATAAGTTGGAAAACACTTTCCAGTGTTTGATTATGTCATGAAAATGAGCTGGAAAATAACTTATTAATGTTTTATTTTTTTCAAGTTTATTAAAATAATGAGGAACAAATCTTACAAATTAAAAAGTTGAATGAGAATGAAATTGAAAAAAAATATAATTTCATAAATTATTTCAAATAAAATAAATAATAATAAAAATAATAGAGATCAAATAAAAAAATAAAAAAATTAAAAGATGAAGAAATTAAAATAATAATAATTAACATTTTATAAATTATTTCAAATAAAATAAGTAACAATCAAAAGAATAAGGACCAAATTTGATAGATAAAAAATTTTAATTAAAAAATAATAAGGGAAAAGTAAATAACAATTATAAAAATAAGGACCAAAGTTAATATAAAAATTAAATTCTAAGGGATGAAATTAAAAAATAAATATTCAAAACAAAATATATATAGCAATCAAAAGTTTGAGGACCAGATTTGATATAATCAACAAATAATATGATATTTCTAAATTTTTCATAATTTTCAAAAAGTGTTTTCCGTCCAAAATAAAAAGAAAACACTTTCCTAAAAACCAAGTCAAATTTTTTTGACCGGAAAATATTTTTTATTGACCAACTTTTTTAATGACAAATAAATCCATAAATTATTTTTCAAAAACTAACAAACCCTTATATTTTCTAGTTTTATTTTTATATTGGTAGTGACATCTTCTGAAATACTTAAATTATGTTTAGTAATGCAACTATTTGTGATAGATGAAGAGTCCATTAAAGCATCTATATATTTTAGTTTATTATATTTTTTTAATAGTTTTAATATTTTGATATTAAAAATATATATTTTTAAATGTTTTCTATTAAAAAAAACTTTTTAATAGCATACCCAACACCTAATTATAAAAATAATAATTAAGAGGGTTTGTTTTCGGGTTTTAAAAATGGTTTTGAAATTTTTTTTTTAATATATTAATATCAAATATATATATTTTTAAAATAATTATTTTATAAATTTACAAATAAAAATCATTTTAGAAAGTAAAATAACCGCTGTGACAATTATATACACACTAGTAGCATTTTTCAAAGGTCAGCCAGGCATTAACACCTACGAAAAGTCCTCAAAAGATAAATACATGATAACTACATATAACAATACCAATGGTAGGAAAAAAAAAAGAGAACATGAAATCCAAATTCACTCCCAAGAAAACTCACATTCTCCGATCCAAAAAAGGAAGTATCAGATCTCGATCGAAAGAAGAAAATTAAATAAATACACACACAGTGTTTAATTAAAATGTTGTATTGTTGCAGTAGCAGTAGCAGTAGCGAGGTTAGATCTCAGAGTTCGGAGTTGAAATGCAGCCAAATCTGTTCCCAATCGGTAGCGTATTAGGGAATCCTTTTCTGTTAAATGCTGATTTAGGAGAAGACGGTGTCGGTTTTGGATTTGAGCGCTCCAGATTATTCTTTTTGGTTCCGTTTTTATTGTTACAAGGAGTAGGAGGAGGAGGAAGCAGCGGCGGAATGGATTTGTCTAAAGTTGGTGAGAAGATTTTGAGTTCTGTTCGCTCTGCTAGATCTCTCGGTCTCTTGCCTCTCACTATTGATCGACCTGAGGTATCTGTTTTGTTTTTGAAATTGATGCCTTTTGTATTTGTTATTTTGATTATTTGTATTTGGAAAGCTTAAATTCTATATTTTTTTTTATTTAATCGTGATTTGTGAACCCTAGCAACGCAATGCAATTCTTGAACTTCCAAATATTTTTTTTGGGTGGTTGGAACTCGAATGAGGTGAGGAAGGGTGATGGTATGCGTAACAGAGATTTATCAGAAATGGTTGAAAGATTTTGTGCCGCTTGTAGTGGAAATGTTGTTCTTTTTAGCTTGATTCTTGGTGGGGCATGTCGCTAGTAGAGGAGTAATTCTCCGGTTTTCTTGTTAGTTAGGGATCGGAGTAGTTTTCAGGTCTTCTTGTTAGTTAGGGATGTGAATGCTTTATTTAACTCTCAAGGTGTTAGTGCTGTTTGTGGGAGTTCTGCCGAGATTGGAATTTGGAATAAATGCTATTTTTCTTGACATGCTTTGTGATGCATTGGAGATTCCTGAAGAAAGATTGTTTTTATTGGAGGTAGGTGGTATTTGGTATTGCGGTCCAACTGTAGTTTTGAAAATTTTTGAATTAGTTTTAGCTTTCAATTTTTTTTTTTGTGTTTTTGAAACGTTTTGATGTGTTAATGTCAAAAATAAAATAAAATTATTTTGATGCATTTTCAAATGAAAAACACTTTCAAACAAAAAAACATTTTGAAAAATAATATCTACCACACTCCCAAACTGAAAGGGTTGTATTAATCATGCTGTTATTTTGAGGAGTTTTTTTATTTTATTTTATTTATTTATTTTTGATGGGGAAGGTGGAGTTGATAGAACTATCTTTTGTTGAACCTATTTGGAAGGCAGTTGTTCCTTCTAAGGTTGATTCTTCCCCCTTCTCTTTTTGTTCTTTTAGGAACTGGTGCGTGGGATTATGTTGACTATTGACAATCTCGTAAAAAAAAGGTTGATCAGTAGGGTTTTCTTTAATAAAAGGGCAGCTGAATGGAATGGCACTTTTACCATTTTTACTTCAATGCCGTGGGAGCATATCTACAATGAAGGGGATTGGTTGGACGCTTATATATTTAATTGAAGTATGAACATGGAGATGTACCCACTTGTGTACTGATTACTGCAGTAGGGTTGCTTTAATTCCTCTAGCTATTTTCTGACTAATTCAAGGAGCCTAATATAAAGACTTCAGATCTTTGGAACAGGGAGCAATAATTTGTTGATAATACTCTGGTTATTTGTTTTGCAGATTCCTTTTACGCTTATTGGTTTCTTGTTTTTCTTTATGGGTTCTCTTTAGTAGAGTTTTGTAAAGATCTATTTCTTTCTAGCTCTCTCCCTGTCGTTCAACTTCTCCTTAACCAACTTTCTTATGGAGCTCTGGCAGCAAATTGTTAAAAACTCTGAATATTTTCATCAACAGTTCAACATAATATGTAAACACCCATCCAGTAGCTCTCATCATATGCTATGCATTGAAAACTCTGTTTTCATTAAAAAATGTAACTGAAAATATTATCAAGAGTTGAATCTCTGAAACATGAATGTGTTCAGTTTCTGAGCTTTAGTGCCACAGCACCAGCAAGAGGTTTCTTGTTTCAATCTTGAGCTGGTTGTAAAATATTACTCTTGTGAGTGATTGGCTCACCATCCCTTGAACAATTCACACAGACTATAATTTTCACGGAACAAATTTAGTAACAGTCTTGGAATTAACTCATCCTCACTGTTTATAAGGAGATCTTTCATTCAAATTGCTAAAGTCATACAGACAGATTTTGATTCTTATTTCCCTTTCAGGTTCCAGCTCGAGCTGCAGCAGCAGCTGCTGTTGCTCGCGTGCTTGCAGGAATGCCTCCTCATCAGCGGTTTAATCTTCCTTCAAGTTCTGAAGAACTACGATCAATATATGGAAGCATACCACAAGGTCACATGGTGGAGGAGCTGGAAGAAGACTTCTATGAAGAGGTTCCTATGTGCTTTAAATTTTCTTCTGTTTCTATGTAGCATGTCAATATTGTTTTTATGAACATGGTTTATTTGTCAGAAAATGCTGCTAGTCTATTTGTAGCAAGAATTATTGATAGAACATCACTAGCTATTTTTCTACTTTACTCCATGTCTTCATGATATGCCTTGAATTTTTTTTTATTTGTGCGAGAGTTTAATCAATCATTGTATCAAATGCTCAAACCTTTGGCTCCCTTTGGAATTTTTCAATTAACCTTTATCTGTCTCTTTTCTATTAGTCTAATGTCGCAAGATAATTGTAAGTAAACAATTGAATGAATTTAATTAAGAAACACACAATCAGAAGAAAAAAAGGTGAATTTCTTGCAGCAGTGGTAACTTCACTTCTAGCAGATCCACGTGACACCAATAAACTGCTTAAAGAATTGAAAAGTTAAAAAAAATCACACAAAAGAGTTTCACTTGTGAGACTTTGAATTCCAAAGCCTCAAAATTTCTCACTTCTCCAACCACTGAAAATCACATTGATTGTTTGCTTTCTTTCCGTTTCCTTCTCTACCACTTTTGAAAGCAAACTTGCAGAGTATTTTAAGCACAGAGTAGACTGCAATAACATTCTGATTTAAAATCACTTCTCTCTCTCTCTCTCTCTCTCTCTCTCTCTCCCCTCACACACACGCACACACACACTAGCAGATGTCTGTAGAGTTAATCAATTTGTCAAATCAAATGGTGATGTCATTTTAAGGATCTTAAGATTGGATAGATCTTTTTGAGATAAAAAAGTTTCCCATATGACACCATCAACATAGTCCTCAAATGCCATGATTATTTCATGGTCATTTGCTCCTGAACCAATTGGATATTGGATTAGTGTTTTATATCTAGCTATGTTGTTTGTGTTGGCTCGATTTGAGATCAGTAGACATGAGTAGCTAATGTTGAAGTTGGCTTTTGATAATACTGATGAAGAGAGGATCTGAACTTTTCGCTTTCAATATCTGATAACATCGAGAGAGAAAAACCTATTAGATAATAAAGGTCAAACGTTGACACACTGGCACAATATACAGCCTCTTAACTGGTTGAGTAGCCTTTGATGTTGGCTGTTACTTATCAAATTGTGGGTGAATAAACCAAACAAATATAAAAAGGCTCCCAATTGACTAATTGAGAGAAATGAGCTAATTTATGTATTTTTGGCCACAGATAAATCTTGTGGACACAGCCTTGTATGTGTAAATATAGTGGAGTCTCTCAGAATCACTCATTGTCTAGCCACAAGAGAGATGTGTGCCTCAGTCATTGCTAGTTACAGTGGTTCTGATATCATGAAACCCAGGGGGAAGGGGTACTTTTGAGAGCTAGAAGTGATACTCTTTATAGATCAGTTCCAACAAGTCCTTTCTATTAGCAAGGAAGAAGGAAGATATTAAATAAGGTGCCAAAACTGGGATTATTTATCCGAACTTGTGTTACCATAAAATTACCTTGCTACTGCTCATGTTGACAAGTTGCTTTGTAGGCGCTGATTCTGCAACTTAAGAAGGATTACATGTAACTCTGAGCAAATAATGTTTTTGGATGACACTACTCTTGTATTTGTCTCGAACTATGAGTGGGTTTTGTGGAAAGGAAAGATTTTTAAGACTTTTTTTGGAATATGCCATTTCTGCTGTCTTATTCAGAACTTGGTTGGAGATTAATGCTATAACTTTTAAGAATCAGTTCACCTGGAGAAAATTCTTGTGGGATGTGTGGCTTTTCTCTCTACTTTTCAGTTTCATGCTTGGTACTTTTGGGGGAATTTTCTTGACTGATAATGATATTCAGCTGGTTCAGGCTACTTGTTTATGATTTTTCTTCTTTTCTTTGCTTTCATGATTTGGAAGATGAGCCACCATACAACATGATTTTGCTGTACTTTTCAGTTAGTTGATATAATGTTCGTTTATAAAAAAATTTCTTTTGCCTTCTACACTCTTACAGAACTTTTCAATTTTATTTCCGTTTCTTAGAATGTGGGTGGTTGAGTATGCATTGAGCTAATGTTGTGCTGATTTATTAAAAGGCTGTTGGACATCATCATGTGCAGGATTTTGATCCAGTTAGGCATATTCTAGAGCATGTTCCATCTGAAGAAAACGAGTTAACGTATTTTGAGGAACAGGTACTTCTAGCAAAATATCATTGATATTTTACTCTCTTTGGATGTATTCACAGGATGTGGGCTGAATATTGCATGGTAATTGGATGGTCTTTCTTTTGTGTTATCTGATGGTATGTAGGATTATAATGTCATCATTGTATGTTCTACATGTAGAGAAATGGTTTGTTTTAATCAATCATGAAATCATGAATAGTATAAAAACAAAGTGGCCTCAAAGTTGCATGTAAATTATACCTAGCAATGTTGTGTCTGTCATGTTGTATCCATGTTAGATAATTCGTGAAGGATACATCACTTACATAAATGGAAGAGAAATATCTGGTACTCTTTGAGGTTGTTCCTACCACATATACATGGGGTTTGCTTATTATAAATATCCATGGACCCCATAAATATGCAAACGGAAGGGCTTATACTGTTGGAGTACGCAGACTAACTCTTTTGCCCTTTTACTGATGATTCTTGAAAGTTTGGAGGACCTCTCTTACATTTTTTGTAACTAGTATCTACTTCTACTTTTATTTGTCTAAAAGAGGAAATATTTGAGACCGCATGTGTAAAATATGATGTGTTAACTTTGGTGTTTAGCTTGGCCCAAAATTTATGTAATTTTCCATAACTGAATTTTGATGATTAGTCAATATTCTTCAGGGAAAATAATATGCCTTGATACCTGATTGGTGAATATTGGTTGGGATTTTCCTATGTTCATTATGTTTATTGATATTCTAACTCACATACATTATGTGACCTACTTTATAAACAAGCCTAAAATTATAAGTGTTCTTTGGTTATCTTCAGCTAGTTTCCTATGCTTGTTGCTCTATTTGGTACTCACTCAGAATATGATGATGACTTCATAGTGATGATAATGTCCATTACATTGCCTGCATTTCCGTGAGGATTATTTCTAGTATTTGGGCACCTAAAGTGGACCTGTTCATGATGATACCAGAGGCATGCCTTGCCACATTATTATGCTTTTTGGATGCTTCTTGTGCCATGCATTCTAACCACAACCAATTCCATGTTAAATGCATTAGTTGATTTTACATTAGTTTGATTTCTGGTGGTGCATGGAACCTAAATTGGGATAAGTATTGGAAACAACAGCCACAAATTTAGAATATCTGGGAATTCATCACCTTAAATATTTTTGACTTTCACTTCTCATGGAATTTAAAATCCATATGCCCAAAAAAATAAAATAAAAAAATCCCTGCAAACAATTGAGATATATTTATCTGAGTCCTATTCTCCTCTACAGCCACTTCCATCAATTACTACCACTATTCTTACCGAAGTTGGCACATAACTACATTTGTTTCTGTGCTTGTCACTGCCACCATTATTGCCAAAAGACATCTTGATTATTGTGGTGTCAGCGATGACACCACAATAAGATGTAATGTGGTCATAATAGGGATGGTAACTGGTGACAAAATAGTGATGAAGGAGTCAAACAATATTAGTAAATGCCAGCTCTCTTGCTAAGTTTGATACCAACTCTGCCATCTGCAACCACTGTCATTGCTTTAGGTTGCTTATTCCACATCATGTAAACTACTGAAATTGAACTGAACTAATTTCAGTTCAGTTAATTAAAGTACTGCAAATACTCTAAATTTATAGCTCATTTGAATCTTTAGGGTGATAGTGATAAATAATGTGATTTTCAATACTTAGATCTTTACCTAAAAGAATGTGGTCGAAAGTATGTGCATTTAAGGAGTGTTCAACCTGCACAAGCACGACATTAGTCTGAATCCCATTCTACGAACTAGTTCTTTTGATAGGAGTTTTCCATGATCATTCTTTCTTTGTGTTTGTGTTTGTGTTTGTGCATAGTAAATAGATTTATACAACGCAAGGGCAAGTATAATGTTGTTGAGAGTGTGATGATGGAGTTTATGCTTTTATTTGTTACTATTATGGCTTATATTTTTTTCTTGTACTGCCAGTGCATGTCCCTTTTAAACTCACAGAATTCCACGCACTTGCAGACGCCATAGTTGTTTGTTCATGTTTAAAGCTCATTGCCAGTCTAAACTACCATATAGAATATGTTGTTGCACTTTGTCTTTTCACAGAATTGTTTTTTCAAATATTTTTCTTCAATTAACTGACTGCAATTCAATGTGGATTCTTCTTTTTGTAGGCCACTCTTAGATTAGCACAACTAGACAGAGTAGCAGAGCGTTTATCTCTTCATGTCATGGAGCATCATGAAGTAATGGGTAAGGCGTTATTAGATTTCATTTAGACATGAAAATTTTGCTAATATTTTGTTTTTATCAAATTAAGTTTTTGCATGTACATTTATTAATTGTCACATCTAATTCAAAGTTATCTTGAGAAGGTTTGCATTCTTAATCTTTGCTAACCTCCTTTCCCATTTGTGCATTAAATGCTTTCGGCACTTTTATGAGTTGATGCGATGCTGTTGTACATGTACCTTGACATTAACTTATATAATATAGTTAAGTTTTGTCATTTTAGTAATTTCCCTTGTCCATGCATTTATATTGATCAAGTAAAGAAAGCTTGGAGTGAAATTATAAAATTTTAATTATAGAAAAAAGTCTGTGTAGTCCTTCTTTTGAATGAGATGTTTATACTTGCTTCTGGCCAGTGAAGGGGATGAATTTGGTGAGGGAAGTAGAGAAAGATTTAAAGGTTGCTAATGTCATCTGCATGGTAAGCATTCCTGCGGTGTTTTCCTTAATGATTAAAGGGCCTTAGTCAAGAAGGATACTTGTAAGAAATGCATCTATTTTTTTTCCTTCTAAATTCATGATGTGGGTGTGTATTTTTGAGGATGCTATTGTCACCACTGCTTCTCTTTCCGGATCTGGATATCCATCATTTTGTTTTTCAGAATGGTAGAAGGCACCTGACTTCATCAATGAATGAGGTTTCTAGGGATCTTGTAGTGAATAGTAATTCCAAAAGGAAACAAACTCTCCTGGTATGCTCATCTTCCTGGATATCTTAGTAATAACATCTGAACATTTCATTCTTTGTGGATTCGTTTTTCAATCAAGAATATATCGATGTTTGGAGCTGCATTTGATAAGTATGAACCACCTTTTCCATTTTCAGGACATGCTTGCAGTATTAACTGAGCTTCATCGTGCATTGGACATGCAAGTGGCACTTGAATCCCTGGTTGAAAAAGGAAATTACTGCAAGGTTGGTCAATGCATCTTTTTTGCTAGTGGTATCCTATGGTGTTATGGACTTCAGTTCTCAACCTTCCTTCTCTGCGAAAAATGTGGTCTATTTTCTTGTTTGTTGTGTCAGAGAGTTCCACTAAATTGTGTTTTTCTCCCAGGCATTCCAAGTCCTATCCGAGTATTTACAGCTATTAGATAGTTTCTCAGAGCTTCCAGCAATACAGGAGATGAGCCGTGGAGTTGAGGTGAATATAAATAAGAATTAAACATACAACTACTATTCTTTATCAAGCTTTTGTGATTCTTTTTTATTTTAATACATTTTTCTCCTGGCTTAAACAAAAAAACTCATCTATCATTCAAACCAAATTAGTCTTATTTTGTTTTTTGTCTTACGTTTAATAATGCATATATCAAGAAATCCAAGTTCACTGTTGCTGTTTCCCAGTTTTTTTCGTTCTCATGCTTCATTATTTCGCCATTTGATTGTATGTCTTGCCCTTTTATTGTGACTTGAAGCTCACATTGGTGACATACAGTTATACTTGAGCAATTTTTCCCTATTCTTGTAACTGGTTTTGATTTTCATACAGGTTTGGTTGGGAAGAACCCTTCAAAAGCTGGATGCCCTTTTGCTGGGAGTGTGCCAGCAGTTCAAGGAGGAGAGTTATATAACAGTCAGTATACTGATCCTTTGTTGTGAAAAGGATATTTATCTTATTCAAATTTCATATTATTGTCAAAATTGCTATTTATATAAATATATATATATATATATTTTTTATTTTTTTCATGTAACTTTATTCATACAAGTGGTTTGTTTTATTCAATGCTATATGTTGTGTTTTTTTTTTTGGTTTTTGCTGTAGCTTTTTTTTTTCACAAGATGATTTTTATAAAATTTCATGTATATGATTAGCGGTATCATTCTGGATTTGGGACATCATCTCCTCTATCAACTGAAAACTGGTAGTTTAACTGTTAATGAGTTTTTTTTTTCCCACAAGATTATTATAGAATGTCATGTGTATGCTTAATGTAACCATCATTCTGGATTTGGGACATCATTTCCTCAATCAACTGAAAAATGATAGTTTTAAGTGTCAACATTTCTGGGGCGTTGTATCAGAAACTGAGGAATGGATTTTGCTCCTCTAGCTCAGCTTGGGGTTTCTGGAGGGGTTAGCTCCATCTCTTGCATAACTATTAGACCATTGAGAGAAAAAATGATAGCTTTCTCTAGATCTTATTTAACCATGTGTGCTCCTCTAGCTCAGCTGGGTTTTTCTGGAGGGGGGTTAGCTGTATCTGTTACATAACTATCAGACCATTGAGAGAAAAAATGATAGCTTTATCTTGATCTTGTCTAACCATGTTCTCTTCCTCCTCTTTTTTGGTTAACATCTTATTCTCTTGTTACCAGACATTAGGTATTTGAGTTTTGAATCAGCTCATGTGCCACCTAAACAAGCAACACTTTTGCAACAAAATTGTGGA
>Ga0325401_1000513_pt1 | contig 28193 bp, 10 predicted proteins | sample PopdelMetagenome_FD_205666 | JGI IMG/M metagenome (GOLD analysis project Ga0325401, IMG submission 205666) | Populus deltoides microbial communities from Bellville, Georgia, United States - Xylem-PdKOR-R2 | ecosystem: Host-associated > Plants > Phyllosphere > Stem > Wood/Secondary xylem | place...
AGCCAAACTCAATGAAGTTTTTTGTGGAAACACACGTTCGAAATGATGACCGCTGAAAAGGGGTGCAATAGTTCATCGACAATCAAGCTCAACATTTTGTTTTACGTTGGTTTTCAACCTTTTTTTTCTTAAGTTATTATTTACTTGAATTTGATGATTTTATTTTTTATTTTCAAGAGACATATAATAGCCGATTGAAGGAGAGATACGAGGACGACCCTTCGACCCACCTGAATTTCAATTTGGATTTGTGGTTGGAGGCAGGATTATCCGGTGGACCCGATAGAAATCGGGTATATGGACTTTCTAACACCACAACCGAGAACTTGCGGATGACTCGTAGTGTTTCAACCGTTGGGTGCTCGCAATCGGTCTCGATCACTCAATCTCTAGAGTTCGCGGCATTGTTAAATCGAGGAGTGCAATGACATACGACTTATCTCAATGAAAAATATGAACAACTCTTTGTGGACTATGAAGAGCTCCGCCGAAATGTCATAGATTTGAGATCACATATGAGTGGTACATGTGTACTCTCTTATTGGCCTCACGGTCCCGAGGATGACCAACATCTTCCTCCTCCTTCTGCGTCACCTCTATTCTAGTTTCATTGTAGTTGAACGTATAAATTTATAATAAATATTTGATTGTTATATTAAGATAATTGATTTTTAAATACTTGAATTTTATATTAATTTAATTTTTTAATTATTTTCTATTTCTGTCCAATAATGTTTTTTTAATTATTACTAACGGGTTACTGATATAATAATTTTGTTGGTATATTTTAGAGAGTTAGAAAAGATTTACAACAAATGTCCTTAAAACTGTTAAATCACCAACGAAATTATTCCATTGGTATATTCCAGAGAGCTGGAAAAGAATTACTGCAAATATCACTATAACTCACCGACAGAATTACCCATGATTATCTTGTCAGTGATATTTTAAATATTACCGAGGGAATTACAGACGGATTGAAGCTAATAATTTTATTTTTGAAGTGCATGTTCCATCTATAAAACCATTGATAAATTTATTAATGACAAACTTACTAACACACTAGAAATTACTTATGGTTGTTTTTCCAACAAATAATTTCTATCTATAATTCTGCAGGTAAAATAATCACAAATAAAATATTAATATAATAATTGACAAAAAATTTCATGGATAAAACTATAAAGTCCAACAGTTATTCTACTGTTTACTCTTTTGGCGCCGCGGCTGCGGCTGCGATTGATAATAAAAGCAAAACTGAGTTGTTTGGTCATCTCAAACCACATTTTTATTTGACATGGGACTCACTCAAAACTGAGGTTGGACCTCAGTTTGTGAAAAGTAATTCACACCTGTTTTTCACTCCATGCTCTCCTCTCATCGACACTTTTTTCTTGTAACAAAAAACAGCTAACAACTCTGTTCCCCTCCCCTCTGTTTGATTAAGTAAAATCCATAAAGCCATCCTAGCACAAGCTGCGTTCAAGCGCTTCTTGGGTGAAATGGACTGGCCTTTCGAGGGAAAGATTGAACCTTGTGAAGTGGAATCAGCTCTAAAAATTCTGCTATCTGTAGGAATGAAAGAGGTGTTGGTGTTTGAACCACAATTGATAAGATAATTGTTCGTAGAAGTGAAAGAGGTGTTGGTGTTTGAACCACAGTTGATATGGTAGTTGTTCGTAGGAGTGAAAGAGGTGGAGAAAGAGACGAGAGAGAGCAGTGTCAGGGAGAGCAAAAGAAGTGTTTTGGTTTCCATTGAAGCATGTTTTCTGGGGTTTCATCAAGAGAGATTAAAGGGAGAGCTTTTAAGACATGGAGAGCAGTACATGATTATAGTAAAGTGTTGAAGATAGGTGTGCTTGTGCAAGAACATGATCAGTTGAAATTTGACTTTTGAAATTAGTCTCCAAATCAAGTTTGACAACTACGAGAGAGAAAAAAGGCTAGTTCCTCTACATTTTTGTGTCTATTGGAAAGTGCTGCTACCTAATTTTTCATTTCCAAAATCTAAACATTAACACAACAACATTTTTGTGTCTATTGGAAAAGCATTTTTAATTCACCTGATCCACTAGCTAGCAATGATATAATTATGCATTGAGATGGTGGAGAGGCCGTTTGTTTACGCGGTAGAGATTGCATTTCAATCAAAGCGCAGGAGCCAAGCGTTTGGTAAAGAAAAAACCATTAATTACTGTTCATGGGGCCCATCACTTTCTGTGTTTGCAACGCAGGATTGGAAGAAGCAAGTGTAACATGCTTTTCTTGCACTGTGGTGTTAATTGCACTGTTCAATGAACAGTGCAATTAACATGAACAGTGCAAGTGGATGCACTGTTCATGTTAAAATAGTGAACAGTGCAATTCTCTTGCACTATTCACTTGCACTGTGTAGATTTTTTTTTTTAGTGTGTTAATTTTTTTTGTTAATTTTTTTAAAATAAAACTAGTTTAGAGTGAATTTTATACATGATAATATTTTATCTAATTTTATTACACGCTAAAAAATTATGAAAACTGTAGTTCTTGTCAGATAAATTTTGTACGTAATAGAATTGTAGATAGTTTAATAGAACAATAAATTTTTTTTATATAAAGTATGATTTATTTCATGATGTTATCGTAATAGTTAAATCCACAATATTTAAATTAAAAACCATCAATATTAATTTATATTTTTTAAAATTATTTTATAACCTCAATTTCAAAAACATTCTTAACCAAATACATTAAACTACTTTTTTTTCAACCTCAATTTCAACCACAGTTTTAACCAAACATCTATTTTTTGAAACCAACCACACCTAAAAATACTTTTTATAAAATAATTTTTTTTAAACTACAACCACAACAGTTATTGTAATACTAAACACACTCAGAGACGAAGATTTGTTATTATGCTACGGAAGTAAGAGAATCGAAGCTGTAGGAGCCATGTTGAAAAAGAAATGTAGACAAGTAAAGCCCGGATAGTGAAAGGCTCTGTATATAAATATAGATGTATGTTTTTTTAGTTAATTTTACCATTAAACCTAGTACAAAAAACATATTAATCAAATATAAAAAATTATTTTTTTCAACCATAATTTAAATCATAATTTTAGTCAAACACATTAAATTTTAAAACAAACCTCACAAAAAATATTTTTTATTAAACTATTTTTTTAAAATCACATCCAGAAAAACAAACCACAGTACCAATAAGACCTACGTGCTTCTTTGAAAGCCATTTATAAGTTCTTCTAAATTTCTACATAATTATTTTTCAGTTGAAGCTCAAGCCCGGAAAAAAAAGAGAGTAAAGGCATTGGATACCAAAGGGGCTTGTTTACCAAGAGGAGGAGTTTGGGCTCGATAGGCCTTGTAAGCTGCAACGATAAAACATCATTTTTCAGGGGGGGCGTCCGTGCATACCAAGAGGGTGAAGCTTAGACCAAGAAGCCCCATGAGAGGGAAACTTCACGTGAATCCCATATGATGGCCACGTGTGCCACCTCTGGCCTGGTGGCGTTGGCCCTCCTTGTAAATTTAAATGCGAGTGTCTTCTATTTCCAGCTTCTAGCTAAGATAAACCTCCTTGTAAATTTAAATGCGAGTGTCTTCTATTTCCAGCTTCTAGCTAAGATAAAGTAGCAGAAAGAGACTTAATTGACAGAGAGAAGTATCTCAGTTTTGTCCACCGATTATTGGACAGAAAAGTTAATGAAAAAAATTATAAGAAAACAACCTCAGCAAATGTTGTTTTCCACGTTTGTACGTACCTCATTAGCATCTTCTACGTGAAGGATAGATTCTTATGATTTCTTCAAGTTCTTCAACTCTTTATGAGAACTAACAAAGGGCTAGGTCTGAAGCCAGTACTGATTAGCCTTCAAAATTCCCATATCCAGATCATCATCGAAAACCCAGTTAGAATTTAAAAGTTGATGCAGCATCCTGTGTAATTAAGACGTAGCGCGCAATATATATTACTACCATAAATGATCTCTATGCTTATTTCCATTTCATGATCAGAAATTTATATCCATATCCAGTAACACAATTTCCAAACAAATGTTATGGATGCCGACTTTTCTTTTTTGGTCCAAGGAATTTTAGCCGACAGAGATACTATCACGCATGGGAATACGTGTTCTTTTCACTCATGCTATTACAAATCTCTGAAGGTGGGAATGGGGACCAAAAATTATTTAGCTGCAGTCTCTTCTGCAGTAGAAGGGGTCCTATCATGATATTTATGATTATAAATACATATAAATAAATCAATACATGTTTAAGGATTTGAAAGCGTGTGCCAATGAGAAGGCATAAACCATCAAGATTGCACGTGGGATTCACATGGTCGCAATCTAATGGCTTCATCCATGCATGGATTCTCTCTCTCTCTCTCTCTCTCTCTCTCTCTCTCTATATATATATATATATATATATATATATATATATTTCTTCGATATCTCACTCACATTACCCCACTTGCTGTGCCGACTCGCAAGCTTGAAGGGTTTTGTGTTTGTTTTGGTTTTGAGACTTGAGAGTAGAGTAGAATATAGGAGTTTGTCTAGGGATGAGGGTCCTCCAAAAGTGGCAAACTCCTACGTTTTGTAGTTGCTCGTTGGGTAGCTAAAATAGGATCCCTCGAGCCCTACCTCACCCCCTACTTGCTCCCTTTTTTTTTTTTTTTCTTTTTTTTATGTAAATGGGCAAAGCATATCTCGCCTTTGATTATTATATGTTTTGATGGATGGTTAATTTGCAATAATGCAGTTTTTATACAAATACGCGGCTGCCTATATATATATATATATCCTTTCCTTTATGCATTAGATATCCCATAGCACTCGGCCACCATGAATTTTGTTAACGTTATCCAAATATCATGCCACTACCTAGTTACGCACGTGTTATAATAAAATATGTAATATATTTAAAAGTATAGTAGTTATTACTTTTCAAAATAATTTACTTGAAAATACATTAAATTTTTTGTTTTTAAATTCAATTTTGACATTAATAATATAAAAACACAAAAAAATTAATTTTGAAAACATTAAATTTTAATAAAAACAAGTTGAAAACACTCCATAAATAGAACTATCCCCTTAAAGTGAAGTGGGTCCTGTTTTACACTATGACGACAGATTCACAACGATGTGACAGAATGTACTTTCTTAGCGAAACAGAGAAATCAAGAGACAATTGTACTATAAGACCTGCAACCATAAACTATATAGGGTATAGTTTTGATCATGCGTGTGCATCGAACGGGCAAAAATAGGAGACTACCGACATATCATGTGTCATGATCGTTATTGATCGTGACGCTCCATCAGGAACAACATCAATTTATAGCATTTGTCACCGCGCCGGGCTTCTTATGTTAGAATTGCAACTATTATAATCAACAGAAACAAATGAAAAATTTAGACATATTGTAAGAAAAACAGTGCATTTTGTTTACACTTTTTTCACTCCCGTCAACATCTTTCACTGTCAAATCCACAGATGGAATTAGGGCATCCAGGATTGAAGACTGTTGCGTGGCATTTGTCAACAAGCTTACAAGAGCTTCCTCGCTTTTATGATTGTGGGACACGCTAACAAATTGACGCCACCAACCCTGACTAGGTGGGCATCTTCTCATTTAACGGTGTGCAATCGAGGCATTTGAGAAGCCAAATGCCAATCACTGAAAGTATTGAAATCATGCCCGAATCATGCTGGCGGTTCCAGTTCAACTACAGTGACAAACCGGTATGGGACGGCAAAGAAAACTCCCAATTTGTGGAAAGAGAAGAATGTCAGAGTCATAAATGGAATGCCATTAGATAAGAAGGTAAGAACTTGCTCCTGTCCTGGGTCTCCTTTTACAGAAACTGCGCATCTATGACTTTTAGTCAGAAAAATATCACATTAAGGTAACCACAGCAGGATGTTATGTCTTCTGCGAGGAATTCTTAAAGGATGGCCGTATAGCTAGAATCTTAAATTTACAAAAGGAGGTGGGAGTGTCGCAGAGAAGGATAATAGCGATGATGACAACGTTGATAACAACAACAATGGTAATGGTAGCCTCAGTAGAGCACAAATGAATAGAAAAGGCTGGTTCTCAAGATTGAATTGGTGTTTAAAATTATAACGTAGAATACTTTTCAAAAATGTTTTTTTAAAAAAAATATATTAAAATAATATTTTTCAATCTTTTTATTTTTATTTTTGACACCAACACTTTAAAATCATAAAAAAAACCTAAAATAAAACATCAATTTAATATTTTTTCAACACATACACATTTTTAAAAAGCATATAAAAGCAAAACTACCGCAATATTAAGCATGAATGGCCCAGCATAAACTTTTCACTCCCGCAAAAGATATTTCGTATGTCAACCACAGTAGAACTGGTCTGCTAGATGAGTATATTTCAGTTAAGAAGTATCTTTACCAGAAGCAATGACTAGCCAAAACGCTTAAATAATTCAGTCCCTTTGGGGTCCATGGCAAGTATATATTTATAATGATTTCCACTCACAATAGTTTTCTTTGGTCCTGCTAGAAATGCCACCATCCTTTAGGCCGAGCACCTTGAAAAATAAATGCAAACATGCAATAACATGAAATGAAATATTAATATGTAATGGGATTTGATTATGTTAGCGTGTACTCGCTGCAAGTGTCCATTAGCAAATGATGCACTATTATTTTTTGCATAATATACATAATGCATGCATTTGGAAGAACTAAATAAAATGTTTCCATCAATGTCTTATGTCCATGCATTCATCTACCCATACAACCACATCAAGCATGCATAGCAAATGTTGCACCCCCCCAACTTGCAGGTCTCCCAACTCTCCCTGATTCTTTAGCTTGATTTGATCTTGACAAAGAACAGCCAACCAAAACCTTGTATCTATCTAAATGTTTCTCTCTATCCGCATCCATCAGAAGATCCTCCTAGCACCCACTACTTCCAACTAATTAAACAACCATGTTCAAAAGATCCCCATCCCTCTCTTTTTGCTAATCCAAATCTCTCCTTTAATGCTTTGTTCCCCTTGCATATCTAAATATATTCCTACATCTTGCCCCCCCGTGACAATTGAAGCAAAACTAACATTGAATCCCACAGAAGAAGTTCAAGATGAGGGTAAGTGCACGCTTCCTGAATTTTGAATAGCACACGTATTAATGATTTCAACTCTATCTTTGCATTTCATTGTTGCAGGTACTAGATTGGATGCACCACCGATCCAAAAAATCTTATGTCGAACCATTCAAGGATTTTTTGACAGGTATTCAAACAACCCTTGTTCATTTTCTTCTAAAAAGACCACTAGGTGTGCATCAGACATAGGATATGATCACATAAATAGGCCAAACTCACAAAAGTAAGTTAATCTACCACACTCAGCGTCTAGCACCAATCTTAGTAGCTGATTCTCACTTCAAGCAAAGGATAATAAACAGTGGTCAACCCAAAGATTGATGGTCTCACAAAGATGGTCAATCATGTCAGAAACATCTCAACTTAGAAGATTTTTCACCAATGGATGAGACCACCAATCTTCTTAGGTCTCAGGAACGGCTGATCTCTGTCTGCAATAAAGCTAGACACAACCGTCCATCATCTAGGGTGTTCATGGAAAAAGAAAAGGGTGGAGCCTCAGTGCAGGTATTTCAGGACATCCCACCTCTTAGATTTTCCACCACTGGCTAAGGCCTTTTATGGCCACTCGGCAAATGGATCTCTCTCCCAAGGGATAAGGTTCAAAGTGGGCATATTGGCATAAATATTGCAGCCACTTCGTGATACAAATAACAAGTAGTATTGCTAGGTTGTTACATAAACCAATGACCCTTCAAACCACTATCCTCACAAATCTGAAGATTGTTCAGTCACTAGTTGGCCCATGCAAAATGTGATAAAAGGGATAAGTAATATGCCCTGCTTAAAAACTCACATAAAGTATCCCTTTTCTTTTTCCATGTTTCAGGGAACTATTGTACTTGCCTTTCCGCACAGTCACCCATTGATGACCATGTTTCCTACACTGGGCCAAGTTTTAACTCCAGATATGGACCCGGGCTCTTAAAACAGCCAGATGAGGAATGTGAGAATACTTTCTCTGAAAATGAAGGAATGGATGAGAATAATGGAGATGAAACATCTATCATCAACTCTGATCTTTTTCATGGCTTTCTCACTATTGGAACCCTTGGCTCAGAACCAATTACCAGTGAGCCTGCAACACCAACATTTCCCATGTCTTTGGAGAGCATAACAGAGGAAAACATAGAGGTGACAGAAAATGAATTGAAGATCATGAACAATGAGTTAGAAAAGTTTCTAGAGGCTGAAGCTGAAGAAGAAGGTTGCAATGAATCGTTAGCAAGAAGCAGTTATGTTAGCACTATTACACTCAGTGGCATGCAAATGGAAGCAACTGATGCTGAAGATTATGGAAAGACAGTGGCATGTCCACTCCAAGGATATCTATTTGGGTCATCAGTTGAACTGCCAGAAACAAGAGTTGGAGTAAAGAAGGAAAAGGTATCACTTGGAGAGATGTTTCGTATGACAAAAGTTACAGATGAAATTCCTTCGGAAAAAGAAGTGAAAGGGGAGATGCAAGCCAAGAAAGCACATAAATCTGCCAAATACCTCATCAAGAAGATACTCAGAATGTTTCGCACTACGTCAGGAAATCCTACCCCTTCTACGAGTGACGAAGCCTCAAATTCTGTTTCTACCAAGAAAACACTTAATAAGGTGTGTCTTCCTCCACTATTTTCTATAAGAAATGATTAGGGAAAAGACTGATGATTCTATCCATAAACACACAATCCATATCACTGCATTACAATTACCTCTGGCCAAATAAGTTGAATACTAATTTCATTTTAAAGTGTACTACCATGACATCCGGGATAACAGTAGCCAAGCACAAAAATCTTAAGTTGCAAACACCTTATTCTTTTCCTGTTAACAAAACAGATCTGTAGGAAATATCATCTTATAACTTGGATAGAACTTACAGTATAAACTAGCCATATTGTAAGTGTTTTTGAACTTCATTCCACACCATCCGATAACCTAGCATCCGACAAGATCACCCCTTATGACTCAAACTTGGATTCTTGTCAAAAGACTTCGATTATACCTACGTACCTCAAGTTTTTAGATCAAGCTAAGCCATATTGATGACCAACCACTATATTTTCCAGAAAGGTTTCCATTAGACAATATTGGTCAATATCAAAAATATTGGTCACAAAGCATCACATGGAACTCCAGAGGAGTAGGAACCAAACAATACCACTCTAAATAGGTTCAGTGATAGAACTTCCACTGAAATCTTAATTTTTCTCAGTTTTTGGCATGCAGGTCCTAAAAGTGTTCCATAGAAAAGTTCATCCTGAAAACCCATTAGCTGAAAGAGAGTTTACGAAGTCCCATAAAGACAAGACAATGAATACTCTGAATGATGGTGGCTATAATGCAGAACTGATGCACCAGGTCAAAGAGAAAAGAAAGTTTCTTCCTGGATACAAGTCAAGGGAAGGGGTCCAATGCCATAAGAACAGCTTGAAACTGCCCCAACATGATCATATTTGCAGTAATTCAAGTGCAAATGGGGAATACTGGATTAAAACGGATGCAGACTGTAAGTACTAACACATCTTGACCTTTCAAAAACATAGAACATTTAGATTTTGGTTTACTTCAAGTATAGATTGCTGACCAGGGCACCATCAATCATTTGTTACAATATGCATAGATGAATAAAATGTCTGACATTTGTAATTCCTTATATGCACATGCACAACAAACGCCAATTTACAAGCAAAAAAGAGGTTTCAGAAACACAACTGCATTAATGGGATCAAGATATGCTAAAAGCAACAATTATGAAAAAGTCAAACTATTATAAACAGAATCATATTAAGAATATCTTAATATGGGAAGTCAAACATTCAATAGCGTATTTTCCATGTACGCTGCCACATTGATAGTATTTTTTTTCTCGCTTGAAGAGCTATTTTGACCTCATTGTGACCATCAAGGTGAATTATTAAAATGATTAAGCATATTGAAGCACACATCTAACCCTTCTCTAATATTGGTGATGTAGATTTGGTGCTGGAGCTGTAGCAGAGGAGCTCAAGCACACTTACAATGTGTTGTTTGATTGCATCATCTAAGTTTCTAAGTATTTGTGAGTGATTTAAGTAACCATGAACCCAAGGAGATGGAAACAGTAAAAGGTATCCATCTCATCTGTCTGTATAATAATAAAGTTGTGAGCACTGAATGTCATGTAATCATTTTAATTAGTAAACATGATTGATATGTTTGCATGTTCCATTTCAATTATTTAATTATTTTTCACTTCACAAACAAGTAAATATTCATAAAAACAAGTTTCTTCGAACATGAGAAACATAGGAGTATTATGGAAGGAGCTAGTGTTGGGCATTTGATCCCAAATTAAGATTCAGCTGCAAAGAAGGAAAAAAGGAAGTTATTGATATAGCCAAAGGTTTCAAAGTCTTGGTGATTTATAACTGAAACAAAAAAATCAGGCTGATAAATGAGAACAAAACTTGTACTACCAAGTCAGATTTGTTAACTAGAAGGATAGAAAGGGGAAAGGAGATAGATAGCTGAAACTAAAACAAAAGCCTTCATTTGCTAAGTTTTACAACTCTCACTTAAGTACCACCACCTACTTACTTGGACCTATAATTTCATTAGGCAGTCAGTGCTGGTAATGATATTCTAAGAGACTCGCCATTATGGCCAGTTGTGCTCTCTTATACTCCAAATGATAGTAAATGACGATGCTCCCCTCAAACCACTACAATAACCACAATGTCACCCTCCTATGCACTATGTTAAACATATGTGATAGTCTATGGAAGGGTAGCATTGAAATGTACTTTAATGTTTGCTAAGGGAGTAAATTGAAATCAAAATTTTACTTTGGAGCAAACTTGCAATTAGTCCCTTTTTTTTACATAAAGTGAGCTGGTAGTGTATTAGTAAAACCAAGGCCATGCACCCTATTTACATTAAAAGGCTCCTCAAATCACCCCTTTCCCGTTTAATTTTTATGGTGCCAAGCACCTCAAATTTGTGCTGGAAACGTAACATCTAAGTTCCCATAATTCACCTACCAAAATTCATCTAAGAAAAATCATTAAACTGTCTATTTAGAATCAAATAGGACAGCGAGCAGATGGTTTGAAATGGGTGCATCAAATTCCAAACTGTTGGAAGTAGTGTTAGCAGCACCTAAGGCGCACCTAAAGCGCAAGGCACTAAGCTGTGACAGGAAGGGATTTTAAGGGTCAAAGCCAGGCAATTTTAATCAAGCACACATTAGGCGAGAGAAGTGCACGCCTAGGGACTTACAAAGAAGCACAAAAAAGCATGCCTAATTAGAGTTCTTGTCTGTTAGTTTTCTGCTTGTGTAGTTTGAATTATTAAAAACTGTTTTACTACCCATGTGACTTCTACTTATTTACTTGCAGGGCAAACTTTCACTGATTGTACACGTGACAATCCACAAACTATTTTATGTGAAATTTATTCATTAAAAAAGCTAAACTAATTGTGAAAGAAACACAAAGGACAATAAGGAGAGATATGGTTTATTTGGCCAAAAGAATGTGACTTTTATACAAATAACTTTTTGTTCTTTCAAATTATTATACTATTGTTTTTATCACTTTCTTTTACTATTCGGTCAAATCACTCACTCTCTCTTAGTTCATGACGGTCATATTATATTTGACATAATTGATGCTAAGAAGGAAAAAAGAATATTGCTCTCTCTCTCTCTCTCTTCTATTCTTATAGAATCAAAGTTTAAAAGTTAATTCATTTTCTAATTAATCTATTATCAAGATTAGAAACAAACACCAGATGTATTAATATTTTTCTTATTTTTTCAAAAAAAAAATAACAATTTTCTATATGCTATTAAATGTATATACATATTATAGTAAGTATGCACGTTATTTTGCCCAGACGAGCGCTTGTGCCTTGCACCTAGGCTCCAAGAACCCTTTGTGCCTAAGTGCACCTAACACTTTAAGAACACTGGCTGTAGGTTGACTACATGTCTGGTAACTATGCCAATTAGTAAGCAATAAGTACTATCAAGGATCCGATTCTCTAAAAAAAAAAAGAAATCACTATCAAGGATTTGGATTTTAGTGGCAAGACATGTTCCTGATATAATTTGTAAGCAATTCCAGCTTTTGGCATAGAAGTACAGAACTAGAACCCACTAGGTGAAACCTCATAGCAAGTAGGCAATAGTCCACTCTAAGGTTACACTGAAAGGAGCTCTTCCATCAGAAATCCACCCATTCCATCCTCCAGGGATGATCAACTAGAGTAGCTAATTCTCTGGAAGAGAAACCCGAAGCTCTATAAGTAAGAGTAGCACCATATACATATAGTGAAAAGAGAAACAATATAAGAGAATACACATTGTGCGTCCTAAGATAGGCGAAGGTTCAATAAACTAGAGTGCAGAACCTGTAAATTAAATTAATATTGGATTTGGGAAATCAAGCTTAACTACAGAGCAATAAGAAGAGCTTGCTTGGTTGAGTCCTCTGAGCCTTCTAATGAGATTACCGATGTCTTTGTTTATGAACAAAAGGAACTAAAAATACAGTTATTGTAACCCATGCAACTTCTACAATAACATTCATATGCTTCTAAGAAGATTACTTATTTATGAAAACAGGAACTTAAAATACAGTTATTTGAACAGCTAAAATATGATGGCACATAAATGGCATTAGTACAAACCGTACCAAAAAGAAAAACAGCATGTTAACAGGTAAAGGAGGGCAATTCAGAAGAAAAGATCCAAAAGGAAAAACTCAAGACAACTATAAACAAACTTGAGATCATGACTAACAACAAGGATGGTCAATTTTTTCTCCAAGCGCTTCAAAAGCTTTATTATATCTGCCCATGCCTTCCAATCTAATCTCCAAAGCATCATTAATAATAATTAAAACAAACTCACTGCAGCAGAAAAGAATTAACAAATGGAGAAGCTAGGAGGATGTACTGAAAGCTTACCATGGACTCACTCGAGTGTGAAACACTCATCACTTCAAATATCAAGAAATGTTTTTAATAACTGATAAACATGAGGCTAAGCATTGAATTTTAGAATTTCGGGTGCAAATGAGCTGGAATTGAATTTGCAGTTAAATGATCTAAATGAAAACAGTTGGAGTACCCTAACCAGTCTTGAAAGCAAGGTGGTACCAGTCCTGCTTTCAGGGGGGAGGCCAAAGGTCCAAATTATTGAAAAGAAGAGGAATGGTTAGGGGAACCCCTGATGTATAGTTACTGATGATAAGAAAGGAAATAAGAGAACATTCAAATCCATAACTCATCATCAATTAGCCGATGTCAAGGCAACAAGCCCAGAGCGGGCCTCTCTTGACTCTTTATCTCTAAAAGTATTCATGCATTTAAAAAGTTGGAGGAAACTGCACGGCACTACAGGGATTAGGGGTTCTTAATTATTGATTAACTTCAAAAAAATCATAGTAATCATCAGCTGGGGGTCTAAACAAGAGGGAAGACAAGGAATGGTCTAGGAACTAAAAAGTACTGAGTATGACTCACAGCTAGGCCAACAAGAGGCTCATCCAAAACCAACATATCAGGGACTTTAAACTGAATATTAAATCGATAACACTCATCACTCGAAGCATGCTACAAGTATAAAGGTTATACAAGTACCTAATCTGTAACTTTAGAATGGAGCATCTCAAGAAGTGTAGACTAACATAAAGGTTATTACCAGTTGAATAGCCAAGGCAAGCCGACGTTTATATTCACCACTTAGAGAGTAAGGATCTTTACACAACGAGATCCCATTCAATCCAACCTATTATCAGTTAAATTATAAGTACGGCAATGAAATGTAATATAAAAACGACCCAAAAAAGAAAAAGGTAAAACATGCTTAATTTTCTCCCCCTTTTTGTTCCTTTTCTTTTTAAAAATAGTACCCAATTTACAGCTCTTTGCAGATTCAAAGCAAGACCTCCCTTAATCAAATACGCTTTCGCCTGGGCCACCAAAATGTAAGTTCAGCAACAATAGTGTCAGCCACAAAGTAGCTAGCTTGTAGCAAAACAACATTCTTCATCAAAGTTCAGCTCTTTATAATAAACCTAAAGCAATATATAGAAACCACATAGCATTTTCTTCCTGCCTTCCTATATTTTTTAATATAAAGATGATGGCAACCCATAATATCACTTCGTTTATTAATAAATTACTAGACGATCAAAAATTAAAAGCAACACAAATGCATAAACAGAATCAGAACAGTTAATTGATTGATTGATTGATTAAAAAAAATTAATTACGTTTTCTCTGGAAGTGATTGATTGATTAAAAAAAATTAATTACGTTTTCTCTGGAAGTGAAAAGGTAACTTTATTTAAAAGATTAAGCTTAGTTCCAGGAGGTCTATAGCTAACATCCTTAACCTACAATTAACACATGATGATAGTTATAACAATTAACTATTAAACAAAAGAGAAAGAAAATTACTAACTTCAAAGGAAGAGTAACCGCAGAAGTTTTTACGATTTTGTGGAATCGAAATGAAATTGAGATTCGCGGTGGCGGTGGTAATCGAAGGCGTTAGCGATGGTAATCGAAGGCGTTAGCGACTAACAGAGGACCTGATTGTCGATAAAGTGGAAGTCGCCATCTCAGAGGCGGGAGTTTCATATACAATGACTCAACTGGGTATGGCTTTGTAATGGATGAAACGTACTGTCGTTTTGTGTGCTTGCCAGCGTTGCTTTAGCCTTAGGACCTTTGGTAGATGGTAAGATTTATTTAATTAAATTCCTCATTAACCTGCACTTTCTTTTTTTCTTATGGTACAATTTATTGGGTTTGCTATGATTACTTTGCCTTAAGTAGAGCAAATAACTATATTATGGACCGTGTTATCCTGTCGATTAGGTTAAATTTTTTTTAATATAAAAAAATTATTTTGCATATTTTTTTTAGTAGAATTTTTTTTTGTTAGGGTTCACTCGATTGACTTTATAGATCTAAAAATAATTTCTTCAACTCATATAAACATAGTTTGATTTAAAAAGATCTCTAATTATCTTAATGTTGAAGAATGTGATTAAAAAAGAAATCAATTAAAAAAATATAAAAAAACAACATAAATCAATTCGTCAAACTCATGACTTAAGTCATTATACCGAGATAACCTCATTGAAAAAAATTTTTAAAAAAATGACTTGATTTAACTCGGATGAACCTGCTAAATCCACGACTTTGATCATGAGACTAAGATAACCCTATAAAAAGCAAGTCAAAATAAATTATGAAGTTCAATTTTAATCATAATTGTTAAATTCAATGTTGAACGATGAAATTTATAAAAATTCTAATTAAAAAAAAACATAAAAAATGAGTCAAGTCAACCCGGGTTAACTTGTTAAACACTATTACCGGGTCATGAGGTTGAGACTAATAAAAACCAAACAAAAGCCAACAATTAAACATAATAGTAAATGATGAAAATAGGAAAAATAATCAATTAAAAAAAGTAAAATAATTGAGTCAACTAGGTTAACATGCTAAATCCGTGACTCAGGTCATGAGATCAAGAAAACCTCTTAGAAAGAAAACAAAAAAACAACCTGATTTAACAAGGATTAAAATGTCAAAACACACAACCTTAATCGTGATGCCAAGTTATCCTCACAGAAAACAAATTAAAAAAATTATAAAACTCAATTCATAACCGACTTAGTGTTAAATGATGAATTTGGAAAAAAAATCAATTGAAAAATGACATAAAAGTAACTCGAGTCTACTCGGGCTAACCCGATAAGCATTGTTATTGGGTCATAAGGCTGGAATAAGATAATAGAAAGTAAACAAAACAAATCATGAAGTCTAATTATCAATCAATTCAATATCAAATGATAAAATTGGAAAAAAAAAGTGATAAAGAAAAAAACTGAGTCAACCAGGTTAATACGTCAAATCGAGTTAACAAGGTTAACACGAATCGAGTTAACCAGCCAAACTTGCAATCCATGTCATGAGAATATAATAAATTAATAAAAAATAAATCTAATATTAAAAGATAAACTAAAAAAAACATTAATTGAAAAAACCAAAGAAAAAAAAAGCAAAGCACTATTAAAATGAATAATGCTTTGTGAGGATTGGTACAATAAAACCCTCTTCTCTTTTAGTTTATAATTAATAAGATAGTATTTACTATATTATATTATATTATACTAACAACTAAAAACATTTAGGGTACCAACTTAATATATTATTTGAATATTTTATCATTAATTTTGTTTGATGACTTAGAGCATATTTGTTTTTGTGATAGCTTGTGCATTGTGTTGAAACCATAATTTTGTATTGTTTAGTTAGGATATAAATCACAAATTTAATCAAGTGAGACCCATTAATATTATGGTCCAGGTTCAACAAAAGCTTTGGAAGGTGTTTGTTTTAGCTTTTATGGTTGAGGTTGTGGTTGGGTACAACCCAATTATACCCAAAACTCAACCTCTACCTCTATACACATTGTTGCATGTGACTTGCTTTTGTTAATTCCTGCCCACATTGTCATAATGTCCACCGACACTGTTGAGATCATTGTATATTTTCCACTGACCAAAATATCCTCATCATTGCTTCACTCGTCTCAATTCTCTCTATCCATTTTTTTCACCAGCTTCTCTTTCTTTCCAGTGTGTTTACCTTCACAGATTCTTATCCTTCAACCTTTTTCTTTGTTCGCAATTGTCTATCATATTCTTTGATCTAGCATTTATTATTTTTCTCCACAAATTATTGCAACACCTAAAACATTAACCATTCAGCAGTAACCCATATGCATTTCCAAGATCTTCATAACCCTTTATCATATTTGCCTGTCTTTTTTTCTTCATCCCGACTTTGTTAACATCTCGTTGTAATCTACAACAAGATCTTGATAATATATGATTGACATTTAATTTATTTTACATTTCAAACTTTACATGTAATTGAAAATTACAACATTATACAAAATCATTACGTTATTCTTCCTTATTTTAAATATTTGCACTGTGTTATGTTGTAGGAACCTTAGATCTAGCATTTGTCTCTTCGGGTAAGCACACAAAAACCCATCTCATTTCTCTCTGTTTTGGTACACCCTCAATTCCAAGTGGTAATCCTTATATTAATTTCATTTACTAATTTGAAAGGTGTACTGAGGTTGAGATAAAATCTGTCATGTTGTTTATCTCTATATAGTATGTTCACTATCTATTGCCAGAAATATGCATTTTAATTTCATGTTATTTCCAACTTAATCCTGATTTTCTTAACTTATATAACATAAATATTGTGGTTAGCTACTGGCAATAAATTTATGTTATACTTTGGAAAAAAATTTAACAATGATTTATTTGGATTAATGTATAGAAATCTATATTATGCATTGCAATTAATTTTTACAGGGATTGATTTTGATTAATGTATAGTAACTGAAAATAAATAATGGTTTGGAATATGAAGTTTTTTTTTTTGGAAAGTTGAGATGTATTGAATAAAGGGTATTTACAAAATCCTAGGGGCGCACTCCAAATTGATAAAATAGGTGAAAAAACCTTACCACTACTGAAGTCTTTTATGTCTAAGAAAGAAATACATGCAACAGGGAAACATGGGCTTCTTTGCCCTAGAAGGCCTATGTGTCATTTCCAGCTCATAGGTCTAACTTTACACAAAAAAGAAACGGGCACACGTAGCTGGATCTTGGGTTATGATGGAATGCATTATGGGTTTTGCATGTTCCATATCTCTTGGATGGCATTTGAGATTGGCCATTTAGTGTCTATATTTGCCAAATGAATCCTAATGAGTTGGAGGATCTCGGTGTTGATATTTCCAGGGGAGTGGAGGTTGCTGCTAAAAATCTTGTTGTTCCTTTCAAACCAAATGTAATATACTATGGTAAAGAGGATTAACTGAGCTATGATGTGTGTCATATTCTTCCTTTTCCTGAAGTTTGTAGTTGTCCATTGTAGAAGGTTGTTCCACTGCATATTGGGCCACTAGATTCCAGACTATTTTGAAATGGCTTCCCAAATTAATCTGGTGTAGTGGCATTAAAAGAACAAGTGATCATACATTTTATTTTGACAGCAATATAATATGCATGTTTGGTTATTTGTTATCCTTACTCTGTGAAGTCTATCCATGGCTGCATCTTATTCTGCGAGGCTAGCCATAGAATAAAAGCTTGTCATGGAATATGTCCACGGTACCATAAGAGATGAAGTTGTTAAATGGACAATATGATTACAAATTGTATCTTTTTTCTTCAATCTGTCAGGTGTACTAAAATTTAGGATATATTTTGCTTTTCATTCCTCTGAAATCCTTAGTTTCTATACATCTTTTACATAAATTGTTAATATATTTTCAATTTCTTGTTGCAACAACATTATATGCAATCTGATACAAGTTGGGATTATTGTCTTTAGTTATATACAAACTTAATTACCATTGTCATTACAATTGAAGTTCCATTACAACATGTAAACAAAACTCTCAATGATTAAAGGTGTCCAAACAAAGCTGGGGGCACATGAAAGAATCCAAAGGATTTGAGAATACCACTAAAAATAACCAATATGATAATGCTCAAAATCAAATGAATAAAAACAAAGCCCATATCCAACACTGGGAGGGGCACGATGGACCATTAATTTCAAGGTCCAGAAAATCCATGAACCAAAAGAAAAGTTAGGAAATAAGAAATAATGATCCTTAGTCTTAAAATCTCTTGAACACCTTTTAAGCCTATAAATATTATTTTTCTTCATAACCAATAACCAAAACCTACGTTACATGTCCAATCAAGCCCTTTCTGATCAAATACAAGCAATTTAGATCGGTAGGCAATGCTCTCCCATACGAAAGGAGTCTTTATTCATGCAAGCAAAATGAATGCTTTATAAACTGGTTCTTTGAAACCCTCGGATTGGATCTTGAACCCATAAAACATCACTTCACATTTTCTCTAAAAGCAAACCAAAATTTTTCAACACTTATGCAAACCTATCTATAGGAATCACTTGAATTTTTTCAGAACAAGTTTGATTTAAATCGATGCCAAAATGATTTCTGTGTTTGGAATAGCTTTGAAATTCCAAAAATTATCCACGAAAACAACTCCTTGTAAATAACCAAATCTTCTTTCACATAGCCTCATCCCCAAAAAAAACCTAAATTGAACACTTGGGGGCATGATCAAGCTGGGGGGCAATCCGACAAACATATAATAGGGTTGACTCCTTAATTCCCTTTCAAAGAAAATAAAAAATGTCAGGCAGAGCTGATAACCCTTTAGATGAAGGTTTGTGGGTAAAGATGGTTGCTGACGTCAAATCCCTCATAGAGGTTATGATCATAAGATATGACTCGAGTAAGTAAGAGCGAAAGAGCCATCAAAGCTTATTATTAAAGACTCAAACTTTTGAGAAAAGGAAAACTCTATGAAGAAAAGAGGACCTATATTTCTCAGGAAAGTATACATGTATTTTGATTATGAAGCATTGTTTTTATCACTGACAAATTGATGTCTTACCATCACCTCTCGAGTAGTGTATTTTCCAATTCTACCTTATTTCGAGTGCGCTTTTAAGGAGCCCTTATCCCTCAGATAGTGCGCCTTAAAAGCCTATCTACCTCCTTCCTTTTGAATGCATCTTCGAGTTCTAAACCATCTTCAATAGTGCACTTTACAACCCTACCTCTTTCCCTTCAAAAATGCCCTTGAGCCCTCCACCATCTCAGCTAGTTTGCTTTACAGCCCTACCTCCTTCCTTTTGAGTGCGCCTTTGAGCTCTCGACCACCTTAGCTAGTGCACTTTACAACCCTACTTCTCTCCCCTTGAGTGTGTTTTTTAGCCTACGACCATTTCGGATAGTGCGCTTTACAGCCCTACCTTTTTTCCTTTGAGTGTGTTTTCGAGCCCTCGACTATCTCAGATAGTGTGTTTTACAACCCTATTTTTTTTTTAGTGCGCCTTCAAACCCTTACCACTCGGGTAGTGCGTTTTCTAACCCCACCTCCTTTCAAGTGCACCTTTAAGTCCTCATCTCTTGGGTAGTGTATTTTTCAACTCTACCTCCTTTTGAGTTTGTTTTTAAGCCCTTATCCTTCATATGGTGCACCTTAAAAGCCCATCTACCCCTCTTTGAGTACGCTCTACAGCCCTACCTCTTTCTCTTTGAATGCGTTTTTGAGCCCTCAATCATTTTAGATAGTGTGCTTTATAGCCCTACCCCTTTCCTTTTGAGTGCGCCTTTAAGCCTTCGACCATCTCAGATGGTGTGTTTTTTTAAACCTACCTTTTTTTGAGTATGCCTTTGAGCCCTCATCTCTCGGGTAGTGTGTTTTTTTACCCCTACCTCCTTTTGAGTGTGCCTTTGAGCCTTCATCCCCTCTTCAAGTCCTATCTCATTTCCTTTTAAGTGCTCCTCTAAGCTCCCATCTCCTGGATAGTGTACCTTCGAGCCCTATCATGTTGTCCCTTTAAGACTTTTCTTTTTTCACCCGGGCCGGTTGCCCATTTCAATCAAACCTCTTTGAAAAATCATTGTATTTTTTCATATGAGTAGGTCACTTATTACAATCAAACCTCTTTGAAAACTTTTTTCATTTTCACCTAGGTAGGTCGCCCATTACAACAAGACCACTTTGAAAAATTTCTGTGTTTTTCACCACTTTGAAAACTCTTTTCACTTTCCACCTAGGCAGGTCACCCATTACAAAAGGACCACTTTGAAAAATCTCTGCAGTTTTCACCACTTTGAAAACTCTTTTCACTTTCCACCTGAGCAAGTCACCTATTACAACAAAACCACTTTAAAAATCTTCATATTTTTCATCTCTTTGAAAAATCCTCGTGTTTTTCACCTGAGCAGGTCGCCTATTACAACAAGAACACTTCGAAAAAACTTTGTATTTTTCACCCCATTGAAAAATCCTTGTGTTTTTCACCTGGGTAGGTTGCCCATTACAACAAGATTACTTTGAAAAATCTCTTTATTTTTTACCACTTAGAAAACTCTTTTCACTTTCCACCTGGGCCGGTCGCCCATTCCAATAAGACCACTTTGAAAAACCCTTGTGTTTTTCACCTGGGCAGGTCGCCCATTACAAAATAACACTTTGAAAAATCTTCATATTTTTCACCCCTTTGAAAAATCCTCGTGTTTTTCACCTAGACAGGTCGCCCATTACAACAAGATCACTTTGAAAAATCTTTGTATTTTTCACCTATTTGAAAAATCCTCCTGTCTTTCACCTAGATAGGTCATCCATTACAACAAGTCCACTTTAAAAAATCTCCGCATTTTTCTCCACTTTGAAAACTCTTTTCATTTTTCAACTAGGCAGATTGCCTATTACAATAAGACCACTTTGAAAAATCTTCACATTTTTCACCGATTTAAAAAATCTTTATGTTTTTTACTTAGGCAGGTCACCCATTACAATGGGACCACCTTGAAAACTCTTTTTTATTTTTTTCTGGGTAGGTCACCTATGACAATTCGACCATTTTAAAATCTTTGAAAAACCTTTATATTTTTTCTCTGAGAGCGCTTCCTAGCCCTCACTTCAAATATTTTCAAAAGAATTCATCATTTCTTGATATCATAAGCATTGTAAAGAGGAGTGCAACTATTATAACTCAATTCTGGGTTATTCCCCCAAATTCATTTTTTTCAAAATAAAAATTAAAATGAACATTGGCAACGAGAAGAAAGCAAGCTAGGGAGAATTTCAAAAAATACATAAAAAACAAGTTGTAATTTTAGAAAAAATTCAAGACCTAATTGTACCCCTATTATACCAAAAAAACAAATTCAAGGTCAAATTAAATGATTGTTGGATAAATTTGCATAAAAATTAAGTCCAATGACATAATTAAATTTTTAATAGGCCAATTTGATTTAATAATGGGCCAAATTAAATTTTAATTATGTTTAGGAATTAATTTGGGTCCAATTAAAGGATTGAATTAGTTGAAATGACTTAATTATACTTTAAATGGGTCAAATTAATTTTATTTGGGGCTTAATTAGTGAAAAATTAAGTTTGGAAACCAAATTTGGGCTTAATTGAGAAGATTGAAATTTTAAGAGACCAAATTTAATTTTTACCAAGTCAATTGATTAGGAAGAATCACAAGAAAATTAAAGTTTTGGGGTCAAATAGGGGTCAAATTAAAAAGTTTTACAGCTAAGGACCAATCTATAAAAGGCATCAAACTATAAGGGCAAAATTGATTAAAATCAGGGGTGTAATTGAAGAAAATTAAAAGTTTAATGGTTAATTAAGGGTTAAATTAAAGCAATCCGAGACCAAGGACTAAAATAAAAAAATGCACCTAAATAAAGGGAGAAAATTGATGTTTTACAAGGCTAAATTTCACTAAATTAAAAGTTTAGCGTCAATTAGAGGTGCAATAGAACAAATTTAAAAGATAGAGGACTGAATTGCACTTATTTTAGGACAAATAATTGGAATTGAGTTACAGAAGTTGGTCTTAACTTACCTAGATTGAAACTTTAAAAAAACCGAATATGGAAGTAAATTCACACTAGCTCCAAGATCTAGTAAAGCTTTAATTGTATGTTCCCCAATAAAGCATGAAATTGTAGGACAACCAGGGTCTTTCTATTTCAAAGCATTATTGTTTTAAAGAATGACACTTACTTGATCGCTAAAAAGACTTTCTATTTCACATTCACTTTTCCCTTTACGGTGCACAAGTCTTTCTAAAATTTAGCATAAAAGGGTACTTGTTTAATAGCATCCAACAAAGGTATATTGATCCTTACATGTTTGATAGTTTCAAAGATTTCAAAATTGGGATTGACTTTTCTTTGTTTGGTCACAGAATGGGAAAAAGGAAGTGTTGGTGGGGAATTCATCTTTTCTTTACAATGTTCAGGTTCAACCTCTTCCTTACCCTCAGATATTGACTCATCATCTTTCTCAGAAGGTTCAAGAATAGGTTTTTCAATAACCTTACCACTATGAAGAGTAATGACTGATTTGACTTGATCCATGTGTTGGCTTCTAGAGCTACTCGCATTTGAATTGTATTGCCTTTTGGGATTTTGTTGTGGTTGAGGCAGAAACTTACTTTTCTCCTAAAAACTGGGAGTAGATGTGAATTTTACAAGAGTATCTTTCAAATCTGTCATAGCTTGAGCAATTTGAGTGTTGATTTTCTCTTGCTTTTCAATGAATACATGCAATGTTTCCTCAAAATTTCTTCTAGGAGGGGAACATAAAGAGGTGCATACCCATTCAATTTGAGTGCATAAAGAATTTTAAAAATTATGGTGTGCTTAAAATAATGGTTGTGAAGTTTGTGCATTATTGTTACTACTTTTCCAACTGAAATTGGATGATTTCTCCAACCAGGGTTGTATGCTTATGAATATGGATTATGATTTGGCCTTTGAAAACTCTTTAAAGTATTGACTTGTTCATGTAGACATTCCTTGAAAGAAGAAAAAGTTGGACAGTCATTTATTGAGTGTTCATTAGTTTTCGTTTATTTGACACATAATTTCTTGAACAGATTTTAATTGACCACACATTTTTAATTATAGTGCCTCGAATTTTCTAGCTAAAGATGCAAATTTAGCTTGGAGGTCATGATTTTCCCTGAAGATGTACATGCCTTCACTAGATGTATGAGACTGAGTTTTACCTGATGCCTCATAAGTGCCTGTAGTGTTCTAATTTTGAGCATTTTCAGTTAACAAATCTATGTACTTCATTGCTTCATCAGGGTCTTTATCTTTAAAAGTTTCATTACACATCAACTCCACCATTTGCCTATCTTTAGGTGTTAACCCTTTATAAAAGTGTGAAATCAATATCCATATTTCAAAACTATGATCAGGGCATGTATAAAGCAAGTCTTTATACCTATCCCAACACTGGTAAAATATTTCTCCTGGTTTTTAGGTGAAAGTGGTAATTTGTCTTTTGAAAGAGTTTGTTTCATGAGAAGGAAAAAACTTCCTTAAAAACTATTGTTGCATTTCATCCCAAGCACAAATGGATCCTAACCTAAGATTTTATAGCCATGTTTTAGCTTTATCTTTTAAAGAAAAAGGAAAAAGCTTTAATCTGATGGTATTCAGGCTACAATTTAAATCATTATAAGTATTGCAAACTTCTTCAAATTCTCTCAAATGCAAGTATGAATTTTCTAGATCTAAACTATACAAAATAGGTAAAAGTTGAATAATACCTGGTTTGAAATTAAAATTAGATGTATCAGGAGGGAAAACTATACATGATGGTGTATTTGTTCTTGTTGGATTCATATGATCTAAGTGTTCTAACACGGTTATTCTCATTATGAAGTGATTGATTATCTTCTTTGACCACGTTTTCTGAAGAGGATGAAGATTTCCTACAAAGTTTACCACTTAATATGTGTGACCAAACTCTCATGCAAATGTGGAAAGAGGAGAAAGAAAAGAAAAAGAAAATGAAAAGACAAAAATTAGATAAAAGAAAAGTGAAAAGAAAAAAATAAAATAAAATATATAATTTATATAGTTATTTACCTCCTTCCCAACGGGGCCAAAAACTTAACACGATCAAATGATTGACGTCTTCTTCTAAGTGCAGGAGTGCCAAAGTAATAAATAACTTGGCAAGTGTGGGGTCGATCCACAAGGAGGTCAACTATATAAACCATAGATAATAAAATAAATAGAGTTGAAGAGAATTTTGAGATGTGATATTAATATAAAGATTTAACAAGAATAGAACAATTATCAAGGTTAGATGATCCATTAATGGTATTTCGAATAAGTATAGTTCAAACTCTTTTTATTACTCAACTGAAAACCACACAAAAAGAAAGTTCCAATCGGATGATTTATCATTAATGGCTCATTATAAATTATTAACATGTTCATATTAATTATCTTATTTGAGTAACACTAATACTTATAAATATTGTCAGGTATTTATGGTGCCAATTTATGTCAACAACAAATCAAGTTCCTTTCATAACACAAGTGTCGGTTATCCACAAAGTAGGTTACGGAAGGATTAAGTATTTGTTGTATCAAGGGTTATACAACACAAATCTAGATTAATCATTTAACAAGTAAGGTATTAAGAATGTGTAAGATAACAATTATAAAATATGTTAATAACAAACTTTCTTAAGTATAAACATTAAAGTTCATGTTGAGGTTATACTATATTTATTTTAACATCATTAATGTAACCTTTTTACCTTGACAAAATAAACTTAGCTAAAAACATAATAAAGAAAAGAAACATAAATAAACAAGATAAGAACATAATTATGATATAAGTTAACTAGGTATAGTAAAGAAAATGAAAAGCATAAATAAGAGATTGATGAAAATATAACATGAAACAAAACTTGAATATTACAAAAATACAAAGAAAGAAAGCAAGAGAAAGGTTTTGATCTGAAAAATAAAATGCCTAAATATATGGCAAATGCCTCCTTTTATAGGATAAAATTCGAAACTATTGATTTGATGACTAACTATTGAGTTGTTGGCCAACCATTGACTTGGTAACTAATTATTGACTTGTTGGTTGGCCAAAACATCATTACTAATGTCATAATTTAAATAGATAGTCTATATAAAAGTTATGGGTATTTATCTTAGCTTTCCAACAAAAAAAGAATGATTTCATTTTGACTTCTAGAACTTGAGATATGAGCTGAACTCCTAACACTGTTTGGGTTGTAGGACAGATTTAGACTTTTCTTTTGTTGCTATGATTTGAACTTGAAACCGTCAGTTTTCAATCTTGGACGTTTCATAAATGTTTTAGGCCTATGTCTTATCTTTCCATCAAGATAAACCAAACTTAAATCCAAGGTCTACAGCTTCATGTATAACCCAATAATCGATTGGTGTTCCAGTTTGAATTGAACCAGTCTAACTAGAATTTCTTCTCTAAGCTTAGCCCTCTTTTTGTCTTCTCAGTTTCAATAGTTAAACACATCAATCAATTCTTTGAGCATTTACCATAAATTAAAGATATCTTATATTATCAGACTTGTTATTATAAAACATGCTTAAGTTAGGGAATTTAATGATACTTTAAGTGCAATATGATGATATAAAACCTAATGAAAATGCATTTTTAAGTGCTGATCACCTAATCCTATTAAGATATTACAAAACTTAAAAATTCCAAATCAAAAATCTTAATTCAATCTTAATCTTATTAAGAAAACTAATTATATAATTAATTCAATTCAGGTTTCAATTTTAAAATATAAAATCAAAATTTTATATATAGAGGGGAAGAGTCATAATTCTATCTCACATACCAGATTTTAATAAAGATTAAATTGCAAGGCTAAATTTGTAAATTAAATCCCAAAAACCTTATTGTAATGAGTTATAGGGTGTATGGGGTAGAATTACAATTCTACCCTTAAAAACCCTAAATAAAGATCAGAATTCTACCCCTCATCTCTTCTTTCTCTTTGGAGATGGTGTGGCAATGGGCAGGCTACCCATTATTGGAGCAACCCCAGCAGTACTTATGGCGCGCTTGGTGCAGCACCCATTGCAGCACCTATGACAATTTTTTTATGAGGATTCCAACCAAATCTGGAAAAATTCAGCTAGTTCTTACCAGAACAGTAACTGAACCTTTTTTTTGAAAAAATTCAGGAGAGAAAAATTATTTTTTGGGAATATTATGTTGCATATAAAATTAACTCATAATTAATGTCAATAACAATTCAAATATGCAACCAACAACCCTAATTGTCTAACGATGGCTTCACTACCATTGTTGAGTTTCTCAAAACACATATACATAGTGAAAACCGTAAATTTAAAATTCTTTAGAAGTCTTAAGGATCAAGTTAGATAGACCTAGAGTTGAGAGTTTATACAAAGATTACATAAAAGATCAGATTTTTTTTTCAACTTTGAATAATTCTTAAAGGCTAGGTTATCTCAAACCCAAAGTTGTCCAAATGTTCGATCTTTAATGGTAATTCACATAAACCACCTATGAGAAATCATCTAGACCCTTTTAGGAGAGAGGGATTGCTATGCCTTTGAGTGTTAACTCTGTTGTTTTATGTTTTTCAGGTGTTCTTTAACTAACATAGTTTTTTTCTTTATTAAAGAATATAGAAAATAAGAGGCTTAACATTCTATTTATATGAAAACATAAAAAAAAACCCTATACATGGTAAAATATCAATTTATTCCTTGAATAATATCACATATATTATTTCAGGATAGTTTTAGAAATTTATTCAATCAAGTCCCTACTTGATTTTTATAGGTCTAAAATTGCAATTCCCTGTATAAATTACACTTTAGTCCTAAATTTCTAAAACTTATTTACAATCAATAAAGTCACACTTGATTAATCATCCATTTTAATTTTTAACCAATGATTCTTGTGTGTGTGACCTATCAAGTTCTCTAATAAGTTGATTCAAATATAAATCACAATCCTAAATAAAATAGAATTAAATAAATTTAACACACTAATTTATTACCAATTGTTGCAACAATTGATTGATTGATATTTAAAAATCAAGTACAATATCAAGTAACTTGTCATAATCCCCTGAATATTAGAAAAGTCATAAGTGGTTTGACTTAACATTTTAGTGACTAGTTTCTGAGTGTAATTATTATATCTTCATCAACAATGTTTTTTAGACATTATAACATGTAGTGTGTCTATTATGTCAAATCATATTTTTTTTCCCAACACCATAGTCATTGATCATTTGAGTAAGATTTGAAATTATTTTCAAATCTCATTCCACTTGTGCAAGGATTTACAATCAATACTATTTGAGAACATATGAAATTTTTTTCTTAATCCATCTAGGGTGATAACTCTTTTAATTTCTTAAAAACCTTCATATAGCTCGTATTATACCTAATATTTGTTTATTTTTTACCCTTAATAAGGATAACATATAGCAGGATCAAAGTATAACATTCCTTATATAAGATAACTTAGTGATCTCAAGCATGATGATTACTTACACAAATGTCACGTGAGT
>Ga0325401_1000514_pt1 | contig 28184 bp, 20 predicted proteins | sample PopdelMetagenome_FD_205666 | JGI IMG/M metagenome (GOLD analysis project Ga0325401, IMG submission 205666) | Populus deltoides microbial communities from Bellville, Georgia, United States - Xylem-PdKOR-R2 | ecosystem: Host-associated > Plants > Phyllosphere > Stem > Wood/Secondary xylem | place...
CAAAGCTAGCTCCCAAGCGCCAACTGACTGCTCTGCGTATTACCCAAGCGCCCAAGCTCGATGGCGTGCTCGACGAGGCGGCGTGGCAAGAAGCCCCGCTAGCTGATAAATTTATTCAGTACCGCCCGAACCCTGGCCGGTCCGAGCAGCATCCTACCGAAGTACGCGTGCTCTACGATGATGCAGCCCTATACATCGGGGCCGTGATGCACGACGTGTCGCCCGACTCCATCTTCCGAGAGCTAAGCCAGCGCGACGACATGGGCAACACCGATTTCTTCGCGGTTTTCTTCGATACCTACCACGATAAGCTTAATGGTTATGGCTTCTTCGTGACCTCGGGTGGGGTGCAGCTCGATGCGCGTTACTCACCGGCCGGCGGCGAAGATTTTGCCTGGAACGCCGTGTGGGAAAGTCGCACCGCCTTGCGCGGCAACGATTGGGTGGCGGAGCTGCGTATTCCGTACTCGGCCATCCGCTTTAGCGCGGCTCCTGAACAGTTGTGGGGCTTTAACTGCATGCGGCGGCGACGCAGCACCAACCAAGACTTCCTCTGGAACGAAACCAAGCCCGAAGTAGATGGCTTCGTAAATCAGTGGGGCGAACTCAGCGGCCTGCGTGATATCAAGCCCCCATTGCGGCTTTCCCTCACGCCCTATGTGTCAAGCTACCTCAACCATTACCCTTATGAGGAGCAGGGCACGCGCAACACCAGCACCAGCTTCAACGGCGGCGCCGACCTGAAGTGGGGCATCAACGAGAGCTTTACCCTCGACGCCACGCTGGTACCCGATTTTGGGCAGGTGCAAAGCGACAACCAAGTGCTCAACCTCTCGCCCTTCGAGGTGCAATACCAGGAAAATCGCCAGTTTTTCACCGAGGGCACCGAGTTGTTTAATAAAGGCAACCTGTTCTACTCGCGGCGGGTAGGGGCGCAGCCCATTGGCTTTTCGGAAGCGGAAAATCAGCTGCGCGAGGGCGAGAAGGTGGTGAGTAACCCCGGCGTGACGCGTCTGCTGAACGCTACAAAAGTGTCGGGGCGGACGAGCAAAGGGCTAGGTATCGGTCTATTTAATGCGCTGTCGAACAACGTGTACGCCACCGTGCGCGACAGTCTGGGAGCCGAACGCAAGGTGCTCACTCAGCCATTTGCCAATTACAATATCTTCGTGCTCGACCAGTCGCTGAAGAACAACTCCTACGTCTCGCTCATTAACACCAACGTGACGCGCACCGGTTCCACCTACGACGCCAACGTGACCGGCGGCTTGTTCCGCTTTGCCAATAAGAAGAACTCTTACGCCGTGGATGGGCAGATGGTGTACTCGCGGCGGCGCGGGCAAGCTTTCAACTCCGAAACGCCCATCAGCGACCAGAATGGCTACAAGTACCTGATGAGCTTTGGCAAAATCAGCGGCAACTTCACCTGGAAAGTCAAGCACGGCATCGAGTCGAACAGCTACAACCCCAACGACCTAGGTATCTTGTTCGGCAACAACAACATCACCCAGTCAATTGACTTAGGTTATAATAAATACAAGCCCTTCTGGAAGGTGAACAATATGTACACCTACTACGGCGTGACCCAGTCGCTGCTGTACAGACCCACGCGCTACCAGAGTGTAGTGGCCTACGCCGGGGGCAATACCACCTTCACGAAAAACTTCCTGACCGTCGGCGCCGACCTCGACTACGCGCCCGCTACGCACGACTTCTACGAGCCACGCACCTCGCCGCTGGGCGATTATTACGTGCGAGTGCCGGCCAACGTCGGGGCAGCGGCCTTTGCTTCGTCCGATTACCGCAAGAAGCTAGCCTACGACGTGAACCTGCGGGGGCGCTGGCACGCCAACGACGGCGACCGTACCGGCCGCACCGGCTACGACGTTACGCTGAGTCCGCGCTACCGGGTGAGCAACCAGCTTACGTTTCGCTACGAGCTGAGCTGGGGCGTGCGCCGCAACCAGATCGGCTACGCGGGGGCGTTGAACAAAGATGAGCCTCTGGACATGGAGTTTATGCAAGCGCCGCTGCTGGGCCGACGCCGGGTGGTTACGGTAACGAATACCTTATCGGGGGCCTACACCTTCAACAACCGCATGTCGTTCACTATTCGCACGCGCCACTACGTGAGCACCGTGCACTACCGCGACTTCTTCAGCCTAAGCCCTGATGGCAAGGAAACCTCCGCCGACTACCGTCGCAACCGCGACAATAGCTTCAACGCCTTCAACGTGGATGCGGTATTTGCTTGGTGGTTTGCACCTGGTTCGCAGATGAGCATCGTGTGGAAAAACGCCAGTTCCAGCTTCCTGGAATCCAACGAGGCCACGCCCCTTTACTTCAACAACCTGAACAATACCGTGAATACGCCGCACAACAACTCGCTGTCGATCAAGGTGCTGTATTACCTAGATTACTTGGTTTTGAAGCGTCTGTTGCCGGGCGCGAAAGGGTAGGAGCTAGGGTGAACTTGGCTGCCTAATGTTTGTTCTGTAACTGCCGGTTTTAATAACAGGCACTGTCATTCCAAGTGGAGCGAGGAGTCTGAGTTGAAAGCCAGACATTAATCCAGATTCCTCGCTGCACTCGGAATGACAGTGCCCGTCAAGAGGCCGCCGGACAGAACGACGTTGATGGCTAAGAAGAACATATTGTTAGGGCTCCTGCTGCTCGTAGCGAACCTAGGCTACGGGCAAACGGATGCGCTGAAGCTAGACAGCCTGCGGGCGCAGACGGGCCGGGCCATGCGCGCCAACGACTTGGTGAAGGGAGCTAGTTTATACCACCAGCAAGCCACGATAGAAAAGTATCCGACGGCCAAGGCCAACGCGCACTACAACGCCGCTTGCCTCTATGCCCGCGCCAATGCGCCTGAGCAGGCGTTGAGTGAGCTGAAAGCTGCTGCCAAGCTAGGGTGGCACAACGTAGCCCTAGCCCGCGACGACAACGACCTGAGCAGCCTGAGGACAATTCCGGCGTTCGACCTGCTGTTAAAACAGATGGCTAAGGTGGAAGCTAAGCAGCACAACCCGCGAAAGGCGAAGCTGGTCACCAGCGACATTAAGTTGTTCTGGAAAGCATACGACGCTACGCTCAAAAACCCAGGACTCAAGGAAGAAATCTACCAGGCCCAGTACTTCGACAAGGGCAGCGTGGGCCTTCAGGATTATTACCTGAGCAAGATCCGGTCGACGCATTTGTTCGTGAAAAATCTGGATAGTAAGCGCCAGTTTTACCCTGCTATTCGCGCCAACACGGAGCAGGTGGTGGCCATGAAAAAGCAGATTCGGGCGGGTTTTTTGAAAATGAAGGAGTTGTACCCGCTTGCCCGTTTCCCTAACGTTTATTTCGTGATTGGACGCTTCAACGCGGGCGGCACGGTTTCCGGCAACGGCATGCTCGTTAGTGTAGATATGGAAGCCCGTTCCGCCAACACCCCGCTGCAAGAACTGACGTTGTGGGAGCGCAACAACCTAGGTTCCTTGGACGATCTGCCGACCATTGTAGCGCACGAGCACATCCATATTCTCCAGAAAAAGCCCAAGGGCCGCACCTTGCTCGAAGGCGCCGTGCACGAAGGTATGGCCGATTTTCTGGCCGAACTTATCACGGGCAAGAACCCTAACGCCCGCCTACTGGCCTACGGCAACGCGCACGAGAAAGAAATTTGGGCCGAGTTTCAACCGGACATGATGAGTAGCAATTGGCGCAATTGGATTGCCAACGGCGACCAAGAAACCGATGAGCGCCCCGCGGACCTAGGGTATTACGTGGGCTACAAGATCTGCCAGGCCTACTATGAAGAGCTGCCGGATAAAAAACAGGCCGTTTATGATCTATTGAATGTCGAAGATTATCTGGCTTTCTTGCAGAAGAGTCGTTATGAGGAAAAGTTAGTTTTACGGTAAGCGTTTCGCTCAACCCAACCCGCTATGGTCAAACAACTACTGTTACTTTCACTCTTGTCTGCTAGCTCCGCAGCGTATTGCCAATCGGCAGAGAATACAGATAGTTTGCGCACCCAGGCGCGGCGGGCCGTAGGGTTGAAAGAGTTCACCAAAGGCGCCGACCTCTATTTGCAACAAGCGCGAGCCGAGAAGTACCAATCGGTCAAGGCCAACGCCCACTACAATGCGGCTTGCGCCTACGCGCAGGCCAATTTTCCGCAGCAAGCGTTACGCGAGCTAAAAGCCGCCTCAATGCTAGGGTGGCACAACGCAGCCTGGGCCAAGGAGGATTCGGACCTAGCTAGCGTGCGGCAATTGCCCCAGTTCACGGCGTTGGTAGCGCGCATGGAGAAAATTGAGGCCAAGCAACTCGACCCAAAAAACGCCAAGCTGGTCACTAGTGATATTGATCTGTTCTGGAAGGCTTACGATGAAGCCGCCAAGCACCCCAAGCGCAAGCAGGAGATTTACCAGAAAGAGTACTTCGACAAAGGCAGCGTAGGCTTGCAGGATTACTACCAGAGCAAGATTCGGTCGACGGAGTTATTCGTGGAGAACCTAGAGAAGAAGCCGAATTTCTACCGCGCTATTCGGGCAAATACGAAGCGCGTCGCCTCCATGACGCCGCAGATTCAGGAGGGTTTCCGCAAGCTGAAGGAGCTATATCCGCCGGCCCGCTTCCCAAACGTCTATTTTGTAATTGGGCGCTTCAACTCCGGTGGCACCGCTTCCGGCAACGGCATGCTCATCGGTACCGACATGCAAGTGCGCTCCGCCGATATTCCACTGGAAGAGCTGAGCCTTTGGGCGCGAAATAATTTTAACACGCTGGAAGGTTTGCCGACGCTCATAGCGCACGAGCAGATCCACTTCATCCAGAAAAAGGGCAATGGCCAAACCTTGCTGCAAGGCGCCATCGACGAAGGTATGGCCGACTTTCTAGCGGAGCTAACTACGGGTAAGAACCCAAACATCCGCCTGGCTAAGTACGGCAACGCTCACGAGAAAGAAGTGTGGGCCGATTTTAAGAAAGAAATGGCTGGCAATAATTGGAACAATTGGATAGCCAACGGCAGCCAGGAAACCGCCGAAAAGCCCGCCGACTTAGGTTATTTTGTGGGCTACAAAATCTGTCAGGCGTACTACGAAGAAGCGCCGGATAAAAAACAGGCCGTCCACGACATTCTGAACATTGGTGACTACCCGGCCTTTTTGGCAAAGAGCCGCTACGAAGAAAAGCTAGCTTTGCGCTAAGATTTCAGCGTTATCCTCTTTGCTCTATGCCCCAACACATCGGCCGCGTGACGCTCATCGTGCGCAACTACGACGAAGCCATTGCCTTCTACACCCAAAAGCTAGGTTTTAAATTGCTGGAGGATACCGACCTAGGGGACGGCAAGCGCTGGGTAGTCGTGGCACCTGCTGAGGCTTCCACGGGCCTGCTGCTAGCTCAAGCGGCCGACGAGGCGCAGGCTGCTTTCGTGGGCAACCAAGGCGGCGGGCGCGTGTGGCTGTTCCTGCACACCGACGATTTTTGGAGCGACTACCACCGCATGCAAGCCGCCGGCGTACGGTTCTTAGAGGAGCCTAGGCAAGAAGTGTACGCCACGGTCGTGGTGTTCGAAGACCTGTACGGCAACAAGTGGGACTTGCTGCAACCCACCAAAAGCTAGGTCTACAGCCCGAGCAGCTCGCCCGCAGCGCCGAAAGCCGATTTCCGACCATCTAAGACCTGTTGCCGCAAAGCCGCTAGTTGCGCCTGCACTTCTGGCCTAGCATAAAACTGCTCTTCCAGGCCGTGCCGGATGGCCTCGTGCAGCCAGTGCAAGTTTTGCTGCTGACGCCGCCCTTGGAAGTAGGCGCTGGCTTGGGTTTGCTGCACGTAGCGCTGCACGACCTCCCATACGTCGGGTACGCCTGCGCCGCTCACCGCCGAGCTGGTCGTGACGACGGGTTGCCAACCCGACTCGGTGGCGGGGAAGAGGTGGAGCGCGTTCTGGTATTCGCGGCGGGCGCGGCGGGCGGCTATCTCGTTGCCACTGTCGGCTTTGGTGATGCTGATGGCGTCGGCCATTTCCATGATGCCTTTCTTGATGCCTTGCAGCTCGTCGCCGGCTCCGGCTAGCATTAGCAGCAGAAAAAAATCGACCATACCGTGCACGGCGGTTTCGCTCTGGCCCACGCCCACGGTTTCCACGAAAATGACATCGTAGCCGGCCGCCTCGCATAGAAGCATGGCCTCGCGGGTGCTGCGCGTAACGCCGCCCAACGAACGCCCTGCCGGTGAAGGCCGAATGTAGGCCGCCGGGTGCGCGGCCAGTTGGCTCATGCGGGTTTTGTCGCCCAGGATGCTGCCGCCGCTGCGCTGACTGGTAGGGTCAACGGCCAGCACAGCGAGATGTTTCTGTTGCTCGTTCACCAAAAACAAGCCTAGCGCCTCAATAAACGTGCTTTTGCCCACGCCTGGCACCCCTGTAATGCCCACTCGCACCGATTGGCCCGTGCGCGGCAGCACCCGATCAAGAACGTGCTGGGCCAAGGCTTGGTCGCTGGGCAAGGTGCTTTCCGCCAACGTAATAGCCTGGCTCAGCACAACGCGGTTGCCGGCTAAAATACCATCGGCGTACTGATCGGCGGATAAGCGTTTGGCCAAGAGGAAAGAGTTAAAACAAGCCGTGTACGCAGTATTAGGTAACTAAGATCAGGGCGACTTGCTACGTTACAGACCTAGCAACTTGTTGATTTGACTAGCCGAGAACAATAGAATACTACTTATTCTAGCCTTTTCAATAAATTGTCCACGTTAGTAAGTTACCAGCATCGTGCGGGTACGCACGCGCCGCGGGCTAAAGTAGCAGATTACGCGCTTTCTAAGCTTCCATTATCCTGAATCCACCAAGCATGAACAAACGATATACGCGGTTATTAGTCGCCCTGGGGCTAGCTTTTCCTGGTACGCTGCACGCTCAGAACGAGCTAGGCAACTTTTCCGCGACTGGTCGCGGGGGCGTTATCAATACGTTTGCCACCGACTACCAAGCAGTCGGCGTAAACCCAGCCAACCTAGGTCGGCCGGGTGGGGCAAAGGTGGCGTTTACTATTGGCGAAGTAAGTGGCGCCGCTAACTCACAGTCGCTTACGCGCCAGCAACTCAAAAACTTCATTTACAACCGCGACCAACAACTGAGTTTGGCGGACAAGCAAGGGTTGGCACGCTCATTCACCTCCGATAACGCATTCAATGTGAATGCGGGCTCGACGGCCCTGGGCTTGTCGGTGCAACTGCCCGTCATTGGCGGCATTGCCGTGAGTAGCCGGCAGCGCGTGGTAGGGCACGTGGAGCTGAATAGAAACGCGGCGGAGCTTCTATTCTTGGGTGAGGATGCACCCATTTACGCCAACTATGATCCCAATAGCGGGCAGATTCCGCTTATTTCGGAAGTGCTGGCTGGCTCGGCCGTGCAGGCATCCTTCCTGAATGAGTATAACATTGCCTGGGGCAAGCAGATCCTTGACTTGCCGGCGTTTCAGTTGTCGGCGGGGGCGGGGTACCGCTACGTGCAAGGCTTCGGCGTACTGGATATCCGTATTCAGCCCGGCGACCTGAAGGCCTACAGCTCTTTGTCGCCGGTGTTTAACATCGACTACGGCAGTGTCGTAGCCGGCAACCCCAGTTTTAACGCCCAAGTGGGCGACGGCCTGGAGAAAACCGGCACAGGCCACGGCTTTGACCTAGGGTTGGCGGCCGAAATTGGTAAGATGATCCGGGTGGGTTTGTCCGTCACCGACATTGGCCACATGACCTGGGAAGGCAACCTGCTATCGGCCAATGACCAAAAGCTGAAGAAGCTGAATTCGGCTGGGGTGGGCACCTATGAGTTCTTCAAGGAAGCGGGCGAAATCCTAGTTTCGGGTACCGACAGTCTGTTTCAGTACCAAGCCGACCAAAACCGCCGCGCCAATCTGCCCACCAAGCTGCGGGCGGGCTTCGGGGTGCGCATCAGTGAGTTCCTCGAAACTGGCCTCGACGTGACGCTGCCACTCAACAACGTGGCTGGCAACTACGTGTCGCCCTTCGTGGGCGCTGGCGTCGACTACAGCCCCAAGCGTTGGCTGCGGCTGAGCAGTGGCTTAGCGGGTGGGGCTGGGTCGCGCCTGAGCGTGCCATTTGGCATCACCTTCGTGAGCAAAGTCTACGAAGCCGGCTTCAGTACCCGCGACGTACCGGGCTTGCTCACGGCGAAAAACCCGTACCTGTCGGCCGCAGTCGGCGTGCTACGGTTTAAGTTTGGCAAAGCCGATTAAATCGGTAACTCGAACTGCAAGAAGATAAAGTACAAAGCTCCCGTTGCGCGCCGCGCCGAACGATTGGTACCTAGGTTACGCTAGGGCGAGTCGTTCAGTGAGGCACGAAGCGGGAGCTTCATCGTTATGGCGTGGCTTGCCTATGGGTTTCGCAGAAAGATCGGCAACCCTAGTTTGCTACGGCGGCCACCTAGGTTCAGGCCATCATCGAGGTAGTTGCAGGCTTTGCCAGTGGCGTTCGGGGTTTGAATAACGCCTAGGTAAGGGTTGTCTTCGCGGGCCACGTAGATCTTGCCGTCGGGGCCGAGTTGTAGGCTGCCTACTTTGCGGTTAGCGGAGTTGCCCACGGGCGTCGCTTTGCCGGTAGCTAGGTCGAACTGCCACACTTGGGCGTTGCCGCCGCCGTTGCCGTTGCTGCTGCCGTAGAGCTTGGTGCCGTCGGGCGAGAACTCCACGCCGTACGCTTCTTCATAGGGGCCGAAGGAACGCGGCTTGCTCACTTGCCCGGTGCGTCGGTCGAAGTTGAACACCTCAAACTTGTTGCTTTCTCGCCACAGCGCGCTGGCTAGCTTGGTGCCGTCGGGGGAGAACTTGAGGCAGCCAATGGCATTGCGGCCCGGCCCGGCGTTCATGCTGCCCACGTTGCTCATCACGGGTTTGCCGGTTACGCCCTCAGCCGTAACGAGGTAAGCCACAAAGGCGTTGGAATTCCAGCGGTGCGCCACCACCCACACGTCGCGGCCATTTTGGTGGCGCACGGCAGCTAGCTTTTCAGCCACCGGCGTGATGAGCAGCAGGTTGGCGCGGGGTACGTCGCCGAGGCCGTTGTCGCGCGTCATGTCCACTACCGAGTAGCGCAGGCCATTGGGTCCACCTTGCGGCGCCGTCGTAAACACGTAGAACACGTTGCCGCTACCGGGGTCGGGCACGATTAGAGCACTTTGGGTGCTAGAGCCGCTGCCCATCAGCTTGCGGCCGTTGGGCATGATTTGGTGCTGACGGTTGAAGACGTTTTCGCCGTTGGTGTAGAACAGCAGTTGCCCTTTGCTGGTCGTCGCCACGGCGGAACCTTCGAAGGTGGTCATCTTGCTATCAAGCAGGGGCGTGGGCTTGTCGTCGGCAAACGATAGGCCCGCTTGCTGCCCGAAATACCAGACAGAATTTTCGCGCTGGGCGTGGGCCCAAAAGCTAGGTGCGCTTAGTAGCAGCACCAGCAAAAAACGGTAACGCATAAGGGGAGAAAATAGAAAGGCCAACAGGCAATCGGCACAAGTGCAAACGGCCTGTTGGCTGCAAACGTAATGCGAGCTTCTAATCTTACAAATTCTCCCCGCAAGTGCTAGGCAATTTTGCGTGAAAGACGCCAACTCCTAAGCTAGGAACCAGCGCGTTACGCCTTGTCGTTTCAGTTGGCTTTAGACTTATTATAAAAGCGGTAGCCAACTTCCAGAATAATCTGCTGTAAGTTTTGATGCAGATAGTGCTCCTGTTGCTGAAACTGGATGGTGCGTCTGTACTGCGTTAGGCCCCACTCGTAGCGGGCATTAATATCGAGCCGCCAGAAGCTGACGCCGGTACCGGCTTGCAGGGCCGCCTGCACGTGGGTGGGTGGTGCGGCAAGCGCATCGGTTATCTCCTGAACGTCGGGGTTCGTGAATACGCGATTATCGACCGTGTTGCGTAAATGATAGCCCAAGCTAGGTCCCGCAAACAAGCGGAGTGGCCCAGCCTGATAGCCCGCTAATAGACGCACATCAAGGTGGCGTACGCGCTGACTGGCGTAACTAAGAGAACCTAGGTTGTAAACAATTTCGATAGGCGTAGCTAGGGTCGAAGCATAGCCAACTTCCGGCTGCACGTACCAGCCGCCGCGCCCTACTTGCCACCGACCAAAAAGCGTGATGCCATTCCCCGTCTCATCATTCGACTGGTCAGACTGCGGGTTGATGGTGACAGCGCCCAACTGGTAAGCTCCCTGCCTGGAGTGCAGCCGCGCGATATTGAAGCTGCCGCTTATACCAAAGGTTTGTAACTGTTGGCCTTGCGCTGAGCTAGCCATGCCAAGCAGCAACAGCGCTGCTGCGGTGGTAAAGGTTTTTTGCATGATAAATAATGGATAAAAGGGAATGGATGAGGCACACAGAAGAATAGCAGTAAGGAAAGAATAATTTGGTGTTTAAAGAAGCCTCAAGCGGCTAATAGTCAGCAAAAACCTCATGCCTTTTCTGGCGGCCAAGGCAAGCCAGCTAAACCTCCCATTCCCCCGCCAGCAAACGCGGAATCAGCGGGAGCACAATCTGGTAGCTAGCCCCCCAAAGGCGGTGGGCCCCAACCTGAAAAAACGGAAAGCGCCCGTAGGCTTGTTGATTAGCCAGCCAAAAGTCGCCCTCGGTGTGGGTGGCCGGATTGGCGAGGTGGCGCACGCTCACTTCCAGCACCTCCTGAATTTCGTGCTCCATGGGCACCCAGGCCGCGGGTGGCACAATGCGACCTAGGTAGGGCGTGATGAGGTAGTTGCTACCGTACGTTGGGATGGTAGGCAGCGTGTCCAGAATGTGCACGGCATCGGCGGTGAGGCCGGTTTCTTCCCAGGTTTCACGCAGGGCCGTGTCGACCAACGAAGCGTCCGTGGGTTCGGGTTTGCCACCCGGAAAAGCGAGCTGCCCACCGTGAATCCCAAAGTCGCCGCGGCGTATCAGCACCATTCGTAGCTCGCCGGCTGCGTCGCGGTAAACGGGTACGAGCACAGCAGCTTGACGCAAAGGAGCGGCAGAAAAACGCATTAACTAAATCAATGTAATTGGGCTGGCTCAGGCAATGAGCTACGTAATGCTAGCTTTAACTACTAATGCTCGCGCTCCGCCAACCGGTTGTAAAAATCAAGTCCAAGTCGTTGCAACTTGGCTGCACCGACTTGAACTCAACAAAAAAATACGCGCTATGGTTGGGATGCTACTCAGCCGCAAATACAAGTTGCGGCTCGGCGTTCTGGGCATCGTAGAGGCGCAAGGTGCCCGCAGAAACTTCGTAGCGTACGATGGTTGGCAACGCAGCCAAATACCGCGCGGCCATAACGGGGCTGGTGCAAGTGGGCGTACCTAGGTTCAACGCGCCAAAGCTCAGCTGCTGCTGCTTCGGGTTGTGCGTCACCTTACTAGTGAAGCTGGTGCAGGTAGCTAGGCCCTGTGCTGAGTTGTCCTTCTCAAATTTGATATAAGATTGATAATCGGGGCCGTAGCTTGAAACAAACAAGGGCGTATCACCGATGCGGTCGAGCTTCCAGTGTGTGCTGAACAAGGCGGAGCTAGGTTCCGGATCTTTCTGGCAGTTAGTGGCCAGTAGCAAGCAAAGCAAAGCATAAGGGGCAAGGCTTCTACGCATAGCAAACTTCAGCAAGAGTGATTTCTACCTGAGTAAGTTACGCTATAAAAGGTTGCCGCACCATACCCTAGCCGTATGGATTTATCTCCTCAAAAAAACCTAGGCAATGCTGCGCACTACGCCGCCATCTACCCGCACCGAAGCGCCATTAGTAGCCGAGGCGAGCGGGCTAGCCAGGTACACTACCATGTTGGCGACTTCCTCCGTGGTAGCGAAGCGCTGGAGCAGAGAAGAGGGGCGAGCTTGCTGGAAAAAGTCGTGCTCGGCTTCCTCTTTGGTTTTGCCCTCGGCGGTTAGCTTCTGCACAAACTCCTGTACTCCTTCCGAGTACGTGGGGCCGGGCAGCACGGAGTTCACCGTCACGTTGGTGCCTTTGGTCAGTTCGGCGAGGCCGCGGGCTACGGCAAGCTGGGCCGTTTTGGTGGTGCCGTAGTGAATCATCTCCTCCGGAATCTGGAGGGCCGATTCGCTGGAAATAAACAGAATGCGACCCCAGTTCTGGTGAAGCATCTGGGGGGAGTAGTGGCGCGAAAGACGCACGCCGCTCAGCACGTTCACTTCAAAAAAGCGCATCCAGTCTTCGTCGGGTATTTCGGCGAATGGCTTTGGCTCGAAGATGCCTACATTGTTTACTAGAATATCGACGCGTGGCACTTCTTGCAAGAGGTGCTGCACTTGCTCGGCCTGGGCAAAATCGACGGCCACGCCGCGTACTTGGGCGTCCGGCGTGCGTGCCTTGATTTGCGCCATAGCTTCCTGAATGCGTGCTTCGGTGCGGCCCGTAATGATAACATGGGCGCCTTCCGCGGCTAAGCCTTGGGCAATAGCTAGGCCGATGCCGGCCGTGGAGCCCGTTACGAGCGCCGTTTTATTAGTGAGTTGAAGATTCATCGCAAAAGCTGATTAGTTGCATGCTTCAACAAGGAGCCGCACCGACTGTTCGAGCTAGGTGGTAAGTGCGGTACGCGAAAGAAAAAGTTAGCTTAACGAATGGCGTAACTGCCTACCGAATCGACGAGTACTTCGGGTAAACTATGGTGGCGCGCGAAGTATTCGTAGCCAGGTTGCAAGCTTTTCCAGAAGGTAAAATGCGCGCTCTGCCGCCGAGCAAACAGATTCTCTTCCGTCAGCGGAAATGGGAAAATGTGCACCTGAATGTGCTGCTGCCCGGCATTATGCGCCTCCACGGCTAGCACGTACGCTTCCTGAATGAAGGCATCGGTGATGGGGACGCAGCCTACCGTGACGTCGGAGCCATGAATAAAAATATCTTGGCCGGGCTGCGCACTGCCGAGCAGCCGGTCGGAAGCATTAGGGTAATTCAAGCCCAGCGACAAGTAATAGCAGCTCTGCGGATTGAAGCGGTCTAGTTCGTAAAAGCCTTCCGGCACTTGGCCGTCGCCTTGCGCGCGTTTGGGTCCTAGGGTACCCGATGTGCCCGCAATAGGGTAGGTGCGCAACAGTTGATAAGCGCCCTCACCCTGGGTGCGCCCCCACACCTCTAGGCTCCTACCAATCTTGAAGATCCGAAAGAACAGCTCCAAGCGAGTAGGGTCGATGTGGTGGTTGATTAGTAAGCGCTGTAAAGGTGCCCAGGTAGCGGCATATGCCGCTCGCACGCGGGGGTAGATCAATTGCTGGTCGCGAAAACAGGGAAAATCAGCCGGGATGCAGCAGGTGAAGAGCAGCAGCGTAGCGGCTAAGTAGAAAAAACGCATGGTATAAGCCACGACGCTAAAGCTAGCCTACCGCAACTAGCGCGTCGTTGAGGCACAGAACGCTACTCGGATGCTATATAGTATAGTACTATATGAATTTTTGATTCATATGCGAGGCATGTATGATAACTATAGAATGATTGCGCGCAATATAATTGGACGTGCACTTGCTACTGTTTAGGTTGAATAAGATCCTGCTAGTCGAAATATGCCCCTGCGCGTGGCAATGGCCCTTTTCTTTGTATCAACAAAACAGAACGGTGCTCAGCACCTCGCTCTACCTTCACTCACACACCTCTCTTACAACTACCGTTATGCGTACCTGCTTTACCCGTTTTGCCGCCTCCTTCCTCCTGCTATTTGTATTACTGAGCAGCACTGATATGCTAGCTGCCACTCCCTATACCCGCGCCGTGACGCGTGGCCGTGCCTACTCGCACCGGCCTTTCTACAAGCAATACCAGGGCACCAAGCACCGCGGCTTCATGAGCCTGTTTCATCGCTAGTTGCCGCAGTTTAAAGTCCTACACACGCGCCCCTATTTGCAAACCGCGCCGGGAAGCTTTGTGCTTCCCGGCGCGACTTTTTTGTAGTAGGTAGCTAGGTGGAATGAGTGGCCAGTGAAGGAGTTGGCTTCTTTTTGAGTTGATAACGCAACAGCACCACCAGTAGTAGTATCAGCGTACCGCAGACGATACCTAGCACCGGCGCCGTGGTAAACGTCAAGGCCCAGCCGTTAATCTTGGCGCTGAGCACGTCGCAGAAGTTGACCAGCGCCATGTAGGTGGTAAACTGCGAGCCTTCCACCTTCGCTTGGCACAGGGCCATGAGCGCCGGCAGGGCTGCTACGCTGAAACACGGGTCGGCCATGTTGGCGAGCAGCAAGCCCGCAGTGCTCACGCCTTTGTAAGGCCACAAGAAGTGCAAACAGCTGAATCCTATCAGAAAAGTAGCTAGACCTAGCATTACCCACCGTTGAAGCCGTGCGGCGCCCACCCGGTCGGAAATCATGCCGCCGCCCACGAGTAAGGTGAGGGTTGCCAAACTGCCCCAACTGCCCTGCAAAATCGAAACGTCTTTGTCGGGCCAGTGCAGGCTGTTGATCAGGTGAAAGGAATAAGCCCGGCCGAAAAGCCCCGTGCACATGTACACCAGCGCAATAATACCGAACAAGCGCAAGCTGCGCGTCTCGGTCACGCTGTTATACAACGTCTTAAATAGCCAGCTTAAGGGTGGGTTCTGATCAGCTTCCTGCTTGCTCTGCCGCGAGCCAAACGTGGGGATAAGCTTGTCGTTGCGGTCGAGGCGGATAAAAAACGTGAGCACCGTCAGCGTCAGCAGAATCATAGACTGCGTGAGGGCCGCTTGGTGAAAGCCGTAGTGGTGCAGCACATACGACAGCGCCGCCGCCCCAAACGAAATGCCCATCAGGTAGCCCGCCCGCATTAGGCCGTTCACGCGCCCCCGCTCGGCTTCGGGCGTCACTTCAATGGCAATGGCATCGACGCTGGCATCTTGGATGGAGGCGAAAACGCTGTGCACGAAGAACAGTGCCGACATCAGCGGCAACTGCGCCACGGGGTCGTGGATGAGCAGCAACGACAACGACACCAGCATGGCTACGAGCTGGGTGAGCACTACCCACTGCTTGCGGTGCCCGATGACGGAGCATTGATACTTGTCGATTAGTGGCCCCCACACAAACTGAAACGTCCAGGGAATACCTACAATGGCCGCGAACGAACCCACTGCTTCCGCCGTTTGCCCCCGCCCAATGAGATAGTTATAAACCGCCGTTAGAGCAAAACCTGACGGAATGCCCTGCATAACATAAAGATAGAAGAAGGTAAAGTATCGAAGGCCGACACTTTCCTTTAGAACAGGTGCTGCCACAAGCGTATAATAAATCGATAAGTCCGAGCGACTTAGAGCGTAAAGAAATAACTTCATCTATTCTTTGTTTGTTTAAACAAAATCAACACGCTCGCCTGTCACCAACGCCGCTCCCGAGCGTACAAAGAGCACCATTCCGGCCCAGCACCTAGCTTTCGTCTTACCGACTTCAAAGTGAAGCGTCATGGTTTGTTGGCTGGTCGTAAAGCCGACCGCTGATGAATCGTATCAGCTTCGGAATGGTATCTTCGCTGTGCTCTCGCCCACCTAGTTGCCCCGCCCGTGAATTCTGATCTTCGAACGTACTCTTCCTGGTCTGATGGAGCATTACTCGAAGCACTGCGGACCGATGACGAGCAAGCCTTTGCGGAAATCTACCGGCGCTATTGCTACCGCCTGTTTGCCCTAGCCTACGGCAAGCTCAAGAACCGCGAAGTGGCCGAAGAACTCGTGCAAGATTTATTTGAGTCGTTGTGGAGCAAACGGGCTGCTAGTGTCATCCAGCAGCTAGAGCATTACTTGTTTTCGGCGCTGCGCTACCGCATCATCAACTACATAAAGGCCCAGCAAATTAAGGCGGGGTACGAGCTGTTCTGCCGCATTTCGCACTCGGAGCTCGATACCCATACCGAAGATGCCTTGGCGCTCAACGATCTGAACGAGGCGTACGTAGCGGGGCTGCACCAGCTACCGGAAAAGTCGCGCGAAGTATTTCGGCTGAGCCGCGTGGAGCATTACACAGTATCGGAAATTTCGGCGCGTGTCAACCTCTCGGAGAAGACGGTAGAGTATCACCTGACGAAATCCTTGAAGCTACTTCGCACTTACCTGCGCGATTTTTTAATGGTTTTGCTACCTCTTTTGGTGAATCTATTAGATAATAAGTAGTTGTTAGTCAGTATATTAATTTAGGTAAGTGTAAGGTTGGCGGCGTGGGTGTAAAAAAAGATTGCACTCGGTTTAGGGGGTAGCTAGGGTTGGTTGACTTACCCTATAGAGCCGCTTTACTTCCTTGACCGTGACGGAGTCCGAATTCCAGCATTTACTTCAGCGCTACCTCGATGGCGCGTGCACGCCGCAGGAGCAGGCGCAAGTAGAGCGCTGGTACGACCGGTTGGAACAAATGCAAGCCAGCCGATCCTCGACGCCAAGTCAGGAGGCTGTTGAAGACGCTATCTGGCGCCGCATGGCGCCGCGCCAACAGGTTGCCCTCAAGGAAGGCCGGGTGATTAACCTAGGCGCTGCCTTTTGGAACGCTCCGCAGCTACGGTGGGCAGCCGCTTTATTGCTGTTTGCCATGGGGCTCGGATTGTTGTGGTGGTTTGGTAATCGTTTTCAAGTCAGACCCGTACAAACTATAGCCGCGGCGAAAGGCTGGACGCGCCGCACCAATTCCACCCACCACGTTCAGCACTTTCGATTGCCCGATGGTAGCCGCATCACCCTAAAGCCGGGTAGTAGCCTGCGGTACGCTGCTGCGTTTGCCGGTCCGAAGCGCGAGGTGTACTTGGTAGGCGAGGCCTTTTTTCAGGTCAGCAAGAACGCCGACCGGCCCTTCCTGGTGTTCACCAAGCAAGTCGTAACGACGGTGCTTGGTACCAGCTTCCGCGTGACGGATTACCTAGGTGGTCAAAAGGCCACCGTAGCCGTGCGTGAGGGCAAGGTAGCCGTGCAGGCTCGCGAAGAGGCTCAACTCGACGCCACACCTGTGCACCCCGCTGATAAGGGCGTATTGCTTTTGCCAAATCAGCAGGTCGTGTATTCAGCGGCTAGTCACCACCTGACGAAAGAGCTCGTCGAAAAGCCCGTGGTACTGAAGCCACAGGCGTTCAACTTCGAAGAGCGACCCGTTGCCGAGGTACTGACTGCTTTAGAAAAAGCTTATGGAGTTACGATCGGGTATGACAAGGTAAAGCTGGCGGATTGTACCGTGAGTATCACCTTCTACGACGAGCCTCTATTTGATAAGCTCGACCTTTTGTGTAAGTCTTTAGGCGCGCATTACACGGTCGCCGACGCGCAAGTCACCATTCATAGCAACGGTTGTCAGGCTAGGTAATAACGAAGCCTTTTCCCTATAGAGTAGTATTTCTGAGCCTTCGGCGTCTCTGCAAATCGCAGGAGGTCAGCTGTTTCTTTTTAGTTCCCACCTTAACTCACGCCCATGAAAAACTTCTCCCATTTTCCACCTATCTGGCGCTTGGTGCGGTTAGGTATGCTGCAAGTGTTGCTGTCGTGCACACTGGTTGGCATTGCCTCGGCCCGCTCCGGAATGGCCCAAGCAATATTGGAGCGCAAAATCACGCTGCAAGTAGAGGGGCAAACCATCAAGGCCACGCTGAGCCAGATTGCCAAGCAAACGGATATTCGCTTTGTGTACAGTCAGCAACTAATTGGGGCTGAGCGCAAAGTGACGTTGCGGGCGCAAAATGAACCGCTTGCTTCCGTACTTGACGAACTGCTGGCGCCACTCAAAATACAGTACGAAGTAAGTGAGGACCGCGTGGTACTACGGCTTCCTTCTAAGCCGACGTCCGCAAACGTTTCAGCCCCGCAGGACATTACCGTCACCGGTCGTGTGCTCGACGATAAAGGCGAAGGGCTACCGGGCGTAAACGTAGTGGTAAAAGGCACCACCAACGGCACTCAAACCGGCGGCGATGGCAGCTATACGCTAACCGCTCCCGACCAAGGCACGCTAGTATTCTCCTTCGTGGGCTTTAACCCCCAGGAAGTAGCTATTGCCGGCCGCACGGCAGTAAACGTGACCCTAGCTCCTGATACCAAGACGCTTAACGAAGTGGTAGTTGTAGGTTATGGTACGCAGCAAAAGCGGGATGTAACGGGCTCCATTGCTTCTGTGAAAGGTGACGTATTGGTGAATCAGGCTTCGCAAAACGCTGTGAGTTCCTTGCAAGGGAAAGTAGCGGGCGTGCAGATTACTAATAACGGTCAGCCGGGCTCTAGTCCTCAGATTCGCATTCGGGGCACGGGCTCGGTCCTCGGTGATCCTAGCCCTCTGTATGTAGTAGACGGGACCTTTGTGGATGATATTAGCTTCCTAAACCAGGATGATATTGCCTCTATCGAAATCCTGAAGGATGCTTCTAGCGCCGCCATCTATGGCGTGCGCGCCGCTAATGGTGTGGTGCTGGTAACTACCAAGCGAGGCAAAGCGGGCACCCCGCGTATCAACTACAACGGGTTTGTGGGCGTGCAGAGCGTTACCAACAAAGTGAAGATGGCTAGCGCCTCTGAGTATGCCACTTTGATCAATGAGCGAAATGCTGCTCAAACCTTAGCAACGAATCTGCCTAGCACGGATTGGTTCGAGGAAATTTCCCGCACGGCCTCCGTTCACAACCACCAGCTTAGCATGTCAGGCGGGTCGGAGAAGGTAACCTATAGCGTCAGTGGTAGCTACCTCAAACAGCAAGGCATCGTAAAGAACAACGACTACGAGCGCATTACGGCTCGTCTGCAAACCGACTACAACGCCACCGACCACATCAAGATAGGCTACAGCGCAGCGTTTACGAACACACGCAGCAACGACGTACCCGCCGATCAGATTTTCTACCAGGCTTTTATTACCCCGCCTGTACTGCCGGTTTTCAAAGCCAATGGCAACTACGGTGACTCCTTCGACTATCCGCTGGGCAACTTTGCCAACCCGCGTGCCACGCTGGCACGCTACAATCAAAGAAGCAACAACCAGCGCTTGGTGAGCAATGTCTATGCTTCCATTAACTTTTTGAAGGACTTCACGTTCCGGAGCAGCCTAGGTATTAATTACGGAGTTGGTCAGTACCGTAACTACCAAGCAAAAGATTCTCTAACCACTACACAGTTCCGGCAACGTAGCTCCCTGACTTCGTCGAATCGGAAGGATAGCCGCTGGCTATGGGAGAACACGCTGACTTATGACAAAGCACTAGGTGACCACCGCATAACAGGTCTGCTAGGTATTTCCGCCCAGCGTGACCAATACAACCAGATTATCGGCTCCATCAACGATGTGCCTTACTACAGTGAGTCGTCGCTTTACCTAGGGTTAGGTGACCCCACCACGGCCCGGATTGAAACACCCGCTGACAAGTACACCTTTGCTTCTTATTTCGGCCGGGTCAACTACGCGTTCAAAGACCGGTACTTGCTCACGGCTACGCTCCGTTTCGACGGTTCGTCGAAGTTTTCGAGCGCTAACCGCTTCGGTATTTTCCCATCGGTGGGTGCTGGCTGGGTGCTTTCCGAAGAAGAGTTTATTCGCGACCTAGGCGTGTTTGACCTGCTAAAATTGCGTGGCAGCTGGGGCCGGTTGGGTAACAATAACATCCCTTCCAACATTGCCGTGCAAACAGTAGCAGTGGGAGCGGGGGCACCGTACTACACGGGCATCTTCGGTGGTCAGCCTTATTTCGGTGGCAACATCAACTCGCTCGCGGCACGCGTGCTAGACTGGGAAACCACCGATGAGACGGACATTGGCTTAGACCTAGGTTTCTTGGAAAACCGCCTGACGGCAGAAGTGGATTTCTATAACCGCCGTACCAATCAGGCCATCTTCGATATTCCAGTGCCTGGTTCCAATGGCTTCCAAGACCCGACCACACGTGGCAACTATGCTTCGCTGCGCAACCGGGGCGTCGAGCTAAGCGTGCGTTGGAACAACCAAGTGTCGGAGAAGTTCAGCTACAACGTTGGCTTCAACACCAACTACAATCAGAACAAGATCCTGGATGTCGACGCTATTGGTGCGCAGATTTATGCCGGTAACCTACCCGTAGGTGGCGTTCAAACTACCCTGACTCGCCCTGGCTTGCCTATCGGTTCTTTCTACGGATACGTGGTAGATGGTATCTTCCAAACCCAAGATGAAATCAACGCCTCGGCCCAACGGACTGTGGCGGGCCTAAAACCGGGCTCTTTCCGCTACCGCGACCTGAACGGCGATGGCGTGATTGATGCCGCCGACCGTCAGGTGATTGGCAACCCTAACCCGCGCTTCAACTACGGCGTGAACCTAGGTTTCCGCTACGGCAGCTTCGACGTGGCACTTGACGTGCAAGGCGTAGCCGGCGTGGATATCTACAACGCCAACAAAGGCGTGCGCTACGGCAGCGAAAACTTCACGAAGGATTTCTTCGACAACCGGTGGAACGGCCCCGGCACCTCCAACGAGTATCCCTCGGCTGCCCTTGGCGGTACGGATTTGAACGCTAACACTTGGTACGTAGAGAAGGGCGACTACATCCGTTTGCGCAACGTGCAAATAGGCTATAACCTGCCGAAGACGGTGGTGAGCACCCTGCGCCTACAAGGGCTGCGCTTCTATGCCAACGCCCAAAACCCCGTGACGTGGTTCAGCTACAAAGGCTTTACCCCAGAAGTAGGGCAGTTGCGTGGCTCCACGGGCGCTACCAGCGCTGGCGTTGACCTGAACGTTTACCCGCTCTCCGCCACGTACAATTTTGGCGTGAACGTAACCTTCTAATTGCTTAGAAACCTCACCATGAATATTCCTAGCTCTTTTGTAAAACGCGGTATAGCGGGTGTTCTAGGCACTGCTATATTATTTGGGGGCTTAGCTGCCTGCAAAGACTCTTTCCTGGATGTAGCCCCGCAAGGGCAACAAGAAGCCACAGCGTTCTTCACCAATCAGGCGCAAGCTGTCCAAGGCGTAAACTCCATCTATGCCAACCTGCGGGCATGGCCGCTAGCCGCCTTTGCCTACCTAGCCGTCACGACGCTCACTTCGGATGACGCCGATAAGGGTAGCACCACCGGCGACGCCTCTTTCTTGAACGAGTTCGATACGTTCACCTTCACTTCGGCCCAAACCACGATTGAGTCGTACTGGAATGGGCAGTATCAAGGCATCAACTTATGCAACCAGGTGCTCGCCAACGTGCCGCCCATCAACATGGATGGCAACTTGAAAAACCGGTTGCTGGCGGAGGCTAAATTTCTGCGCGCTTTCCACTACTTCAATTTGGTACGGGCTTTCGGCGGTGTGCCGCTAGTCGTAACACCTAGCTCAGTCAATAGCACCCCGGAGCAGCTCAATCCGGTGCGCGCTACCAAAGAAGAAATCTACACGCAGATCGTAACCGACCTAACCGAGTCGTCGGCCGTGCTGCCCAATACCTACGGCAGCACCGACGTAGGGCGCGCTACGAAAGGGGCTGCGTTGGCCTTGCTGGCAAAGGTGCGGATGTACCAGCAGCAGTGGAACGACGCATTGTCGCTCAGTGAACAAGTTATGGCCCTAGGGTACTCATTGGCGCCCGATTACGAAGCCATGTTCCGTGTGGCCGGCGAAAACAACAGCGAGTCGATCTTCGAAGTACAAGCCCAGGAAATTCAAGGTAACTGCGATGCTTCCAACAGCCAATGGGCTGAGGTGCAAGGTTTCCGCCCCAACGGCTGGGGTTTCTTTATCCCTACTGCCGACCTGGTAGCTGCCTTTGAACCCGGCGACAAACGACTACCTGCTACCGTACTCTACCGCGGGCAGACAACGGCGCAGGGTGACAAGATTCCAGATAACGCGCCTAATCCTTACTACAACAAAAAGGCATATGTGCCCGGGCCAGTTGGTGCCTGCGGGTACGGCAAAAACCAGAATATCCGCATTTTACGTCTTGGTGAAATATTGCTCATCAATGCCGAAGCCGCCAATGAGCTTGGCCAAACAGCAAAGGCGTTGGCTGACGTAAACCGAGTGCGGGTACGGGCTGGCCTAGCCCCCATCACCACCACCGACAAAACCGCTCTGCGCAACCGCATTTGGCAAGAACGCCGGGTAGAACTAGCGCTGGAAAACGGAGACCGGTTCTTTGATTTGGTGCGCCAAGGACGTGCCGGTACGGTGCTGCGGGCACAGGGTAAGCTCTTCGTTGACGGTAAAAACGAAGTGTTCCCCATCCCGCAAAACCAGATTAATATCACGGGTGGTGTGCTGACTCAAAATCCTGGTTACTAACGCGCATTATGAGCAATGGAACCGCTAGCGAATAGCGGTTCCATTCTTTTTCTGCCTACCGCGCTCTTGCGCGCCCACCTAGCTATTCGCTCATGAAGATATCTTTTTCCTACCTACTAAGTGCTGGTTTGAGCCTAGCGAGCTTGCTACCACTAGCGAGCCACGCCCAAACCAAGACCACCCTTACTTACACGGCGCCGCGCCAGGAAAACTTGTCGGATGAAAAGCTGCTCGACGAGGTGCAGCGCCAGACGTTCAAGTATTTCTGGGACTTTGGTCACCCGGTATCGGGTATGGCGCGGGAACGGAGCAACGTGAGCTTCGACTACGGCGACGAAGTGGTGACCACCGGTGGCACGGGCTTCGGCATTATGGCCATCATTGTAGCCTCGGAGCGAAAGTGGATTACCCGCGAACAAGCCTCTGAGCGCATTTTGAAGATCGTCAACTTTCTATGGAAAGCCGACATGTATCACGGCGTATTTCCGCACTGGCTCAACGGGGAAACGGGCAAAACCATTCGCTTCAGCCCTAAAGACGATGGCGCCGATATTGTCGAAACTTCGTTTCTGTTTGAAGGCCTAATCTGCGCCCGCCAGTACTTCACGAAGGACAACCCTACGGAAAGCCAGCTGCGCAATAAGATCTTGTGGATGTGGGAGAACGTGGAGTGGAACTGGCACACGCAAGGCGGTCAAAACGTGCTGTACTGGCACTGGAGCCCTAACAACGGCTGGAGCATGAACCACCAGATTCACGGTTGGAATGAGTGTCTCGTAACCTACGTGCTAGCCGCTTCCTCGCCCAAGTTCGCCATCGACAAGAAAGTGTACGACCAAGGCTGGGCTACGGGCAACTACTTCAAAAATGGCAAAAAGTACCTAGGTACCACCTTACCGCTAGGCTTCGACTACGGTGGGCCGCTGTTCTTCTCGCACTATTCTTTCCTTGGCATCGATCCGCACGGCCTCAAAGACCAATACGCCGACTATTGGCAGCAGAACCAAGCGCACACCCGCATCAACTACGACTACTGCGTTTCGAACCCCAAGAAGTACAAAGGCTACGGAAAAGACACCTGGGGCCTCACCGCTTCCGACAGCTACAAAGGCTACGCTGCCCACTCGCCCACCGAGGACCTAGGGGTGATTTCGCCCACCGCTGCGCTATCGGCCATGCCTTACGCGCCCAAAGAATCGATGATGGCGCTGAAGCACTTCTACAACGACCTCGGCGATAAAATTTGGGGTGAGTACGGCTTCGTGGATGGCTTCAGCGAGCAGCACGATTGGTACGCCAAATCGTACCTAGCCATCGACCAAGGCCCCATTGTGGGCATGATTGAAAACCACCGGACGGGCCTGCTGTGGAAGCTGTTTATGAGCTCCCCTGACGTGCAGCGCGGCCTTAAGAACCTAGGTTTCGAAAGCCCACATTTGAAGAAGTAGCCTTCATGGAAGGATGTAGAGACGCATACTTGCGTCTCGTCGTTGCTGATGTTGTTTACCTAGGTGTTCTGGTCGGACCGTTCAACGAGAAGACACAAGTATGTGTCTCTACAATGTGTAACGCAGCAGTAACCCCAAATTCATGCTTGCTGCTCTATATCTATCCCGCCCATGCTCCGGACGCTCTTTTTTTGCTTTATCACGGCGCTGAGCCTAGCTACGCAGGCGCAGCCAACGTCTAGTCCAGGTCAGCGCACGTATTGCAATCCGTTGAACCTCGACTACGGCTACACACCCATTCCGAACTTCGCCGAAGCCGGCAAGCACCGCGCCACCGCCGACCCAGTTATTACGCTCTACAAAGGCGACTATTACCTGTTCTCGACGAACCAATGGGGGTACTGGTGGAGCAAGGATCTGTATAACTGGAAGTTCGTGTCGCGCTCCTTCCTGGAGCCACAGCACAAAGTGTATGACGACCTGTGCGCGCCGGCAGTGTTCGTACTCGGCGACACGCTGCTAGTCTACGGCTCGACGCAGGAGAAGAACTTTCCGATCTGGATGAGCACCAACCCAAAGAAAAACGAGTGGAAGAAGGCTGTTGACCCGTTTCAAGTCGGCGCTTGGGACCCGGACTTTTTCCTCGACACCGATGGTAAGCTCTACCTGTACTGGGGCAGCTCCAACGTGTATCCGCTTTACGGGCAGCAAATCAGCCGCAAGACGTTTGCGCCGATAGGGGAGAAAAAGGAGCTGTTTAAGCTGAACGACGCGCAGTTTGGTTGGCAGCGGTTCGGCGAATACCTCGACAACACCTTCCTCGACCCGTTCATGGAAGGCGCTTGGATGAACAAGTACAATGGCAAATACTACCTCCAATACGGCGCGCCCGGCACCGAATTCAGCGGCTACGCCGACGGTGTGCAGGTGAGCGACAAGCCCCTAGGTCCGTTCACGCCGCAGCCGCACAACCCGTTTGCCTACAAGCCTGGCGGCTTTGCACGCGGCGCAGGCCACGGCAACACCTTCCAGGATACCTGGGGCAACTGGTGGCATTTGTCTACCATGGTCATTGCAGTGAAGAACAACTTCGAGCGCCGCCTAGGTTTGTGGTCTGCCGGCTTCGACAAAGACGGCGTACTGTACAGCAACACCGCTTTCGGCGACTACCCGACTTACCTGCCCACCGGCCCCGAAGATCATTTGAAGAGTCGCTTCACCGGCTGGATGCTGCTGAACTATAACAAACCCGTGCAGGTATCGTCCACGCTCGGTGGCTACGCGGCCAACAATGCCGTGGATGAAAGCATCAAGACCTATTGGAGCGCTGCCACCAGCAACAAAGGCGAGTACCTTCAGACCGACCTAGGTAGCGTGTGCACCGTGCGTGCCATCCAGATCAACTACGCCGACCAAGACGCGCAGTTCCTGGGCAAGCAGCAGGGTACCTACCATCAATACAAGCTCTACCAATCGACCGACGGCAAAACGTGGAAGGTACTGGTCGATAAAAGCCAGAACCGCACCGACGTCCCCCACGACTACATCGAACTGCCTGCGGGCGTGAAAACCCGTTACCTCAAGCTCGAAAACATCCACATGCCCACCGGCAAGTTCGCCATCAGCGGCCTGCGGGTGTTCGGGCTAGGAGCAGGCGCCAAACCTAGCTCCGTGAGGGACTTCGTGGTGTTGCGCACCGAGAAAGACAAGCGCAGCGCCTGGATCCGCTGGTCGCCGAAGGATGGTGCTTACGCCTACAACATCTACACCGGCATCGCGCCCGATAAGCTCTACAATTGCATCATGGTACACGGCCAAAACGAGTACTACTTCAAAGGCATGGACAAAGACCGGCCGTATTACTTCACCATCGAAGCCATCAACGAAAACGGCATCTCGCAACGCACACTCGTGATGGAAGCGAAATGAGGAACACAAACCAAAACTAGAGCTAGGATTAGAAGCTCCCCTCCTTTTTTCAAGGAGGGGTGGCCGCAGGCCGGGGTGGTAAAACTCGTTGAACGATACTAGTAACTAGAATCTAACCCTAGTTTTCTAGCTCTAGTCTGACCACCGCCAACCCCTCCTTGAAATAAGGAGGGGAGCTAGGTTCTAGTTTGCTAGCTCTGGTTGAATCAGAAGACAATCAATTTTCCGCACGTATGAATAAGTTTTCCCGCGCTGCCCTGCTACTTACGTTGGGGCTCACCTGCACCGCACCCATGTACGGCCAACAGCAACCAGCCACGTCGAGAGTCGCGCAGAATGACCCGAAGATGAATCAGTTCATTGATGAGCTGATGAAAAAAATGACGCTGGAAGAGAAAATCGGCCAGCTGAATCTGGTGTCAGTGGGCTTCGATGTGACGGGCCCGGTGGTGAGCAAAGACGTGGACGCGAAGATCCGCAAGGGCCTGGTGGGCGGCGTGCTGAACACCTACACGCCCGTGGCGGCGCGCAAACTCCAGGAAATGGCAGTGAAAGAGTCGCGCCTGCACATTCCGCTTATCCTCGGCTACGACGTTATCCACGGCCACCGCACCATCTTCCCGATTCCGCTGGGGCTAGCCGCTAGCTGGGACCTAGCCGCCATGGAACGCAGCGCCCACATTGCCGGCCAAGAAGCCGCTGCCGACGGCGTCAACTGGGTGTACTCGCCCATGGTGGACATTGCCCGCGACCCGCGTTGGGGCCGCGTGGCCGAGGGTGCCGGCGAAGACCCGTACCTAGGTTCGCGCATTGCCGAGGCCATGGTGCGCGGCTACCAAGGCACCGACCTCACGAACCCCGCCAACGTGATGGCCTGCCTGAAGCACTTCGCCCTCTACGGCGCCGCCGAAGCCGGCCGCGACTACAACACCACCGACATGAGCATGACGCGCATGTACAACGAGTACCTGCCGCCCTACAAAGCAGCGGTGGAGGCCGGCGTGGGTTCGGTGATGAGTTCCTTCAACGACATCAATGGCGTGCCCGCCACCGGCAACAAGTGGCTCATGACCGATCTGCTTCGCAATCAGTGGGGTTTCAAAGGCTTCGTGGCAACGGACTACACCGCCATCAACGAGCTGATTCCGCACGGCCTTGGCGACGAAAAGCAAGTGTCAGCCATTGCCCTGACGGCCGGCATCGACATGGACATGGTGGGCGAGGTTTTCCTGAAACACCTAGCCCAGAACCTGAAAGAAGGCACCGTGAAGCAAGCGGATATTGACCTAGCCTGCCGCCGTATTCTAGAGGGCAAGTACAAGCTAGGGTTGTTCAAAGACCCCTACCGGGGCGTGAGTGAGAAGCGCGCCAAGGCAACGTTGATGAAGCCGGAATTTATTGAGGCCGCCCGCGACGTGGCCCGCCGCAGCATGGTGCTGCTGAAGAACGACAAGAACACGCTGCCGCTGAAGAAGTCGGGCACCATTGCCGTGGTTGGGCCGCTGGCTGACCGCGCCCGCGACATGATCGGCAACTGGAGCGGCGCCGGCGACGGCAAACAGGCCATTTCGATTCTGCAAGGCCTGAAAAACGTGGCCGGCAACGGTGTGAAGTTCACCTACGCCCAAGGCGCCAACGTGACCGACGACGAGCAGATGATTGCCCGCCTCAACGCCCACGGCGGCGAGCTAGCCCTCGACAAGCGCACCCCCGAAGCCATGATCCAAGAAGCCGTGCAAGCTGCCCAATCAGCTGACGTAGTGGTGGCCGTGGTAGGGGAGTCGCAGGGCATGACCGGCGAAGCCGCCAGCCGCGCCGACATCAGCTTGCCCGGTCGCCAGCTCGATTTGCTGAAAGCCCTGAAAAAGCTAGGTAAGCCACTGGTGGTTGTGCTTGTGAACGGCCGCCCCCTGACCTTGCCTTGGGAAAACCAGAATGCCGATGCGATGCTAGAAACGTGGTTTGGTGGCACCCAAGCCGGCAACGCCGTGGCCGATGTGCTGTTTGGTAACTACAACCCGGCCGGCAAACTCACCATGACCTTCCCGCAGGTAGTAGGCCAAGTGCCGATTTACTACAATCACCGCAACACCGGCCGCCCCTTCGCCGGTGAACAGCTCGACAAGTACAAGTCGCGCTACCTCGACGTGACGAATGATCCATTGTACCCCTTCGGCTATGGCCTGAGCTACACCAAGTTCACCTACTCGAAGCCCGAGGTGAGCAAAGCCACCCTACGCACCGGCGACACGCAGGAAGTGAAGGTAAAGGTGCAAAACACCGGTAACTATGACGGCGAGGAAGTCGTGCAGCTTTACATCCGCGACATGGTAGGTTCTATCACGCGCCCCGTGCAAGAGTTAAAAGGCTTCCAGAAAGTCATGCTGAAAAAAGGAGAAAGCCGCACGCTCACCTTCCGCCTCACCCCCGACGATCTGAAATTCTACAACGCCGACCTGAAGTTCGTGTCCGAGCCCGGTGCCTTCCAAGTGATGGTCGGCGGCAACTCCCGCGACGTGCAGCAGGCTAGCTTCACTTTGGAGTAACCTAGGTCAGTTTCCCGCAGAGGTACGCA
>Ga0325401_1000515_pt1 | contig 28161 bp, 27 predicted proteins | sample PopdelMetagenome_FD_205666 | JGI IMG/M metagenome (GOLD analysis project Ga0325401, IMG submission 205666) | Populus deltoides microbial communities from Bellville, Georgia, United States - Xylem-PdKOR-R2 | ecosystem: Host-associated > Plants > Phyllosphere > Stem > Wood/Secondary xylem | place...
CGCGCGCGGGTTCGCCGAGATGACCCGCTTCGGCGTCGCGCGCGGCGGCCGGGCGGAGACGCTGGCGGGGCTGTCCGGCCTCGGCGACCTCGTGCTGACCTGCTCCTCGGTTGCGTCGCGCAACTTCTCGCTCGGCGTCGGCCTCGGCCAGGGCCGCGCCGCCGCCGAGCTGCTCGCCGACCGCCGCACCGTGGCGGAGGGCGCCTTCACCGCCCCCGTGCTGGTCGAGGCGGCGCGGGAGATCGGCGTCGACATGCCGGTCGCGCAGGCGGTCGCGGCGCTGCTCGCCGGGGCGGGTGCGGGCGCGGTGATCGAAGCGCTGCTCGCCCGGCCGCTCCGCGACGAGGGTCACTAGACGCAGGCCAAAACCCCTCGCCTTCCTTACGCAGCCCGCCGCAAACCGTCATCCCAGCGCAGGCTGGGATCGCTGGCGAGGGACGCACACTCTCCCCAACGACCCCAGCCTACGCTGGGGTGACGAAAAGGGCAGGGTCATACCAGCCGCGTCACGCGCGTCTGTCGCCTGCCCCCGCGCGCAGGTCAGAAGTCCACCGCCACGCCCTTCCGCTCCCAATCCCCGTACCGCGTCGGGTCCCGCCCCAGCGGGTCCGCCTCCGCATGACGCTCGGCCGGTTCGGGCGCGGGGACCGGCGGATTGGGGGACAGGTGCGAAGGCGGCTTCACATGATCGGGGCGCTTGGCCATGGCACGGCTTTCGTTCGGGGCAACCGCTCCCCAGATCGGTTCCCCAAGGAGCTTTGCCAAGTGCGTCCGCCATCCCGTTCCCCGGCCCGTCCCCAACCCCCCGAACCGCTCGGTACCGCCACCCGCCGCGCGAGCCTGCGCCTGCTCGACGCGGTGCTGCGCCGGGGCGAGGCGCTGGAGGCCGCGCTCCCCGCCGCGACCCGCGCGCTCCACGGCGGCCCCGACCGCGGCCTCGCCCATGCGATCGCGGCGGAGACGCTGCGCCGCCTGCCCGATCTCGACCGGCTGATCGATTCGGCCACCCGGCTGCCGCTCGCCCCCGATGCCAAGGCACGCGGCGCGCTTCGCATCGCGCTCGCGCAGGTGCTCGGGCTCGGCACCCCGCCCCATGCCGCGATCGCCACGGTGCTGCCGCTGGTCGATGGCGGCCCGCGCAAGCTGGTCCATGGCGTGTTCGGCACGCTGATGCGCAGTGAGGCGACCCTTCCCCGCGTCCCCACCCCACCCGCCGAGGTCGCCGAACGCTGGGGCGAGGCGTGGGGCGGGGCCATGCTCGGAGCCGCCGCCGCCGCGATCGCCGCCCCGCCGCCGCTCGACCTCAGCCTCGCCGACCCCGCCGCGACCGACAGCTGGGCTCAGCGCCTCGGCGGCACCTCGCTCCTCCCGGGTCACGTCCGCCTCCACGATCCCGCGCCCGTCCCCGAACTCCCCGGCTACGCTGACGGCGGCTGGTGGGTGCAGGACGTCGCCGCCTCGCTCCCCGTCCGCCTGCTCGGCCCGGCGCAGGGAGCCGCGCTCGACCTGTGCGCCGCACCCGGCGGCAAGACCTGCCAGCTCGCCGCCGCCGGCTGGCAGGTGACCGCGATCGACCAGTCCGCCCCGCGCCTCGACCGCCTCCGCGCCAACCTCGCCCGCACCGGCCTCACCGCCGAGGTCGTTCAGGCCGACATCCTCGCCTGGGTGCCCCCCGCCCCCGCAGATGCGGTGCTGATCGACGCGCCGTGCAGCGCCACCGGCATCTTCCGCCGCCATCCCGACGTCCTCTACCGCGCCCACCCCCGCCTGATCGCCGACATGGCCGGGCTCCAGGCGCGCATCCTGTCCCGCGCCGCCGACTGGGTGCGCCCCGGCGGCCGGCTGGTCTACGCCACCTGCTCGCTCGAACCCGCGGAGGGCGAGACGCAGCTCGAGGCGTTCCTCGCCGCCCGCCCCGACTATCGCCTCGCCGATCCGCACGAGATCGCCCCCGGCCTGTCGGGCCCGGTGATCCGCACCCTGCCCGGGCGCTGGGCGGCGGAGGGCGGCTGCGACGGCTTCTTCATGGCGGCGCTCGACCGGCGCTGACTTGTTCGCGACGGCAAGCTGGTTACAACGCCGCCATGCCCGTCCGTATCGCCCCCTCGATCCTCTCCGCCGACTTCGCCCGGCTGGGCGAGGAAGTGCGCGCGCTCGACGCGGCGGGCGCGGACTGGATCCACATCGACGTCATGGACGGCCATTTCGTCCCCAACCTGACGATGGGTCCGGGCATCGTAAAGGCGATCCGCCCGCATACGCCCAAGCCCTTCGACGTCCACCTGATGATCGCCCCCGCCGACCCCTATCTCGATGCGTTTGCGGATGCCGGGGCGGACGGCATGACCGTGCACATCGAGGCGGGCCCCCACATCCACCGCAGCCTCCAGCACATCAAGGGCCTGGGCAAGCGCGCCGGCGTCGCGCTGAACCCCGGCACGCCCGCCAAGATGCTCGACTACCTCCTCGACACGGTCGACCTCGTGCTGGTGATGAGCGTCAACCCCGGCTTCGGCGGCCAGCATTTCCTTGGACCGCAGCTCAAGAAGATCGCCGCCGTCCGCCGCATGATCGACGCGTCCGGCCGCGCGATCGACCTGGAGGTCGACGGCGGCGTCGGCGCGGACGAGGCGCGCCGCTGCATTGAGGCGGGGGCCGACGTGCTGGTCGCGGGCACCTCCGTGTTCCGCGACGGCCCCGATCGCTACGCCGCCAGCATCGCGGCCTTGCGCGGCGGATGACCGAGCCCGCGCCCGATGGAATAGACGAGGGCAAGCGGCTGATCCGGGTCGGCGGCCCCGCCGGCCGCTCGCTCGCCGAACGCCTCGCCGACCGGCTCGACCGGCTCGCCTGGCGCACCCCGCTCCACGCGCTGCGCCTGCGCGGACGCCATCCGTTGAAGCTGATCGCCGTTCCCGACGACCCGATCCTGGGCGACGCGCGCCGCGGCCGCGCGCTGCTCGACGACCGGCTGGTCTTCGCCGGCGAGGCCCGCGCAATCGCCGACATCGACTGGACCCGGCCCGACTGGCCGCCGCGGTTCGCCGACTGGCTCCACGGGTTCGGGTGGCTGCGCGACCTGTCCACCGTCACCACCCGCGCGCAGGGAGCACCGGTCGCAGAGGCGCTGATGGCGGCGTGGCTGGCCCGCCATGGCGACACGATCGACGCCGCGTGGCGCCCCGACCTGTGCGGCCGGCGGCTGCTCGCCTGGACCGCGCACGCGCCGCTGATCCTGTCCTCGACCGACCTCGTCTATCGGTCCAAGGTCCTGAATACCCTCGCCCGCACCGCTCGTCACCTCGATCGCGGTGCCGACCGCGCGGCCGCGGGCGTCCCCCGCATCGCCGCCTGGTCCGGCCTCGCCGCCGCCGGGCTGCTGATCCCCGGCGGCGAGGCGCGACAGGCTTTCGCCGAAGCCGGCCTGTCGCGCGCGCTGGCGCAGGCGATCACCGCCGATGGCGGGCTGGTCTCGCGCGAGCCTTCGGGCCTGCTCGACACGATCGCGCTGCTGTCGGCGCTGCGCGAAGCCTATGCCGCCCGCCGCCTCGACCTGCCCGAAGCGCCCGCCGCCGCGCTCGCCCGCGCGGTGCCGGCGCTGCTCGGCACGCTCGCCGCCGACAAGGGCTTAAGCAGCTGGCAGGGCGATGCGCCCCTCGCGCCCGAAGTCGTCGCCGCGGTGATCGACGCCAGCCGCGTGCCCCCCCGCCCCGCCCGCCAGTCGCGCGACTGGGGCTATCAGCGGCTCACCGGCGGCACGGCGGTGCTGGTGATCGACGCCGCCCCGCCCCCGGTCGGCCGCGCGACGCCCGGCGGCTGCGCCTCCACCCTCGCCTTAGAACTGTCGGACGGCGAGGCGCGGCTGGTGGTCAATTGCGGCGGCGCCCATGCCGCCGCGGTGCAGCTGCCGGCGGAGGTCACCCGCAGCCTCCGCTCCACCGCCGCGCACTCGACCCTGGTAGTCGCCGACACCAATTCCACCGCGATCCACCCCGACGGCACGCTCGGCCGCGGGGTCGCCGAGGTCGAGCTCGCCCGCCAGGAATCCGATCACGGCAGCCGGATCGAGGCGAGCCACGACGGTTACGCCCGCCGCTTCGGCTTTCGCCACCGCCGCCAGCTCATGCTGGCCCCGGACGGCCGGGAGTTGCGCGGCGAGGACGCGCTGCTCCCCGCCGGTCGCGGCCGCCGGGGGGCGGCGGGGTTCGCGATCCGCTTCCACCTCGGCGCAGGCGTCCAGGCGTCCCCCACCGCCGATGGCCAGGGCGCGATCCTGCGCGCGGCCACCGGCGCGCTGTGGCAGTTCCGCTGCCGCGGCGCCGCCGTGGCGATCGAGGAGTCGCTGTGGATCGACCCCGACGGCCGCCCCGTTTCGACCCAGCAGATCGTCGCCACCGGCGAAGCCCCCGCCGGCGGCGTCAGCGTCTCCTGGGCCTTCAAGCGCGCCGTCTGACTTGAACCGGTAGCGCCGAACGGCCAAGGGCGCGGGAACCCCAGCCCGGAGCCTCATCATGTCCCCCGCGACGCCTATCGTGCCCGTCCAGCGCGCCCTCCTGTCCGTGTCCGACAAGACGGGGCTGGTCGACCTCGCCCGCGCGCTCGCCGACCGGGAGGTCGAGCTGGTCTCGACCGGAGGCACCGCCCGCGCGCTGCGCGAGGCCGGGCTGCCGGTCCGCGACGTCGCCGACCTGACCGGCTTTCCCGAGATGATGGACGGCCGGGTCAAGACGCTGCACCCCGCGGTTCACGGCGGACTGCTCGCGGTCCGCGACGACCCCGCCCACCTCGCGGCGATGGCCGAGCACGGCATCGGCGCGATCGACCTCGTCGTCGTCAACCTCTACCCGTTCGAGGCGACCGTCGCGAAGGGTGCGCCCCGCACGCAAGTGATCGAGAACATCGACATCGGCGGCCCCTCCATGGTCCGCTCCGCCGCGAAGAACCACGCGGCGGTCGCGATCGTCACCGACCCCGCCGATTATCCCTCCATCCTCGCCGAGATCGAGGCCGAGGGCGGCACCACCCTCGCCACCCGCCGCCGTCTCGCCGCCAAGGCGTACGCCGCCACCGCCGCCTACGACGCCGCGATCGCCGGCTGGTTCGCGGGCACGGACCAGCAGGACGCGTTCCCCGATACCCTTCCCCTCGCCTTCGTCCGTCACCCCGAGCCGTTGCGCTACGGCGAGAACCCGCACCAGTCGGCGGCGCTCTATCTGCCCCGTGGATCATCGGTGCGCGGCATCGCCCAGGCAGCCCAAGTCCAGGGCAAGGCGCTGAGCTACAACAACCTTAACGACGCCGACGCCGCGCTCGAGTTGGTCACCGAGTTCCGCGACGGCCCGCCCACCGTCGTCATCGTCAAGCACGCCAACCCCTGCGGCGTCGCCTCCGCCGACACGCTGGCGGAGGCGTACCGCGCCGCGCTCACCTGCGACACCGTGTCCGCGTTCGGCGGGATCATCGCCACCAACCGCCCGCTCGACGGCGAGACCGCGCGTGCGATGGCGGCGATCTTCACCGAGGTCGTCGCCGCCCCCGACGCCGACGACGAGGCGAAGGCAGTGTTCGCCGCGAAGAAGAACCTGCGCCTGCTACTGACGGGCGAGCTCCCCGATCCCACCCGCGACGGGCTCGCGCTCAAGTCGATCGCCGGCGGCCTGCTCGTCCAGTCGCGCGACGCCGGCCGGCTCGGCGGCCTCCGCGTCGTCACCAGGCGCGAACCCACTGCGCAGGAACTCGCCGACTGCCGCTTCGCCTGGACGGTCGCCAAGCACGTCAAGTCCAACGCGATCGTCTATGCCAAGGGCGGCAGCACCGCCGGCATCGGCGCGGGCCAGATGAACCGCCTCGAGTCCGCCCGCATCGCCGCGTGGAAGGCGAGGGACGCCGCCGACAAGGCCGGCTGGGCCGAGCCCCGCACGATCGGCTCCGCGGTCGCCTCGGACGCCTTCTTCCCCTTCGCCGACGGGCTGATGGCGGCGGTCGAGGCGGGCGCGACCGCGGTGATCCAACCCGGCGGCTCGATCCGCGACGACGAGGTCATCGCCGCCGCCGACGCCGCCGGCCTCGCGATGGTTTTCACCGGGATGCGCCACTTCCGGCACTGACGGCCCACCCGTCATCCCAGCGCAGGCTGGGATCGCTCGCGACTCCATCCGCGCGCTCGCGGCAAGCGACCCCAGCCTGCGCTGAGGTGACAGGTCACCGCGTCATCCCCCCTTGGTGCGGAAGCGTCGCCTCCCCCGCCTGGGGCACCTTGCCGAACAGCGCCCGGTCCGCCGGCCCGAACGCCCAGCGCCACAGCACGAACAGGTACGTCGCCGCGATCGCCGGCTCGCCGATCGCCAGCTCGATCCATTGGTATTCGTCGGGCAGCGAGGTGAAGATCGTCCCTGCCCCCACCGCCGCCAGCGCCGCCCACAGCAGCGGCCACCGCCACGGGCTCACCGGCGCCTTGAGCAGCCCGGACAACACCCGCACCTTGATGACGGAGGTCAGCAGCGCCGCCGCCATCAGCGCCACCGCCGGCCCCGCCGCCTGCCAGTCCGCCGGCCAGCCGATCTCCCGGAACAGCGCGATCAGCGCAAAGCTCAACACGATCTGGAACGCCAGCATCGCCCCCGAGATCAACAGGTTGCGATGCCGCGCGACATAGACCAGCGCCGATTCGCACACCGCCCCGGTCGACGCCAGCACCTCCGCGGTCAGCAGGAACGCCAGCGCCGCCGTGCCCGCCACGAACTGCGGCCCGACAACGCCCATCACCGCCTCGCCCGGGATCGACCCCATCAGCGCAAGGCCCCCCTGCGCCGCCATGATCCAGAACGCGACTTGCCGCACCTGGTTCGCCACCGCCGCCCGGTCACCGTCCGCCAGGCTGCGGGTGATGACCGGCCCCAGGATCGGGTCGAAGCTGGTCTTGAGCTTCTGCGGCAGCGACGCGACCTGCTGCGCCATGTAGTAGATGCCGACGATCCGCGGCTCGAAGCTCACCCCCAGGATGAAGCGGTCGACGTTGCGGCTGCCCCATTCGAGCGCGTCGGCCCCCGCCAGCGGCACGTTCGCGCGCGCCAGCCCCGCCAGCTCGCGGAACCGCGGCGACCATCCCCGCGGCAGGCCATAGGATTTGAGGAACGGCGCCACGCTCGCGATCAGCGCCGCGACCATTGAGGTGACGTAGGACAGCACCAGCCCGTCGCGGATGGTGAAGTACGAAAACACCCACGCCGCGATTGAGATCGTCCACGGTTCCACCACCGCCCGCGCGGTCACCGCCGCCTTGACGTCATGCCGGTACGCCAGCGCCGCGAGGCTCACGTCCGACCACGCCACCGCCAGCACGATCAGCGGCAGCCACCGGTCGAGCCCCGTCACCGCCGTGTTGGCGTACATGACCTGCGGAAAGCTCCACAGCACCGCCGACGCCAACAGCGACGCGATCCCCGCCACCGCCAGCGCATCCCACACGACGTGCGCCTCGGGCCGGCCATCGGCGGCCGACAGCGCCTGCGCCAGCCCCCGCTTCAGCCCCAAAGTCGCGACCAGCGCGGCCAGCTCCACCACCACCACCGCCAGCGCGAATCGCCCGACCAGGTCCGGCCCATAGACGCGCCCCGCGATGAACAGGAACGGGATCCGCGCCGCCAGCCGCAGCACGAACCCCGCGATGTTGGTCCGCCCCCCCTTCGCGAGCGCGTCGATGTCTTTCGTCATCTCGCGCGCCACCAGACACCGTCACCCCAGCGAAGGCTGGGGTCGCTGGCCGGAGGAGCCGGTACGCCACCCACAAAGCGACCCCAGCCTTCGCTGGGGTGACGGACGGCGGCGATCAATGCGCGCTACCCCAGCTCGCACCCGTCCCGATCTCGACCCCCAGCGGCACCGACAACCGGACGGCGGGCTCCGCGGCCCCCTCCATCACCCCCCGGATCACCGGCGACGCCGCCTCTACATCCCCCTCGGGCAGTTCGAACACGAGTTCGTCGTGCACCTGCAACAGCATCCGCACATGCCCCAGCCCCGCCGCATCCAGCGCCGGCTCCATCCGCACCATCGCCCGCTTGATGATGTCCGCGCACGTCCCCTGGATCGGGGCGTTGATCGCGGCGCGCTCGGCCCCCTGCCGCTCGTTCTGCTGGCGGCTCCTGATCCGCGGGAAGTGGGTCTTGCGACCGAACAGCGTCTCGGTGAACCCGCGCTCGCGCACCTGGGTCAGCGTGTCGGCGATGTAGCGGTTGATCCCCGGAAACCGCTCGAAATACCGGTCGATCATCGCCTGCGCCTCATCGGGTGTCACGTCGAGCCGCCCCGCCAGCCCCCAGCGACTGATCCCGTACAGGATCGCGAAGTTGATCGTCTTCGCCCGCCCGCGCGTCTCGCGATTGACTTCCCCGAATAGCTCGACCGCGGTCAGCGAGTGGATGTCGTCTCCGTTCGCGAACGCCTGTTTGAGCGCCGGCACGTCCGCCATGTGCGCCGCCAGCCGCAGCTCGATCTGCGAATAATCCGCCGACAACAGCACGTTCCCCGGCTCGGCGACGAACGCCTCGCGGATCTGCCGCCCGGTCTCGGTCCGGATCGGGATGTTCTGAAGGTTGGGCTCGGTCGACGACAGCCGCCCCGTCTGCGCACCCGTCAGCGAATAGCTGGTGTGGACCCGCCCCGTCACCGGATTGACCTGTTCCTGCAATGCGTCGGTATAGGTGTTCTTGAGCTTGGTCAGCTGCCGCCAGTCGAGCACCCGCCGGACGATCTCGGCTCCCGGCCCCTGCTCGCGCGCGATCCGCTCGAGTTCGGTGACATCGGTCGAATACACCCCCGACTTGCCCTTGCGCCCGCCCTTCAGCCCCAGCCGGTCGAACAGCACGTCGCCCAGCTGCTTGGGGCTGCCGATCGTGAACGCCCCGCCCGCGAGCTCGTGGACCTTGACCTCCAGTTCGGCGATCTGCCCCTGGAACTCCGCGGACAGCGCCGACAGCCGTCCGGCGTCCACCTTGACGCCACGCCGCTCCATCCGCGCGATCACCGGGATCAGCGGCCGGTCGACCATCTCGTACACCCGCGTCGATCCCTCGACCGGCAACCGCGCCCGGAACCGCTTCCACAGTCGCAACGTCACGTCGGCGTCCTCGGCGGCGTAGCGGGTTGCGGCCTTCAGATCGACCTCGTGGAAGCCGCGTTGGGTCTTGCCCGTTCCCACCACGTCCTTGAACGCGATGCAGCTGTGCGACAGGTGGGTCGCCGCCAGCTCGTCCATTCCGTGCCCGTGCAGCCCGGCGTCGAGGTCGAAGCTCATCACGATCGTGTCGTCATGCGGGCTCACCGCGATCCCGCGCTCGCCCAGCACGATCATGTCGAATTTCAGGTTGTGCCCGATTTTGAGCACCGCCGGATCCTCCAGCAGCGGCTTGAGCTTCGCCAGCGCCACCTCGCGGTCGAGCTGCACCGGCACCTCCGACAGCAGGTCCGACCCGCCATGCCCCAGCGGCACGTAACAGGCGAGGTTGGGGGCCAGCGCCATGCTCACCCCCACCAGCTCGGCGGTGGTTGCATCGGTGGAGGTCGTCTCGGTATCGATCGCCACCCAGCCCTGGTGCTTTGCCACCGCAATCCATCGATCGAGCGCGCCCTCGTCGACCACCGTCTCATAGCCGTCATGGTTGCACGGCTCGTCGTCGTCGACCGGCGCATCGCTCGGCACCGCGACCGGCGCATCCGCCACCTGCCCCAACTTGGCGAGCAGCGAGCGGAACCCGTGATGCTCAAGGAACGCGCGCAGCGGCGCATCGGGGATGCCCTGCAACACCAGCTCATCGAGCGGCTGCGGCAACCCCGCATCGCACTTCAACGTCACCAGCACCCGGCTCAGCCGCGCCGCTTCGGCATGTTCGACCAGATTGTCCTTGAGCTTGCCCTTCTTGAACCCATCGGTCGCCGCCGCCGCGAGCACCGCCTCCAGGTCGCCATGCTCCGCGATCAGCTTCGACGCGGTCTTCGGCCCCACCCCCGGGACGCCGGGCACATTGTCGACCGCATCGCCCATCAGCGCGAGCACGTCGCCCAGCTGCTTCGGCCCGACCCCGAACTTCTCCTGGACATACGCTTCGCCCAGCCGCCGGTTGTTCATCGTGTCGAGCATGTCGAGGCTGCCGTCCTCGATCAGCTGCATCAGGTCCTTGTCGCCGGACACGATCGTCACCTGCCACCCCTCGGCCAGCGCCGCCTTCGCATAGCAGGCGATTATGTCGTCCGCCTCCAGCCCCTCCTCCTCGATGCACGGCAGCGAGAAGGCGCGGGTCGCATCGCGGATCATCGGGAACTGGGGCACGAGGTCGGCGGGTGGCGGCGGCCGGTGTGCCTTGTACTGGTCGTACAGTTCGTTGCGGAAGGTCTGCGACGACTTGTCGAGCACCACCGCCATGTGGGTGGGCCCCTCCGCCTTGTGCAGCTCGTCGGCCAGCTTCCACAGCATGGTGGTGTAACCGTACACCGCCCCCACCGGCTCGCCATGCTTGTTGGTCAGCGGCGGCAGCCGGTGATAGGCACGAAAGATATAGCCGGAGCCGTCGACCAGATAGAGATGGGGCATACGCGCCGGTCTAGCGTAACCGGTGCCCCCAACCAACTCTTAGCGGCCCAACCGCTACAACTCGCCCCCGGTCAGCCGCTGGCACACCATGTCGAGCTGGTCGAGCGTCGCATAGCCGAGCGTCAGCGTCCCGCCCTTCTCACCATGCGCGACCTTGACCGGCAGCCCCAGCAGGTCGGCGAGCTGGCGTTCGAGCGCGACGATATCGGGGTCGCGCATCGATTCCTCGTCTTCCGCGGATCGTTCGCGCGCATGCCGCGCCTTGCGCTCGCGGGTCAGCTTCTCGGTATCGCGCACCGACAGTCCGCGCTGGACCACCTGCTCGGCCAGCATCTCGACATCCACCGCGCCCAGCAGCGCCCGCGCGTGTCCCATCGACAGGCTGCCGTCGACCACCCGCGCCTGCACCGGCTCGGGCAGGTCGAGCAGCCGCAGCAGGTTGGCGACATGGCTGCGCGACTTGTGGACGATCCGCGCCAGCTCCTCCTGCGTATGGCCGTACTCGCCGACCAGCCGCTGATACGCCTGCGCTTCCTCGATCGCGTTGAGGTCCTGGCGCTGGATATTCTCGACCAGCGCGATCTCGAGCGTCGCGGCGTCGTCGAAGTCGCGGACGACGACCGGCACCTCGTGGAGTTTCGCCCGCTGCGCCGCCCGCCAGCGCCGCTCGCCCGCGACGATCTGATAGCCATGGCCGTGCGGTCGCACCACGATCGGCTGGATCAGCCCGCGTGCGGCGATCGACCCCGCTAGTTCGTCGAGTAGCGCCTCGTCGAAGTGCCGCCGCGGCTGCCCCGGATGCGGGCTCAGCGAACCCACCGGCAGCGTCCGCACCCCCGCCTCCGCCGCCGCCCCGGCGGTCACCGGCGCTTCACGGCTGATCTCGCCCAGCAACGCGCCGAGCCCTCGCCCCAGCCCGCCCGGTCGCCGCCGTCCCGCCGTCTCGCTCATGCCGCCGCCCTCGTGCTCGTAGGCAGCCGTCCGATCATCTCACGGGCAAGCGCGATATACGCCTCCGACCCCGCGCAGCGATGGTCGTAGATCAACGCCGGCAAGCCATGGCTCGGCGCCTCCGACAGGCGGACGTTGCGCGGGATCACCGTCTCGAACACCACCTGCCCGAGCACCGCACGCACGTCCGCCGCGACCTGGTCGGTCAGCCGGTTGCGCCGATCGAACATCGTCAACGCCACCCCCATGATCGACAGCCCCGGATTGAACCGCGCCCGGATCCGCTCGACCGTGCTCAACAGCTGCGACAGCCCCTCCAGCGCGAAGAACTCGCACTGCAATGGCACCAGCAGCGCATCCGCCGCCACCATCGCGTTGATCGTCAGCAGCCCCAGCGACGGCGGGCAGTCCACCAGCGCGATATCCCACCGATCGCCGTAAGGCCGCAACGCCCGATCGAGACGATGCGTGCGGCTGTCCATGTCGACCAGCTCGATCTCCGCACCCGACAAGTCGACATTGGCCGGGATCAGGTCGAGCATCGGTACCCGCGTGGTCAGGATCGCATCCGCCACCGTCCGCTCGCCGATCAGCACGTCATAGCTGGAATGAGTACGCTGAGCCGTCCCGATGCCCAGCCCGGTCGAGGCATTCCCCTGCGGATCGAGATCGATCAGCAATGTGCGCAGCCCCGTCGCCGCCAATGCCGTCGACAGGTTGATGGCGCTGGTCGTCTTGCCCACGCCACCCTTCTGATTGGCAATCGCGATGACGATCATCGGCGCTGGACCTGTTCAAGGATGATGATCGCGGAAGCAGTATCTACGACGCTATGTTCCACGTGAAACACTCCGTGCCATGTCGCCGCGAGTGCCGCAAGCTCCTCTGTACCGGTGCGCCCACGTGGCAGCACCCACCGCGTCTTCGTCGATGCGTTCGCGCCAGCGGTGGTCAGCAACCTGTCGATGCTCGCGACCGCCCGAGCAGATATTACGCCCGCACCGATGTCCTTCAGCGCCTCGATCCGCGTCGCTTTTACCTCGACATGACCGAGCGCCAGATCGGCGACGGCACGTCCAAGGAACTCCGCACGACGTGCCCTGGGCTCGACCAGCGTAACCGGACCGGGCCGAAGGATCGCCACGATCATACCGGGAAATCCGCCGCCTGTCCCGACATCGAGCCAGCGTTCCCCCTCCCGATCATGCGCGAGCAACTGCGCCGAATCCAGGGCATGCCGCTGCCAGATATCGTCAACCGTAGAGGGTGCGATCAGATTCTGCCGCCCGTTCTCCTCGACAACCATATCGAGGAATTGACTGACCGCCGCCGCCTTCTCCCCTCCGAAGCGATCGGCGATCCACCCGCGTCCGTCGATCATCACGCCGCCCGCCGCCTTTGGTGGAGCAGCAAAGCCGACAACGCCGCCGGGGTGATCCCGCGTATTCGGCCTGCCTCCGCCAGCGTCTGCGGCCGCGCCTGGCTCAGCCGCGCCACCATCTCGTTCGACAATCCCGCGATCGTCCCGAAATCGAACCCCGCATCGAGGGCGACCGCCTCATCCCGCGCCAGCAGCTCCGCCTCGATCCGCTGCCGCTCCAGATAGGGTGCATAGCGAGCATCCTGCACTACCTCCTGCCGTACGTCCGGATCGATGCCGTCCGCCGCCGCCGGTGCAAGCTGCTCGATCGCGGCTTCGGTCAGCCGCAGCCACTCGCGCGCAGAACGCACGCTGCCATCCTGGCTCGCAGCAAGCCCCAGACCGGCAACGGCATGGGCGCTGAGCATCGTCGCATCGAGCCTCGATGCAAGCACCTCCCGCTGCTCCGCCCGCACGAGCTGATGCCGCTCCCGTCCGGCGCTCAAACATCCCGCCGCCCGTGCGATCGGACCCAGTCGCGTCTCGGCGTTGTCGCAGCGCAAGGACAGCCGGAACTCGGCCCGCGCGGTCAGCATCCGATACGGCTCGGTCACTCCCTGCAACACCAAGTCGTCGATCATCACACCGATATAGCTCGACGCCCGATCCAAGATCACCGGTGCCTCGTCCAACGCCATCGCCGCCGCATTCAGCCCCGCAACCAGCCCCTGCCCCGCCGCTTCCTCATATCCGGTCGTACCGTTGATCTGCCCGGCACAGAATACCCCCGGTATCGCCTCCAACGCCAGCCTCCGATCCAGCGCACGGGGATCGAGATAATCATATTCCACGGCATAGCCCGGCACGCGGATCCGTACCCGCTCCAGCCCCGGCAGGGTCCGCACCATCGCCTCCTGCACGTCGGTCGGCAGCGAGGTGGACAGACCGTTCGGGTAGACGGTCGGGTCGTCCAGACCCTCGGGTTCGATGAACACCTGATGCCCGTCGCGATCCCCGAACCGATGGATCTTGTCCTCGATCGACGGGCAATATCGCGGCCCCTGCGCCTCGATCGCGCCGCTGAACAGCGGCGAGCGGTGCAGGTTCGCCCGGATCAGGTCGTGGGTAGCAGCCGTCGTCCGCGTCACCGCACACGCGATCTGCGGCAGCCGCGCCGAGCCCGCCATCGCCGACATGCGCCAGGGTTCATCGTCGGACGGTTGCTCGTCGAGCGCACTCCAGTCGATCGTCCGCGCGTCCAGCCGTGGGGGCGTTCCCGTCTTCAGCCGCGCCATCGGCAAGCCGAGTTCGCGCACCTGCACCGCCAGCCGGCTTGCGGCGGCTTCATCGATCCGTCCACCCGACAGGCGTTCTTCCCCCCGGAACAGCGACGCGCCCAGGAACGTCCCGGTCGCCAGAACGACCGAACGGCACCCGAGTTCAGCACTATCGGTCAGCCGCACTCCGGTAACGGCACCACCGCTCAGTCGCAGTTCCCCGACCTCACCGATAATGACGTCCACCCCAGCCCGCTCAACTGCATGTTGAACGGCTCGTGCATAGAGCCGCCGGTCTGCCTGAATGCGAGGCCCCTGTACCGCCGGCCCCTTGCTCCGGTTGAGCATCCGATAGTGGATCGCCGCCTGGTCCGCTGCTCGCGCCATGATGCCGTCAAAGGCATCCACCTCGCGAACGATATGCCCCTTGCCCAATCCACCGATGGCGGGATTGCACGACATGGCCCCGATCCGCGCCGCGTCGAACGTCACGATCGCGACGCGTGCACCCCGCCGTGACGCCGCCAACGCAGCCTCCACCCCGGCGTGACCACCCCCAATGACTACAACGTCGTGCATCCAGAAGCGCTAGAAGCTCGTCGATACGAGGTCAAAACTGTTTCACGTGGAACATCACTTGCCGATGCAGAATCGCCCGAACAGGCTGTCGAGCATGGCTTCGGTGGCATCGATGCCGATGATGCCGGCCAGCGATCGATGCGCTACTCGCAGGTTCTCGGCCAGTAGGACAGCGTCCCCACCACCATCCCGTCCGAGCGCGTCGACCGCAATAGAACAGGCACGACGCTGTTGTTCATGGAGCGCAAGGCTATCCGATGTGACGGACTGGTCCTCTGTCGCGGCTGCGATCCGGTTCCACAAAGCATCGACGCTATCCGGCGCGGACCGCGCCACCACGGCATCCGGCCCCTCCGGCGTGACAGTCCGTCCTGGCAGATCAGCCCGCGCATGGACCCAAAGGGCCGACGCCACGGGCGGAGGCGCATCATCCGCCAGCCATAACAGCAGGTCCGCAGTCGTGATCGCCGCTTCCGCGCGATCGACGCCGATCGCCTCGACGGGATCGCTGGTCTCGGTCAGCCCCGCCGTATCGACCAGCAGGTATCCGACGCCGCCACGCACTACATGCGCCTCGATCCTGTCCCGCGTCGTCCCCGCGACCGGCGAGACGATCGCCGCCTCACGCTCGGCCAGCAGGTTGAACAGTGTCGACTTGCCCGCATTCGGCGGCCCACCGATCACGACCCGAATGCCATCGCGGAGCCGCTCGACCGATGGAGCCGTCAGCACCGTCCGCAACTCCGCCGCCAGCGCCTGCGCCGCCGCCTCCACCCCGGCCAGTGTCGCATCGCCGCCGACATCGTCCTCATCGCCGAAGTCGAGCGCCGCCTCGACCCGCGCCGACAATCCAGCCAGCCGGTCGAGCCACCCGCGCACCGCCCGGCTGACCCGCCCCTCGACCGCGTCGATCGCCGCTCGCCGCTCTGCCTCGGTCTCCGCCTCCAGCAGGTCGGCCAGCCCGTGTGCCTCCGCCAGGTCGATCCGCCCGGCGATCAGCGCCCGCCGGGTGAACTCCCCCGCTTCCGCTCGCCGCAGTCCCTGCCCCGCCAGCGCCGCCTCGATCGCCGCCACCACCGCGCGCCCGCCATGCGCGTGTACCTCGACCAGGTCCTCCCCCGTCGCGCTGCCCGGCCCCGGAAACACCAGCACCAGCGCCCGATCGAGCAATCGCCCGCCGTCGCGCAACGCCCGCACTCCCGCCCGCCGCGGCGGCGGCAACGGTCCGGCCAGCGCCATTACCGCCACGATCGCCTGCGGCCCGCTCACCCGGATCAACGCGATCGCCGCCGGCGGCCGTCCGCTCGACAGCGCAAAGATCGTATCCGTCACGCGCGCTCAGCCCTGCTTGCCCGGCGCCTCGATCATCCGCCGCCACAGCGACAGCCCCGCCTCCCCCATCGGCGCCCAGCTCCGCACCATCTGTTCGAGCAGCTCCGGCTGCGTCCCGCCCTCCATCGTTTCGGTCAGCAGCTGGAGATACCGGTCGTGCACCGGCGTCAGGTCGGGCAGCCCCATCGCCGCGCGCGCCTCCTCCGGCGTGCAATCGATCGTGATCGTGACCTTCATCGGATCGGAACTCCTGCAGGCATTGAGGCGGGCAACGCGACCAGTATAGCGCACCGATGCCCACGCAACAGGAGCCATGCCGATGACCGACACCATCCGGATCGATACGTTCGACCACGACGGCGACTTTCCCGCCTATCGCGCCACCCCGTCCGGCACGCCGCGCGGCGCGATCGTCGTGATCCAGGAGATCTTCGGCATCAACCCCGGCATCCGCGCCAAGTGCGACAGCCTCGCCGCCGCCGGCTATCTCGCGCTCGCCCCCGAGCTGTTCTGGCGCTTCGCCCCCGGCGTCCAGCTCGATCCCGACGTGCCCGACCAGATGCAGCAGGCGCTCGAACTGATGGGCCGGTTCGACCAGGACGCTGGCATCCGCGACATCGAGGCGACGATCCGCGCCGCCCGCGCCCTGCTTGCCGACGCCGGCCTCGCGGACGGCAAGGTCGGCGCGGTCGGCTATTGCCTCGGCGGCCGCCTCGCCTTCATGACCGCGGCGCGCACCGACATCGACGCCAGCGTCGGCTATTACGGCGTCGGCATCGACGGCCTGCTCGGCGAGGCGCATGGCATAGCCCGCCCGGTGCTGCTCCACGTGCCCCAAGAGGATCATTTCGTCGACAAGGCGGCCCAGGGGCGGATGCACGAGGGGCTCGACGGCCACCCGCGCGTGACGCTCTACGATTACCCGCACGAGGACCACGGCTTCGCGGCGGAGTTCAGCGCACGGCGGTCGGAGGCGAGCGCGAAGCTGGCAGACGAGCGGACGGCGGCGTTCTTCGCCGAGCATATCGGCTGATCCCGCCCCTTCCGTCACCCCCGCGCAGGCGGGGGTGACGCTTCTTCTCGCGTGCAAAGAAAAAGGCCCGGAGTAAATCCGGGCCCATGACGTCGATCGAGTTCCTTCGGACCCGTCGGCCGCGCTTGCGCGAGTCAGCCGGGCGTGGCCGGCTGCCGCGCTGCGCTACTGATTCATGCTGTCGAAGAAGTCCTCGTTGGTCTTGGAATTCTTCATCTTGTCGAGCAGGAACTCCATCGCGTCGATCGTGCCCATCTGCATCAGGATGCGGCGCAGCACCCACATCTTGGACAGCTTGTCCTTGGCGACCAGCAGCTCCTCCTTGCGGGTGCCACTCTTGCCGACGTCGAGCGCCGGGAAGACGCGCTTGTCCGCCACCTTGCGGTCGAGCACGATCTCGGAGTTGCCGGTGCCCTTGAACTCCTCGAAGATCACCTCGTCCATCCGGCTGCCGGTATCGATCAGCGCGGTGGCGATGATCGACAGCGACCCGCCCTCCTCGATATTGCGCGCCGCGCCGAAGAAGCGCTTGGGCCGTTGCAGCGCATTGGCGTCGACACCGCCCGTCAGCACCTTGCCCGACGACGGCACGACGGTGTTGTAGGCGCGCCCCAGCCGGGTGATCGAATCGAGCAGGATGACCACGTCCTTCTTGTGCTCGACCAGCCGCTTGGCCTTCTCGATCACCATCTCGGCAACCTGGACGTGGCGCTGCGCCGGCTCGTCAAAGGTCGAGGACACCACCTCGCCCTTCACCGAGCGCTGCATGTCGGTGACCTCCTCGGGCCGCTCGTCGATCAGCAGGACGAGCAGGAACACCTCGGGATGGTTGTCGGTGATCGCCTTGGCGATGTTCTGGAGCATCACCGTCTTGCCGACGCGGGGTGGCGCGACGATCAGCGTCCGCTGCCCCTTGCCCTGCGGGCTGACGATGTCGATCACCCGCGCCGACTTGTCCTTCTGGGTCGGGTCGAACGGGTCAAGCGTCAGCTTGCTCTCGGGGTAGAGCGGGGTCAGGTTGTCGAAATTGACCCGGTGGCGGACCTGATCGGGATCGTCGAAATTGACCGCGGTCAGCCGCACCAGCGCGAAATAGCGCTCGCCGTCCTTGGGCCCGCGGATCTCGCCCTCGACCGTGTCGCCGGTGCGCAGCCCGTGCTTCCTCACCTGGTTGGGCGAGACATAGATGTCGTCGGGCCCCGCCAGATAGTTCGCCTGGGGCGAGCGCAGAAAGCCGAAGCCGTCGGGCAGCACCTCGATCGTGCCCTCGCCCATGATCTGGTCGCCGCGGTCGGCCTGTTCCTTGAGGATCGCGAACAGCAGGTCCTGCTTGCGCAAGGTGGACGCGCTTTCGACCCCCAGTTCCTCGGCCATGCTGACCAGCTCGGCGGGGGTCTTCTTCTTGAGGTCTTTGAGATGCATGAGTGCTTCCGGGAGGGGCTCGAACGGCGACGGATCGCGACGGGACGAGGAACCGCCGGCAGGACGCCGCGGCTGGCCACCGAGGTATTGCCCCCCTACCCCCCTGTCAAGCTTGGCAAGTCAAGCGGGTCAGAACGGCTTCACCACCGCCAGCACCACGATCGCGATCGTCGCGAACGCGGGCGCCTCGTTGAGCAGCCGCAGCTGCCGCGTCGTCAGCGTCGGCCGCCCCGCCTTGAGCTTCCTCGAATACCCCACCGCCCAGCCATGATAGCCCGACAGTGCCAGCACGATCGCCAGCTTGGCATGGAGCCACCCCAGCCCCCCGCCCCCCTCGAACAGGCCCAGATTGGCCGCCAGCGCCAATCCCAGCAGCCACACCGCGACCATCGCCGGGGTCAGGATCATCCGCCTGAGCAGCGCCTCGCGCTTCTCCCAGCGCGGCCCCTCCGCCGGATCGCCCAGCCCGTCCTGATGATGGACCAGATAGCGCGGAAAAATGAACAGCCCCGCCATCCAGAAGATGACGAAGATCAGGTGCGCCGCCTTGACCCAAAGGTACGCCCCGCCCAGCCAGCCCGCCATCACGCCCCTCGCACGCGGGCGACCAGCGCCTCGACATGCGCGATCGGGGTATGCTGCCCGATCCCGTGCCCCAGGTTGAACACGTGCGGCCGCTCCGCAAACGCGCTCAGCACACGGTCCACCCCGTCCTCCAGCGCCTCGCCCCCCGCCATCAGCGCCAGCGGATCGAGGTTCCCCTGCACCGGCATCCCCGGCGGCAGCACCGCGTCGGCCCACACCGGATCGACCGTCTCGTCCAGCCCGATCGCATCGCAGCCGATCTCGCGCGCATAGGCGGGCAGCTTGCCCCCCGCTCCCTTGGGAAAGCCGATGATGACCACGTCAGGGCACCGCGCCCGCAACCGCTCGACGATCGCGGCATTGGGCGCGATCACCCACCGCTCGAACTGCGCCGGCGACAGCGACCCCGCCCAGCTGTCGAACAGCTGTACCGCCTCCACCCCCGCTGCGACCTGCCCGGCGAGGTACTCCACCGTCAGCCCGACGATCGCCTCGACGATCGCCGCGAACGCCCCCGGATCGCGATAGGCATAGGAGCGCGTCGCCTCCTGGTCCTTGGATCCCTGCCCCGCCACCATGTAGGTCGCCACCGTCCACGGCGACCCCGCAAAGCCCAGGAACGCCGTCTCTGCCGGCAGCGCGCCCGCCACGCGCTCGCAGGTCCGGTACACCGGCTCCAGTCGCTCAGGAGCCGCCTGGAGCCCCGCCAGCGCCCGATCGACCAGCGCCGGCGTCAGCCGCGGCCCCTCCCCCGCCCCGAAGCTCAGCTCCTGCCCCAGCGCCCACGGCACCATCAGGATGTCGGAGAACAGGATCGCCCCGTCGAATCCGAACCGCCGGATCGGCTGCAGGGTCACCTCCGCCGCCGCGATCGGATCGGTGGCGAGCGCCAGGAACCCCCCCTTCTCCGCCCGCAAGGCTCGATACTCGGGCAGGTACCGTCCCGCCTGGCGCATCAGCCAGATCGGGGGCTTGGGCTGCCGCTCACCCTTCAGCGTGGCGAGCAACGGTTTCGACACCCTTGGTTCAGGGACTGGGGAACGGGTCAGCGCGAAGGCCCTTCTACTCTATAAGAAGATTCAAAAAGAGGGTTGTTGAAGCTGTAGGCAGCCGGGACGTGGGGATTACGCATCGCTCCCCGAATTGCCAACAGCTTGACCGCGCGGATCCCGCCGATCGCCTCGGATTCGGACATCCTCGTCCCGCTTTCCACAGCCTGTGGACAAATCAGCCCACCGTGGGACCGATTGTGGATAGAACGCCGCTTGTCCCCAGCCGATCCGGGGTTCCGCCGCGGACCCGAGTTGCGCTACCGCCCCTCCCTGACTTGTCCACAGATCGGTCCCGAGGAGGCCCGAACGCCATGCCGCGCCTCCACCTCCACCTCCTCTCCGACAGCACCGGCGAGACGCTCGAGAACATCGCCAAGGCCGCGCTCGCCCAATATGACGACGTCGAGACGGTGCGGCATTTCTGGCCCATGGTCCGCACCGAAGGGCATCTCGACCGCATCCTCCACGAGATCGCGCAGAACCCCGGCCTCGTCATCTTCACCCTGGTCAATGCCGCCACCCGCCGCATCCTCGAAACCCGCTGCCGCGCGCTCGGGCTGCCCACGGTCGCCCCGCTCGACCCCGTCAACGACGCGCTGTCCGGGCTGCTCGGGGTGCAGGCCAAGGCGCGGCCCGGTCGCCAGCACGTCCTCGACGCCGCCTATTTCGCCCGCGTCGACGCGATCCAGTGGACCATCGCCCATGACGACGGCATCGCGTCGGAGGAATGGGAGGAAGCGGACATCGTCCTCGCCGGGGTCAGCCGCTCGTCCAAGACCCCGACCTCGATCTACCTCGCTAATCGCGGGTGGAAGACCGCCAACATCCCCGTCGTCATCGAGAGCCCGCCGCCCCCGAAACTGTTCGCGCTTACCCGCCCGCTCGTCGTCGGGCTGACCACCAGCGCCGACCGGCTGATCGCGATCCGCCGCAACCGCCTGCTGTCGTTGGGCCACGCCGCCGACACGGCCTATGTCGAGGAGGAAGCGGTGCTGCGCGAGATCGCCTATGCCCGCCGCATGTTCGCCGACCATGGCTGGCCGGTGATCGACGTCACCCGCCGCTCGATCGAGGAAACCGCCGCCGCCGTCATCGCCCTCGTCAACGAACGCCGCACGGGCAGAAGGGAAGGGTAGGGGTGAGGATCGCGACAGTCCGCTACCTCCCCTGACCTCGCGCGCCCGCAACCCTCCTTGTGCTCCCGCGACCCTCCTTGTGCTCCCGCGAAGGCGGGAGCCCAGACTGGGTCCCCGCCTTCGCGGGGACACACAGGCTCCCGGCACGACGGCGTAGCCATGACTATCCTCACGCAAAGCGCATCGCGTGCCGCCTGTTGCACTGTAGGACCTGACGGCCGACAGACGACCACATGACACCCCTCATCCTCGCCTCGCAAAGCGCCTCCCGCCGCGCGATGCTGTCCGCCGCCGGCGTTCCCTTCGACGCGGTCGCGCCCGGCGTCGACGAGGACGCCGCCAAGGCCGCACTCGCGGACCTGTCGCCCCGCGATCTCGCCGACGCGCTCGCCGAACTGAAGGCGGTCAAGCTCGCCGCCCGCCACCCCGGCCGCCTCGTCCTCGGCTCGGACTCGCTGGTCGCGCTCGCCGACGGCCGCCGCCTCGACAAGCCCGAAACCCGCGAACAGGCCGCCGAGCACCTCCGCGCGATGAGCGGCGGCACCCACGACCTCTGGTCCGCCGCGGTGATCGCGGAGGATGGCCGCCCCGTCTGGCGCCACGTCGCTCGCGCGCGCCTCCACGTCCGGCCGCTGTCTTCCGCGTTCGTCGAAGCCTATCTGGCGGCGGAGTGGCCGGCGATCGCGGGCTGCGCGGGCGCGTTCCGGATCGAGGGGCCGGGGGTGCAGCTGTTCGACCGGATCGAGGGCGACCATTTCACCGTGCTGGGGATGCCGCTGCTGCCGGTGCTCGGCTTCCTGCGCACCCGCGGCGTGTTGCCGGCGTGATCGCGGCGCGTCCCGGTCGCGATCGCGGCGCGCCGGCGTCGCGCGCCGCCGCGTGCACGGCGCGTGGTCGCCGCGACCGTATCGCGTGCAGGCGCGTTCCGGTGGCCAATCCGCCGCGTTGCTGTCGCTTCCCCGGCGCATCCGGGGCAAAAAGCCGCCAGCGGCTCCACTTCCTCCACTTGATGATCGTGCACCCTTTATGACCCAGCCCTATGCCGAGGTGATCGGCGACCCGATCGCCCAGTCCAAGTCGCCGACGATCCACCGCTTCTGGCTGGGTCGGCTGGGGATCGAGGCCGATTACCGCGCCTGCCACGTCACTGCCGACGGGCTGGCGGACTACCTCGCCGACCGCGCCGCCGACCCCGACTGGCGCGGCTGCAACGTCACCATGCCGCACAAGCTCGCTGTGATGGCGCACGTCGGTGATCCCGGCGCGGTCCGGAACGGCATCGGCGCGATGAACACCGTCGTACCGGGCCAGGGGGATGGCGGGGCAGGGGGCCTCACCGGCACCAACACCGACGCCGCGGGCTTCTGGGCCCCGATCGCCGACCTCGACCTCACCGGCCGCCCCGTCGCGGTGGTGGGCACCGGCGGCGCCGCCCGCGCGGTGCTGTTCGCGCTGAGCCGCGTCGGCTGCGGCCCGGTGACGCTGATCGCGCGCAATCCGCTCAAGGCCGCCGCGCTGCTCGCGCACTTCGGCCTCAAGGGCCAGACCGCCGGCCTCGCCCAGCCTTCACCCCCCGCGGCATTGCTGGTCAACGCCTCCAGCCTCGGCATGGCCGGGCAGGACCCGCTCGACCTCGACCTGTCGGCGCTGCCTGACGACGCGCTGGTCTACGACATCGTCACCGCCCCCGTCGAAACCCCGCTGCTGGTAGGGGCACAGGGCAGGGGCCTCGACACCGTTGACGGGCTCGAGATGCTCGTCGGCCAGGCCGCGGTCGCGTTCGAACTGTTCTTCGGCCAGTCGCCCCCCCGCGACGGCGACGAAGAGCTCCGCGCACTGCTGCTGGCATGCTGAAGCTCGGCCTCACCGGTTCGATCGGCATGGGCAAGTCCACCGTCGCCGCGATGTTCGCGGCACGCGGCATCCCCGTGTTCGACGCCGACGCCGCCGTCCACCGCCTGCAAGGGGAGGGGGGCCGGCTGGTCGCGCGGATCGAGGCCGCATTCCCCTCCACCACCGGCCCTGCGGGCGTCGATCGCACGGCGCTGGCCGAAGCCGTGCTCGCCGACTCCGCCGCGCTCGCCCGGCTGGAGGCGATCGTCCACCCCGCCGTCGCCGCCGAGCGCGCCGCCTTTCTCGTCGCCTACGCCGACGCCGCCCTCGTGGTGTTCGACATCCCCCTGCTGTTCGAAACCGGCGGCGAGGCGCAGGTCGACCGGGTCGCGGTCGTCTCCGCCGCGCCGGAGGTCCAGCGCGCCCGCGTCCTCGCCCGCCCCGGCATGACCCCGACCCGGCTCGACGCGATCCTCGCCCGCCAGCTCCCCGACGCCGACAAGCGCGCCCGCGCCGATCACGTGATCGCCACCGACCTGCCCCTCGCCGAAACGGAAGGGCAGGTCGCCGCGCTCATCGCTTGCCTCGCTCCCGCGCAATCCCGATAACCAGCCGATGCGCGAGATCGTCTTCGACACCGAAACCACCGGCTTCAAGTTCACCGACGGCGACCGGCTGGTCGAGATCGGCTGCGTCGAGCTGGTCAACCGGGTCGAGACCGGGCGCACCTTCCACGCCTATTACTGCCCCGATCGCGACATGCCCGCCGACGCCGAGCGCATCCACGGCCTGTCCACCGCCTTCCTGTCCGACAAGCCCCGCTTCACCGAAGGGGTCGCGGCGCTGCTCGATTTCATCGGCGACGCGCCGCTGATCGCGCACAACGCCACCTTCGACTTCGGCTTCCTCAACGGCGAACTGGAAGCGCTCGGCCACCCGCCGGTCTGCCAGCGGACCCGCATGGTCGATACGCTGGCGATCGCGCGCCAGAAGCACCCCGGCGCCAAGCACACGCTTGACGCGCTCTGCTCGCGCTTCGGCATCGACCGCTCGCACCGCGTCCTCCACGGCGCGCTGCTCGACGCGCAGCTGCTCTCGCAAGTCTATGTCGAGCTGATGGGCGGCCGCCAGATCGGGCTCGGCCTGACCCTCGAGCCGGTGGCGCAGGCGGCGGCCCCGATCGTCGCGACGGCGGCACCCGTCACCCGCCCCGCACGCGTTTTCCGGGCCAGCGAGGGAGAATTGGCGCTTCACAAAAGTTTCATGTCCAGGATCGCCGATCCGATCTGGGGGGCCGACCTGCCCGGTTGAGGCAGGGGCCAGGACCCCGGCAACAAGGAGTAAGACGCATGGATATCCGGATTTCAGGTCACCAGGTCGAAACGGGCGACGCGCTCAAGGCCCATGTCGACGACCGTCTCCAGGGTATCGTCACCAAGCATTTCGCCCGCGCCATCTCGTCGGAGGTCACCTTCGGCAAGGGGCCGCACGATGTCGGCTTCAAGTGCGACATCGTCCAGCACGTGATGCGGGGGCTGGTGCTCAAGGGCCATCACGAGGCGCAGGATGCGCACAATGCGTTCGACGGCGCGGCCGGCAAGATCGAAAAGCAGCTGCGCCGCTACATGAACCGGCTCAAGGACCGGCAGGCCGGGCAGGTCGCCGAGCTGGCCGAGGCGAGCGGCTATGACGCCGGCTACACCCTGTTCGCCGAGGTTCAGGGTGAGGACGAGGTCGCCGACGCGCCCCTGATCGTCGCCGAGACCCGCGTCGACGTTCCCGACGCCTCGGTGTCGGACGCAGTGATGATGCTCGACCTGCGCAACACGGCGGCGCTGTTGTTCAAGAACGCCGGCACCGGCGCGCTCAACATGGTCTACCGCCGCGGCGACGGTACGATCGGCTGGGTCGAGCCCCAGCGCGCGTGAGGGCGGGGGCGGCCCGTCTTCCCACGGTCCGCCCCATGCTGCTGGGGCCGGGCTGGCCGACGGCCCGGCCCTTGCGGACAGGGCCCGGGGTCGTTGATTCCAGAGCGCATCCATGACCGATCTGTCCGACCTCCTGCGCCTCGACGCCGTCCAGACCGGGGTAGGTGCCACCAGCAAGAAACAGCTGTTCGCCTATCTGGCCCAGCTCGCCGGCGGTCCGCTCGGCCTTGATCCGAAGGGGGTTGCCGACAAGCTGGCCGAGCGCGAGCGGCTGGGCTCGACGGGGTTCGGCAACGGCGTCGCGATCCCGCACGCCCGGCTGCCCGGCCTCACCGGAGTGACCGGCGCGTTCCTCCGCCTCGCCCAGCCGATCGACTTCCAGGCCGTCGACGGCCTGCCGGTCGATCTCGTCTTCGCGCTGGTCTCGCCGGTGGAGGCGGGGGCCGACCACCTCAAGGCGCTGGCGCGCGTCTCCCGCCGGCTGCGCGATCTGCCGCTTCTCGCCAAGTTGCGCGGGGCCGGCTCGCGCGACGCGCTGTTCGCGCTGCTCTCGGACGGTGCCCGCGATGGCGCTTGACGAGAGGGGCCCCGACGAGGGTGAAACGGCGCATTTCCGCGCGCTGGAGGGGCTTTACGCCGCCGCCCCGATCAATCGGCTGTTCGACTCCGCGCTGGATATTACCGCACCGGGGGTGGTCCGCATCCGCTTCACCGTCGACGAGCACCACTACCACGCCGCGGGCGCTGCGCATGGCACCAGCTATTTCAAGATGCTCGACGACGCCGCCTTCTACGCCTGCAACAGCCTCGTCACCGACCGGTTCCTGCTCACCACCCAGTTCAACCTGCTGCTCACCCGCCCACTGAAGGCCGGCGCGGTGGTCGCGGAGGGGCGCTGGATCAGCGGACGACGGCGCGTGTTCGTCGCCGACGCCCGGTTGATCGACGGGAGCGGCGAAGAGGTGGCGCGTGGTACGGGCACCTTCATGCGCTCGCAGATCGCGCTCGCCGGCCTGCCCGGCTACCGGTCGGCATGAGCCGGCTGCCGCCGGGGCTGCTGGTGTCGGCGCTGCTTCGCCGGGTCAACGACAGCGGCGGGATCGGCGTGGTACGCGCGCGAGGGTCCGCGCAGGCGGGCACGGTGCTGGTCATCGAGGACGGTTGCAACGGGCAGGCGAGGGCGCTCGAACGCGGTTTCGACCTGTCGGGCAAAGTCATGCTGGTCGAGTCCATGCCCGCCGGCGGCGATGCCGAAGACTATTGGCGACGACGCCGCAAACATGATCCCGATCTTTGGGTGGTGGAACTTTCCATCCCGGCGTCGGAACGGCTCGCCGTGTTAACCATGCTCGAAGATTGACGGGTAAGAGGGGGTCGGACACACACCGGACATCGAAGGTTCGCGTTGTGCTGCACCGGGTGAGAGACGGAGCGGTTACGCAGTCGGGGGGTCAGTCCGTCCCGGTCCTCGCGCAAGCGGAGGGCCGTGTCGCGCTCCAACCGCATAATTGATGACTTGAATGTCCGTATTGCAACGGGCGGCGACTTTCGCCGTCATGGCCTTTTCGCTTGCCGGCCTTCTGGGCCATAGCGCACCCGGGTTCGCCCAGACGACCACGCAACCGGTTGTCGAGCAGGTCGCTCTTCCCCAGCCCGTTCCCAATACAAACACCCCAGAGCCCATTGCGGTTCCGCAGGACGATCCGGTCTTCACCGACGACACGATCGCAACCGCCACCCCCGACACCTTCGCCAGCCTTGCCGAAGCGGTCGCCGCGCATGACGGCGCTGCCAGTGACGACGCACTGCGCTGCCTCGCCGGGGCGATCTATTTCGAGGCCAAGGGCGAACCGCTCGCCGGCCAGCTCGCCGTCGCCGAGGTCATCATCAACCGCTCACGCTCGGGGCGCTTCCCCGCCGACCTGTGCGGCGTCGTCCTCCAGCGCGGCCAGTTCGGCTTCGTCCGGGCCGGCGCGATCCCCGCGATCGACGAAGGGCGCGCCGCCTATCGCACCGCGCTCGCGGTCGCCCGCGTTGCGCTGACCGACGCCTGGGACAGCCCGGCTTCGAACGCGCTGTACTTCAACCGCCCCGGCGCTCGCCCGGCGAGCCGGATCGTCAAGGTGGCGGCGCTCGGCAACCACGTCTTCTATCGCTGATCGGGCAGGGGCCTTGCGCCCTGTTCCTGCGATGTTCTAGGGCTTGGGGGTGCTCGACACCCCGCCCGCCTCCTGCATCGACGATCCGAACTCCCCTTTATGCGCCGCCGATGTCGCGCGGGGCGTGATGCGGATGCTTGTCCGCCACGACCTCGTCGCCGCGACCGAAGTACCGCTCGACGGTGGCCGCCGCGCCGACCTGATGGCGATCGATGCGCGCGGCCGGATCGTCATCGTCGAGATCAAGGTGTCGCGCGCCGATCTGGTCGGCGATGGCAAATGGCCCGATTACCTCGGCTGCTGCGACCGGTATTACTGGGCGGTGCCGGCAGGGTTCGACACCGGGCCGCTCGACGGGTCGGCGTTCCTGCCGGCGCGGACGGGCGTGATCGTCGCCGACCGCTATGACGCCGAGATCGTGCGCGAGGCCGCGACCGAGCCGCTGCCCGCGCATGTCCGCAAACGCTGTACCCTCACCTTCGCCCGCCGGGTCGCCCGGCGGCTGCATGCGATGACCGATCCCGAAGCAATGGTCGCATGAAGTTCCACGTGGAACATAGAAGAAGGTACATCATCCACCCGAGCGCGTGAGGCTCAGGAACACGTCCTCCAGATCGGCCTCGCGGGTCGAGACGTCGACGATGCCGAATCCGCTTGCCCCGATCGCCGCCAGCACCTCGCCCGCGTTGACCCGGTCCTTGGCATAGGTGATCTCCAGCGTCCTGCTTCCCTTCAGCACTACCCGGTCGAAGCAGCGGGCGTCGGGCACCACGTCGACGTCGCGATCGACCGTCACCGCGACCAGCTTGTCCTGCGCACGCGCCACCAGCTCTCGCGTCGGCTCATTGGCGACCAGCCTGCCGCCCTTGATGATCGCGATCCGGTCGCACAGCTCCTCGGCTTCTTCGAGATAGTGGGTGGTCAGC
>Ga0325401_1000518_pt1 | contig 28067 bp, 21 predicted proteins | sample PopdelMetagenome_FD_205666 | JGI IMG/M metagenome (GOLD analysis project Ga0325401, IMG submission 205666) | Populus deltoides microbial communities from Bellville, Georgia, United States - Xylem-PdKOR-R2 | ecosystem: Host-associated > Plants > Phyllosphere > Stem > Wood/Secondary xylem | place...
CCTTGGCGTAGTGGAAAATTTGCTACATCGTTTATAAATATAAATTACTTTATTTTGTTTTGAAAAATGAGTTAATATAATCCCTTTAATTTTAAAACTAATTAATTAGTTTATTTTGTCCACTTTATTTTTTTTAATTTTTTTCTTTAAGAAATAAAAAAATAAAAAAAGTAAGTAATATGAAAAATCGGAGAGAAGAAAATATTTTTTAGAACAAAATAATATTAAATTAAGCATGGTAAAACTACATAGAGTAGTTTTGTAAAGTAAAGAGAGGTAAAACTGCATAGAGTAATTTATAAAAGAAGGAAAAAACGAAACCGGCATCCAATTTCAGTTTCTGCTCAACACGGCCTTGATTTAGAAATAAAATAAAGCCCTAATTAGACACCAGCAGTGCCATACCCTACCATACCATACCATGGAGGACTCAGAGGGAGTTCTAAGCTTCGACTTCGAGGGCGGCCTCGATTCGGGCCCCGCCAACCCCATCGCCTCCATCCCAGCGATTCCATCCGACAATTACGGCGCCGCAACCGCAGCTGCCCCCAACACCACAAACACAACCACCAATACCACCAACAACAGCCACTCTGGTGCGGCGGACATCCAGGCGGGTCGACGGAGTTTCCGGCAGACTGTATGTCGGCACTGGCTTCGAAGCCTTTGCATGAAAGGCGACGCCTGCGGTTTCCTTCACCAATATGACAAGTCTAGAATGCCTGTATGTCGGTTTTTTAGACTTTATGGAGAGTGCAGGGAGCAAGATTGCGTTTACAAGCACACCAATGAGGATATCAAGGAGTGCAATATGTAAGTAAGCCACTTTCGGTCAGTAAATATTAATGTAAATAAGGACATCATTTGAATCATCAGTAAGAAAAAAATGTGTGTGTGTTCTTGTAGGTACAAGTTGGGGTTTTGTCCGAATGGTCCAGACTGCAGGTATAGGCATGCCAAGTTGCCTGGACCTCCACCTCCTGTAGAAGAAGTTGTTCAAAAGATTCAGCAACTGAATTCTTACAATGGTGTGACCTCTAACAAAAATTTTCAACAACGGAATGCTGGTTTTTCTCAACAAATAGAAAAATCTCCCAATACCATCATAAAACCATCAGGAACGGAGTCGGCTAACGTGCAACAACAACAACAGACCCAGACACCACATCTTACAAATGGCCAGCACCAGCAACCACAACAGCCTAATCCTTTGAACAGAATTGCAACGCCTTTACCAGGAATATCTAGGTGTGTTCAGAGTTCTGAGGTCTTTTATTGAGTTTTGTAAATCAATTATTGTATTTTGTTTTTCTTGGATATTCTGGTTATCGTTATTAAAACTACACATATAGATGACTTTCTGTATCAAAAGTCTATGATCATCTAATAAAGCCCGTTATTACTTCAAACCTCTCTCTCTCTCTCTATCTCTCTCTCTCTCTCTCTCTTTTAATTTGCCCTAACTGTTCACCTGTGTAAGTTGGCTTGAAGGTCCCCAAACCCTATAATTTGCAAGGATTAATCCTATGCATTGAATCCTACTGATGCTAAAGTGAAATGGCTCTTGGCGTGCCTCAGGCATGAAGGCATCCAGCATCTCTTTATGTTCCATAAAGGGTGGAACAAATGGGATAGTTGCATCATTGCTTGAAGAGACATGCATCAGCTGTAACTATTCTTACTGTTCAATTTACTCCAGATTCTAGTCCTGTTTTTCTAACAACTTCTCTTGCAGTCAAGGCCCTTAAAACTGTTTCAAAAGATCATCTCCTAATCTTTGTTTGAAAAAAATAACTCCTCTTATGAAGTGGATGTTTTGAGAATGTTGCTTATTGTGTTTGTGCAAAAAGTTTGTGGATATATTTCATTGGTATATGCTTTTCAGGCTTCTCTTTGCTTTTGAGAATGCATTCTATACTTCTTAATTTAATGATGTTTTGCAACTTTCTCATATTATTATTATTTTTTCCTAAACAGTGTTGAGATATTAATTAATGCCTCACATACAGGGACAACTACTTTTCATGTCCTGATTCCTTGGGGCATAGCTGTTTGCTGTCAGATAACTTAGTCTAGTGTGATGGTATTTTAAGCTGTTGATGCAAAATGACTGACACCCACCAATATGTAAGTAACAAAGAACTCATGCAGGACATCTTTGAAGTATCTGTTCTGATAGGGTTTGGTAAAGAATTAGGGCATGGAAATTGGAGATTTAGAGTACAAGAACAGGGGATTTAGGGCATGGAATTTGAATTGGTGTGAAAGTAAAAGGCCACCAGCTTTCACATTACTAGTTATTCTAGGAATCACACCTAGAAGATAGAAAACCTAAGTAGGCATCTCACCTAGGGTTCCTAGGAGTCACACCGAAGATTGATTGGATGACACACCATTAAATCGTAATTGCTGGAAATGTTATTCGTAGATCTGGTTCTCTTAACAAAGCATACCAACATAGCTACTTATAGACTCCTCATACACCTAAAGCATTATGTTGTTGAATTCCAGGGCTTAAATCTTAAATAAGAAAATACTACCATTTCTATTTAAATCTACCTAATTAAGGACTAATAAGCCACTTGAACATAAAATAAAAACCTAGACCTAGATGACTTTCAGCAGAAATTATAAAAATGCCCTTGTGTTCAATAATTATAGAAAGAGACTATAATCCTGCTTCCTTTTGTTGTCTGCATCATGTGCGATTCCAGAAATTACAGAAACATCCTTGTGTCTGATAATTCCACAAAACTATTATAATCCTGCTTATTTGATGTCTGCATTAAGAACTTAATAATTCAGAAAAAAATAAAAATAAAAAGAACTTAAGCAGAATGCCTGATTTTTCTTATTGAAATACCTTTCTCTTTGTTCCTTTTACTCTTTTGATCAACCAACTGTGAAACTTCTAAATTCTTCTCATACATGACTTCTAGTTTTAATGTCCACAAGGTGATAAATGAATTTGCAAATACATGCTGAACTTGTTCAGTTGATGCATTTTGTATTAGTGGTTGATAATTGTAAAAGTTGTGTTCATCCTTTGAAAGTTGGCTGTTTTTATAGCAACTGTATATTGGTAGGATTTGCTGTAGAATCAATTTTTCACTCAGACTGCTAAGGGAAGAAGTAGCTACAAGGGACCATTCTTCCTTTGCATCAAATGACACAGTAAGGTTCCTTAGAGAATTTGATGAATGCATGGTAAGTAATTGATGTTGCAAATGGTTTTAATAAGTGCATGCCTAAACAACCCAAAATAGAATGCTAGTTTGTTTTTCATGCTCTGTATTTTTATTGCTTTATGTTAATATTCATCCTCATCTATCTACGAACTCATTTAGTTATATGTATGTCTGTGTGTACATATACATGTATCTGTGTTACGGTCTGTTTTGGATTAGGAGGCGAGGGATAATTAGTAAGCTTTTGCTCGTGTTTGAAATTTTTTGAATGGATTAGGTTCCCGTGTGAGTCAGCTAAGAGTGATTAAGACTCAGTTGGTTTGTGTCCTCAAGACAGTAGTCCTATTTTTAAATTGTTTGGTAAACAAAAAAGATAATTGGGCTCTGCAATGCAGTTTAAGCCTTAAAACATAATTTTGGGAATTTGAAATGTGTTCTTAAACAAGCTTGTAAACATGAACATAAAAATTCAAGCTGTAGATTCGTATGTAATGGTGTATGATTCCAAGTTTGAATGATCCTAGGATGACTGCTCTGATTGTGTGATTTGTAATGAGTTGCAATGGATGGGAGAAAATGTCACTTGGAATTTGGCTGATATAATGAATGATGCAGGAAAAGTATGAAGCAACAAGTAATAATAAAAAGAACGGCTGAATTTAATAAAGAATGAACTTGATATGAGTGAACATATAAACTTATGATTTTGATAAAGAGAAAACATCCTGAAAAGCTGTGAATGAATCGGGATGACATTACAACTTGGAATAGGAGTAAGAAACCTACAATAATAAGAACACTTAAATTAACTATAGCCCTCGCATTATGTTCCCAGGTTAAAGCAAATTGTCCCCGTTTTGGCACATCAAGCATATAGAAGTCCTAGATAGTAGCCTCATTTTATGATAAAAATTGTTGAGCAATTAACATGTACTAGCGATTTGTCTCACCTGTTTGATTCCCGGGCCATTATATCATAAGTGAAGCCCTAATTTCCATTGTCAACATTTGTTGCCACCATATAACTTTCTAGAATCCTTTCTTTGAGACTGCATTATACATTTAGGAAAAGGATAGTGTGGGTAATCTGATGAATTTTTCATAAGTTGCTTTACGTTCTCCTTGTGTCTACTTGATTTTTAGTGACATCATAAAGGGGTAGGCATCATAGATTGGCGGGGAATCCCATTTTTCACTGGTCAAGAAGGTACAGACATCATAGTTCGGTGGAGAATCCGAATTCACTTCAACAACGATACCATCTTCAGAATAATGACACTGGAAATTAACATTATGATGCAGCCTAGGGGACAAAGTCTGATTTTCAGTGAATATGTGAACAAGGTCAAAGCTGTAATTTCAGTGATTTCCATGTTGGAACTTTTTGCAAGAGAATAAAGATTTAGTGCTTGCTAATAAAAAAAGCATTCCTAAAACATAGAGGAGGTTCCTCATTTACAATTAAAATATCTAAATTCTTAACTTAGTTGATTTAAGCTTTCTGAATGGGAACAAGAAACCTTGATTTAGAACAACTCCTAGTTAATGCCCTTATAATATTGGGGTGATAGAGAAATGATGTCAAAACTGCTAAATTAACTAAAGGAAGGATTAATTAATAATAGCTCCTCTAATGGGAGAATAGTAGGAGTATGCACTCAACTTTTATTATGCTGATACCTAAGAAAAACCAAAGATCCAGAGTGAGGGATTATAGCCCTATAAATGTTGTCAAAGCTTCATGCATGATTTTGTTGATGGTGTTATGAAATAGGCTTTCTTGCAGTGTTGGTGCTTAGTAGATACAATTTTTGATCCTAGAGTGTATGCATGGTTCGTTAGTTATAGAATGCTGCTTTGGTGGCTAATTAGGTGCTAGAAGATGCCAAAGAGTAGGAGGGTAGTGGCGTTGAAAATGGGTTCTGAGAAGGTATATGATTATGTAATTTAAGATATTTGAGTTTATAGAGGAATTCCTTTGGAGCTTCCTTTTCTAGCATCCCTTTATATTGTTCTTCTTTTAAGATTCCAATTTTTTGCAATGGGAATTTCTTATGATCTGTCATAAGGTCAGTTATAGAGACCATGTTATCAGCTGAGGGGTGTGTTGCTACACTAAGGTTAGAGGGGCTTCTAGTACTGGTTAGTTTGTGTGGAGAAAAAAAATTTCTTAATGGAAAAATGGCTTTGAAGCTTTCCTCTTGAACCTCATTTCCTTTGGCACAGAGGCAGTCACTGAAAATGTGTGGTCTTCAAACGAATGATTGTTATTCCCACTCTAGGATGGCTAATCGTGAATGTGAATCCTTGTAAATTCATGTCATCAGTTTCTCCTTGTTTCTCCTAGTTGGTAAGGTTTATGGGATAGGATAGTCCTTTTGACATTGCAATGGGGCTTAGCTCTAGAGGCTTTATAGGAATCTCTTTAGCTGACACGAGGTGGGACTGGAATGCTCCCCTATCTTTAGTTTCACCTTTCAAGGGGTACATCTTCCTAGTCTCCTTGAAATTTTATTCTCTTTTCTTCTAGTACATTTTCTCATATACATGATAAAATTGTCTGTATTATGGTGAGTTGCACGGGATACATGGCATCAATTGTTTGAGTTGGTAGAGAACCTTGGATATTTCAAGTAAGGTTGCTGGTTTCCTGTCAATTTCCTACGAGGGTAATGGGGGAAGGAAAGACCATGAAATTGTTATGCGTTCTGTGGCCTATGCGACAATTTGGTGTATTTTGTTGGAGAGGAATGCTAGAGCTCTTGAGCTCAGTTTACATAAAGAAATTGTTTTTAGATAGAAAAGTGTTTCTTGCTTCATTATGGTGTCATGCTTCAGGTACTTTTAGAGGAGTTTCTTTAGCTGACTGAGGCGAGATTGGAATGCTTTATTGTTATAGTTTTGTTATGCTTTGTTTCTTAGATTGGAGGATGGCTTGTTCTCCTAACTGTCTCTGTATAATTTCTTCTTTTCATTTATGAAATCTTTTATTATCTACAGAAAGGCGGCTTCATCAATGCTAACACCCTAGGTTCAAGCTTAGAAATAATAATAAAAAAAAAACATAAAAAAACATAAGTTGCAGATCTAAATAGTTGTTTCTTTTAGCCTTCACATGGTTTCAATGAGGTTATTTTGATCAATTTTTATTTGAAAGTCTCAAATTTTAGGAATAATGCTCTCAAAGTATAGAATTATCCATTCCTAAGACAACTGAAAAGGCAGGGATGGCTAAACTATAGGATAGTCCGCTAAGTTAGATCATCTAGTTGAACTGACCTTTAATTGATGACCATATACTTCATAGTTTATAAGAACTAAAATCAAATATCATTTCTCTATTCTTCACTATGCCAGAATCTACCTGGAAAGACAGGAAATGAAGTACTCATAGAAGGTACTGAATGAAGAGTGATGACATGGAGTATGGTGTCATGATGAGTTGCCAATGAACTGTGATTCTCTTGTTAAACTTTATAGATATTTGGCTTAAGTTTTGTGACTGACTGGTTATTCATTGTTGGTGTTTTTGGGACAGAACATGGCAAGTTAATGATGAGACTAAATTTCTGTTTGACAAGGGTTTTTTGGGGACGAAGAGGATATTTTTTTGTGCTGTAAATTACTCATTATTAGGAAACTATCCTTTGTATTTGTGATTTAAACTGGTATGGCTATCAACTATTAATTTTGCAGTGAATCATAGGCCTATCTGCCTCTCAGCAAGGCTGCAGGTCCTTGTGCTTTCTTGGTATGGTGATGAAATTCAATGAATGGATGGATGTTTAGAGCTGATATCCTTTCAGTGGCGAAAGTTTATCTTCTATTAGTTTTATGAGCATTGTGCTTTTAAAATTGGTGGTTTATAAGGTGCCATGGTTTGGGATTTTTTATTTTCTATTAATTGAAATGCTCATAAAACTAGGTTTTGTTTTGCCCCATCTGCTTGTATACTGTTAGAATCTATTGAGAATAAGTGGGAACAGGCTTTTCCCTGACTTCCCATATAAGTGGTAGGTTGTTAGCATGTGTGTTTTAGGTGTTTGAAATTCCTCTCAGCTTATTACTTAATTTTAGATACAGTTGTTATTGATAGTATAAAGCCTTTCAAATGCGTTTCCTTTTGAACATCATTAATTGTTTTCAGTAATGCAACACATCTTTCATGCTGATTTACCATTTTATATTTGCATCTTGATTTCTGTCAATAAGCAAATAAGATGGGCGTGGAGAGGTGAAAGTGATTTACAGGGGAAGTATCTCCTTCATCCTGATTAACTAAGAATGCAAAGTTTCATTATGGTTTAAGTTGCAAAATTCTCTGGTGATATCAGTTTCTATTTTGCTACTGATTGAGAATGTGGGCTTGTGTAAGTAGGAGTTTCTTTGTGCCACTGGACCTCATCACCTTGAAGTCCTCATGCTAGTGTTTAGGATGTTCTGCATGCTGTATGTGGGTTTCTCTGGCTGCCTGGTCAAGCTGCTAGTAGCCTGTTCTTGGTTTTTATTAATACATGAGTTCACTTTATTTCTAATCTACTTTTTGTATTTTTTCTGTTTATTGAACTTCTACTGTGTGATTTGCTTTCCTTTTAATTGTACTATTGCATTGCATTGAAAAAGACATTGTACTCTACCAATTATAAGTTGGGGGTTGATTTCAGTGTCTTTCGGCACACCTTGTTTATAATTAAATTGCAAATTTCTCTTTTCCATAATTGAATGCACTAACTTATTTGTCCCATATATGGAATTTAGGTACTTTATTGTTAAGAGTTGCAACCGTGAAAATTTGGAGTTATCTGTGCAGCAAGGAGTATGGGCAACTCAAAGGAGCAATGAAATTAAACTGAATGAAGCTTTAGACTCTGCTGACAACGTGATTTTGATATTCTCAGTAAACCGGACTCGACATTTCCAGGTAAATTTGGAATTTATTATTCAGTGAGCTGTTTAATTTGGTAGTTTGGATCCCCAACTTTCCCTATAAAAAATTGTTTTGGATTGGTTTTGATTAAAGGCTGCTACTTGGCTAACTTGGTTTCTAAGTTGCATCAAGTTGCCCTTGTTTGCTCTGACTGAGATGCTAAACCTGAAATTGTGTATGGTTGATAGGGTTGTGCAAAGATGACATCCAAAATTGGTGCTTCTGTTGGTGGGGGGAATTGGAAATATGCACATGGAACTGCGCATTATGGGAGGAATTTCTCAGTCAAATGGTTGAAGGTATTCTTTTTCCCTCTACATCTAGTCTGTTTCTTTGAATTTGTTTCTGCCTTTAGTGATAAGACATGATACTGTAATTATAAAATGACTATCAGTGTTTTAATCCGAAGTGAAGTATGATAGATAAATTGAGAAGAAAGTTGTTTTGATTTCAATTGGAGTTTAACAAATTTGATTGATGTGAAAGTTTTGCATTTTATTTCTCTCATAACTACATCTTGTTAGTTATAAATTAAAAAGGATTTATGCAGATACCTCAGGCTGCAACCAGGAAGGTTTAGTGCATGATGTGGGACAGGTTCCAGTTTTTATCACACAAATGCTCCTTGGCTTGGAAAATGGAGATTTAAGGTTTTAGATTAAAGAAAAGTGTTACAGGGTTTGTTGAGTTATTAGACAATTAGCATAACATTGTACATAGATGATAGATAACCTTATGTCGTGTTTACTTTTAGAATAAATTTTCCAATTTTATCTCCACTTTTGTCATTATTCTAAACTCAAGTTGTCCATAAAAACAAGCTTACTAACTGGTAGTTCTATAAAACAGAGAATGAGGTCCTTGTTTGGATTGTTTAAAATAATGAATGTCAAAAAGATTACATAATAGATGAACCAAAGAGGGCCTTTGTTTTTTAAAGAGGAGAATTTGGAAAACAAACTTTTAATAGTTTTCTTTTTTTCTAGAGAACTGGAAAAACCGAACACATGTTCAAAGTAAATACTAATTGGTAAACATTTTCAAGAAATCTTTTCTAGACAACTAGACTCATGTAAGTACTACTTAAAACATCAAACTAAGTGTTTAACTCTCATTACTCATGCTTAATGCACCATACTATCTTAAGGAGCCAATTGCTGGATTTTTCTTTTAAAAGAGGGTATTCTCTATTAAATTAAATGATTACATTAGCATGTATATTGGGAATCAAAACTCGTAATGCTAATTAGACCTGAACTAAATAATGAAAACTTTTATACTTATGTGGAATAAGGAATAGAACAAGAAACTCAAATCTTCATCATGAGATGATATTTTATATATCCTAATTCCTGCTAGAATATAATTTACTTATGTTTCACATAAAAATTAAGCTGATAACATGGTCACTTAAAAGTAAGCTTAAAATTCCCATGTTGTCGAGGATGGGCTAGTGACATGTTTTGCCCTTGTATTTTTATATGGAAGTTGCTCCTAATTTTATTTTTATTTTTTAATAGATTCTACCCTTGTTTTGTAGGTTATGTAAAAAATCTGCCCGTCTAGTTCCTTTGATTGGGTGCCATGTGTTAAAGATTTGTGCATAACAGCATAAGAAAATTACATGTGGAAATTTTAAAAATAATAAAAAAAGAAATAAAAAAACCAATTTTGAGTATCAAGGAAATTAAATTAAAATTATAGGAAAAAAGATTGGGTTTTTCAAAATTAGAAATTATAAAAATACTAAAGAAATAAATTAAATTATATTTATTAGGTAAAGTATCTTTTTTCCTCAAATTTAAAACAAAGGTTGGATTTTTTAAAAGTAAAAATTAAATTAATATTTATAAATTAATTAAAATGTTATTGAAGAAATTAAATTAAAAATATTGGGTAAAGTATACAACCTTTATTCCTAAAATTTTAATTCAATTTCTTTACTATTCAAATTTGGCCTTTTCTTTATCCCCCTTCACTTTTTTTTAGAAACTTTTTGACCATTTGTTAAAATTTCACGTGTAATTTTCTTTTGCCTTGACGAATTGATTTTTTATATGTGGTATCAAATACAATAGAACTGGACATGAGGTAAACAACCTTATGAAACTTATAGTAGAAAAGAGAATTCATAAAAAAAAATCATTGAGAGACAAAATCCATAAAAAAATAACAGTATAGGGGTAAAAAAAATGTGCCATTAAACCTGGCACAGGCAATATCTTCAAAAGGGGTATCAATTACTTCGGTAACGCTAACTAATTCTGGTTCTTTGATGACAATCTGACAAAATATATATCTTGAAATGTATACAAAGGTACTGTATTTTTTAACTTGACTTTGAGGCTGCTTTAATTAGAAAAGCAACAATGGCTTGTAGAGAGAACTAGATTCCTAAAAGTCATCATGCATTATTTATTTGTTGTGCGGAGTCCTGACTCCTGAGTGGCCTTGCTCATGATTTTGGTGGCTTCTCCATGTGAACTGTAACATATGGAATATGATTTGTTTTGAATTCACAACTATCCTTTCTCCAAATGTTATATCATGGCTGGCAGAAAAACAAAAACTGACTGCTTCTGCTTTTCAATTTCATATTACCATAACAGATTATGTGCATTAGATGCTTGTTATTGAATGTGAGAATTCAAAATCTGGGGATAGCCATTAAAATTATAAAAAATCTCGATACATTAGTTTTTGTGTATATTTAAATAGCACAAATATATGACATAGCTAATTGCAATTTTCCTTTTGAAGTTGTGTGAACTGTCCTTCCACAAAACTCGCCACTTGAGAAACCCATTCAATGAGAACTTGCCGGTGAAGGTACTGTCTTTGGTCTTCGTCTATTTATTTTTTTGTTCTTGTATCCCCCATCATTGTTATTTTTGCATTAGTGCAATCATCAGGAAATGTAAGTACCTCTGATAATTGAGCTCCACATTTGAAATCATTTATATCAATATGATTTCACTGCATTTCTTTTGTTATGATTGTTTTCTTGGTTGAAATTTCACTTCTTGGAGCTACAAGCTGTAGTCAAGTCCTAATATTAGTCCTGCTAGTCTTTTCAATTCTTCATTGATGCTATAGTGTGTTTGCTTATTCCAAGCAATATTTGTACTTCTCATGAACGCAGATTAGTAGAGATTGTCAAGAGCTAGAACCCTCTATTGGCGAGCAGTTGGCGTCCTTACTTTATCTGGAGCCAGATAGCGAACTTATGGTATGCTTGTTCCATAATTTTTTTCTTTCATCTAAACACGGTGAATTAGATCAAGAAGCACTTGAACAATTAAGAGAAAATGAAAATGAGACTGAAAAAAAGAATGATGTGTTGTGCCATTGCCCTTTCCTTTTTTGGCAATTAAATGCAGTCGCATTTTGAAGATTTTGCTCTTGATAATCTTAAAAAAGTTTATTGTCCATTTTCCCTGCATTTAGAATGTGGTAACAAAATATGAGAACATACAATAGAACTTACAGTCATGTAGATGCATGTAAACATGTATATCAGGTTGTCCCACAATTGGTAAGGGATCATGTGAAATTAGACAAGATATTAGGTTCACAGCTTAACAACCAAAATAGGTTTTAACATGGGATGGAGGATGTTGCTTTTTTGCATGATTGAGATGACCACCATATAGTATTTGTACTTGAACAACGTTTTCTATTATAGTTTTCTTAAATATTTTCGTTGAGTTCTTGTAGATTTTGAAAAATGATCAATCAAGCACATTTTTCTATAAATGCCCTTTCAAGGGTATATAAACCATTGCTACATAAGTGATCAAATTTCTGGAACAAATATATATATTGTATTGATTGTTTTGTGAAATCTACAAGAACTGGGATAGAAAGACATTTAAAAAAGAGGAACTCATGTACAAAATTCAATCAAGTTTAGATTCCAAAGTTATGGTTATTTCTTGAATGATTTGTATGATAAACAGGGTGGGTTTGCTATCAACTTGGTGGTTTTTCACAAACGTAAATGGTGTGCCTTTGGATTGTTGGTGATGCAGTTTCTTCACATTATTGTTCCATTTATGCGATGCTCTATAGCGACCTAGGTGTAATAGGTGCAGGCTTTTAGTGTATCCAATAATAATAATAATAATAATAATAATAATAATAATTTGTCACAAATGTTAACCAGGTGGATCTACTATATTCTAGTCCTTGCTAATTTAATGATATTTCACTTTGGCATTAATAGTTTAAAATTTGTAACTATCACCCATATAGTTTCCAAAAGATTTCAGTGAGGCCCCCTAATGTTAAATAGCTATAAAAGCAAACAAAAGTTTCTCTTTTCCAGTTTTCTTTCACTTTTCATGAATGACTTTTGTGGTTTTAAATGTTTACAAACTGAGGTAAAAATGTCAGACCCTGCAGCTGCTCGAGGGTATTAATCCTAGTATTCAAGATTTCAGGAACAAGTTAGCATCAGTTTTCCTTTTTCTTCTTTTATGTTTTATAAATTATCTCAATTATGGACGTCAGCTCCTTCCATTTATTTCTCGTCTTTGATTTTGTACATTTAGAATTCTGTGGTTGTAGCTGAGGGTTTAGGGAGGTGGGGATCCATTAGCTCAGAACCAAAAACATTTCTTTTGTAGAACTATTTTTTATATTGATGAAACCAGTATGCTTAATGGGTGGCCTTGCCTGACCCAATATTGCATTGGATACTAAGGTGCAACTCTCCAAATTATGGAATGCAATGAACTAAATGTATCTAAATAATGTTCCTTCTGGGGTGCAGGCAGTCTCACTTGCAGCAGAAGCAAAACGAGAAGAGGAAAAGGAAAAGGGAGTCAATCCTGACAGTGGTGGTGAGAACCCTGACATTGTCCCCTTTGAGGACAATGAAGAAGAGGAAGAAGAAGAAAGTGAAGAGGAGGACGAGTCCTTTGGGCAGCCTCTTGGACCAGCAGCTCAAGGCAGGGGGAGAGGTAGAGGAATGATGTGGCCTTCTCACAATCCAATGGCCCGTGGGGCTAGACCCATCCCTGGCATCAGAGGTTTCCCCCCCATGATGATGGGTGCTGACGGGTTTTCTTATGGAGCTGTTACACCCGATAGCTTTGGAATGCCAGATCTCTTTGGTGTGGCATCCCGTGGATTCCCCCCATATGGTCCTAGGTTTTCTGGTGATTTTACTGGTGCTACATCTGGTATGATGTTTCCTGGGCGGCCTTCCCAACCGGGGGCTGTGTTTCCAGCTGGTGGATTTGGGATGATGATGGGTCCAGGACGTGCTCCCTTTATTGGGGGGATGGGTCCCACTCCATCAAATCTTCTCCGAGGTCCTCGGCCAGGTGGCATGTTTGCACCGTTTCCTGCGCCATCCTCCCAGAACAACAACCGGTCTGTTAAGAGAGACCAGAGGGCGCCCGCAAATGATCGAAATGACAGGCATAGTGTAGAATCAGATGTGGTCAGGGGTGCAGCTGGGGAATCAAATGACGAGAGAAAATACCTTCAGGAAACATTAAAGGCTTCCCATGAAGATCAATTTGGTGCTGTAAATAGCATCAGAAATGATGAGAGTGAAAGTGAGGACGAGGCACCAAGACGGTCAAGGCATGGGGAGGGAAAGAAGAAGCGCCGAGGTTCCGGAGATGATGCTACTCCTGGCTCTGAGCACTAACAGAAGGCGTACTCGTTTCTACTGGAGCATAACTAATCAGAAAGGCCTACCGTAGAACATGCGCTTCCTCCATCTCTCACCAGCCTTCATTCGAATGTGATTTAGCTGTGGACTCTTTGTTTTTTGAACACTTTTTGGGGCATAAAAATGTATGGAGATGATTTTTTGTACTGTTTTTTTTGTCCTTACAATTTTTTAGGTTGACATGTCAGATATATATAAATTGGTGTGTAACTAAATGAGTAGAATGGTGATTAGATATCTAGCGATGTCTATAGAGGATGAACACTATACACGGCCCTGGCGGGAATGAGAAGCATAAAGAGATAAAAAGCAGGGAATACAGGGCTAGACGCTCACGCTACCGTTGGCACAATCCTTACAGTTCATATTCCTATATAAAAAGTTCCTTCTTTCTATAATTTCCTAGACCCAACAATCCTTTTGTTGCTATGATTTATTCAGATAATTGTTTCTGGGTTTTGCGAACGATCGTTCCAACACCAAAATCAACAGAAGGGGCAAGGAGATCAGCTTCAAAGATTGATGGAGAAATAATGCAGGGGAACTCTTGAAAAGCTTTTTAACTTAATTAAATTAATAACAAAAAAAGCTCTTAGGTTAAAAATCAACAAAAGGGTTTCTGGGTTTTACTTTGCCTCTGTAGTGTAAAAAAATATACTTTACATCCTAGGTTTAGCGTTGCAAATTCAATCAACAAACAAGTTTAAAATATATCACAGAATTGCCATTATAATTAAATTAATAACTAAAAAGCTCTCAAGGTTAAATTAAATATAAATCCTCAACTCTGTGCAATTCACAACTGCAAATTAAATTAAATGGGATCATCTTCTTTCCTATATTTTCTTTCTTGCCATCACATTTGTAACTACCACCATTTTTGCAATTATGTTGTGTTCCCCAAAATCAATCAACAATCACACACACCTCTATTTCTAGACATTTCTTCTTCTTCTTCTTCTTCTTCTTCTTCTTGCTAATAAGGTGAATCATCAATTCTATCCATCTAAAAGAAGTAATCAAAATATTTCTAGACATTGGAATGCAACCAAGAGTTGCACTGAGAAAATAGTGAAAGTTGTGGGAAAAAATGTGCATAGATTCAACTAAAATATTTTCTAAATAAATGATTTGTTAGGTTTTTCAAAACATATAAATGTAGCCAAAACAATATTTTTTTAAAGCCTGTGGGAATCTTAAAGATCATGTTAAACGATCATTTATGATTTGTGTGAAGATTCTTTAAAAAACAATTCTTCTTTTTGGAGTTTAATAAACTTCTCAATGCAAGGTTGTTGTAAATCATAAAACATTCAATTATCAGACCTCTAATAATAATTCATATAAATCACTAGATTAGAAATCTCTTAAAACTCATTTAAGAGAGAGAAATTGCTATACTTTTAGTGTTATATCTTTATTTTCTCTACTATGCTTATCTATATAAGTGTATCTAATGTTTAGAGTGTATACAATACATATATTGAGAAAATTATGAGGCATAACATTCTAATTATAGAAAAAAAGATTACCCTATTAATAGAAAAATATCTCATATTTTATTTCTAAATATATTTATAAATTTATGCAATTAAGTCCCTACTTGATTTTTCTTGGTCAAGAATTGTAATCCCTTATATAAATTACTTTGTAGTCCTCAATTTCTAAGACTTATTTATAATCAAGTAATACTTAATTAATTATCTCAGTTTAATTTCTTACCAATAATTTCTAATGTGTGGCCTATTAGGTTTTTAATATGTTGATTTAAACATAAATCACAATTCTAAATAAAAATATAATTAAATTAATTAATTTTATTATCAATACATGAATTTGCTTTTAGATAGAAAATACTTCTCTATAATTCTCGCCTTTAACCCTTTCCTAGTAAGTTACAGTCAAGATAATTCATTATGACCCACACCTTTCTTTATGGCATGGTTGAAGTGCACTAGAAAATAAGGTGCACATTTAATGTAAATGAACAATGGTTAAAGCTTTTATATGGATAGAGATTTCAATAAACACAAGCACTTCATTAAACTCACCAATGCTAAATGATAACCAAAAAAAATCTAACTAGAAGCTATAAACTAAAACTTCTTAAGAGGCAACCCAAGTTTTTTAAATTCCTTCATTTTGTTTTTCTATTTGTTCTTTTCTTATTACTTGTATTTTTTTTTCTTGTTCTAGGTTTGTTCAAGTTTGGAGGAGCTTCATAAACATTTTAATCTTTATTTTTAGAAATTAAATCTAGAATTTGCTCTTCTATCCTTCTCTTTTTCTTTATATTGGGGACAATTCTTAGTTTAAGTTTGGGCCAATAAACCATTTGCATCTCCTTGTTTTATTTGAACAATGTTTAACCATATTTTAATGTTTTTCTTTGGATCGATTATTAATTGGACTCGTGTTTTTAAAATCAATCATACGTATTTTTTTTAATCAAATGTAAGAATATAATAGATCAAAGTGAAATAAGCCAGGAAGCTGGCAAGTCATATATACACATATAAAAATCAGAAGCAAAAGGAAACATGCTCCCATTCATCAAAATTATAAGGAGATAATTACCTAGAGAGAAAACCAAAAGTATCACATCGGTTAGCTAAGGAACCCAGGATCTAGCAGGTGCCAAAGATAACCAACCAAAAAGAATACCAACTAAAAGAAAATCCAATAGTTGACACAATTTGCAGTTAAGAGAACCACCAACAGCTACTGAAACACACAAAGGCCATTAATAAGAGGCTTGCAACCCCAACAGTAAAAGCAAAATAAACTAAGCCAACATTCAGTCGGGAGTGGTTCACGATATGGAAGTGGATTATTGTGTTGAATAAGATTTGAAATCTCCTGAAGACTCTATCAACCCCCAAGCACTTTCCTTCAAATATCCGTTTGTTCATTTCTTTCCATATAAGGTAGACACCGATGCCCAAGGAAACTCTTCGCATTCGAGCTTTAAGATTGCTTTTCCTAAACCTCAGATCACGCAGAGCATTATACAAAGTCGTCATGCTCCAGCCAATCCGTAGTTAGGACTTAATCTTTCCCCACAAACAGGATGTCCATTCACATGCAAAAAAACAAATGGCCATGCGACTCCTTCTCATGCTGGCAGAACACACAAAGGGGATCACTAGGAAGAAAAGGCAACCTATCTCGAGTTCGAAGCTTCCTTTAAACTGCTAGCCACAAAATAAAGCAGTGCTTTGGTAGAGACCACTTTTCCTAAACAACTCTTTCCCATGAGATTGGAGAGCTAGATGGTCGAAAGAAGTTATAAGCATGAAATAGAAATTTATCCATTCCATAATTCCAACCACTCATCAAAGCAATACTCCCAGATTGACTTCCACAGTGCCGGATGGTGTAGTCTCTAAGGAAGATAATAGACTTTCATAGGAGAGAGGAAGAATAGTGGGCAGAAGCAGTCCAAATAGTTTCATTGCGTAAGTAGAAATGGTGCACCCAACGTATCCAAAAATGGTGCACCCAACGTATCCAAACAGAATAAGATTTGAGATGGATATTCCAAAGCTACTTTGTAAGAAAAATCATGTTGCGAGCTTTGATATCGAACAACTTAAGGCGTCCTTCTACCTTAGGTAGACAAACAGATTTCCAAGCAACCAAAGCAGAAGTGCTCTTCCTAACATCCCCAGTCCAGAGGAAGTTCCTGCAGATGCTAGTGATTTGTATGATAACAATCTTTGGCAGCGGGAAGATGCTCAACCAAAACTTCACCTTCCCATATAAAACAGATCTCAGGAGCTCCAGCCTTCCAGCAAAATGAGGTGTTTGCCAATCCAACCTTGAATAGAAAATTCTAAGGAATGTAGGAGAGGGGAAAACTGATTAGCAAGAAGCCTATAAAGGCTCAGGGGGACTCCAAGATAAGTGAAAGGAAAACATCCTTCATGAAAGCTACATATGAAGAATACTTAGCTTATTACTGGGACTAACACCTCCAAAAAAAATTGAAAACTTACTCGGATTAATATCTAACCCTGCAGTCTTGCCAAAGATTGTGAGCTGCTGGAAAATACCATTAATTGAAGAGCAATCCCCACGAGAAAGCAACAAGACATCATCCGCAAAAGAAAGGTGGCTAATGTCGTGGATACCATATTTTGGATGGAACCGAAAGCCAGGTTGCCTGCAAGCCAGCATGAGCATCCTTGATAAGTATTCCATGCAACAAATAAACAGATAAGGGGATAAATAGTCTCCTTGCCGCACCCCACTTTTCCCAGCACTATCTAGGAAGATAGTAGCTTTTAAAGTACCAAGCAAACACTGGTAGTATTGCACAAATTCAGATCCCACTTCTTCCAAAGAGGTGCTAATATTACCATGGTTGCACTGAATGGCTGGTATAAAATTTATTTGGTGGTTCTGACTCGTAAGGGCATGAAAAAACCTGAAGCCCTTGTCACTCTCCTTAAGAAAAATCGCATTTGGCTTTCTGGCTAAAGAACATGTTTTTTACAGATCTCAGCCTCAATAACTTCAACCAAAGGAGTTTGTCTTGATCTAATAGTAGAGAGTTGTCTCTGTCATGGTGAAGTGTAATTTGATGAAGATCTAACTCGGTTTAAAGTCTTGATACATGCTCAGAAATATAGCTGATGTGGAGCTTATTGAGTTCCTTCAATGGCCCCTTTAGAGATTTGAGCTTCTTGTAAAAAGTATACATGAGAGTGTCATAAACAAAAATAGACCAATTTCTAGAGACAATCTACATAAAGTGGTCATACAAAGACCACATATTAAAGAATTTAAAATTACAGTGACCCGACAATCATTGATTAAGACAGACTAATGATGGAGAGTGATATGAAAAGGCACCTGGCATGTCGAAGTGAACATAAGCTGAGCACTGCAGAGAGGATCAAAAAGGGTTAAACAAAACTCGGTCCATCTTACTCCAAACATTACCATTTGTCTAGCTAAAGTGGCAACCAGTATAGTTGGGATCATGCAGCCTAAGAGCAGAACAACATTCTCAAAAGTCTGAGGTTTTGTAAGTAGAAACAGATGCACCATTTTGCTTATCTCCTTAAGAGTGCACATAATTGAAATCACCGAGAACCATCCATGGACAAGTAGAACACCATCTCTGCAAATCCTCTCATAGAGATCGACGAGCTATAATAGTGTTAAAGCCGTAAACAAAAGTGACCATAAAGCTATATTGAGAGATCAGACTGCTAACTGAAAGATGAAGTCCTTGAGTAGAAGAGTCAAGCAAATCAACTTTAACCGTAACAGGATTCCAAAACAAAATAATGCGGGTAGTACTAATAATATCAGCATTAGAAAAAAAACTTCTAGTGCTTGAGCGAAGTTGCTGCATACAAGCAACCCTGGAAGACAGCATCTTGGTTTCAGGAAAACCACAAACATCCACCTTGTTCTTCTTCATGAGGCAAACAACCTCATGTTATTTCAGGGGATTGTTAAGACCCTTGATATTCCAGCTAGAAATAATCATATGTTTGTAGGGGAAAGAGGAACCCTCCTACCCACCTTGTCTCTGATTGCGACTCCTTGTACCATACTGGTAAGTCACCCCTGGACTTGGAATAGCTACAGCTTTAACCCTATTCTTAAAACTAACTGTCAAGCTTGCAAGAATTGTTTTAAACTGAGATGTAATTTGAGCTTGGTCATCAGCAATGACCTGTTGGGGGCCTTCACAAGAAGGCACCACCTGAACATCCACCGTGCCTGCCACTTTCTTCTCCTTACTGTTATTATTATAACCAACCTTAACTGCCATCATTGAGCTCAAACTCTATTGCTTGCTCTTGGCAACAGCAGCCTGGGATGAAACCATAATTTGCTCCCCTGTAGTGTTATTGTAATGCTTACGGGAGCGATTTTTACCCTGGACTACTACCTAAGCCCCATTGGAAACCTCAGCTTGCATTAGGTCATAAGCCTGCTTAACCTATATGGTCTCAATGTTTCTCACAACCTGGTCTCCTGTAGGATCCAATCTTTGGAGAGCACTCCCCCGATTCCTACTCTCCGTTTCACCACTGCCCTGAGGTGCCAACTTACTACCAGCTGAAGGACATGCTGTAGTAGAATGGCTAAGGACTTGGCATAGCTTGCAGAATCTTGGCATAGTTTCATAGACAACTTTTTTATTCAAAGTTGAGCCATTAGGTAGTATAACTTTAATAGAAGAGGGCAGGACATCTATTAAATTCACCTCTACCAAGACCCTAGCATAAGAAAGTCTTGCCATAGTTGAGGTTAATCTATCACTCTGTAAAGGTTTCCCAAACATGTTGGCAAATTTTGATAAACAATTGGGAGTCCAACATTTCAAGGGAAGGTTAGGGAATTTCACCCAAACAGGAACCCTAAACATCTCCTCAGCAGAGAAATTAAAGAATTGAGGAATAGGTCTCAATATATGTGGTCTTCTAAAAACCAAATAGAGGCCTCTACTGAGGATAGCAAATTTGTCCTCCACCTTATTGAATTGGTAAATCAACCACCCTAAGTCATGAACAGATAAGGTGGCTTCATAGTTCAAAGTATTACTAATGCTATTGTTTAGGTATCTAAATCCTGGAGACTTACCGGCAACATACCCAACAATACAAGATTTCCATACATCATAATTAGAACCCAAATCCATAAACAATAAAGTACAAGATTCAAATCAATTTATACCAGAAAAATAAGGAAGCTTAGAACAATAATCAAGGCTACGGTTACTAGCAAACAAATCTCTCCATTTGCCTACTGCAGATTTATGAGTCGAAGAAATACTTGTTTCAAGGGGAGCAGAGGCAGTTGGAGCTGGAGGACCAACAATGGTGGGCACTGGAGAGGTAGCATTCACAACCGTAGGAGCAACAACAACAGACAGAGGAGTAACATCAGCAGCTTTAGATGAGTCACCCATTATCCGGTCTGAAAAGGTAGCTGAGGATCCTCCCATCTTAGAGTCATCCTCCTGTCTCTTGACAGAGCACATAACCAGGGAAGAGAGGAATTTTGAACCAGAGTCAAATCCATCATCTAGACTAGAATAATCAACTTCATCCACATCAAAAGCATCTTTGTTTGACAAATCTTGCACTAAAACATCATTAGCATGATGAGATTGGTTACTCGAACTGGGTCCACTCGCAAACACTGTGGGAGGTAGAGATGATTCCGTCAAAGGGGGGCTTGAGGTAGCACAGAGAGTATATAGAACTTCCAAACCCAGAAAGGAGTTTTCAGTTCGAGTCGTAGGTGAAATGTTTCGCTTACCTCGGGTTATAGGTTTTCATTTGGTTTTTTTCCATGGGGGCCAAAGAAAAAACAAGAATTTAAAAAATAGAAGAGAATCACAGAACAAGAAGAGTCAGGGTCCAGTGGGCGTCATCACAAGGGAACCAATTTTCAGGGAAAAACGAGAGCTTCTCTCTCTAACTTTTCAAGTTTTTAGCACAGTTAACTATATGAAATAGTAGTTAACTATTTCATATTTGAGTTGTTTAGAGTGTCGTTGTCTTTTCTTTTTCCTTTTGGAATCGGTAGGTCATTTGATAGTTATTCAAGATTATAAATTTATTTAAAAACAAGAATGAGATAGCTAATTGTCTTTTTTTGCTAAACCATACTTTGTATACCTTGACCATTATTTTTATATTTTCTTTTAAAAACTAAAAGGTGTCCCATTTCACATTCTTAAGGCTATGAGTACCAATGTTTGGTTTGCAAAAAAGAAAATGCCAAAGAATTAAAAACAATTATGAATATATACTTGTTATGTTTTCTATCTATAACATTTATGATTTAAGTAAATATATCATTTAAGGTGTCATGATACATAGTTCTTTAGGCCATATGATTTGAACATGATCAAAGTGAAAGCTCACTATATGAATCACTTATAAAGATTAAGAGGATATAAGACATTAAAAGGATGGAGCATTATGAGTCATGATATAAAACAAGAAATAGTGCTTGAATGACAAATAAGAGCAAAGTTATTAATGTAGGAAAATGATTTAAGACATAGTTTAGCTAGCTTGAAAAAGTTGATAAACTATAAAGTTTGAGTTTATTTTTAAGTTTAAAAGTTTTAAAAACTACAAAAGCTTAAGAATGATTAATGATTGAATAAAAAAAAGTTTTGGAGAATTTGTTGAGTGAGTGTTATGACCTAGGAGCTAATAGATATTAGCTTATGAGTGTAAACACAATATAGTTATTTAATGAAACTGTTAAGGCATTGTTTTATCTTTTAAGTTTGTTTTAATTATATTATGTATTAATTTATTTGATAAAGTCTATATTGTGATATTTGTATGATATATGACATGAGAGATACTCATACATTATGGATAACACTATTAAGTGTTTTGGTCGTAGTTTTGTTAAGATTAGTCATTAATGATGATATGCATTAGATCTTTATCATAGGATGATAGTGGATATTCTCACTTTTATAGTATGTTGATACTAAGAATAATGTGTGGATGCTTATTAAAAAATATATTCATCAAACGTGGCTTGTGTGATAACTCATTTGATATTTACCCACCGTTTAAGTTTATTTTAATTACATTATGTGCTTACTTCTTTAATAAAAATCTACATAGTGATATATGTATGATATTTGGTGTGAGACATATCTCATATATTTTGAATAATGCTATTAAATATTCATGGTTATAAGAATAATGTGTAGATGCTTATTAAAAAAATGTATTCATCAAACGTGCCTTGTGTGATAACTCATTAAAAAAATGTATTCATCAAACGTGGTTATAAGTATAATGTGTTAATGTTTGTTAGGGAAAAAAGTTTATCGGACGTGGCTTGTATAAGAACCATTTTGTATTTACCTAGTGTGTATAAAAATCTCATAGAGATGGGTGCATCCGATCCTTTGACTTAAAGTTATCATATTATCTTGTATGGAGAACCATTTACTTTAGCACTTTTAGGTGAACTCTGAAAGGTTGTGCATATAATATAATAGTGATAAGGTATACACTAAGACATATAGAGCTTTATAAATAATTAATATAGGATTTGTCACTTCTGGTAGATAAAGTTAATGTCGTTAACTATTCATTAAGTGTATGCTTTCATAAAATCTGTATACATAGTAGGAATTGATTTTAGAAGAGTTATAAAATTATATTCCATATAAAGTCTATTTACTAGGTAATAAGAATAAAATCAAAAGTGGCTATATAGGGCATGCACCTTCCAAGCCTTAGGTCAATTCATGGCATTGTATGACACAGAGGTTGAATTATATGGTAATCATACTTAGGAAGGGTTGAAAAAAGTCTTGATTGATTGTTTCTAATCACTTTGAGTGTCATGACAGAATGCTAGTTCATTCATTTGATTCAATAAAACAAAATGCATGTATAAAGTATTCATATCATATTTGATTGAAAGAATAAAACAGTTATACTTATACTAGGACTGTAATAAAAACTTACTACAAATATGATTGAAAGCCTAAAAGGTCACACATACAAAAGAAATTGAATATCAATGTAGTACAAAGAATAAAATACTTCTTATTAGAGCCCTAATGAGACTATAACTCTCCTAAAAGTCCTAATAAGATTTGGACTTTATACTAGTGCTAATGAGATTTGGACTCAAAACTAGTTTTAATGAGATTAGAATTTATAATCCTACTATCACTAGATGTCTAGCTTTGTCCATAAAACTAGAATCTTAATGAGATTAAGATTTATTCCATGAGTCCTAGTTAAACTATGACTCTTGAAAAGTCTCAAAGTGTAACTAAAGTCTGAAACATGGTTGATAGGTTAAACTATTTGAACTAATACGAAACTAGTTGGGTTTATAGGCCTTAAAAGCCTATATGCCAGGTATTAGGCTTTATTATTTATATGGGTTTGTAAATCTTTTGTAATAGCCTTGTGATGTGAACTTTATGGATATAAAGATCCAGAAACCCATAATGAAATTAATTCTTTCTAATAAAGCTAAAATCATATTTGGAATTGAGTATGACACAACAATAATCTGTAGCGAGACACCAAGACTATAAGTAAACAAACCCTCCCACCTAAATGCATATAAAAAGATGCAAACGAGAAGTATATAAGATATCATGAAACCTAGTTAATTCTTTAAAAAGTTAGAGTAGTTTAATGAAGAACAAAAAAATACGAGTAAAACCTCTCACACACAATAATAATTGTTGAAATAATTTTGTACCTAAAAATATAAATACAAGATAAATAACCTTATTTATAATAAGTAAAAGGTCTCAAATAATGCTAGAAAAATAATAAAAGAATTTTAAATAAAATAGAAAAAATAATCATAAATTAACTAGGAAACTAATGTAATTCTTGCACAGTATCTTATGGAATTTATTACAAGTCCTTTCTGATGTTTAATCGTCTAAAATTTAACCTAATATAAAACAAGACCTCTAAAAATATCTGGTAAAATTTCAGCCTGATCTAATGATCGGATAAACAAATATACATGTTAGAGTAAAATTGTGCATTGAAAAAAATAAGCCTGAAACCACCTCTAATACCAAAATTAATTACCCATCATTGTGAAATAATTAGGCTTATATTGTAGATGAATCAGGCCCCTCTTGTACATAGACTAGATTAACTAAGGTTTAATCATCAATTGTTGAAGTTGTAATCTTATTAAAATTCACTTTAGCCTAAATACTATAATAAACTTATTGAATGCATCTTTGAGCTTCTTTACCCTTGATCTTGTAATTGGCTAAATTAGAACTTCAATGGATCTTTTGGTGTAGTCTTGACCATATCATCTCATTTCTCTTCAAAATGATTTGTCCATGAATTGTCACCTGTATCAAACAAAAAGAGATTTGAAATATTAAAAGTAACACTAACACTATACTTACCTAATAGATCTACTTTATAAGCATTATTATTAATTCTTTCAAGGACTTAGAATGGTCTATCTCCTCTCAACATCGATTTAAATCTTCTTTTTTCAGTAAATTGTTTTTTCCGCATACACATTCAAACTCAATCAACTTGTTAAACAATAACCTTATCTTTCCCTTTATTAGCTTTGGATGTATATTGCCCTTTTTGTTTTGTATTTACCACTTCACATTATCATTGAGAGTCTTTACTACTTATGTTTTTCTATTGTCATCAGGATTAACCCTCTTAACATACCAACGATTCAACTTCCTTTGACCTCTTAGCATACAAACTCTTTAGGCCATAAGTAATGTTGCCAAATTTTTAAAGTTCTTATAGAAACATAAAGCTCTTTATCATAAGTAGAATAATTCAATATTGCCCCATTGAGCTTTTTGCTAAAATAAGCTATGAGTTTTTTTTTGTAATATTATTGATGTCATGAAAATCAATACACATCCTCCAGGTCCCATTTTTTTTTTTTGGTATTAACAACACTGGAATTACACAAGGAATTATGGTTTCTCTTATGTACCCTTTTATCATTAATTCTTCCACTTTCCTTTAAAGTTTCTTTATTTCCTAAAATTGCTTATATATGCTTAAGTATAAATGCTTAGGTATAAATACTTAAGGTACAAGATCAATTTGGTTTTTAACTTTTCTAATAGGTGGCAACTCACTAGAAATCTTATTAGAAAAGATGTTCTTAAGATTTTGTAATAAAGAAACATAAATACTAGGAAGGTAATGATCAAGGTCATTGATGTTAAAATATGTCTTCTTATACATAAGTAAAATCATAAGCAAGTTAGAAAAATTAACATTCTTAATTTTACTTTCTTTAGCATAAAAACTAACATGTTTCTTTATTTGTCTTCCACTATTTTTTTCTCTCCCTTTCTTTCTTCTCTCCTCTCTCATCTAAATCCTTACTAACTTATTTTGGTTGAATCTAATCTTCTTCTCTCTTGACTCACTTTCTTTTTACTCTTTATCACATCATCATATGATTGATCTTTTTCTTCAATCTTGTTTTCTCCTTTCAATTTTAATTGGTCTTCATACACTTGTTTAGGAGACAATAGTACAAGTTATTATCCCTCTTAAGAGAATACATGTTATTAAACTTATTTTGCTTAGATTTTCTATCAAATTGCCAAGGTCTCTCCAACAATAAATGAATAGCATACATAAACATAACATCACACAACATCTCATCCTTATATTTTCCAACGGAAAACGAAACCAAAACCTGCTTAGTAACTCATATTTCTCCATAATCATTTAACCATTGAAGTTTATAAGGTTTTTCATGTTTAATATTGTCCAAATTTAATTTTCTAACTAGTATAATAATAATAAAATTAGCACTTTAAACATAAAACTTGATATGTCGGTAAGAATAATTTACTTTTTTAAATTAATTTCTTTGATTTTTATAATTAATTTTGATATTTATGACTGTTTGATCAAACTGAATAACAACTATTCAGTTTAACTTAAAACATAATTGTTTCATTAATAGTCAAAATATTAACATACATAATATTTCAAGTCTAATAAATATGTTACTACATAGAGAACACATAAACAAAAAAAAAACATATTTTCTTTCATTTGTTTTCCCTTTTTATTTTTTTAGAGGTTTAGAGGGTTTAGTTGTATGCTAGAGGTGTTATCTCTGTGTGAGATAAATAGACACCTTAAAGATTGTGTTTTCATGCCTCTAAACTAACTTTTTATTTGGTTTCATATTAAACAATTTATTTAAAATTTTAAGCTGTTTTTATGATGAAGACAAATCTAAATTCAAGTGTCAAGGTTGCTAAGGATTTTAAATTCAACTAGATCCTTTTGATGGTATGAATTACACAAGGTGGATGGACATGATGGTATTCATGCTTACTTTATTAAAGATTTACTATATTTTTTACCCAAACTTGTTTGCACTACCTGAACCACAAGAAGATGAATTTGTTGTTGTTAAGACTGAAAGACTGAAAAATGAGGAAAATAAAGTGCTTTTTCGAGGGCATATTTTGAATCACATCTTCTCTAAATTAAAGTCGCCAAAAAAATTTAGCTATCTTGGAGACACATTACAAGCAGGAAAAATCAGGTTCTGATTATTTTTTTACTTTAACAGTTTTTTAGTATGAGATTATTGACAACAAGTCAATCATGGATCAAGTCCGTGAAATTTATTGTTATGGCTACTACAAGAAGCAAAATGATTAAGAAGTATGTTGTTAAATATTAAGTTGTGGTAACTATGTCTCGAGCTTATAGTATGATTTATAGATATATTCGAGAGTTGATTATAAATGGGGTAATCATATTATCTATATGAAATATGTGAATAATTTAGCAGATCCGCTCACAAAAGAACTATCTAGAGATATGATAAGGAAAACAACTAGTGAAATGAGGTTGAAACCCGTGTTAAAGATACCGGTAATAGAAACCCAACTTCGAATTAACAAGAAACTTATCTCTAAGTTTAATAGGTAGTATCTATTGGACACTGATAATTAATTTTAGACCTTATTCTGATAGTATTCAGTGCATTCTATTACATAAAGGAGGATGAGTGTAAACTCTTAATAAAATTTAAAGTTCGTATCTAATGTAATAGAGAGATGTATAATTCCACCTATATGAATATAAAAGTAGTGTTGTTTCTTACAAGAGTTAAGTTTTTTTCTTGTAAATATTCATAAAAATGAGATTTTAGCACATGGTCATAATATTATTAAACAATTGTAAACCTTTTAAGAGTTTGGAGAGTATTATGTATGTAGTATCTTCGATTCTATAGCAAAAGTTTTGGTTTCATATAGAAACATCAATAACTTTAGTAGGATTTAAGTTATAATACTAATAAAGATTTAAATTACAAAATACCTTCTTGTAAATATAATTTTGTCAAATGAAAAGACATTCATTACAAACTAGTGGGGGATTGTTGGTGTAGTTAGTAAATGAATAAACAACAAAAAGATGCATATCCCACATTAGAAACAAACACTCTCTTCTAAGTATTTATAAGTGTAAGTTTCTATTATATAGTAAATTAAATAAAAGTCATAGCACATGAGCTCTCCTAGTAAACTTTCTAATGTTATTATATGAATATTTATAATATAAAAAATAATATTTGACACTTGAAACTTAATATAAAGATAAGATTAATTTGTTTTTGAATTAATTTCTTTGATTTTTATAATTAATTTTAACATTAATAAAATAAAACTAAATATCAGCTATTCAATTTAATTTAAAATATAATTATTTTATTAACAGACATATAATTTCATTAA
>Ga0325401_1000519_pt1 | contig 28059 bp, 15 predicted proteins | sample PopdelMetagenome_FD_205666 | JGI IMG/M metagenome (GOLD analysis project Ga0325401, IMG submission 205666) | Populus deltoides microbial communities from Bellville, Georgia, United States - Xylem-PdKOR-R2 | ecosystem: Host-associated > Plants > Phyllosphere > Stem > Wood/Secondary xylem | place...
ATCCCAAAAATATATCAAACCCCCCCCCCCCCTTTTTTTTTTTTTAAAAAAAAAAGGCAATACGGCCAAATGACACCATGAATTCACCACCATCCATCTTCAGTTTTTTTTTTTTTAATTATCTGCACGAAAGTCTCAGTTAAAGATTTTTATTATTATTATTGTTATCAAATCATACCAAACGACTTTTTTTTGGTGTCAGGTATCTTGTGTTTTGTGCATGAAAAGACAAATGCAAAAATCCAGGGTTATTAATAATTCAACAGAAGAAAAAACAAAGAGTGCCCAGTACTGATGAAGGTCCTACGAGGACACATCGGACACCATTCATCTCTGCTCGTGGACAAAGATTTCACACACTCACAATTTGCATCATGAACTGATCAGCTCAACTATTCAAGAATCCGAAGGACTTGCATCGCTGAATTCATCATGACAATCTATTTAAAAAGACATGCATTGTTTACATGCTAGGCTTTGAATATTTCTCAGCTAGACCTAGCTGAAAACATCCACTAATATCCCTTTGAAAAAATAAAGAAAAAGAGAACACTACCAAGCCAGGTTATAATTATATTCAGACGACACGATGAACTTGAGCATATAATCATATAGTATTACAATAATTCACTACACATGTACTATTATTCTTGTCCTGAAAAGGTCTTGCAGAGGACCAACAGTATCACCCCATGCACACTAAGATTTCACACACACACTGACATACACAAAATTGAACAAAAACTAATGAAGTATTGCTTGCTCTATATACACAATATTCTAGTGCGTCTCTGGGACAAAATAGACAGCGAAGGTGATGTACTTCGAAACCCATTAATGTCTTCGCTGATCAAATTTGAGGAAGATATATCGTTTAAAATCATGGGAATAATAATGGCCGGAATCAAGGAGGATTCCTCAAGCTTACTTGTTAATTGGATTCGGGATTTGGACCACTAGGTACTTCATGGGCAGCGGCTTTAAACTGTTGATTTGAAGCAGAAGCTGCGGGAGTGGTAGGAACTGTGGTGGTGGTACTGCTTGTCATATCAGCAGCGGCGGCAGCGGCAGCGGTACTAGAAGGTGGTGCATACTTTGATTCATGTGGATGCATTTCTGTTGTAGAATGTTTTGTTCCTGTAGGTGAGGAAGCCGCCGTGAGTTTCTTGGATAAATCTATGGGACGAGCAAGGAGAGGGACAATCAAGAGAAGATCAAGAAAAAGCACCATAGCTTGTAATTTTGTCGTGGTTCTGCACAGTGGTGATTTTCTAGCTGGTGCCATGAAGTTAAAATCGGTAATTATGAGCCACCCCCCAGTAATCCAGAAGGGATCAATATCCATGAACCACTTCAAAACACCAAACCAAGATATAGAAAAAATGGTGGCAGATGGTAATGAAGTTCTGCAATTTTGAGACCACTTTAATTGTTTTGTGCTTTAAGCTAGGAGAGTAGGAGCTTATATATATATATATATATATAATAAGCTTACCAATTAAAATGTGAATGTGTATTGTAATAACATTCTGCTGTGATACCATTTTTACCCCTCTTGCCATCAACAAATCAATTTCAAGGGAATCTTGATTAATATGATTGAACTTTATATTGGATTTAACATTTGAACTAAAATGGAGGGCAAAACTGTGTCTTGAAGAACATCTATTTATGTTGAGCTGGATCTTAATTTGGATCATACTAAGAACTTTACCTTACATCAAATTAACCAACCCAAATCAACTGAAGTTGCTAAAAATTTTGGTTTTTGTTTTGTTCGTGTGTTTTCTTGATTAGAGGTCATATATATTACGAAAACCATACTTGTAAATATTGTTAATTGTTCAAACTTTGGGTAGTCTAGGTCATGTACGAAAAAAAGAATCTGAAAAGATAAAGATATATAGCAGAATGAGAGGAGGGTTGTGGCCTTTTGTGGCTTGGCTGCTTGCCCTAAAAATCTTTTGTTTTTGGTTTGACTTGAAGAACCCAGCTAAGCCCTTTGAAGTTTACAGATATTGGGTGGTGGTTGTTTAGATTTCTTTTTATATATCAGTACCATTTCTTTTCTTTAATGAAAACTTGAAAAAAAAGATTAACACAGAAAGAAAGCAAAGAGCATCATATCCTCAATCACTGCTTTCTCTGCTTATGAAAATCCAGGACTTGTCTCCATGATCTGATGCATAGGGTCCCCACTTCCTTTATAGCTTGTTCTGCAAACAAATTCACATGTTACGTTAAGGTTATTTTTGTAAATCTAGTCAAACAAAGTGTTCTCTTCCTTTTGGCCTATTAGTGCTAGGGCAGAAGGTTAAAGTCAGTAGAAATTATTGCTGCATTTCAGGTTTCATGTCATCTTTTTATGTTTTTGAACCCAAGTTTTCAGCCTTGACTCCATGAAAAAACCATCAGCCAATTAGCAAATGTAGAAAAATCTATGTTTTCAATTTCAAAATTTTGATTAATCCTTTTCTCTCCCTAAACTAGCTTTTGTTAGAATTAAATTTAAGGTCTAAATTTAAATTATTATTTTTTAGTTATTCTAGATTCACATTAATGATATAACTATCCAAAATATTTAATTAGAGTTATCCTTACACTAATATAATACATAATTTAAATATATTATAATTTAAGCTCAAGTTTTTGAGAGCGGAATATAAAAACTATAATGTTATTAAAATTATATATGCTTCTCTTTTAAATCAAGAAAAATCCAATTCACCGAAATGTTTTAAATATCCCTTTTTGCTTGCTAGCACCAGATTAGTACTAATCAATAATTAATTTATTTTTCCTATTAATCGATCAATATTTAAGTGACGGGAAAACATTAGATATAAATCATAATATATTCAGAAAATAACAATAAAAATTCTCATCACCCTAATCTTGTGTTTCTGTAGATATGAAATAAAAAAAGAGATTTTCCTATTATTGGAACATGTATATATCTGACATAATTCTAAAATATGATTCGAAACAATTCCTTGTAATAAGTTTGGATGAAAGTTAACCCAATTCTTTTTTTTTAAATAAAAATATTATTTTAATAAAAAATCAACAAGTTGATGAACATATTTTAAAAGGTTAATTCGGGTTTTTAACTAGATCAATTAGGTTTTTTTTTTATTTTTTTGACCCGAATCGATCCAAGTGACATGTCAACCTGTCAAGTCAGATGAATTCAGGATTAACACGTTAATTAGGCTAGTCTTAGTTTTAAAACGGTGGTATTGGAATGGTAATTAAAATTAATATTCTTTGTTTTTGTCCTTGATTATGCTCGCAACAGCTTCTCCTTAATTGGTGGCCTGAGGGAAGGAATTTAAAAGTTTTTAAAAAACAACCATAGAGGATGCGATGTGGATGTTTGAGACGATTGAAACCCTGCCCCAATGTCTCCTCCATATTCAATGACGTGTTGTCAATTATAGAACCATATATCTCCACTGTGTGATATTCAAGAATAATTGACAATATCCCAACGTTCTTATTCTTTTTTATTTATTTCAAGGGCTAAGATACGAAAACACGCTTTCATTAATTAATTGTTTGGCTTCGATTCAAAGAGTAGTAGTCTCGAGAGATTTTCTTCGGAATGTTTTATTGTGATGCTTTTCCTTTGTTGGTATATAAGGTTAATTACTCGAGATGTTATTTTTTTGGGAGATTTTATAAAGTTGAGCTATATAGTTGTAGACTTGTGGTTTGTAGGGATAGCTAGCTAGAGGTTGACCAGCATTAACTTTTATGTGTGTTTGTAATTTATTTATTATGTGGGCTTTACCGACTCGAATTCGTTAAAATTAGGACTTAATTGAGTTTTAGATGAGCTGTGAAAACCACTGATCATAAGAAAATATGGAGTAAAAAACCCTGGATCATAAGCAGCTAGCTAGGGTGAAATTAAGAATTATATAAAGAGACTCAATAATTTGGGTTGTCCAGCTCAAGAAACCCATTGGAAGTGCTGTAAATAATTCAAAAGCGATTAGTGTGATTGCAGCTTTCAATTTGCTGAGAAATTCTCCTTAATGGTGGCCGCGATGGTGACCAAAAGGAAAAAGAAAGCGTTTCTTACCTTTATTTGCCTGTACAGTCCCCTCTATAAGGTGACGTGCCAGGGTGATCATCTTTTGAAATGTTGAGAAAAGAAAGAAAAACGCATGCATGCTGTAAAGCAATTTCCACGTAAAAGCACGCTGGAGCTTTAATTCAGTCTCCATCAATGTCACCTCTACCTCTTTTCATTTCTTCTAGACCAATCCCTGTTCTGAAGGTGCTGCCTAAGGTCACCCTACAACAACTTTGCTGCTGCGTCATCTTGAAATCAACTGTGTGTATGTGTGTGTGTGTGTGTGTGTAGCGGTTGGAAATTGATTCTTCAACTAATAATTAAGACTTTCACACAAAAAAATAATTAAAACTCTATTATTATATATATTCTTACAGTATGGTTTAATAAAAAAAATATACACGAGTTAGAATGTTTTGAAGTAGAATTATTACTTAATGCATAAGCTATCCTTTGATTCCTACGAACGTACCTAGCTAGTTAAGGTACTTGGTTTAACTTTTGATCATTGAACCATCCCAAATATGTGGAACCGATGACACGGTGCGTTTTCAGACAATATCTTGTTAGTTTATGTTTGCCATTACTAGTTCACATGGATTAAAGATGAGGACTGCAAATCTTGAAAACCAGATTTCTTGTGTTGGAGAAAGACAAAACCTATAATTAAGAAAAGATTTAATATATATATAATGCATCATTAGTCATTCCATGGGCCCGTACACAAGTAACCTGCGGATTGTGATGGATATATATATATATATAGGCAACAAAATGATAAAGTCTATATATTCTCTGTGCTTTCGTTAATTACCTTGATTTAGGCTTATTACGCCTCTTCAAATCAATACCAATAGCTAAACATATATGATTAGTTGTAACCACCAACCCAGTCCAATAGGAATAAAAAGTTAGAATTGTCTTTTTAATGCATGATCCAGTACCATTGATATTTGGTGAAACATGACATTTACCTAGAAATCATGCTTTATATTATATGGTTTTGGGAGTTAAGGGCTTAGCAATCCTCACTTTAAGCGTGCCAAATTCATGTAGAAACTCTTGGATTTCACGTTTATGTGGATCTCTCTTGTTATAATATATACATAAATGTAAATAAAACTAAAAAAAAAATGTAAGAAGAATAGCAATCGATACATTGAATGAATTGAATATGGTGTTTTCTGTTTGATAAGATATATAGATGGAGATCCAAGCAAAGAACGCAAAGGTCTTTTCCTATTCATCCACGCTTACAATTTTTGTATTTAGGTAGATGGATTTCCATAATTTTCTTGCTAGCCAAACAATACTTAATGGATGAGTTAACATTTTTCATAATCATTTGATGTAGTCGGGTTTGTAATAACGGGTGATTCTGAGTAGTTAGGTGTTGATCTATCATAACAAGATGAGGATCTGCCCAAAAATATATTATGTGGATGGCTTAATATATATATTTATGTACCAGTGGATATATATAGGTCTAAGAGACACAATGGTCTCATCAGACCAAAATAATAGCTCAAATGGGTCATAATTTTTTATTCGATCATTGGATCGCGTTTAAATTTTTACAGGAGTTTCTGAAGATCGTTTTCTGTTTGGTAGTCACTGCATCACTATGTGGATATTGTAATTTTTAAATATCAAAAATCTCATTGAGATCTATGGTTTTGATAGTTTTTATGATTTTTTTCTTATTATTTTTTAGTGTATTGTATTACGATAGACCAAAAAAAAAATGTAGGCATAATAATATCATTCGTTATATATAATTGTATGATAAGAAGTTAATTGGAAAGTGTCATAAACATGAGAAAATGGCAGGCCAAAAAGATAAATCATGGATCTCTTCACAGATCTAGTCTTTCTTTGTAAGATCTTTTCAGCACGTAATTTTATCGACTTTATGATTAATGCCTGTCAATTTACTTTGTTTTGACGTTGCGCGTTCTATTCACCCCTAATCAGGACATGCATGATGCATGCATTTTGTATGCATGATCACATCAAATTTACCTTTATTTATTGGTTTCAAACAACCATTTCTAGAAGCAGCAAACACCTTTTATATATATATATATATATATATATATCGTCAATTTATATTATTTTTCATCTCCATTTTTTTTTCATAAAGTTGGGTCGACATTTCTCTACCTTCTTTTACCCTTTCCCCTTTCCATTGAAGACAAATCAAATAATCTAGTTGAAGTTTATATAGTAGCTATAAATTAAAAAAATATTAACATTAATAAACAAAACAAAATTTATTAAAAGAAAAAAAAAAGAAAGAAAAAAAAGCTAAAGGCATAAAAAAATAAAAAAATAGCTTAAACTAAATTAAACAAAACAAAATTTATTAAAAGAAAAAAAAGAAAAAAAAAGCTAAAAGCATAAAAAAAAACTTAAAAAACCAAAAAAAATAATGAGAAACAACTCAGTCTTTCACTGTAAATTATTACAGTGAAAAGCTGAGTTGTTTTAGTATATTTCTAATAAGCGTATAGCTTTTATTAACAATATATAAATGCTATATGTGGTTTTTTTTTTTAAAAAAAAAAAAAAGGTTTCAAGATAAGTGATTCGAACTTTCCACGGCAGCCTCGTGATATTTAATTATGGGCCTATAGCATTAACTCGGGCCGACCGTTATTTTTACTATAACGAATTTTTACCAGCCCAAATCTCTTTTCTCTTTCTAAACAAACAAGAAGCCCAGTTATAACTGCTCAAAGTCCAAAAATGAGCCCATTATGGAACGACGTCGCGTGTTGTCTTCCCACTATTAACAATACTTTAAAAATGACTTGGGGAAAATACCGTTACTCCATGCAATGTAGATACATTCTTATGGGCACCGTTAATTCACTGTCCATAAGTTTTTCGTTCGTTTTTTTTTATTATTATTTAAGAAAAAAAAAGGGATTAAAGTGAAGAGGATGAAGGATATTGGTGTCATTAAAAAAAAAAAAAATTGATGAGAGGTTCATTTACCTTTTGAATTATAAAAAAACTAGGCTCTTTTAATTTTTAAATTAAAAAAAAATCAATTTTAATCTAAAACTTCATTTTTTTTATTATCAGTTCTTGGTTTGCGAAATAAAAAAGACAATCACCATATTCCGGTGATAGACAAAGAACATAATTACTAACATTGAATCCGACCATTAAAATGATTGATATTAGTATTAATAGGTTTTATTCAACAAAATAAGTTTTAATTTGGTGTTTTTATCTAAGAATTACCTAAAAACAAATATTAGCTTGAGAAGATTTTTATTTTTTGGGATGATTTCAAGGTTTTTGATTGTTTTATGAGTTTTTTAGTTCATGGATGAGTTTATTAAGGTATCAAAAAGTTTTTGGTCAAAATTAAATTTATAAGACAAAGAACCATAAAACTCAATTTTCCAACCACCATATTGATCGGAATATAAATAAATACATACAGCATATTGTTTGAAGTTTTTTTTTCAAAAAAATTAGAGTTGAAGACATGTCGTCCACTTCATTTCTTTTTTTTTTTTAAATAAGCACCCACACTTGGGTCATTTTTTAATGTTCCAGGTGTCTTGGCCTAACTTGATAGGCGTAGTTGCGCTCGACCTATTTTTTTTATAAAATAAAATATTATTTAATTTTTTTAATTTATATTTTAATTAACATCTATTCTATGTGATTTTTTATTTAGCTTTTTTATAAAAAATTATTTTATGTGTATTTAATATTTGAATAAATTATTCTTATTTATCTATTTTTTAATGTTTTATATAAATGAATTTTATTTTTAAAAATAAAAATATATATTTTTAGATAATACTTCTAATATTGTGTATCATTGTATAATATATTTTTTATTTGATTAATTTCATGTATATCTATTTTTATTATCATTTGATTGGGTAAAAAATAATTTTAATAAATAAATTTATTTAATCTATATTTATATCTCAATTTTTTATTTTTATTTTTTTATGATTAATAATTTATTTATGTATATATTTTAATTTATTTAATTAAATAAAATAAAATTTTTAACTTCCATATAAAAAAAAGCTTGGTTGTTCATTTTTTATTTTTGGAAGAAAAAAATACATGACCCGCAGCGGAGTGCGGGTCAAAGTGATTAATGAAAGTTCGAGGCGTCCTCTCGGCTTTCCTGATACCACAGATCTCTCCTCTCTCTCTGGACAAATGGATTTCCAAAAACGCAGCGTTTTGCATCTGTTCGTCATCTTCTCTCTTGTCTTCTCATTAGCTAAGGTACACGCCTCTCTATCTTCGTATATTTCTCAACACACATATCTTCAAACCAATCTATGCTCGATATGATCTGCTAATTTGTTACCGTTTGATTGATTTGATTAACCTGTCCCTTCCAGGCCGAGACTGCTGGCTCGGTTTTTTTCATCGATAGCCAGACTCGTCAATATCTGCGCACTCCATCACCAAAAGATGTCGTCCAGGTTTTTGCCATTTCAACGCTTAAGTAATACGCTTCTTCAATTCAAGCTGACCGATGCAGAATTTTGATGTGTAATTTATTGGATTTTATCGGTTAATAGAAATCCTAGGGAAGTTACTCAGTGTCCGTAGCTGTTACCTGAGATGATTTAAATTGGCATTAGAAATTTCTCAATTGAACTAAAAAAATCGCAACGATGAGTGTTTAAACTGCATTTCAATTTGCACAATTATACTAGTCATGATATCTTAAGGTGAGTCGATCAATCACCTTTCACACATCTGTTGTGTTTCGTTGATGGTCTACTTCAAGGTTGAGCAATGATTTTGTTACTGCTTCTATTCACCAAGTACGAGCGCCTGTTGGAATGATTAAATCTCTGCTTTTACAGTCCATGTCACTTCGAGAAGTTGGTGCTGCTGTGTCGGTCTTGCTTGGTTTTGCGCCATCAGATGCTCTTTCAGCTACTAGTTCATCGAAGGTCATTTGGAATAATATGTAGTGCAGACTTAAATTTTTATAGTTACAATTTTGTCCTGTGGAAATTGTTGGTTTTGATAAATTCTGTATTCGCTTCTGCAGTTGAACGAGGTTCTCATGCCTACTCCATTTAACAGGCCTCGAGCTGTTTTCATGCTGGAAGTCACTGGAGGCGAGGGTCTCTTGGCTTGCTGTTGACTTGTTTTCTTTTGTTGACTTGATATTTAAGTGAATGATTTTGACACGCAGAAATCCCATCTGTGGCTGAACAAGCAAATGCCATGTTCAATGGTGCCTTCAAGAGCAAGATTGTTCTTGGTTCAGATAAGGCTGGCATTCAACTTCCAGGTACTTATGCTCTGTATGCTTTGAAGAATATGAAGATTTGTTTCATTATTATGACTATTTATTTTACGAGGTTCGTTTCAGGTGAAGAGGTTTCAGTGGTTTCTCTAGATGAAGAGTTGGCAGACTTCACTGACAAGGAAATTAGTGATTTTGTAAGCCCTGACTTTGATTTACCCCCAGTTATTTCTTTTTTTCCTGTGTTATTGATCTCTTCTTAGTCAATGATCATTTGGCTTGAATGTGTGACTTTGGCATCATGTGTTTGTTTAGGCATCTTGGTTGGGTGGATCATATGTTGTTGATCCCTTGGAAGCATGGAATGGAGAGTTAGCGATCCCACTGGCTAGTGGTGCCACTACAAGTTTTCATATGTCTAAGGTCTTTTATTATTATTTATAACCTTTTGTATTTTAAATTGAACCATTCATTTTATAAATTTCGGATTTTTATTAGAAGGTTGGATTTTGATTGTTTGCAGAAAGCAAACAGGGAGTTTATAGCAAGTCTTCTAGCTCTGTTCCGCAATAGTAGAAGAGCAGTAGAGATGCATGAAGATTTGTCGCAGAGCACTCAACCACCTGCAGAGTTATTGAAGGGCTGTTTTGATGGTCTTAAGGTGAAGATATCCATTTTTATTTCTTACATAATATTTTTTGTGTATCGTCTACTTCAGCATAGAATTTATGTAGTAGGGAAGTAGAAAAATAAAAACTCCTGGTGTATTGGTCCTTGACTCATCAAATTGGGACTCACCTTGATAACTACCCATGGATCCCACATTTATGTGAGCGGGGGAGTGATCGTGAGTATCTAATAATCTCTCGTAGGAAAGAGCATATAAAGTCTCTGAATACAAACAAACAGCTTCTAATTTTGGTTCATGGTTTTTCTTTTTTTTCAATTTTTATTTTGACAACGATGGTGTTTATTGCAATGAACTTTAGGAAACAATAGCACAACGATCATCTTATTTAACTGGTGTGTGAATTTGTGGAAAAAGGAAGCAATGGTGGAATTGTGAAGTGAGCCTGCTAATTCTTGAGGTTGAGAGAAAAATCAATACTTCCTTTTGGGTTGGCTTCACCCTTTGGTTCTAGAGGGTTTTCTGATAGAATCCTATATAGTGATTTGGGTGATATATAATGATCTTGATTGCATCCTTTCGAGTGTTTGTGAGTTGTCGATTTTCACCGATTCATTTCTTCATTTAATGAAATCATATAGTTATAAAATTGATTGTTTCTGTCATGGTTTATCATTTATTCAGTATTCGTACATTTTTTTTTGCGCCACATCTTCCAAGTTCAGAATGCAAAATGTTTCTGTTATTTTCTGCCCCAATCTTTCAAGAGAATATCCCAACTAGAAAGCGGTTAGCTCATGACTTATTTTATTTCACATCACAGGCTTTGGGAGAGCAATATGGACCCGAGGGTGCTAAACTGAAAGGGCTGGAGCTATTACTTACTACATTGTCCAAGATGTTTGATTCATTGCACACAGCTTACAAAGGTTGGTTTTTTGGGTTTTTGGGAAATCACCAACACAATCTTAAGCTGTAATGTTGTAGTTTTCATGTAAATGATGGGTGAAAGGATTAGTGACCTGGTGTTTTTTTTTAGTGCTTCCAATCATTTACCCAATTGTAGATGTCTTATTTTGGTTATATCAATGTCAAGGTCTTTAAATCGACAAAAAAGAAGAATTTAAGCTAGCTTTGTGGGTCTCTTGTAAATGTTTCTGCCCTATATTTGTGATGAAATTTTGCGTTCTTTTTTTTTCCATTAGCAATTGCTGTTCCTTAGCATATTGCTGTACCTGAAAATTATGGTTGTAATACAATAACCAATGATAATTGGGCAGGTCAAATTGCCGGAGTAATCTTTTTTAACACCGCACCTGCATCAGAATCAGAAACAGTGCTGGATGTCGTGCTGACTTCCCAGCCATTTGCACGTTGGTTGGAAGAAACAAAAACACCTAGCAATGGAACCATTGCAGAAGTGGCCTTGGTTAGAATGACCCTTGCTTGGATAACTGGAATTGTTCTTATCATTGCTACTCTTTTGGGGGTAAGATTATCTAACAACAAAAACCGTTCTCCTTTTTTTTTTCCCTCTAATTAATTTAGGAAAACTGCAAATGGAGCTAATTAACATCTCTAATGTGCTATTGTTCCCTATTCCCTACCCCTTTTTTTCTTTATCCATATTTTTTTGTAAGCAGAAAAAAAAGCTTGATTGCTTACTGGTAAAATAATGAGATGCATTGCATGTGACTTGTAGGTTTGGAGAAGGAAAAGGAAGGGGGTGGGTTGAATAACTATCCTATCCTTGAACCTTTTTATAGTATAATCTAGACAAATGATCCATGTTTGTTGTGACATTGCCGAGCTTAGGACTAAGATTCTGCACAGGGTGCCTGATTCACAGCTCTTACAAGTTTTGTTGATAGAACAGCTATTCATCGTGTGAGATTAAACCTGGACAAGCTAGCAAAGAAAAGAATTATCCATGCCAATTTAAAACCGGCAGATTTTATTTTTTTTTCAATTTCATTACTCAAATTCCTTTGCTAAATCCTGTCTTCACAATTGAGCTTCAATTAATCCCTTCACGTAACAAGGAATACCTTTAAACATGATAGCTTATATGAATCTCTTAAATCAATATATTTCATAGGCATACCCTTCAAAACTAGGGTTTCAGACAAGCTTAATGGAAGGTTAACTTTCTATACTCTCTTTTTGGATGAGATGACAGTAGAATACACATTTTAATTTGTAAATTCTGCAGTAAACTTGTAGTTATTTTTAAATTATCAGTGTTTGCATCTCAGAACAATTTGGTTGAGATTTCAGACCATACCGGGGACTCTTTTAACTTTTTTCTAGAAGTTCAATTCATTTTTGCTGCAATATAAAAACAATTTCTTGGTTAATCTTCTCATTGCCGCAGATCTACTATCTCCTCAATATGCCAATCACAAGGGACACCCTTCTCTACTCCAACGTCAAGCTTGACTAAGCTGAAAGGAGTCCGGTAGATCTTTTTACTGCCGCAGGGTAACATCGAGCCCACATTCAATGGGTTATTTGTAGATCTCTTGTCGTAAACCTATTCGTTGGTTGTTCTGTTGTCTTGAAGAGGTTGCTCTAGCGAATCAGATGCTTGCTTTCTAGGCGTCATTAGCTACATTGATCAAGGGACAAGGCTTACAAGAAAACCTGTTGGTTGATGCAAACTCCTTTCGTATACAGTAGGACAGTAACCTTTTTGGGGAGACAAAATGTGGAACAACAATCATTAAGCATTCTTATTTATTTATTTATTTATCGTTGGTGAAGTTGTTTCTCATAGTGTGCATGCATGTTTTTGTTGAATAAGAGGATGCTGGCATGGAAAAAAAAACTTTCATGGTTTAGGTTTAGGAGCTGTAAATTGCGATTTGGTGTTTATAAAAAAAAAATTATTTTTTTCGTGCTAATGTAAAAAGGTAATTTTTAAAATTATTTTCATTGTTTAGGGTAGTTTGAAATTGTGTCGTTTCTAAAGAAATTAATTTTTTAAAAAATATTATTTTAGTATCATTTTAAATGAAAAACAATTAGTATTATATTTTGAAGTACTCTTCTAATCATGGTAACTTTAGATTTACTGTTTAATCTTAATTCTATAAAAGAATTGACCCGTAACTAGTTAAGGCCAAGAAGAGCTTCAAATTAAGTTCATAAAATGTTGCCTTTTGTTGTTTTACTTCTTTTCCTAGTTTATTTTACGTTTTAATTGTTTTTCAAACTTAGCTTTAGATTTTTTTCAGTTGTGTTGGTTTTTATTTCTTTGTAAACGGTCGATGTATTGTTTTTATTTTTGTTAATTAGTATTGAAGTTTTGTATGCCTCGCTCTCCATTGCTTAAAACTGTAACCTTCAAATTTAGAAATTTTAATTTTTTATTTAAAATTAAATTTTTTTATTTTTTTTCATGCTAATGTAAAAAAGTAATTTTTAAAAAACTTTCATAGTTTAGGAGTGGTTCGAAATATGTATTTATATTTAAAATTAAAATTTTTTATTTTTTATCGTATTAATATAAAAAATTAAATTTTTAAAATATTATTTTAAAATAAAAAAAAATTGATATTATATTTCTAAGTAATCCTTTGATCATGGTAACTTTGAAGCCAAGATGAAATAAAACTCAACTCGGATAAACTGATGGAAAGACTGATGGGTTACTGACCGAGATTAACAATTACGATTGTTTTAGCAATACTGTAAATATTATGTTTCAGAGTCTGAAGAATTTGTAATGGGCTTGGGGCTCAAGTTGATAGGAAACAATGTTCCTAATTCCCAGACAGAAAATATAAAAGCCGAGAAAGTGTAAACTGTAAATAAAAAAAGATATTATTTTTATCTTCCCGCCAGCCAGCTGTTGTTATTCTGATTCAATCGTGTGGTTCAAAGTTCAAACTCTGAAGAAGCAGCAAAAAAAATCTTCTTTGCAGTCCGGCTTCTTCTTTCTCTCCCTTCCATTTTATTTTATTTTATATCCCAAAAATCTAATAATAATGATGATGAGAATGTCTACTTCTAGTTTTCCCCTCTCTTTAAATGCTAAACCTTTTCATCCCCACAAGCAATCTCACAGCACACTCTCCCCACTCCAATTCTCCAAACACACAACAGTACTACCACTCTCGCGCTCTACTCTTTCGAAACCTCATTACATCTGCTTCTCTTCTAATCCAGACCGAGAGGAATCCCTGTGGCTCCGAGAGGAACAGCGGTGGCTACGTGAAGAGGAAAGGTGGCTCCGTGAAGAGAAGCGTTGGAGCCGCGACAGAGAATCGCTCCTCGCTCAAATACAATCCTTAAAGCTTCAAATCGAAGCACTAGAGAATCGGATCTCAGTCCTTCAAGGAGGAGAGGATACGGTAGCTAAAGTAGGGTTGTTACTGCAGGTTTTGAAAGACAAGAATAATAACAATTTGATTGCAGAGAGTGGGTCCAGTGCGAGACCTCTTGTGTTGGAGGAGAATGTGGTGGAAGAACAGAAGGAAGTGATTGATAGGGTTTTGGAGGAGAAGAAGGAGAAGGAGAGGAAAACCCTAAGGAAAGGAAGCGAAGGAGAACAAGTAAAAGAGATGCAGGTCTGACTCTACTCTCTATTTTACTAACTAAATTTCATTTCTTCTTTTATTATTATTATTAGGCTTGGAGAACAATGTGTACTACTTGAATTGTTTATCAAATACATGATATGAGTGCTGCTTTTTACATATATATTTTTTTCTTTTAATATTTGTTGTAGTGGTGATATTCGAAGCTTGTGTGTTGTATTTTGATATATTTCCTACCTTTTTCTGATTGTTACAGGACGCTTTGCAAAAATTGGGATTTTACTCAGGGGAGGAAGATATGGAATATTCTAGCTTCTCAAGTGGGACTGAACGTGCTGTGAGGACCTGGCAAGTAAGTTTTTAGATTTCCATCTTGTGGTACCTCAAAATGGACAGAAATAAATGTCACGCGGGTTGATTATATCATTCCCTCGTACATGGAAAATGTACATACATGCATATGCACATGCCGTTTTCTCTAAAATCCTGGTAGTCTCTTAGCTTGTGGCTAATAGTTTAAGTGGATAGTTCGATTGATCAGTTTTTAATAGATAACATATGATCTTGCTTGACAGGCATCTTTAGGTGCCTCTGAAGATGGAATAATGACTACAGAGCTCCTCAAAAGGTTATATATGGAGCAACATATTGATGCTCGGATGCCAAGTATTAGCGAAACTCAAAAGGGAAGCGCTCAAACTGTTCCAGCAGAGGTACATGCAGATTATGATATTTTTAGCAATAGAATAATCGGGACTGATATTGTATAAAAGTTGTGCTTAGTTTCTGTTTCAAATGCATCATCCCCTTGATTTACGTTTGAATGGGTGACTGTGAGGACAGGAAATACTCTAGTCTTGTTTCTGAACAACACAAACACTGGCTCCCTTTCTAGTTTTTTAATCAGAAATCTGAAAGTAATGTCTTGCTTTTAAAAATTCATAAGCCTTCCATGTTGGAGTTACACTGTTGAAGTATCCAGGTCAAACTAAAGTCCTTGTTTCTAGCACTATGCTTGTAACCATACTGAATAAAGGGTGGAAATGCCATGTATAAGCTCTTATTGTGATATTCTCACAATACTGAATGCTTACTTGTTAGTCCTATATAGCGTACAATTTTGTACTTGTAATCTATCGTTGTTTAATGGGTTGTCGGGATATAACTCTGAGTGTATGTGTGCTGATGGATGCATATCCCAGTAAATTTGTCTCTTTGCACAGATGCTTTCGGCAATGATAGCATGCTTGGAATTTTGATGAGCAGAATATTTATTGTTTTAGATATCATTCCAAGTGATCCCTGGTTAGCAAGAACACTGAGAATACATGCCTTGCGATTGTGAAATTTCAAAATATGCTGCTGACTTCAAATCCACTGTACATTAGGAAGGTGCTGATGGAGCTGCTGTTACGTCTGCAACAGAAATCTCAGAAATACATCAGAAAGTTGTGAAAGAAGAAGTAACAGAAGTTGAGGCATCGCATCATAGAGTATTTCTTCTTGGGGAGAATCGTTGGGAAGAACCTTCTAGACTTAATGGCAGAAAGAAACAAGTTAGCGGGAGCAAATCGAAGGATTCCACAAAACAGTGCCTTACGTGTCGTGGGGAGGGTCGTTTGTTGTGCACAGGTAAATTGGTTGCCACTACCTGGATTGGACATCCATATTTATGAATAAAGTATCATTTTATCAGATTGTATTTAAAAGCTTCTTATTAACCAGGCATGACGAACTGAAATCAGGTTTCTCCTGTTTATTGCTTTTGTCCGTAGCTGAGAATACCTAATATATTAAAATACATTCGAGGGACAAAAAAATAGTTTTAACCGGCTGGCAATTCATATATAGTAGCATTCCTCACTGCCTGATTTGGTTAGATATCCCACTGCCTGCAAACACAGCAGCCTGGGCTCTGGAAACGGTTTAAGATTTTCTGGCAATGTAATGGCAGCGAAATTGGCAGCTGGTGCAACCATCAATCAATCTAACCTTTTAGCTTACTCTCTTATTTTCAAGGTATCTGAACATCCAAAGTACATGCATGTTTTTCTAATCAAATATTGACAATGATGTCATCGAGGAAGCTCATAGAAGTTTGCCCATGCTTGCCATTTGACCTAAAATGATGCAGTTTGCAGTTCGCCTTTTGCAGCCACGATGATCATTAGGAACCTAACAGTTGTTCTGGTATTGCGCAATCTCATGCGTTGTTGCTTATTAGTGATTTTCTGTTGCAGAATGTGATGGTACTGGTGAGCCAAACGTGGAGCCACAGGTACGAAAACTTTTCACATACACACGTCCTTCATGTTTACTATTTTCCATTTCAACATCGTCACAATCAAAATCTATGCTGCAGTTTTTGGAATGGGTTGATGAAGGAGCAAAGTGTCCTTACTGTGAAGGACAAGGGTATACAATATGTGATGTGTGTGCAGGAAAAACAACAATTTAGGTACAGCGGATACTTTTTTGATATATCTGTATACAAGCAGGTCTTAATCTTACATGCAGCAAGAGCCTTGTATTATAGATCCAGGATGCAACATCCATAATCGACATCAACAAATTCTTCATGCAAGCAGCTGTTACAGCCTACCTTCACGAAACATTAAACAATGCACAATAACTTTTCACAAAACCATAAAAAGGCGCATGCCATATTTAATAAGAGATAAAAAAAAGTCAAAAAGTCCACATTGGTTCTAAGATAGTATTCGTCCACCACTGAAAGGTAACATCTAATTACTCAAGTAAAAAAAAAAAAAACAATAGTTTCCATAGAAGCATCCGAACTGCCAGGCATACTATACTATATCATGACGCGAACTTTTATTGGGTTGAAAAGTCATAGCCTCGCCCTAATTGCATCTATTTCTTGCACTTGCTAACAAGAAATAGTTTCCGATGACCACGAGAAAGCTGAATTCAAGCAATATATCATTTTTGGATTTTCTTTTTCTGCTGATGTTTTTTACGGATTTGTTGTCTTTGGTTTGCCACCAGCAGTAACGCGTCTAGTCACTGAACGCATGGTCACAAATTCCTCAGCAGCAGAAGGGTGTATTCCCACCTGTGGGAAACAAACGAAAAAACCCCCTCAGTAATACACAATCGAAAATGAGGGAAAGGCCAGCTCAACACATGCCACCGTAAAGAACTTCATACATGAAAATAAAAATCTAGAAGTTTAAAGATGGCATCCCTTCTACGTTCATTACATGAGGTAATTACGGGGGAGAGGTGGCAGTATAAGAACATGGTCATTATAAGAGCCTGACAAGGGGATGTTAGGAATGGAAAGAATCACTAACATCCTCATGTCTAGCCCCTCTCTCAAGGAAAGTTACTTGGTACTTACAGTACTGTCAAATTGTTGCTTTGTTGCTCCACACTTCAGCGCAACAGCAATACCCTGAGAAGATGATAACCAAGAAACAATGATCAGAACATGCATGAATAACAAAAAGTATATGGGGGCAGAAAACTTAAGGATGGGTATGGCTAACGAATCAGAAAATATACACACACCTGCATGATTTCAGGTGCATCTGGTCCAAACATGGAAGCTCCAAGAACCTTATCCGTCTCAGCATCAACAACAAGCTTCATTACCGTCTTCTCTTGTCGTCTAGAAACAAAGATAAGAACATGCGTATTAAACTGAAAAGCTCACAGATGTTTTAAGCACCAAAAGCCTGGGGATGCATAAGACACAGATCCCGCCTCACCAAATTAGAGTAAAACGAGGCAGGTGCTCAAATACTACCCCACTGATCAGAGAGAACATCCCAATCCATATATTCCCAAGGCTTTGATGATTTTATCATGTTGTTCATAAACATAACTCAATCCTAAAAAATTCCTTTCCAGACCAGGGAAATTCAGTTTAAAAGCAACAGTAAAATTTGGTTTCATGACAAACGAATGACTATTATCAAAAAGTAAGTGAGGATGTTCAAAGTCTATCTGATTTAGGGGATTTAAGTTATAGGCACACCAAATGTCCAAGACCTCTTGAGAGATATTCTCTACCCGGCCAGTTTAAGTTTACAAATGTTGTGTTTTGACCTCTTATTTATTTGTCATTTTGTGAGTGATGTTCTCAAGAATTCCATAATGCTATGTTTGTTTGTAATAATACAGAACTATTTGGCAAATAAGATTTCAAATTTCAGCACATACCCAGAGATAGTATTCTTCATAGGGTTGAAAGTCGAAGTGAAAACCAATACATCACCATTTGCTTGCTCTAACGCCTGCTCCTCGCTGAGGCCCACCACAGAGAGAGGAGGTATGCTGCAGATTACCAAATATCACAAGTTACCAATGAAGAAAGATGAACACAAGCACTAGATTTTCTATTAAGCTTAAACTTCTACATTTAAGGTGTGAGACTTAGTTGCATTGAAGCATCAGAACGATATTACTGTATGTTAATGAGCTAAACTTCTACAATTCAAGGCGAGGGTTAATGAGTTTCGATTTTAAAATCTTTCAATGACCACTATATTTCTTATCGATGATGGTATTTTCATTTAACTGAAAAAGCTACTAGCATAATACAAAAATGATATTGTGGAAGAAAATGAACAGTCCAAGAAAATCCAACAGCAGATACCTAAATACAGCACATGGTATGTGATTGTAGTCTGGTTTGGTAGGTTGCCCCGCAAAAACAGTTTTCTGCATGCAATACATCAGAAACAGATCCACTGAAAATCAAATGAATTGCAAGATTGCCAAAAAGGGAGGGAGGAGGAGCCAAAAAAAAATGATATGAATATGAAGAAACGAAAAGCAGATCACAAGAAACACATACTGCAAAGCATGTTCCCTCCATTAAGGCCACAGGAGTCAGATTCATTCGGTTCGTGACATCACCAACAGCCCATATAGTAGGTATGTTGGTGCGAGAGTATTCATCAACCTGATCATGAAAGTAGCACGGACCCAGTCATTTTACATGACTTGTAGAAATGTGAACAAGAATTTCAGTGTAAATTGAAAATATAGTTTCTTTTACATGGTGCATAAAAAACAAGAAAGTACCATAAAAAAAGAATAATAACAACAAAAACACAATAATAAAGAAAATGGTCGAGAAACAAAGCAAATATGGTCTCAACAGCTAGGTCTTTCAATACAGTCATAACAGAAGATATTCTCTACATGGTCAGAAACCTAATGAAGGTCATGTGTTTTTAACCTTGCTGGTAATCAATGCCCCTTTGATCAATCAGATGCAACGTGGCATATACATGCACTTCCATAACTAGCCTCTTAGTTCACTTTCATGTTTTATAGAACCCCACCCAATAACACAATTGCAGGGATCTCCAGAGACATCTTCTGACCAGGTTTAGCCTTTTTACTCAAGATTTACGTTCTTCATACACAAACGCATCAATAGACAAAACTCGCCAAAAATTATCCTATATCAGCCAAACATGATGGAGTGTAAGGAAAAATTACTATAGAATAATAATTACACCTATATTAGGGATACAATAAAATTATCCCATATCCCACAACCAGCAGCATGCGTGATAAATACCCATCTACAAGGAAGTGAATGTAGAAAACAAAACGACTATAATAACACTGAAATTGGCATCTGCAGTTTGTGCACTAATAACATAATGCTCAATGATTAAAACAATGACAGCTGAAGTTACTGACCTTCACAGCTCCCACATTATCAAGCTCAACGCCTACAGCTTCCAAATTTAATCTCTTCGTATTGGGAGCTCTACCTGTAAAAATTGAGAGAAGAATATCAATAACTTCACCGTCATGAATAGTGAACAATTTTTTTTGACAAAACAAACATTGGTGATTATGTTAACCAATAATAACAAATAATGTTAACCAATAATAACAAATATAAGAAAAGGCACCTTATATTTTTTTATTGAGGCTCCTAAAACCAATGCCTGTTACCTTAAATACCTGTACTTCAATGATTTTCAATTTGGAATGTTCACTCTAACATGGATACTTATTATCTTCTATACTACTATCATTTTAATCACTTCATAAGATACATAAATTATAAATTCAAATTCTCATTCCTGTTCTTCATTGACCCTAATGCATTCGGCTTTAGGATTCCAAAGTCTTGTAACCCTTCATAATATGCATCTTCAGTCCCCAAACATTCACATCACCATTTCACCAACATATCAATCCACGGTACTGGCAACACTGCTCTAGAAATGTGGACAAGTTAACCCTGAAAAATAGTAAAATACCAAATACTTCTAGAACGGATTTAAGTTCAGACAGAACGAACCTACCAAGTAAAAAACACTTGTAAATTGCATTTTTACCCAATGATTACATTCTGGTTCATGCGGCTGCACAGACTGGAAATGGCAGTGCATGCTTTCTATTTACGAAACAAGCTTAATAATGGAACTTCTTCACAATGTGTGTGATTTAAACAAGGATTGTTATTACCAGTGGCAAAAAGTACAACATCTGCCAGCAGCTCCTCTTTGTGATCGGTGTAAATTTTTATTCCCTTCTCTGTTTTAGTCAACTGTATTTACAATAAGGTTCACCATAAATAACATAGAACGGTCAAAACATAAACTGGAAAAAAAAGCAACAAATTACAAAATTCAGGAAAAAAAATAGCTTGAAACAAAAGCAACGCATGCCATAATGACACCAAATTCTAATAAAAGAGAAAGCACCTCTATCAAATTTGATCTTGGATGCAAATTAATTCCCCTGCCTTCTAGATTTCTCGCAACAACGGCCCTCATTTCATCGTCAAAACCCCTGCACTAGATAGCTATCAGATATACTGGCAGGAGAAACACAAATGTGGTCTAGATTTCAAAATGCTTGGACCAAAAATGCCACACGACTCCTTAGTGACAATGTGTGACAGATGGCAAATTAAAATTACCACTTTAATAGCATAATACAAAACTGCAGTAACATACTTGAATGTCAATCGCCACTTGAACTATGAAACACCAAAATTTGCTAGATTACAAGTTCCAATCCTAACCAATATAGAAGGGAAAAATGTGAAGGCTGCTGTGGACAAGTTAAAACTCAAACTATTCTGGCTAGGAGTTTTTCAGAGCAGGAAGTAATCATCAAGAACATTAAAAGAGTAACCCCAGTTGATAACATATTATTTACACAGTTTACTTGCAAACATACATTGTGTGTGCTAATATATGACACCAATTCGGTCGTTCAGAAAAACTAACATTAAGGCCTTAATCATAACCTTAATGGAAGTTCCTTTCTGAAAAATAGATCCACAGTAGCACCCATGCCACGCCATATTGAAGCAAACTCAACAGCAATGTACCTGAGCAAGAAAAAAAATATTTATCCAAAATCATGCACATGCTAGAACATGTGCAAATAAAACACATAGATAGCAAAGCCTTCTGGAGAGTTTACCCCCCACCAAACACCACTGCACGCTTAGGCAAATCTTCCAAACTCAATGCCTCGTCAGAAGTTATGGCCAGCTCCTAAATAATCAGAAAGTAACAACAAATAAGGTAAGCACGCAAGAAGAAGAAAACAAAAGAAAAACAGCTCCAACAAGAAGCTATCTACACCACAGACATAACTTGAACCCAGTGAAAAATTTCAAGCAATCAAGCAAATTAAATTCAACTAGGTAATTCCAGCAGTAATTGCAATCAAGAATCAACTATGCGATTGAAAGATGAGCAACATGCACCTGAATGGATAAACTACGGGCAGCCTTGAAAGTGTAGAGTTTAGAAAACAATTGAACTGAAAAAGCTAACGATGGCTTAAGCAGCACCACAATGGGAACACATGGATCGTTAAACAGAAGTTTACATTGAAACAGAAAACCAAAAACTGAGAAGTAAAAAGTAAAAAGTAAAATTCCACAGCCCAACACATGACAATCTCCTGGACTGCCATATGTTGGAAAACATATATTATTTTACAAATATACTTGATATCAAAATAATGAAGCATAATTAAATGTAAGTTTGCTTTGCAAAAGATTATGGCAAAGCAAAAGATTTTCATTGACTAAAAAAATAAAAAGCAATCAATGCTATCCACATGGTGGCTTGAGAGACTGACGAGTTGAGCAGGAAGAAATTTTTGTTCAAATAAAAATATGAAACAAGGTTGCAAGATTCATGACCAACTATTATTCAGGCACATGTTACAATCGATAAGGTGCACTATCACATGCTGATATAATAAATAGCAATTAGTGCACATGCTCATATAATAAATAGCAATAATGCTTTCTTTTCTAGTTGAAACAAAAGATGACATTTAGGAAAGAATTTCAATAAGAAGAATGCTGCCCCATTACATGCATACACGTCATATTTATTGATTTTCTATTAGCAAATCCATGTCATATTGAAGTTGCATCTCAGTGCAACTACAAGTCTACAATAAATCTTATCAAAGAAAATATCGAACACAAACTTGTAATTTTCAGGCATGCATCTACATGTGGGAACAATACAGAGAAATTTGTAAATATAAACAAGTGTGTTTCTCAATGGTGTTCACTAGTCCAATTTTCCCCAGCCAACATACTTCTTTTACACTGCCTATAAACATCAGCCTAAGTTTATCTGTATGTTCTATATAGCAATCCTTCAATTTAATCATCCAGAGAAACCTATTAGTCACTACCTTTTACTAGTTTGACAAGTCAAGATAAAAAGAAATGGCACACATCAAATACGTAGGTTATTCTCTGTCAAGTACAATTTTATTTTTTTACCAGATCCGCCTGGTATGCTATTTTAGCTAAAACTACTAGTTATGATCCTTAGAGCTTTAGTAATCAAAAGGAAATTTGAATTCTTAAAACATTTTACCCAAGAAGACAGGACAGGAGATAACTTAAAACATATTACCTATATTAAATTCATAATCAGAAAACAACAGCTCTTCAATAGCACATAACAGACAACAAGGATATTGACTGTTAAATGACTTGAGGTTTTGGATGCACAATGACACAGAATACCCATCAGAGATTCTTGATCATTCAAGAAGAAACCACAAAACTAACCTGCCCAGGAATAGCCGGACGTTGAGCCCTACTGCCAGTTGCAATCAGTATGTGCTTTGCTGAGTACCTCAATTTAGTCCCATCTAGTTGAGTCACCTCAACTTCATTAGGACCAACAATCTTTCCCTCTCCTTCATACAGTTTAACCCCAGCATTAGATAGTAACCTCTTGTAAATTCCATTTAACCTGATTATTTCATCCGTCTGCAATTTTGACCAGCAGATAGATGAAACAATATACTCACAATCATGAACTGTTTCTATTATAGGTTATGGCAAGACAAAGCCAAAAAAAAGTACCAAGAATTTCTGAAAGAAAAATAATCTTAAACAATGGACAAATGGAATCTAAATGCTCGAAGAAATAGATTTCTCCTTCAAAGTTAACAATGTTTGAATTGAAGGATAAGAAGTAAAATGAGGAGTGGTCAATCACTTCATCTTTTTCCCTTTTTCAGGCGTACAAGGATGAGGTTGAAGGAAAAAAATCCAGCTTGACCTCTTTTCACACCCTCCAAAAAAACAGGGAGACCAAGAAATGGAATAAAGGATGAACTTTCCTTCAGAAAAAATCATTTTTTCCTTTGAGTTGCTTGCAAAAAGATATTGTGAATAGCACCAGAAAGGGTGTCGCATGTAAGATCATGGCAAACATCATAAAGATGAAGAGAAAACTCAAAGGGCCACCCACCTTTTTCTGCAACAGTTTTTTCCAGTTAAAGTCCACTTTCTCGTTCACTTCCCAACCGTAATTCCTGGCATCCTACAAAACCAAACCCCTCCATTCATGAAACCAAATACCATTTAATACAGCTCACCTCACCCAAAAAGACAATAAAGGAAAATTACATCCAAGAAAATTTCCCCACAACCACGCAGATCCCTACATATATTAAAGTCTGCATTTGGCAGAAAAATTCATTGGATATGACATGGCAGCGTCAGACAAATCAAACATGTCCACTACTCAAATTTCTATACTAAGCATTATGCTTTACTTTACACATGCATCCTTGCTTTACAGAACAAAAAAAATACAAGTATCATTGACCATTCAAACAATTTCAAATGTGAGACATCAAATTTCAGTTTAAGTAGAACTTAATGTTTCTGAAATTGATCAATTTCAGAAATGTTTAACAATAGAAGCACACAGTCCAATGTCCACATGCTCTCAGATAATCACATTCCACACAAAAGGTTCTAAATTTGTCATGAACGTTCTCTTCACTCACATCTTTGCAACTTGAAAAAACTACAAGATGGCCACTAACACATTAAGTAAATTGATCATTTCATTCTGGTATGTATCCTGTTCTCACCTCAATTTCACCTCCAAAATTGGCTCCATAAACTAAAATCTTCTTTGGAACACAACCACGAATAACACACCTACAAAACCAAATGAAGACAAACCATTGATTTTAAGTTAGGTTTCAACATTTCAGTCAATTCACATTCAATGGTAGTCATCCCTAACATAAAATAAAAACAAACTCAAAAGTCACAATTCTTGAAGTTCTCAATAATAACAAGAAACTTCCTTTACCATCATAGTGGAATATCAAGAGCATGTCTCACCATTCAAAACTCATCAAATGTACATCAATTGGCCATGAAAGTAAGAATTCAGCAATTCTAGTTAGAGATCATGTCAGCAAAAGCTAGTGTGTCATTGCTTAATGTTGTTAACTTGTAACTATGATGCCAACCAAATCTCTTATTTAGTCAAACAAATGACCCTATAGGTAACATTCCATTAAAGATCATTTAATGTTAAAAGCAATTTTCCTTTGTTAAATTATTCTGGAGTTAACTCAAATAACTGTTAAAAGAACTCAACTAAACCATAAATAATAAACATCTCAGCATTATGCCACTGCCACATAAATCTCCCCCCAAAAAAGGAGATAAAACAGAAGCACACAGCACCAAATGTTGTTTAGCTCCCACTTGAATTAAAACATAGTAAATCTTAAACAGGACAACAACAGGGATAGTTTGCTAAGAAGGCAAAATTAAGAGCTCAAATGGACTTACGTTCCACCAACCCCTCCAATTACTTCTGAGCTGATAGGATGGAATGGAAGTTCACAAATTCCAACCTTGACACACAATGTTGGATATCATTAGTGAGCAGTTAACCATCATGCTTTCACAGAAAAGGGAATTGTTAACATCACTGAAAACTAAAGTTTCTCACTTGACAAGAAAAAAGAACTTCCTAAATCAGTTTGACACAAAGTTTCCCGAGTGAATCCAAACAAGTCGATATTATGTTAATTCCATCAATCAAGCAACAGAATTAATTATTTGTTCTCACGAGATCAAAAACAACGCGATGAACAAAAACCCACCAAGCTAGTTTCTTCTATTCTCTGATAAAGTGACCATAAAACAATTAACACTATAGTATATCCATATCGTTGAACTTCATTATACTATATTCGCAAAAAAAAAAAATTAACATGAATTTTCCCAAACCCCATCAAAAACCCATGAAAGGTTTTCTTCGATTTTTTTTTTTTTTTAATATCCTCAATATCAGGAACACGATGGTATACCTTAGCTCCATAATTAGCAGAAAACCTAGCGGCACGAACACCACCACTCCCAGCTCCAATAACAAACAAATCAAAATCAAAGTGGGCTTCTTCTTCTACTTGGTTAGTTTGGTTCACCTCCCCATCAATAAGCATCTTTCTTGCCATGATTGTTAACTGAATCCACACAAAAAATAATTAAATAAATAAATAAGAACCAGATCAACACTATTTTTTTTTAAATTATAAGAAATTACAAAGTCACTTACTTTAAATGGCAATAACAAAGGTTATTACAAAGGCACTTATTTAAGTCCTAAAATAAACTACACTGGTCCCTGAAATTAAGAGCTATGCCACTTAAAACCAGCCAAAACTACAATTTAATTAGAGAGAGAGAGAGAGAGAGATCAAACCTAAAGTGAAATAAAGAAATTTAAATAAATATATATATATATATATATATAATACACGAAAGACAATCAAATTAATAATGTAATGAGTTGAAAAAAGAGAAAAAATGCGCGTCTAACATAAACATCAACGCCAGACGAAGCCAAAAAAAAAAAAACCCCACCGTCTGCAATAGGCTCTGTTAAGCGAGACTAAAAAAAATTAACGAAAATATGATCGAAAATTTCGGTTTTTTGTTTTACATTTCCTTCATTTTCCTCGAGAAACAAACGGAAAAAACAATAGGAGAGTCAAATAGAGAATACCTCTTGGGAGATTGACTTGCGAAGAAGGAAAGAAGTGGAGGAAAGCGAGTGAGATTTTGTTTATTTTATGTTTTATGGGGATCGTCCTTCCACCTGTATATATATAAAGAGGGAAGGAAGTCAATAAATATAATAAATTATTACTAATTTTTAATTAGTTTCGCCTCTCTGGCTTCTGCTGCTTTTCTGTCGTTTAGTATGTTATTTTAGAGTACGGTAAAAATTGTTTTTTAAAGTTTTTTTATTTTAAAATAATATTTTTTATTTTTAATATCAAAATAATCTAAAAATAATTTAAATAATAAAATTAAATTTTAACATAAAAAACAGATTAAAACTCAATATTAAATAGCCCTAAACATTAATGAAAAAAACACTAAATTTATTAAAATTATATTTTTATTTGGTATTGTACTATATAGTATTTTTTTAAAATTATTTTTAATTTAAAAATATATTAAAATAATTTTTTAAAATTTTTAATTTTAATATGTTAAAAACATAAAAATAAATATTTTTTAAAATAAATATATTTTAAAAATATTTTTTCATATTTTTTAAATAAATATATTTAAAAATAAAAGTTAATACAGTCCCGAACAGTTTTTTAGGCTGTGTTTATTTCTTGGAAACTGATTTTCAAAAACCATTTTCCAAACTTTCATGTTTTTGTTTGTAATTGGAAAGTTAGTCAACGATAACACTTTCCAGTCAAAGAAAAATTTGGTTTGTTTTCCAGGAAAGTGTTTTCCTTTTATTTTAAGCAGAAAACATTTTCTGAAAGTTGTAAAAAATTTAAAAATATCATATTATTTACTGATTATATCAAATTTGGTCCTCAAAATTTTGATTACTATATATATTTTATTTTGAATATTTATTTTTTAATTACATCCCTTAAAATTTAATTTTTATATTAATTTTAGTCATTATTTTTATAATTATTATTTGCTTTTTCCTTATTATTTTTTAATTAAAATTTTTTATATATCAAATTTGGTCATCATTTTTTTGATTGTTACTTATTTTATTTGAAATAATTTATAAAATGTTAATTATTATTATTTTAATTTTTTCATCTTTCAATTTTTTTATTTTTTAGATTTAATCTTTATTATTTTGGTTATTATTTATTTTATTTGAGATAATTTATAAAATTATATTTTTTTCAATTTCATTATCATTTAATTTTTTAATTTGTAAGATTTGTTTCTCATTATTTTAATAAACTT